>JGI24890J29729_1000042_pt1 | contig 112251 bp, 137 predicted proteins | sample FreactcultureFD7_FD_29729 | JGI IMG/M metagenome (IMG submission 29729) | reverse complement strand
TTCACTTGCTTATTTCATCAAGATACTCCCGCCCCACGATCATACAGTTCGGCCTGCAGTTGATCTCCTTATTCCGAACAAATCCGTTTTCGGGGGGTTAGTCGTCAGTGTAGGCAAAGATGGAGAGAGACACTATGGCCATACCAACAGCAACCCACCGAATACCTTTAATGGTCTCACCAAATATTAGAACGGCTTGCAGAGTAACAAGCACATCACTCATCAGGTTCCAAATCAAGTTCATGACAGCCATACCTTCATAGTTCATGGCTTTGAGGAATAACAGTGGCTCCATTGCATAAATTCCAACTGATATTGGAATGCCAATACTTGCTGATAAAGTTCCACCATGAATCATCTTGACTGAACCCATCATCACTAAATCGAGAATAGCCATCACTGTTCCAAAAATGATTGGAAGCATTGAAAAACTACCCCACTTCCAATCGATGCTTCCAATGAACCGATCAAGAATGTCAGGCTTTTTCGTCTTAACCATTTACTATTGAAAATGGATTTGTTTATAACAATGTTAAGGATAGTAAGAGTTATTGTGTCAAATAACTAATCAATCAAGATGTCGGCAGTCTGCAAAGCCTATACTTGTAAGGGAACGAAGTGCACCAAAGCCGCGGCTGAAGAGTACTGCACGGTTCACATCAACTCTATGAAGATGGTTGGACCAATGCGGTTCCATCAGAACCAGGAGCGCTACATTGCGCGCCGCGACATCGTGGATGCGGGCAACAACTATTGTAATGATCGCTCTCCGGAGAGCTGGACGTCAATGCTTGTTGCCAATGCTATACTAGAGGGCACTCACAACCGCCATGCTGTTGAGCGGCGCATGGGTCCGCACACGCTTGCCGACCAAAAGAGCTACGAGCGTCTTGCTAGCAAGCTGCGGCGGCGTAAGGAGCTCCGCGAGGGTCTGCGTGAGCGCGAGAACTTCATGTACCACCTGCGTGGCGATGGGCGCGATGAGGAATTGAATGTTCGGTTCGAGCGCGCGCACTATATTCGCATGGCAGAGACCGGAGAGATGACTGCTCGCGGAGCATTAAACGCATTTATGGCGTGGCGCCGCGCGGAGGCGGCTCGGCGTGATGTATGGGAGGACGAGCACGGTGAGCGCGAGTATGAGCAGTTTGGTCCTCCGATTCCGCGGGCTGTGGATGGTGACCACTGGCTGGCTGAGCCTCCCCGTGAGCGCACGCTGGCTGAAATTGCCGCCGACAATCAGAACATCCACACAACTGAGGTTGTGAAGAAGTTCAAGGATATGGTTGAGCTCATCCGCAAGATCGATGTGCCCGAGGACTACCGCTGGAACATGACCAAGGTGAGCAAGACGATGCCTGAGGTCATTGCTGACTGCGAGCTTACGCCCAAGGCTGCATGGCAGTTCTCATCCAAGTACTGTGCCGCCGACACGATCTACGATATGGAGGAGGGCATCTTCGGCAAGCTCATGGACTCTGTGTGGCAGCATGTGAAGGCGTCTCCTGAGTCGGCTGATCTGAAGAAGATCGTCAAGGAGGAGTTGGAGATGAACATTGGTATGTGTGCCCAGGGTAACATCACTCGTGTGGCTAACATTCTAGTAGGCATCTTGGACGGTCTGAATCCCCCGGAGGAATCGCGGATTGAGAAGATCGCCCGGGCAATTGCCGACCTGCGACCTACGCTTGTGGGCAAGACGCAGGTTGAGATTCGTCTTGCGGCAATGAAGGTGTTGGTGCCCTTAAGAATGACGGCTGAGGAAATGAAGCCTTGGGTGGAGGCAATCGCTGAGTTGGTCGAGTAGACTGTAATGTACCTAAAATCAAAAAAAGAAATACAAAATTTTTAATTGGCAGTGCATGCCCGAAAACGGATTTATTTGGCTCAAGAAAGAAAGAGTGTAATAGGATTACTGATATGGCTGATCACCATAAAGGTATCCTGGTCATATTATGCCGTTGCGGCGGATATTATGACCCATGTGAGAAAGTTGGACTTGCATGTAAAATCATAATAAACCGGCAGGAGGGGTGTTCCGGCCACCATGATAATGAAAACCCGGCTTATAACACCCAGTACAGTAGGTTACTGGGGGCTCTAGGACTTCCTGTAAAGAGGAAACGACCTGGGGTGAACAAACCCTATAAGAGACACAGAAGTGATTCTCGAGGAGACTATATAGTCTAATTCTCAACAGGTTTTAGAAGGATGGTAGTCACTGATACAAGCGAGAAAGAGGGGCTGTATTTTTCATTAATCAGAACAGATCGGAAAACGGATTTGTTCTGAGTAAGTTATCGTATACTAACGGCACAAATGTCACTCAATACGCTTGTTCTTCTTCTTTGGATTCACTCAATTGCACTTCTCCACATATCATGGAATCATTGTACCACAATGGCAAATATTTCAAACAACGACTATCAGTGCAATAACGAAATTATTGGAATTGATTTTGTGGTAACGACTGTTGCGGTGTTTGTTGTTGGAGTGTATAACATGTTGGAGTAAACTTAAAAATAAAATCAAAACGGATATTTTTTTATTGGGATTCTTCTCTTGCCAAAGGATACAATGCCTTGTACGGCTCGCAAGGCGGATACAGTAATATGCGGTCGAACTATTCCTGAAAACCAAACTTTATGTGGAATGCATGAAGCAGTTAAAGAACGAGCTGGACCACATAAATTTGCATTAGACCAGCTCAAACTTCGTCATAAATCCGAAAGGAAGACAGAAGATGAACGAATACAGCCGCTTCTTGCCCGGTTACGAGCGCTTCCTGCAAATGATCCTCTTCGTGCAACTATGTTTGATGAGTATATCGCTCAGTCAGGCGCCTTTAATCGTCGCCAGTCAAATGAACGAGCCGCACTACGTCGCGAACAGCTTGCTGAAATTGAAAGAAATGGCGGCGTGAATCCTGACCAGGCAAATATAGATCGTAGAGCGGTTCGTAGAACGGTTCGAGAATGGCTTCATTTCCGAGGCCGGATAATGCGATGGCCGGATATTAATTGGGATGTACAAATAGGGGATTATCGTCGGCGTATTCAAGACCTTATTAATGGTAATCAGTTAGGAGCCGAAAATAACGCAGAACTGACACAACACCTAGTGTTTGTTGCAGAAGATTACCGTCAACTACTTCAAGATGCTCGCGCTCGGCGTGATCCTGTAGCCGCGGCTCAGCGAATCGCGGCTGGCGGACTGGGTGGACGACGGGCTCAAATTCAGGCACTAGGTGAAGCAGCTCGACAGGCAGCGGAGGCACGAGCGGCAGAAGCCAATCCAAATGAGAATATGGCTGCATTTGCACGAGATAGACAGAATGTGCACACGACTGCAGCTGTAAAGCAGGTTAAGCACAATATCAATGTGATTCGCCAAATCTTTGTGCCACCTGAGTATCGCTGGAACCCAAAGAAGATTTCAAAAACATTCAAAGAAATCGTATACGAATGCGATCTTACACCTAAAGGAAATTGGCAGTTTGCTTCTTACTACTGCAACAATGCCCAAATCTACGAACTCGAAGAAGGTATCTTTGGAATCATGACAGATGGAGTTTGGCAGTTCATTCGCGATTCGGAAGATAAAGCTTGTCTTGTAAAGATTTTGAAGACAGAACTGGAGGATAATATTGGAATGTGTGCCCAAGGTAACCTGTCTCGTATATGTAATGTTCTTTCAGGCTATCTTCCTGGAATTGGACAGTCGGAATCGATATCAACAATTCTTGGACGCGAGTTCCCAAAGCTTATGGACATTCAGCGTGAAGCAGATAGGTTTCGTGAAGGTGAGCGAATCTTGCGTGAAAACAATGTTCCCGAAGCCGAGTGGGAGGTATGGCTCGATCCTCTACGCGCTTAAACACAGAATGTGTAATTTATACAAATGTCAATTGAAGAACTACGAGAGGAGCGTGACATGCGATACCAGGAACAAACCGAAGCGTTCCAGGCGTGGATGGATGCGGAGATTGCTTTAGAGATGGCGGTGGAAGAAGAAAAGTTGGTCCAGTACCAGCAAGCCCGTGCAAAGCGGTTCATGCTGTATGGACTGGTAGGCGTTGGGCTTGGAATGCTGGCAGCTAGACTTTTTGGATAAAAATGTATTTTCTTGTTCTAGAAACCAGGCGGACAAGATGAATTCTCAAGAGTGTCCCAAGTGTAACAATAGTTACTTCACACTTGAAATTAGTTGGTTGGGTACGCATGTGAAAACGAAGTATATTTGCGAGAGCTGTAATTGGAGCTTTGTCACATCTAATTGTACATCGACCTCCAGTGCTCCGGATCTTTCTTGTTCAAATCAGTCAGTAGTTTCTGTAGGACAGGCTCAGTAATAACGAAAGGCGTGGTATACTCAACAAAGAATACATACTGCTTCATGCTGTCATCATGTACAATGCGCAACATGTTGAGTCGAGTCATCATGGTTTCTACTGTGCGAATCAGAGTTCGTACACCCTTCTCTTCTCCCGAAAACTCGGAAATGAGATGTTTGATAGCTTCGTCAGTAAGAACTATGTCCCCAATATTGAATTTGAGGCGTTCGAGTAACTGGGGCCAAATATAATCTTTCAGGATAGCCTTCTTATCGGTCTCATTGTAACCTCCGCAATGAATGACGGACATACGGTCGCGAAGAATAGGATGAACTTTTTCAATGTCATTGAATGAGAACACGAATAAACACTGAGATAAATCAAAATCTACTCCGGAAAAGTATCGGTCATGAAACTGGGAATTTTGAGATCGATCAGTTAAATGAATCATCATATTCACGACTTCATCGCCATGAGGAGTGCTAGACACCTTATCTAATTCGTCGAAATATAGAACTGGATTCATAGCTCCAGCGTGCATGATTGAATCTGCAATGCGTCCCCACATAGAACCTTCATAGGTGTAAGAATGACCTACGAAGTTAGCTATATCGGATGCTCCACCTAACGAGAAGAACTCGAACGGTCGCTTCATGACATTTGCGATAGCATTGCGGGCTAGACTCGTTTTGCCCACGCCCATCGGTCCTTGTAACGCGATAACATTACCTACAGAGTTTGGATTAACAAGTAACTGAGCAAGAATCTGCATGATCTGAGTCTTTGCCGGAACCATGCCATAAATAGACTGATCCATAGTCTTGCGAGCCTCAAGCATAAAGTCTGTGCATTTCTGCCGACCGTCCTCGATTTTTACGGGAAGTGGAACTATCTTACCAAACGGAACACGAAGAAATGCGTCAATCCATGTACGGAGTTTGTAGGCCTCTCCGGACTCCGGACCCATCTCTTCAACTGCAGTAATCTTCTTGATGACCGTAGATTTCACATAATCAGACACAGGAAGTTCTAAGACTTTAAATTTATGTGGCACTTCGCCTTCCGTCATACTCAAACTTGATATACGCTTCATGATACCCAAAAGTTCCTGGCGCTTGTCTGCCGGCTGACTCTTGTAGTAAGTAGATTCTTTCTTCGTTAGGGTGAATGGTACCTTCTCTTCCTTCTTAGTCATTTCCTTCTTCTTTTGCGTCTGAGACCGAGTTTGGGGTCTATCGTCATCGGTAACATACTTGTCCATCAGATACTGTAAGAAGTTCGGTTCATCATCGGGTTCGTAATCTTCATCATCATCCTCATCATCATCGTCCCCGTTCGACGATGGGGTGTTTTTACTAATCTGAATATTCAGTAAGATAGTAGGCTTTGGGGTCTCTTCTGTGGTCGAATCTGTAGGAAGCGTGTCATCTTTTATCCACATAGTTTTTGCGTCGTCGTCGCGCTTCCTCTTTTTTGGGGGTGGTTTATCACCCATATCTTCAGAACATTTTCGATCCTTTGGATTCTCCCGAGACGACCGCTTCGTCATTTGCTTGATTAAACTGAATAAAATGTAATACATTTTCCATGAAAGGAGTAATGGAGGCTATTGAGCAAGCAGCTAAAATAGCCCAGCTAGAAATAGACAAACAGGCAGCAAGTGACCCTGCCATCCGAAAAGTTATGACAATTGTTGAACGGTTCATTAAGACACATCGCACAATGTGTTATGGCGGAACTGCGATCAACAACCTTCTTCCTCGCGAAGATCAGTTTTATAATTTTTCAGTCGATATCCCCGACTACGATTTTTATTCCGAAACTCCACAAGTTCATGCAGCAAAACTCGCTGACCGAATTGCAAATGCCGGATTCAAGAGCGTAGAAGTCAAGCCGGGAATGCACATGGGAACTTTTAAGGTGTTTGCCGACTACATTGGCGTCGCTGATATTTCGCATTTGGACAAACCTATCTTTACCAAGCTTTGGAAGGAAAGTATCGTAATTGATGGTATTCATTATGTCCCGCCGAACTTTTTAAGGATGTCGGTATACTTAGAACTATCTCGCCCACGAGGAGATGTTTCGCGTTGGAAGAAGGTGTATGAGCGCATACAGAAGCTGAATAAACATTACCCCATGTCTTGCCCCAAACACGAAGAATCGCTCGAAGTATTTCTGAAAGACGATACTCGCAAAAGTATCGAGAAACTTTTAGTGAAAGAGAAAGTAGTGCTTTTGGGGTTTAACGCTTCAATGTTACAGGACGAACATCATAAAAACAAATGGTCTCTTCCGCTCGATGTTTTGGCTACGCCGGAGCAGAAAGATCAAATAGTACATGAACTCAAATCATTTTTCGAGAAGTATGATCGGGTGTCTACAAAAGAGTTCCCGGCATACGCCGAACTTGTTCCTCCGTATACGGATATTGTAGATCCGGAATCAAAATTAACACTTGTTCGAATTTACGAGACAAATGCTTGCCACAGTTACCACTTGGCGCCGAATGGACTGCACATTGCCAGTATTCCCACGCTGTTACAGTTCTTCTTATCGGTGCTATATGGTCCTGAAAAGTTACTCGATAAACCCGAACAGCGTTTTCTGTGTGTAGCCGATCATCTCATGAACCTTGCAAATAACAATCTACAGCGACGATACAAGTTATTAACACCTACTACTTGCTTAGGCAAACAGAAGGGGTTAATTGATATGCGAATTGAAAAATCTGAACTGTACGAAAAAGTTAAACAAAATAAGAATTCACGAGAGTTTTTAGAGTACTTCTTTCAGTATAATCCTGTGGACATGAACAAGACTCAGCGTCAAAGTATCCGTAGGATGTTGCACAAAACACTGAAACGAAAAGTTTAAAGAGGAGTACTTGGCCCGCTAAACGCACTACCAGTGCATCCCTGACACGCCAACTTTCCGAAATTGTAAGTGAGACGAAAAGCGTTGCCCGTCTTCAACCACGGATCTGCAGTATTGCGATTTCCGGTATTTAAGCTAGGATTGTAAGAATAGTATTCGCGAGACTCTTTTAGAAGTTTCGTGTATTCAGACGCATTCTGAATGCGAGAGCCATATGTATATCCGGTGGCGCCTACAGAGGCTGGCATTCCTTGTGAACTCATTTGTATCTATGAAAGCAAAGATGTTCAAACTGAAATATATTTGGCTGCTTGTATTTCTTGTAGGACTGATAGCTTTTTTAATTTCGCATAAAGAGTGGATTATAACCGAAATGCTTACCAATCCACCCCCTACTTTATTTAGTTTAGATAAGGAGCTCAAATCGACATCTGAGAGGCTCCAAAAGGTTGAAACCGAGTTCACGCAATTCAAAGATAAAGCGAGTGCTCAATCGGCCCAAGCAGCAGCGGCACAGGCGAGTTTAGCGGCTATTCACTAATTATGGATAACTATCCGTGCCGAGTCCACCAGGTTGTATCAAAGTAAGGAGGTAAAATTCCTACGCCGTTCTTTACTGTCATATCGGGAACTGGAGCCTTAGCAGCGAGTGCGGCAACATCTGCGGGTTTCAGTAAATAGTTAAAGTATTCCAAAGACGCTATACTTCCGTCGAATCCACCATCCACGGACGTATGAACGGTATCTGAATTCTGTTTGGGAATGTTTGAAAGCGTATGGTGCTCATACAGCTTACCATTAATGTAAATATCAATGAAATCCTGATCTACGGCTAAAACGACATGTAACCATTTCTTTGCAGGAATGTTTCCTATCGGGATAGTTTCAACGCCTCCAAAAGTATCGAGCTTCACGATGAGTGAATTGGTGTTTGCGTCGACGAAGAGAGCAGGGCACATTAAAGACAGATCTTCAGGTCCTTTCGTAAAAACAACCTTCTGCTTACCATAGCGGTAGGCGAAATCGTCAACCTTCATCCAGCAAGCATAGGAGAACGTCATACCTTCTTTCTGATTAACTGAATTTGGAATTGAAACATTACTATTCACCTGTTTCTTTCCATCGGTGATGGACGATTGGATAGTAATATTTGGGGAATTAGACTGGCTCTTGAAGTAGAAAAAGGCAGCCACAATAACTACTGCGGCTACAAGAACTGAAATGACTAGATCCATTATTTATAGTTTCAGAATGTATATTCCTGCACTTCCTTGCCTACTGTATCGTACACTCCGAACTTCACAGAGTATCCGGTCGCAGCCGCCGCCGAACTGGGAGCTGTTTGGCTAGAGCAAGGAGTTCCGGCTACAAAGAACGCAATCGCATCATCGGGCGTTAGCATGCGGGGGTAGTGGTTAAAATCGCACATGTATCCCGAGAAACCGCCATCCTTCGCTAACTGAATATCTCCTACGGCGGGCTTGGGTACACCGGGCAGGAAGCACGACTTGACGAGCTTGCCATCAATGTACACATCCAAATTGCGCTCAAACACAGTCAGAGATACAGAGAACCAGGCCTGTAGAGGGATATTGGGAACATCGCAAATAAATACATCGTCAGACGAACCGGAATGTCCGGCCGGGGCAGGCTCTGACTTACCCGAACCACCTTCCGATGATGGGAAGATAGACACGGCTACACGAAGAGTATTGTCCGTTGGATGAAGCGTTACATTTGGGTTAGCGACTGAACTGTTTGAGGCATCCGGGCGGAATACAACGGACTTATCTTTTCCGTATCCATAATTCCAATCTTTGACAAACATCCACCACTGCGATCCGTAATTGCCCTGATTTTCTGACGAAAGAGGAGCAGATGCAGCAGGAACTGTCGTTGTAGTGGTCGCATCGTGCAAAGAAGAGAGTAAATTACCCGAACTTGTTCCAAACATATTCCAAACACCACCAAATAGAGGAGCCTTGACTGGAGCAGTTGCTTTCTGCTGGGCAGGAGTACCGGAAGTGGGTAGAGTTGGGAATACTGATCCATCGACGGCTGAAGTCATATTTGGGCTTCCATATCCGTAAGTCCAGTGGACAATGAGAGTATTCTGAGACGTGGGAGGTGTGGGAATGCCTACAGCGGAAGAACCGACTGTAAAACTAGGGAGGGTGACTCCGCCATTATTTTGTACCTGTGTGCGTAAGTAAGCAGTTACATCGGTTGGATTTGATGGACCGCCATACGTTGCACTATTGATCACTAGAATATCTCCAGGTGTAACACCTGAACTTGCGGCAGGTAATCCAGGAAGAATAAAGGTCTGACCACCCCATCGCCGAACAATTAAGTCGTGAATGCACAGCACTCCAATCACAATTCCCACAACCACTACAAGACCTCCAATACCCTTAAATAGAAGCATATAGGTTGCTGTAGTTGCAGCCTTGGCGTCGTCAATTGCCTTCTTAGCTTGTGCCTGAGCACTTGCAGTGAATTGAGCCGTCTGTCGTATCAAATCTTCTCCCGTAAGGGTAGCTCGAGAAAAGTCCGGAACAAATGACGAAACTGGTGGTGGTGCTGGTTTACTTGGTGTTCCACCCATTTGTTAGAAACAGCGAAGTTAAAAACGGAAGGTATTACAGTAGTATGAATATGAAGGAAATGTATTGTAATAACTGTGGTGAAAAGGGTCATGTTTTCAGAACATGCAAAGATCCGGTTATATCATGTGGCATCCTTCTTTTGCGAGGAATTTATGAACCCTTAAAACTTCCAGTCGATCCAAAAACTGTGAGTGTCTTAATGGTCAAACGGAAAGATTCGATGTCCTATATGGAATTCATTCGGGGGAAATATGATCCCCAAGACGAGGCATACACTGGCCGTCTAATTATGAATATGACTATATCGGAACAGAAGACAATTGTAGAGGAGGAGTTTGATACGCTTTGGACTCGTCTTTGGGGATCGGGCCGCGATTCTCATTCGCAAGAATACACTATGTCCAAAGAGAAGTATACGAATCTTGATCGAACGAGAATGGTTAGCGAGTTTCCTTCTCCATACAAAGAAACTGAATGGGGATTCCCTAAAGGACGAAGAGCTCGGGGTGAAACGGATATGGAATGCGGAATTCGCGAGTTTCTTGAAGAGACGAATATATCACGAGACTGTTACGAATTAAAAGACGAAAACTTTAGTGAAACTTTTCGTGGAACAAATAACATCGAATACCGTCATATATACTTTGTGGCTCTTCTCAAGAATTCAAGAGGAATAAATTTAAAACAAAAACTCACGCCAATGCAGAGTAGAGAAGTCGCTGCAGTGGATTGGAAAACCTTATCAGAATGTAAAAGTATTATACGTCCACACTATATCGAACGAAAAGCACTCATGACTGAAGTAGAAAAGTTCGTATCAAATTATCAGTCTTAATGTAATGGATTGGAAGTCTCTTGGAGCAGTATATGCTATTCTAGTGACGGTCGGGGTTGTAATCTCTCTACTTTCAACCCAGCTACAGTGCTCAAAAATAAGTTTTTCAGTTGCGATGCTAGAGGGTGCAAAATTTGGAATACTTCCTTTATGCCTGTATGGCCTGACATACATCGATGCAGTTCGCAACACATTTGTTAATTTTTTTATCGCTCGCGGGCTTGATAGCCAAACTGCAGGAATTATAGGAGTTGGATATTTACTTATGCTAGGTGCGTGGGTGTCGGGAGTATGGAATGTTCATAATAGCGAGATCGCAACCTGTGTAGCATCAACATCGGAAATGACGGAGTTCAAGGATAAGTTAATGAAGGAACTAGCCGAAAAGCAGGCGGCAGAGGAGGCAAATGCTACCGCGAAACCTTCAAAGTGAATAGTCTAAAACATACACGACCCCAAGATACGACACAACGGCGAATGCAAACATCCAAAACCAAACCGGGAATACTGTCGATTCACGCTTACCAACCCCAAATGGGCGTATACGACCCTGCTCACCAAATGCCACACTAGGTTTGATATACAAGAACCCTGCGACCAAGAAAAGATATATAGCGACCATCCACATCTTTGGCGCTTTGCGGATAGTTGCCTCCATTATCATTTCCTTTCCAAAAATAAGTGGACGATGTATACTTTGCCGAATCGTAAAGCATTTTCCGATTCCGTGACTCGTATCTTCCTTAAATACCGACAGAAGGATGCTTTGGGTACTGATGAACCTACGAAGGACCTGAAGACATACCAAAAATTGGTTCGCGACTACCTGTTGATTGAAACACCTTACCGAGGTCTCCTTTTGTACCATGGCTTAGGCTCGGGTAAGACCCGCTCGGCAATTGCAATTGCCGAATCTTTGATGACGAACAAAAAGATTTATGTTCTGACCCCGGCATCGCTTGAGGATAACTTTTTAGAAGAAATTCGTGTGGCAGGTGATCCAGTGTATGTTCGAGATCAGTACTGGGAACGGAAACCTTTAAAATCGGCAGAAGACCATGAAGTTGCTAAGGCCATGGGTATTTCCGAACAGTTCTTGACTACAAATGGTGTATACTTTGTGACAGTTCCCGGAATGGCGCCAAATTATTCAGTTCTTTCAAAGCCTGATGCTAAACTTGTAACGGATCAGATTGACGATATCATCCATCAGCGGTTTCATTTCATTCGATACAACGGCATCAATAAAAATAATGTTGAAACGCTTTTTCCGAGTCCCACGATGTTTGATGATTCGGTTGTTATAGTTGAAGAGGCTCATAACTTAATTGGTGCGGTCGTGAACGAGAGTGAACTTAAAACTCGAGCATACGATTACATTTATAAAGCTCGAAATTGCAAAGTTGTAGCCTTGTCCGGAACTCCAGCGATCAACAGTCCCCACGAAATTGCTTACTTAATGAATTTATTACGAGGACCTATTGAGCGAGTATCAGTTCCTACAAAATCTGCTATGGCGTGGGATGAAGCCTTAATGACTGCATTTTTTCGAGGACAGAAGGATGTAGATACCGTCGAATACAATTCAGTGAAGCGAGTACTGATGTTAACTCGCAATCCTCCGCATTTCGAGAGTGTATACAACGAAAAGGGTGATCGTATCGCTGTCAAGTACAACCGGGAATTCAAACAGGATCCCGATATTCGCACTTGGGTCACAGCATGGAAGACTGAATTTGAAACAAAGTTTACGGGTGTCGAACTTGAAATTCCTGATAAATACATTGTCGAAAACTTAGAATGCCTGCCTACCGATTTCGAAGAGTTCATGAAGACCTTTGTGGAAGGACTCAATATTCGCAATCCTCTTCTACTTGGTCGTCGTATTCAGGGCTTAGTATCATACTACAAGGGAGCCGATGAGAAACTACTACCGAAGCGCTTAGACGAGGACAAGACACTACAAAAAATCGAAATGAGTCCTGAACAGTTTTTCATATATTTGAAAGACCGGTTTGAAGAGTACAAGCAGGAAGTGAACCGTAAACGAAAAGTTGGCCTCAGTGATCAACTTGGATCATTCCGTCCACGCACTCGTCAATTATGTAATTACGCCATTCCTCCCGAACTTCGCGTTGGTGTTACGGAAGACGGCGAAGTTGATGAAGAGAATGAACCGGATAATTCGGACATTATCCTGAAACTGCGCGCCGAACCTGAAAAGTATTTGAAAGGAGCAGGGCTTGCCCGTTATTCCCCTAAAATGGCTCGCATGCTTGCCGAACTAAAAGAATCCGTTGGTACATTTGGATCCCTGAATAACCAGTTTGTGTATTCTGAGTATGTTTCGGTAGGCGGGTTGGGGACTTTTATGGGTGTTTTGGATAATAACGGGTTTCAGGAATACAAGCTTGTCAAGGAAGGTGGGATATGGAAAGAGGATCCTACAATGAAACCTGATGTTCCAGCGTACGCTCTCTACACTGGTGGCAAATCTGAACGGGAAAAGGAACTTCGCGAAATATACCGCCAAATCTTTAACAAAAAGTATTCGGATACCTTTCCACAGTCGTTGAAAGACGGCCTGGAAGGCAAACCTAAACGCTTATGTATTCTGATGGCATCCAAAGCTGGAGCTGAAGGTATTACGCTCCTGGAAACTCGTAATGTTTACATTTTGGAACCATACTGGAATCCTTCGCGCATAGATCAGGTGATTGGTCGTGCAATCCGATTGAATTCTCACATTAAACTTCCAGTCACCGACCAAAATGTCACTGTAAAATTATACCTTTCAGTCTTCACTCCTGAGCAGTCCACAACATCCGATGCAGACAAGGCTCCAAATATTGTAGCGATTCGTCGTAACGATATGATCATGAAACGATATGAAGGAGACGAACCTCGCAGTACTTTCATGACAACCGACGAATACTTATACGAGTTGTCCTACGAGAAGAATCGTTTGATCAAAAGCATTTCGACTATTTTGAAACAGGCAGCAGTTGATTGTGAGATTCATCGTAAATTGCACTCAAAGGAGCAACCCATAATTCAGTGTATGCGATTTGACACAAAAACAACTTCGGAAGATTTGGCGTATAAGCCATCATACTTATCTGACGAAAAGGATACGCTGTATATGCGCAACATTGAACGCAAGACGCGCAAAATCCAAATTATCCGAGTGAAAGGAATGCTGATGATTTTGGATCCCATCACGAACGAAATATTTGATTATGGAGCATTCTCGGACAACAAGCGCTTATTTCGAATAGGGGAACGAACCGGGCCAACAAAGATCACATTTTTTCCCTATGTAGTTCTATAAATGGCTACAGTATCAAGTGCTGGAGCTGGTTCATCAATGGGAAACATGCAGGCCGGAACACGCGGTCTTAGTGCGGGAGACTGGACTCGTCTTCAGCGTCTTCGCGGCGCCAAGACGTATGCAACCGTTAATCTCGCAACAAATAAGGATATTGCTCCGACGCCAACTCGTCAGTGGCCTTACGGGACCAGTCTTCTCATTCCAAAGGATGTTGGTACGGGAAAAATTCGTCGCCCTGCGTCGATGTGGACAGATTATCGCGCATCGCAGACTGCCGATTTCGTCCTACAGCGCGCCAACAATGGCGGAGGATTTGTTCTAACGGATACGAATCTATGTGACTGCTCTACGACTACCGTATCTGTAAAGAGAACTGGATGTTCTAAATGCGGAGTCTTCACACATAAAACTATTCAGTAAATAAGTAAGATGTCAGGTGGATTAATGCAATTAGTGGCGAAAGGCGCCCAAGATCAACTCGTAAATGGGAACCCTTCGTTTACTCATTTTCGGTCAGTGTACAAACGCCATACGGATTTCGCTATGGAGCATTTTCGTTTAGTATTCAAAACTACAAACTTACAGCTTCCAGCATCGGGAAGTCTAACACTGCGAGCAAAAGTGGAACGATATGCTCAACTTATACACGATTGTTATTTAGTTCTGACCTTGCCGGATATTTATTCGCCAGTCTCACCAGTTACACAAACACACCCAAACTTGAATGCAAACTCAAATGCTATCGGGTACAAGTTCAACTGGATTCGTAATATTGGTTACAATATGATTAACTATGTTGCAGTCCTGATTAACGGACAAGAGATTGTGCGCCATACCGGAGAATGGATGAAGATTTACGCCGATACCAAATTCAATGGAACCAAGAAGGCTATTCTGAATCAGATGGTAGGAAATGTTCCTGAAATATATGATCCCGCAAATGCGTACGGTCGTTTAAACCAGTACCCCCATTCAATTTCCACATCTACATCTCTAGCCGAGCCATCAATCGCCAGCCGTGTTTTAACTATCCCTCTTCATTTTTGGTTTTGCGAGGAAGTGGGTAAAGCGCTACCACTTATTGCACTACAACAGTCTGAAGTTGAAATTGTCGTAGACCTAAAAAATATGTATCAGCTCTTCACAACTTTAGATGTTCGCGAAACGATGAGTGGATCGCCAAACTCTAACTTTGGCATTCGTATTGCCCCCGATTCAAGCTCGACGACATTCCAAATGAACAATTTCCTATCTCCCCCATCTTACTCTATGACTCCAACACCCAGCAACTCAGTACTGTCAACATGGAGTCTCGATCCGTACATCGAAGCCAACTATATTTGGCTCAATGATCCGGAACTCATTCATATCGCCAAAACCGAGCACTCATTTATCGTGACGCAGGTAGATGTAACATCTACATTTGGCGCATATGGTGCAAGCAATGATATGGAATTGACTATGCGTAACCTTTGTACCCAAATTGTGTGGGTAGCCCAGCGTTCTGATCGCGATGCTCTCAATGATTACGATAATTACACGAACTGGGAAGATCCGTTCACACCGCCAATAGATTCTACTGGGTTATCGTTCTTTACGCAGCAGTACTCGTCAGGCAATGCCCTGCCTACAGAAACCTCCCGTCGGGAGATTCTAACAGAGTCGGCCGTTGTCTTAAATGGCAAAGAGCGGTTTGGGTACAAGAACGCCGAGTTCTTTTCGGAACTCCAAAATTTCAGGCATCACAAGGGCGTGTCTACTGCCGATATTCCCGGAATTTATACATATTCGTTTGCGCTAGAACATTATGATGGGCAGCCTTCGGGTCACCTCAACGGATCGCAGTTTGATCGCACGACTTTGCGCAATTCCTACATCCAGCCCCCACTCACCCTATCGCCAACACAGGGTAACACAGTTTGTATCCTGAAATCAACGGCTCAAAGTCCAAACCCTACAGTTGTAAACCCAAATGCCAAAAATGCCCAAGGACAACGGCTATACGGCCCGAATGATATTATAACAATCGTCCGGAAAACCGACGCCCAAACCTTAGCATATACGTACAATGTTCGTGCTTTTGTTGAATCGTACAACTTCGTCCGAGTTATGGGAGGCGTAGCAAATGTCGTGTTTTCATCATAATAAGGATGAGTACTGGAATCTCAATAAAGACAGCAATATATGGAGTTGGGTCTACTACCATAGATGTTGTATCGGCGGTTACCTCTCAGAATAAGGATGGAACCATAAACTTTGCGGTCTCGCCAGCTGCTCTAAATGTCGACGATCCTGCGCCAGGACAGACAAAGACATTGAATGTGACCTACACGATTAATGGAGGAAGCACGAACACCGCATCCGTAAAAGATGGCAACACATTTCATATTGAGGCTCCTCCTGCTCGAACGGCAAGTGGTCTTCAGATCACAAAAGCAGAGTACGGATACCAGGGAAATTACACGGATGTCACAAATGCCGTTCAGGATAAAGTATCAAACGGGTCAATTAACTTGAAAGTAGGATATGCCCAAGTAGGTATTCCCGACCCGAACCCGAATAAACAGAAGGATCTTAAAGTCGAGTATACGATAAATGGCGCTTCTAGCTCGCAGATTATTACGGATGGACAGACATTTTCTCTATCCGCTCCACCCTTAGCCGACTCTACAAGTTCAACAAGCAGCGGAACTGCATTTATTGGATCAGTTTGGAGTGCAGTATGGTTGTTCATAAAGGTATTTTACTTCGTATCGATGATCCTTCTAGCTTGGAACGTTGGTAATCAGTGGAATCAGGGAGCTGCGGTTGTAGTTGCACTCATGACTTTTATTACATATGGTTTGTTTCCGATCATCATTATGCCAATCGTTATTTTTTGGTGGAGGCTGTGTGTCAATCATGAGGTTATTGTTTTAACATAGGTTCCAAAGATACGATAATGAACGTCACAATTCAAAGAGAACTTAATACAGAATTTGAGAGGATGTATTACAGTTTTGCGACCATTTCCGAGTGGCAAAAGGTATGGCGAGCTGTATGTGATTTGGCATATGACCCAAATGCAAAGCAGTATGAAAGTGTCAGTGTTTATTCCGATAATTCGGAGATCGATGATGCTCGTTTATATGGATCCTATACTGTACAGAACCAACATCTTATCTGTCTAGATGAAGTATGGCGTTCGTATGATAAGAGTTTGCCATTCGTAAATAAGACACTGAAAAAGCTGTATGTACCTCGCGTACTGTTTCATTGTTTAGGTGTTCAAAACTGGTTCAAGTTTTCGTTCCCAAGCTGCGAAGTCACATACTGGCCTGAATAAAAAATTGTATTTTGTTTTAAGATTTAATTACATGCATGTTTAGATCTTTTTCGTGTTTAGAGCGTCGGGTCCTCAACTGTCTTGAACTCACCGAAGCCGATGTAGCCGACAAACTTGTCAGGTGCATCGCCCTCGCCGCAGCGGTAGAGCCGCTTAGACTTCTCGCCGACTACATAGTCGATCATCTCCGTCTTATTCGGCTTATCAGAACCAGCGCCGGCATGCGGGATAGTGGTCTTGATCTTCAGCTCGACCATATCCTCATCCGGGTTCTCGGCGGGACCGGTCACAAAGCGCCCATTGTCGCCATCCCACATCTGACCGGTCGTCGATGTCATTGTCAGCTTCTTGATAGCGCGCAGCTCCTTGATGGTAAGAACAACTGGCTCAGAGTTGTCCGACTTGACTTCAGCCGCAGCCTCAGTAGACGGTGCGGCAAAGTCCTCCATGTGCTTCTCCAAAGCCTTAGCATTCTCTGCCTCCGCCGACAGAGAGTTCACATAGTTCTTGAACTCCTCCGCCTTCTTGGAAGCCTTCCACTCGTCATCCGTAAAGGTCTGACCTGCAGCCGAAAGTGCCTTGCGCAGCGCAGTCTTGAGCGTCGGGCTCATGCGCGAAATGCGCTTGGCATCTGCCTTGGGCTCAGCCTTGGGCGCAACTGCGGGAGCGTCCTCGGTCTTGATGACCTTCACGCCCTCCAGCTTTGCCAGCTTCACCTTCTCCTTGTCGAGCTTTGCCTGGTGCTTGTTCTTGGCCTCATCGTCCTTGAACTTGTTGGCAGTCTGCTTCTTCTCCCAAAGCGCAATGTTCTTGCGGCACTGCTCGATAGGAGCCAGCTTGGTCTTGGTACCGGAGCTGGATGCCACGCTCTCGCGCTCAGCCACCTCAGCAGCGAATGCGCCAAGAAAATCCACGGCCTCCTTCTGGTCAAAGTTGAACTTCTTAGACAGCTTGCTTACGATCTCGTTGATATTGTTCATCTTGTTTGATTAATCACGGCTGGTTAACCTGTCCTACCCTAGGCTAAACAAATCCGTTTTCAATGTGATCCGTTTTCGGACCAAACAAAAATGTTTTTATGTTTTGAGTTTTATACTTTTGTATTTTGTTTAGGTCAAGGTTTCCCTTGGTTTAGTTGGCCTTGATACCCCAAGTTGCAGCCACATACTGGTTGTATTCGGATGCAGACATCATGCCAATCCAGTTCTCCTCTTCCGTCAGCACCATGCCCGTAGGCTCAGATGCAATCGGCTCCCACCCAGTGTGACCCGGGATTTGGAAGACCTCCATGACGGTGCGATCATCGTCAACCTCAAACTTAAATCCGCCGTCCTTAAGACTGCGAACAAGGAGTTTACGATCCGCAACCGTCATCTTGGTCAGATCAAACCGCTCAAATCCACCGTTCATCTCGATGATGCCCTTAGACCCAAAGGTCTCCATGATATCGTCGTAATTAAACAGCGGGACATTGCGAACAAACTCAACAAGCGTTGAGGGATCGCGGTGATCATACATGCAACCGCCATCGCATGGCTTGTTCATGTTCTTGGTACGGCACTTGCCAGCCGCGAAGTGCGCACACTTCTCATGGCGATGCGGGCAATTCGAATAAATGCACGCGTTTCCGTTATCGCACCACCGAGGCGGGCGAGCAATCATAGTAGTCATTCTCAGTTTATCTTTAGGAGCGCCCAACTCTCGCAAAACTGTTAAAAGGAGTCGAACCCTCTTAGAATGTTCAGATACAACAATTAGCTTTTGCTTTGTTGTATATGAATGTGTATGATTACTGGTTAGTTCCTTAGACCTAATAAATCCGTTTTCGGATGCGTTACTCGAACTTAATTATCGTAGAGATTCTTAACAAATGTCAGCCGAGTTTGCCAAGACCCATCTTCGCGAGCATTTAGTCAGTCTTCTGATCGGTCCAGTTGCCGAGGGGTTTTGGAGTATTTATGAGTCGGCCAAGGAACTGTGTGAGCGCAACGGACAGACGGATCAAATCCTTCGCACATTCCAAAATATGCTTACCCGCATTCCCGACTGGAACGAATCAACTCTCACGACGGAGGAGGAGCGTATTGTTAAGCAGACGAAGTGTACTTACATGGACGATCTTCTGATGGGTGTATTTATTTCCTACATGAAGGCGTTTGCGAATCTACATTACCGTGGCAAGCAGTCGGAACTCAAGATCGACTTCCAGCGCCCAAGTCTCCAAAAGTTCCTTCATGAATTGTACAAGACATCGGCTCGCAAGTTTTGGCAGGTCGCTTATTTCTTCAAGACGGTAGGGGTTACCGCCGAACAGCAGGCTCGTAACCGTCAGGATATTGAAAAGATGATTGCTGAGTGTATGGAGCAGGTTATCCGTGGGTTCCTTCCGTGGGAAGCGATTGCCAAGAAGTATTTCAATGAGGATGGAGGACCGGACTCAGAGTCTGACGATGAGCCTCCTTCTAAGGGTGTTTCGTTTGGAGATGTGTCGGAATCCGATTCGGACGATGATGATGAAGGTAAACATGAAATTCATATTGGAGAGGAGGACGGTACAATTGAGTTCGAGGATCTCGATAAGCCCGAACCAACTCCAGCTCCCGAACCGGAACCTACAAAGGAAATAGACCCTCTCGCCGAGATTGAAGGAAGGGTGAGTTCTGAAACTCTCGTTCTAAAGTTATAAACATTCCCAAAAATTATTAATAAATGCTGATCATTATTGCTTCCGTTGCTGTAGCACTCGTATGCTTTATTATGTATGCGCTCGAGCGCCGGTCAAAGAACGAGTCGATTCAGTGGGTAGATGCGGGTAAGATCACCATGTTTGGAGGAATCTTAACTGCATGTGTTGTATTTGCAACCTCTTCAGAAGTTGTTGTGGATGCTGTAAAGAACATTGAGATCCCAGCGGTTCAGGATATGTTCGTAGGGACCCCGTCATTTTAGATTAATCAATAAGTAGAACACTCTCTCCAGCTGGAGTTGAATCTACACCGTAAATACTCTTCAAAGAAGCAATTTCTTTACGAGGAATAGCATCTTTACAGTAGCGAACAATTGCCTTGTAAAGATGAAAACCATGATACCTATCGTGCTCAGGATCGTCTTCCTTGAACATTATAGATGTTCCGTCTTCTAAAGTAAGCCACTTCATAAAGAACTTGAACACATGATTTGTAGCATATTCTAGATTTCCAGGACCTTCAGGAAATAAATCCCAAAACAAAGAAGTCGCTAGTCGAACGAGATCAAACGAAGGGTTTGGTTTAATAATCTGATATTTCGACACATACCAAGGCTCGCAGTTATACTGTCCTCCGGCTTCCTCATCAATAGAAAAATGATCGCTCATGAATAGTTTTGGCTCTTTCATTCCGGTAAGTTTTAGCATACCAATACTTCGCTCGAAATCAATGATCTTAATTAAGTATCCATAAGTTGGGACACGGTAAAGCGATCCACCGCAATTGTAGTAGAAATACTCGGCAGTTGTTGGTACATACATGACATTATTGGAGTGCAAATCGTTATGCGTGAACGAAATAGTACGCTGAGCATATGCCAAAGCAAATATGACTTGCGAAATCCATGCAAGGTGCTTTTCGGTTTCCGGATTATTGGTTATAAGTTCGTACAATGTTCCCGTGCATTTCTCAATAACCGTTACCTGAACGGGAACATTCTTAAACGAAGCCCATGCAAACGGCTCAACATCTTCATCATCGGAATCGGACTCAGCCTCAGATTCGGAATCGCATTCGCACGACTTTACACCAAAAATGTAAGAAGTGGATACGGATGAACTGTCGGATAGATCGTCGTCATCATCCTCTTCTTCGCGAAATACCCGGTTCATTTCACCAGCTTCGGTAGGAGGAATATTAAGTATATCTAGTTCTTTCACACCATCAAGATCTACATCATCACCCAGCTGAATCGAAATACGAGCTGTACGAGTATGTTTGAAATCAGGAGATTCGTGAACGCCGTCTGATAACTTTATCTCAAATGTCTTACCGATATTTGTAGAAAACCACGACCGTTCAGAAAGATCACCATAATCATCGGAAATGTCAATGACATGCTTTTCAGACACTCCCGAGAATACACCAAAAACTTTAGGAAAATGCTGGCATCCAGTTTGGGCAAGTGCTACGGACAAAATAGATCCAACATATGCAGCATTATTTGAATTTTGGATCTTCTGATTAATTATATTCGAAACGTCTTCGGATGTAGGAAGACCTAGCGTTCCATAATCACCCTGCATCCACTTGTATGGGGATAGGAGCATCGTAATCTTCTTATGGACATTGAGAACACTTCCATCAGACGATCGAATCGTATCTTCAGACTTTATATCTGAAATACTGTTCTCAAATCGAATTCCGTAATCGCGAACATTCTCCAAAAGTTCTGTTTTAAACAACTTTTCGATCGGTGGAAAGAATGGCTGGATATTTGCAATTCCCCAGTGAGTTGAAGAGGCTGACCTTAAAGATGCCATATCATATTTTTGAACAGCCATTCCAATAGAATTTGTTCGGAGGTCGCTACTTACGGATGGCTTACGCTTGACCATATTATAAAGTCGGGTTAAACATAAACTAAAAAGTTCACGCACTAGAATAAGATGAACTTCCAAATAAAGAAATTTAATATGGATATGCTTAAAGACCGTTGTGAGGTTGATTCTAGAAAATCTCCAATGATTGTTCTCATTGGAAAGAAGGATACTGGTAAATCTTTCTTGGTGCGGGATATTCTGTTTCATACTCAGCATGAGTTTCCTATTGGAACGGTAATTTCAGCTACGGAAGTAGCAAATGAGTTTTTCCAACATATGGTTCCTTCTAAGCTTATTCACGATAAGTATCAGCCATCAATTGTAACAAATGTTATTAAGCGACAGCTTGGAGTCAAGACGGCTCGCAATGAAGAAAAGAAGCGCAGTGGCGGTAACTCTACGACGGATCCTCGCGCCTTTCTAATTTTGGATGACTGTTTGTTCGATGGATCATGGATTAAGGAAGAATCTACTCGCTATATTTTCATGAATGGCCGCCACATTGATGTCATGACAATTATTACTATGCAGTATCCTTTGGGTATTTCTCCCAATCTGCGCACGAATGTAGATTTTATCTTTATTCTTCGCGAGAACATCACAGCCAATCGTCGTCGTATTTACGAGAATTATGCTGGTATGTTTCCTACATTTGAGATGTTCTGTCAGTTTATGGACCAGTGCACCGAAAATTTCGAGTGCCTAGTGATCTGCAACGGTGTCCAGTCGAACAAACTTGAAGATCAGGTTTTCTGGTATAAGGCGTCCGATCATCCGCCATTTCATTTATGCGACGATAGCTTGTGGGTTGATAACAGGCCGTTTTCTAGTTCCATGTTGGCGCAGGACGAGTATTCCGCCGATACGATGCGAAAGAAATCAAACAATCCCTGGGTTCATGTGAACCAAGAGGGAAAGGAAAAGAAGCGTTAATGTTTACGGGTTTTCCGGACTTTACGAGTCTTACGACGCTTACGGCCTCCCATCTTTCCAAACATGTCAGTTAAATCAGCAACGCTCGCATCGGCTTTCTTATCTTTAGCCTCCGCTCGCGAACGCTTTACACGCTCCTCGGCCTCTTTCAGAGCCTCATCAGGTGTCTGTTTAGGACCATCTTCGTCCATGCTAGAGCGCTTGCGTTTACGAGTTTCCACAGGCATTCTTATTTATAGGTCGCGAATTCCTCCCTCAGCTGGGTGGATTGGAGGAGCCTCTAGAGCGTTCTTCAGGTCATCCGTATCTGCAAGACCGGCATCCTCCTTCGCCTTCTTTGCGCGGGCTAGATTCTCCTCCTTCTGCTTGCGAATCTTCTCGGTCTTCTCCTCCTCGAAGAAGATCTCGCGATTGACCTCGTTCTCCTTGTACTTTCGCATGAGCTCATTGAGTTCCTTCTCGGCATACTCAACCTCGGGCATCAGATGCTCAGAGGGATCCCACGGTAGCCACGCGCCAACCTTGCCAATGTAAAGGTTGTCATTGGGGTAGCGGCGCTGTAGAACGCGGGCAAAAGTTTGAGTCTCCTCGAGATTGGCAAACACGCGGCGAATCTTGACACCGCGAACATTCGTGCGGAACCCAACCTTCTCGGTGAACTCAGTCTCCAGGTCCTTCTCGCACTTGAGGAGGAAAATCTGATACTGCTCATGAATATCAGTCTTACGAATCTCGTCATTATGGATCTTGCGAAACTCCTCTAGATCCTTAAAGAGATCCTCGATTTTTAGAGAATACTTCTTGGATAGGAAAGCTACATAGTTCTCCATTCCCTTGACCTTCCAGTCATACTCGAGCCACTGCACGAACTTCTCGTTCATGAACTCGGCCTTCTGCTTGATAACCTTCTCGGGTGAAATGAAAGATACAATTCCATAACGCTGGGTGGGGATCTCGGGGTCCTCCTCGAGGTAGTCAATGATTGATCCGTCATCTTCCTTGGTTGGTAGCGTCTCACGAGGCATTTGTTTATTAATGCCACCGTATGTGAAAGTTCTATATTTAACGAGACACCAATAATTGTTTAAAGATTAAAAACATACAATAGTAAGTTTAAATGTCTAGTTTATTAGATATTATCAATGACTTTACAGGAACATCCAATAATAGTATGTATATGATTCATCTCAAGCGAGCAGTTGAGCGTTTACCATACATTCATAGGCTAGAACAAAAATTGAATATGAAAATTCCAATATTTGATGCATGCGAGGGTTCTTCATTGATAGCAAATGGGCACCCTACAAAATGTGCGCATACACTCAATTACTATCGGAGTGCTGGTGAAGTTGGATGCACCGTTTCGCACATAAATATCTGCAAAGAAGCTCTGAAACAAAATTATGATCATATTGTCATTTTTGAAGATGATTGCGAGCTAAACAAATCTCTAGAAGAACTGAAAGTAAAGTTAGATAAGTTCAAGAGTTTAAATATATCATGGGACCTTTTTTGCATTGGTGGCGATATTATAGGAACTCGTATGAATGATACATTCATGCGCGTCGATCACTTTTATTGCACGCATGCCGTGATTCTGAATAGAAAATTCATGCAGGAGCTGATTTCTTTGTATGAAACTTTTTACAGGAATGGAACAACTTGGGCAGTTGATGGGCTGTACTCAGATGTATTAAGATCAAAGAAGACCAATGGCTACGGATTTATACCCAATAAAACGAATGACTTTTTCAGGCAAGCGACAGGACTGAAATCGTATATTGAACGATGATTAACGAACTTTTGTGTTCGGCTTACATTGACCAATGCCAAGTGTTTGTTGCAGCATGATTGGAGCAGGACAGCCCTTACAAGGACACTGTTCATGATCAAATCCTAAAATATGTCCAATCTCGTGTGAAACCATGTATTGGCGGTAATCATCTAAGCTAAGCTTGCTTTTAGATGCACCATGAAACCATCGATCGGCATTCAAGTACATATTATGCCCTCCAAGTTCAGCACAGGAAAGGCCCGTCGGTAACCCGCATTTGTTCAGAATAGTTTCGGGAGACGAAAGTCGAATCCGAACATCGGCATTACTGAAAACCGGCATGAAAAAATAGCCTTTCTTAGACCATCCATTCGGATCGTTCAAGTATGCCACAATAAAAAACTCAATTTGAGCAGGATTCCGAATGGAGTATTTTTGAATAACATCGTTATCGGGAGTTATCATAACTTTGATGGTCTTCATTAAGTTCTTATGGGTTTTTTCTCTAAACAAGACTATAAAAATGCCCGAACAGAAGCCAGCTGCTGCCCCCGGAGTCGATGTTGGCGATTTAGTATCACGCGCGGTTAAGTATGCCCTAGAGGGTCTAGCTGTAGCTGTTGCGGCTTACCTCCTACCAGGCAAGGGCCTCAAGCTATCCGAGATCGGCATGATCGCTCTCGTTGCACTCGCCACCTTTGCTATCCTCGATATCTATGCCCCCAGCGTAGGTGCCTCAGCCCGCACGGGTGCTGGATTCGGCATTGGCGCCCACCTCGTCGGCTTCCCTTAAACTAGAACTGATCCTGAAAGGTATCCATAATAATATTCATTTGGTCATTCGTGAATCCAGCCTGACTCAAAACTCCCATAATAACTGACTCGTTGGCATCATCAATTTGAACCTCAACTTCAAGAGTGTGATTCGCATCATTCTTGAAGATGACGATATGCCAACCGTTTAATAATCCCATATAATCTGCCTTGATTGGGAAATGGTTGTTGCCAACCAGGACCTCAGTATCGGTAATTGCGTTCTCGATATTCTTGAACATGTTGCTGTTAAAATATAAATTTGTGGGTTAAACGAATCCATTTTTGACTATTCATGATATGAAACGGACTTACTGATTGCCAGCATTCTATTACCAAGATGGACGCTATTCGTTACAAGGGAAAGTGGTATTCTATCAGCGCCAAGCCATACGAACCGGAACGCCAAACTTATCAAATAGCCTGGATGTTAGCTAAGAATCCCGATATGACGACTCAAGAAGCATACCGCAAATTCTTCGAACGGGAGCGCCAAGAGGCAAAAGTATTATATCCTTCGTTTCGTAAAGATAAAGATGTCAACACTGAGTGATGTGCTCGTTTATGCCGGGGTTGCACTTCTGTTAGTTACTATATCGGTACTAGGATACTATCTAGTAACACAAACATGGCCAGGGTCTCGTCTACTCATATCGACTCCCCCGGTTGCTCATTCGGGAATAGATGACGATTCGGCAAAGTTCATGTTTTTCTATACAACTTGGTGTCCTTGGTCTAAGAAAGCTCAGGCTCCTTGGTCTTCATTCAAAGAACAGCACAAGAATACCAAATACACTTACGGAGGCAAAACAGTCGTGTTTGAAGAAATCAATTCGGATTCAGATAAAGGAAAGACTGCTTTGTACCAAATTAAAGGGTATCCTACATTCAAGTTAGAAACGAAAGATAAAGTGTTTGAAATGAAAGGTGCTCCAACGACCGAATCATTCCGCGAATTCTTGAAGAATGCTCTTGGTGCCGAGAAAACGGTTTAAATCATGAGCTGCCTTTTCTAGTATTTTTTCAATATCAAAATCGTCGATATCTGACATACTACCGAGTCCTGGAAAATGCAAGCATAAAGTCTTATCTGTTTTTACTTGATTATGAAAATTTTGGGTGATCATAGTGTATATATCGTGAATATATGTCAGAGGAGACATACTTGCAATCGTATCGGGCGTAAATTTGGTATTTGACATTCTCTTTTTTAAAGAAATACACAATGCACTATCTAATGGCATAAACTTGTCAATAGATGGCACAAAGAAATCACCATCGATATAAACTTGTTCATACAGAACTTGTGGGTGAAACACTCCTGGAATTGCGCACGAACACTTCAGCGCATCCAAAACCGGAACATTTCTAGAAAAGATTGTTGGTGTTCCTTTTGTTAAGTTGGACGATATGATATAAAGAGGCATCTTAGCATCGCCGATAACCTTTGTTCTGATATCTATTCCGTTCTTCTCAAATAAGTCTACAACAAATTTTTCAAACAGATCCATGGAATACACGCCTTTCAAGGAAAATGAACTCGCAATAGTTTTCAAATCAACATCGCCCACAAAATTTTGAATCTTTAGTTGTTTTTTAAGTTCGGGCATTGATTCTTCGTTTATAGGAAGACCAAATGCAAGATAAGTACCAATAACCGACCCGACCGAAATGCCATACACGCCATCCGGAAATACCAACTCTTGTTTCTTTGAAAGTTCAAGTAGAGCGCCAATATGCAGGATACCCTTAACACCTCCACCACCCAAACCCAGCGCGCGGAATGGAAGAGACATTCTTATCCTAGTATAAGTAGAGATGTTGCGTGCTCGTGACGTATGGGATGAACAAGAAGAGCGAAAACAAAATCGTATGGCAGCGATGGTTCCTATAATTACACAAATTCAAGCAAAGATAAGGCAACAAGCCGTTCATAATTCGAATGCTCCGTACATTGTATACGAAGTCCCGACTTATGTTTTTGGGTATCCTCTTTTTCCACTGAAAGAGGCACTGGAATTTTTGGTTGCGGAATTCTCGAAAGCAGGATACTGGGTTTGGGTTGTGGAAGGTAAATATCTAATGTTATCTTGGCTCAAACCTATAAAGTCTCGCGATTTGGGCAAACCCATCCTAACTACAAACTATCGTCCACAAATATACGATCCAACCTCAATCCCATTTCTTTCTAATAACTAATGGAGTGGCACGAAATCGTGGGTGGAACCCTAAATATTGCTATTTTGGCTGTATTCTATACAGTGTTTGGAGCATTCATTTCGTATATACTCTTTCATCTGTTTGATGATTTTGGTAAAGAATGGGAAGGTCGGGGAATTCTTTACCAAACTGCGGATGTTGCTACAGAATTAACATTAGTAGGCGCAGTTGCTTTTTGGACGACGAAGATCATTAAAGAGTATCCTCCAGTGTTTACAATTCAAACATCGTTAGATAGGGAGATTGATGTATACATTTCAGGATTATTCTTCGCGTTTTCTATGTTCATTTTTCTGAATGATTTATCGACCAAGATCAAGTATCTGTACGAAAAGTTTCTCAAAACAGAATTTGTTCGAGTTTTTCCTGAAAATTGGTCAATTATGAAAATGCTATTTGGCTCGCATAAAACGGAAAATAAGAATTCCAGCGAGTGAATACACCAATGGACTGCAAACATTCAATTGTTGTAGACGAAGGTGAGCAAGTATGTCAAAAGTGCGGGGTTATTCTAAGTAAAATTATCGACGAAAGCGCCGAGTGGCGAAACTATGAAAACAAAGGAGATGATCAGTGCCGAACTGGTTTTACAATTTCTGATCTTCTTCCCGAATCATCTTACGGTTCAGTTATGTCGTTCAAGGGCATGCATCCAAATATGAGAGCTGTTCAGCGCCTAAGTTGCTGGTCACTGTCTTCAAATTCTCAGCGATCATGGATGGGTATCTTTGACGCGATTCAATTATCATGTTCGCACGCAGGTCTTCCAAAAGCTATTGTTCAAGAAGCTTGTGCGCTTTACAAAGCACTCGAAGATGCCCAAAAGGTCAGGGGCGAAACGAGGCGATCAATGATGGGCGCCGCAGTCTTCGTTTCCTGTCGCAATCATGATGTTCCGCGATCACATGAAGAAATCGCCAAACTGTTTCAGGTAAATATTCGTGCGCTGTGTAAAGCCATAACCCATTTCTCAAATACCGAAAACACAGTTCTGCAAACACAGAATGGGATTGCTGAGCGTCTGTGCGCTTCACTCAACTTGAATGATGATCAGCGTCAAAAAATATTGGATTTGCTGTTGGATATTTCCACCAAATCAGAAGACGAGTTTGAGCATACACCCAAGACCATTGTGGCCGGAGTGGTTGCTCATATTATGGGTTTGAAAACTAAAGCTCAGATGAAATCAGTATCTGAAGCTTCGGGCGTTTCATCGTTAAGTATTCATAAAATTGTTGGGAAACTAGCTTAGTTTACCTGTAGAAGTTTCACATTTAAAGTAATACTATAATTGCGGGTGATAGTCGGTGCGCCAAATTGAGTTGCCGTTACCATAAATGGATACTGACCATTCCCTGCCCCTATTGGAACGAACCTATTTACTGTTTTAAATAATGGTTGAGATGCTTTTGTTAAACAACCCACAAATATACTCTCCTCAAAGATTCTTAGAAGTTCATCTCCAAATTGGAAGTAATCACTATTTCCTGGACTATCGGAAAAAATATAAATCTCTAGACTGCATGATGCGAGGTATATTCCACCAGGACAAGAAAATGTACTTGATGTGAAAATAAGATTTCCTCCTGAGGGAGTAAGTGTACCTGGCGATGGTGTTGCAGTTAATGATATAATTGACGGCATAGATCCTGTAGGTCCCGTAGATCCACTACGTCCTGTAGGACCCGTAGATCCACTACGTCCTGTAGGACCTGTAGATCCAGTAGGTCCACTACGTCCCGTAGGTCCTGTAGATCCACCGCCTCCACCGATAGGACCTCTAGGACCATAAACATTTCCAGTAACATAAATGTTATCGACATTGATCATATCCAGCCGAACATCGTAGCTTCCAAGACTTGACCCTGTAACACCATTCACAATTTTTGGACTAAATACATGTTGAAGAAGGTTTTGGGTATTGTTCCCGGAAAATGGATCATTTCCAGGACTCGCCATATTATTAGTAAGATGGACAAAGAGTTTAATTCCTTTTCACTCCATAGTATTATGGAGCCTCTGTTCGACCCCTCCTCTAAGACTTTGGGTGAGCGTTACACTTTGTTCCCTATTTCGCCGTCGGAGGAGGATTTGTACAAACTTTACAAAAAGGCGGTAGCGTCCTTTTGGACGGCCGAGGAGATTGATTTCAGTAAAGATAAGGAAGATTGGGAGAAGCTCGGGGAGTCGGAGCAGTATTTCATCAAGCAAGTTTTGGCGTTCTTTGCGGGGTCTGATGGAATTGTGCAGGAGAATTTGGCAACGCGTTTCCAAAAAGATATTCAGTCACCAGTAGCCCGTCTGTTTTATGGATTTCAAAATGCCGCCGAAGGAATTCATTCGGAAACTTACTCGCTTCTGATTGATCAGTATGTCAAGGATAAGGAGGAGCAGGCCAAGTATTTCCGCGCGATCGATACAATTCCGTGCATTGCTCGTAAAGCCGATTGGGCTCGTAAGTGGATTGAGTCAACCGAATCATATGCGACTCGTTTGGTAGCGTTTGCGTGCGTTGAGGGAATCTTCTTCAGTGGCTCGTTCTGTGCAATTTACTGGATCAAAAAGCGCGGACTTCTTCCCGGACTCACATTCTCGAATGAACTCATTTCACGAGATGAGGGGCTGCATACTGAGTTTGCGGTAACACTCTACCAAAAGCTCCAAAACAAGCTAACCAAGGATGAGCTCGTCCAAATTATTCGCGAAGCCGTTGGAATCGAGAAGGAATTCATTACGGAAGCTCTACCTTGCTCCCTTGTAGGAATGAATGCTCGCGATATGTCTCAGTACATTGAATTTGTAGCCGACCGACTGGCTCTACAGTTCGGTCTGCCAAAAATATACAAGTCCACAAATCCGTTTGATTTCATGGAGTTGATTTCGTTGGAAGGTAAAACTAATTTCTTTGAGAAGAAGGTTTCTGAATACTCGAAACCTGGCGTTGGAATGAAGAAGGAGGATATGGTGATTCGGCTAGACGAAGAGTTTTAGCAACAGATAATTTATACGGGTATATCTGCCTTAATAGAAGCACTTGCACTGCCCGATGAATTTGTCACGGTAACCGTGACAGCGTATGGTCCCGGCGTGGCTAGTATGTTCGTGATCTTGCATGAACCATACACAACATTTGAGATAGCGCTGGGTACAGGAGTATATGGAGATGCAACAAGTGTGCATGTGACGCTACGAGTGGTCGCACCGGTTTCTGTCCAAGTTATCACTGTAGATTGACCTCCAAATTCTACGGTTGATATCATATTACTAATTGTTGGAGGTACGGACGCCGTCTTCTTACCATTTGCGTTACCAAGAGGCGAATTGATGGGAACAAAGTTGCATGGTGCTACAACTTTATTGGAAAATGATGCTAAAAAATCACGTGGGCGTAACACGCTTGGGACAAACGGCGATAAATGCGTTATCTGTTTAACTCCCGCCGTATTTGTGCGCGAATCAATCGCTGCATACTTTTTGAACTGTGTGAACTGCGAAGCGTCCGGAGTTGGCATTGTTTTAAACACACAATTTATCGGTGCCAGGTTTGGACTTTTCCATTACCCACATAATGCTTAGTCGTATTCGCCTGAGTAGGCAAGAATCTTCCTAAATTTATTGGATCGCGCAATGTAGTTATGAGTGGAAGTGCTAGATGTGGATTGGGCTTAACAGAATATACTGCACTCGACAATTGTGTAGTCAGTTTCTTGTAGCTAGTGAAATCGGACGCAGAGGTCTGTTGCGGCATTACGTTTAAAGACAGAAGCTTTATTCGGCATAAAAGGAAAATGCAACTAACATATGTCGCCGTCGTGCTTCTTGCATCTATGGTTTTTGTTCTATCAGGAATGGTAGGTTACCTATACTGGCAGCAGACGCGCATGCTCCAGCACCTCCAGTCACTTGCCGCCGTTTTGTCCACCCAGCTTGTTCGCCGTCCCGAACCCGAACCCGAACCCGAACCCGAACCCGAACCCGAACCCGAACCCGAACCCGAGACCGATGATGTAGTAGAAGCAACTCTACCAACAGTTGCCGAAGCCGCGCTAGAGGTCGAGGATGATCGTCTATCTGTAGACAAAGTTGATGGGCCACCAGCCACCGAGGTGAAGGAGGATCTAGAGGGAAAGACGGCTGCCCAGCTTCGTGAACTTCTCACGCAGAAGAGCATCCCATTTGGAAAGCGCGACTCTAAGTCAGTGCTTCTCCAGCTACTAAAAGCTACGGCTTAAAACAATGAAGCTGTATAACCAGCACCTAGATAAATTGGGGGAAGGATATGATCAAATACTTGCATTTGATTGTGAGTTTTGGAGAGTGAGTGGAGCTTCAGGATTTAGTGCAATCCCCAAGTCTACCGACTTCTTTACTCCTCGCGAACTAGCTGGGTTTTTCATTAAAAAAGATGAAAAAGGTAGATGGGAATATTCCGGTCACTTTTTCGTGACATTCAGTCCACCTAAAAATAAAGATGTGTCATTTGTATCGTCAGAATTTGCTTCAGTGTCTGCAAAAACTGCAGAAGAAATGAACAAGTACCAATCAGTATTTCAGTCGTCGTCCGATGTGTCGCAGGATTTGATTAAAGAAAGCCTGAAAGTCTATCTCCAAGACAAGCATATTAAAAACAATCACAAACCAAATTCGTGGATCAAGACTTTTTTGAAAGAATACTCGAAATCTCTTGTGATCGTTAAAGGAACATACGATTTGGATGCACTAAAAAACATGTGTGTTTCAAATGGGTATGAATACCTTGAACCTGCTGGAATATTTGATATTGCTCAGTGGAATGAGAAGAGTCATACATTGTGTGGAACTGCAAAACTAGAGGGGACGTATGATTGCATATCTCGCAACATCGATGATTCGGGAACGAAGACGCGACGGTTACGAGATATCCTGCCTCTAGGACGCGCTCATGATCCTGCATCGGATGCAGCCATGACGTTCTTAATATCGATTTATATAGTGGCCGCTCTTGAATAATAATGAGGCTCGTATCGTTCGATGTTGGCCTACGGAACTTAGCGTTCTGTGTTATGGAAGGAACGAATAGATCCAATGTCAAAATTGTACACTGGGATCTGATCGATGTGATGGCAGAAGGGGCGGGACATGATGCCCCAAAATGTTTTAAGTGTCAAAAACCCGCAAACTGGTTGAATGGAGCGAAAGTGTATGCGTGCACTCTCCATAAAACCAAATCTGCAAAACCTCCCACCAAAGTGTCTTTGAACAAGAAGACGATTGAAGAGTTGAAGAAGGAAGGTGAACCGTTTGGAATTATATCCACAACGAAAAAGGGGTATGTTGATATTCTTTATACTCATTATAACCTGAATGTTTGGAAGCGTTGTATTAAATCATCAAAACAGTGCTCGGTTGTGGATTTGAGTGTTCCGATTGCCGCATCCCTGGAATCTAGGCGTAAATTATGGGAAGGAGCAGATCTTGTGGTCTGTGAACAACAGCCGGATAAGAGGATGTTGTGTGTACAAGCCATGATCCATATGTGGTTTGTGTGTCAAGGATACAAATGTACCGGTGTTTCTGCGATTCATAAACTTACAAATATCATGACCCTTCAAGACCATACGAAAACTTACAAGGGTCGAAAGAGTACGGGTATTATTCATGCGACTGAACTTGTTCCAGCTCCTTGGAAAACACACATGCTCAAACATCCCAAGAAGGATGATTTAGCAGATACATTTCTTCAAGGTCTGTGGGTGATGGAACATACTCGTGCGTTGTAGTTTTCATATCAAACTCCTTAGTTCACACAAATGGGAGATATCTTCGGAGCGGATTTTTTAACGAATCCTAAAATCTCGGAGGCACCCGATATGACGATGGCTGATTTAGGTTCCATTGATCTTCCTTCATTTAGCGATATCAAGGATGAGCCTAAGCTAATGCCGAAGCTCAGCGAGACCGGCCCAGTTCAAACGAGCGAGGGGTTGAATAATTTTAATGCCGAGCCATTTTTTCAGCCTGCACCCAAGACGGTTCGCATGAACGACGAGCACATCCTCAAGGAGAAGTACGAGATTCTTCGTAAGTTTGATCGCCTTTCCAAGCTAGGCGTTCCAATGCGCAAGCGCTTTACGCTTGATTCCCCCATCGATGAGATGAAAATGGAACTTGAGTTTATTCGTCGCGAGAAGGCGATGGATCAGACCATCAAGCAGTTTTGTGATTGGTACATTACCGGTATGTCTGCGCTAGAGTGGAGTTCCAAGAATGTAGCTGTAATGCAGGCATTTGGATTGAACCTTTCCGGTCTTTCCGAGTCGGCACAGATGAATGTAGCGGATATGGAGGAGGATTTCGAGGAGCTGTATGACCTTTACGGTGACAAGCTCAAGATGCACCCGCTTGTTCGCATTCCTATCCGCACTTGTATGATGGTCTACATGGTTCACCTAACGAATCAGATGGCGCAGAAATCGCCGATTCCCAACATTGATCAGATCCTCAAGACGAACCCTGATATTGCTCGTCAGCTCGCTACCGCCGCAATGCAGCAGCAGTCACAGGCGGTTCGCGGCACTGGTCAGGTACCAGTAGCAACTGCTCCTCCACCACCATCAAACCCTCTAGCTGGTCTATCAAGCTTTATGAGCTCAATGATGCCTCCACCTCCGCCCCAGCAGACGAATGTCCGCCCTCCAGTCGCAATCAAGTCGGCAATCAAGATGCCCAAGCCTCAAGCACCTGCTGTAAATCGCACCGACACGCGCCCATTTCCAGGACCAGCTGTAACTGAGGCGGCACCAGCGCCAGCGCCAGCTCGTGAAATGAAGATGCCTCAGGTCAATATTGACGACTTGCTCAAGTCGGTCAATGCTGGCATTAATACGGAAACCAGGAAGGTGAACACTACCCCAAAGAAGGGCGGATCGACGGGTAAGAATTCAGTAACAATTAAGCTTTAAAACATAGGTGGCTGTTTAGCATCATATGCTGGCTGATCACATTCTTTCAGGCCAGCTTTCGATCGTAAATTACGATCGGGGCTGTTGTGCATTCCTTCGCGCGAATACACTGAACTTCCGCGGAATAATCCACCTGCTAAAATTACGAATCCGGCTGTAAGAAGAACCGATACAACTAAGTTACGAGTACCTACAAAACAAACGGCAAAAATTGCCAATCGACGAAGAAGTATGTTCTGCCCATACTCTTCTTCGTTTGTGCTGAACTCGTGGACAATATAGCGGCTAGCTACATTCGTGAGGAGAATCATTATACCAATCGTAAACGGCGAACTAGCCACGGCATTAATATGGTCCATTACTTAGTAAGAAGCAAACTTTTCAATACTGCTGGATGTTGATGCGGGTTTAGGCGTTTGGGTTGCTGGAGGAGGAGCAGTGACCGACTTGCCAGCCTTTGCATGGTGAGCAGGCTTGTCACCCTTCTTCATGATGTCCTTAATTAAGTCGGCAACGACAGGTTCAGGGACTCCAGTTGTCTTAGGCTGAGCCTTGGCTGCCGGCTTCTGCTCCGTGGGGTCCAGGTACTCAGTTACTGACTTGGCGGTCATAATGTACGCAATGCCCATAAATACACCTATTACCAAACTATGGCATGTGGTAACCCATAGAATGGCGAGTAGGAAGAGAGCGTGTCCTACTGGAGATCCTAGGAAATCCTTAATGTGGGCAGGCGGTGGGTGGGTGAAAAAGGCGATGTACACAATCAGGAGTCCTAGAATAACTAACTCAGTTAGAGAAAGCTTCATTTGTTATTTCTATATCTTTTCTTTTGACTTAAAGATAAGTGGGAAGGATGGCAAGCCTTGAAGAAGTTTGGGGATCCTCATTCCCGAAAAAACATCATAACATGGCATCCAAGCATTATAAAAAGGAAGAGCCTCGTGATGCCGAGAAGGAAGGACGAGTATTCCCTACCCCTGTGCACCGAACGAATGCGGCTCTCCAGCGCCATCGTAAAACAATAGATGACTTGTCTGCAAGTCTACCTATTGTCCAAAATGATGAAGAGGCGGAGTCAAATTACGGTCCAGCCCGAGTTGAGCGCACTGAGCATTTTACTTCTACGAAGGCGGGGTATACGAAACCATTTGTAGATTACGATCCGGGTGTAAATTTTGCGTATGCGCCTCAAAATTTTCAGAACGCTGCTCATGAAATTAAACTTGATCGTATTATGCGAATGATTGAGCAGAACCGTACAGGATACGAGACGCCATCATCGCAAGATATGATGCTCTATATTTTTACTGGAGTATTCTTCCTTTTTACACTAGATACCTTTGTAACTTTAGGTAAGCGTATGGGATAATCTAAGCACGATCGGAAATACGAGTTTCGAATGACGAAAACTCGTCGAATACATTATCGAGCATTTCAATTTCAAACAGAAGTGTATAATTGACACCCGTATTAGAATTAGCTACCTCTCCATCCGTAGTCCAATACATGAATCCTGTATTGCCCTGCTGAGCGTGTGTGCGCGTTCGAATATGCATACGATCAAGTTTCCCAAGAGCCGGCGAAAAATGTGTTATGCTCTCAGCTCCGGAATGATCATTGTACTCAATAAAGTTGGCGGGCGCAGTTCCGTATAAAACAGCTGGAATCTTCGCCATGAAACTGTCACGGTATGTCGAGCGGTTTGCGGCAACAACTGTCTCATCCGAATAGTTTAAACCTTCAACATCTACGAAAAAATAGTAAGTCGTGGCAGTTACTTTTGTGTCGCCACTGAATGTTGACCCAACGACATTATTGCCGCTCGCATACGAATGGGTTAAGGCTCCGGCTGAAGTACTGTCGTAGATAGGTGGGAACTCGGCACTCATTAAGCGAATAGATACCACATTCTCGTATGTGCGAGGTAGGTAAACTACAAAATCTCCATTTGTGTAGTACTTCGAAGTATCGCGATCCGCCGAATCGATGGACACTACCTTCTTCACAGTCTTGAGTTTACGAACTGGGTGTGACGGAGCCACGATTGTGCCGTTGTAATCGAATGACCTATTCATTTGTTATATTTCACACGGGAAGTTTTACAAGTCTTATTAAACCAACGACGAACTTTGAGAGTTTGTTTGGCTTGTTTGACAAGATCAGCATCGGTCGTGTAATGTGTCTTGCCACATGTTAGCATACTTGCAGCACGAGCATATCCCCACTGCTGAGCGGTTGCGCCGGGACGATGTCCAGTCCGCCAGGCCGCCATTCCTCGGTTGTACGATTCCTTTACAAGTGGAAGAGGAACACCAGTCGCTTGAGAATAGGCTTGAAGAGATGTAGCTTTGGGAAAAAGGCGTTTCCATTCTTTGATATATTTCGATGTGCGAGTCTTAACCCCCTTATCAGTTAAAAATGGTTTGTATGCTTTTGGATTTTTCCACGACATTGTTCGACGGCGTGTTGCTGTAGACTTTCGTTGTTTGTTTTGTTTGGCGGTGAGGCCCCGATGATACCTTGCGGGCCAGTACATTATTTAAAACGACATAAAACCTAATTGCTCGGAAATTTCGTCTAGTTCATCTTTCGGAATATACTGTCGCACAAGAGGTTCAACATTCTCTGCGAAGAGGCGATAGACTTGGATATCGAATGTCCCATTCACACGAATAGAGTTTTCCAAGTTGCGCATAAGTATTTCTGCGCGTCTCTTATTCTCCTCCAGCGCCGTCCTCTGTTCATCATCTTGAGCAATCACTAACACACAATTAAAGTCTTCGAAGTGCTTTCGTATATTCATGATAAACTCACGGTGTTCATCCTTCCACCATTGGTCGATGTGTGTTCGGTCGCCAACATCGATAAGTACACGCATAAGCTTGAGATAGTTTGCGTGTTTTTGAACATCTGTTAGCTCCATTGTACCATTACTCTGTCTTGATCTTGAGCTTCAAAAGTCCATTTTCAAAGGCAAGCTCCTTCTTGCAGTTTGGGCACTCCATCTTCGGCTCGGGAGAAGGATCAGGAGTCACCTCAGTCGAGAAGAAAGTATAACCTTCAACCTTAGTTGGTCCGTAAACAAAGTTCTTGACCGACTTGATCAACGGTTTACCGTGAGACTTCAAGCCCGTAAATGAGCAGGCGGGGAACCATGACCAATACGAGATCATGGGATAAAGCGCACTGCCTTTCTCCCTCGCGTAAACCTCACCATATGACGATCCTTCCGGGACATCGCGCATAGTTTCCAGCTTCCCCTCAGGAAACAGAAAGCGCGTCTTCAGGTGCTCGCGAATAAACTTAACATCTTTCTTGTTATGTGTAATGAGTCGCGCGGTTGGGACAATGTAATAAGTCTTGCCAACGACGAGATCTTGGGGTTCAATGCGCTTGTACATTTTTGTTACTATCTTAAAATTTGGACCAAACTAATCCATTTTTAACGGGGAAACATACTTATCTCTCGCTCGCCACGATGAATTCCACGACCACCCCAACCAGCTCCGTCTCGAATGACTGTTGGGATACGATCATATACTCGCGGCATTATTTGGTACCATACTGGAGGTTCATTTCGGGGTCGAGTGAGAACAAACAGTGCTAAAAATCCGAATATTATCAAAACAATTAGCCACACTTCCATTATACTTTAATCATAGATCCTGTTATCCAAATAGTTAGAGCAGCAGCGACCTGGGCAACAACATAAGATAGAGCCTTTGCCTTCCCAATCTTTCCGTTCGCCAGCGCCCAAGCGGTAATTGCAGGATTAAAATGTCCTCCTGAAATCTTACCGCCTAGACCAATTGCGGTAGCGAGAGCCGCAACAACAAATAGAGGAGATGAAGTGAACGCTACTGCGCCAATAAGTAAACAAGTTCCAAGATACTCGACAAAAGCAGGAGTATACATTTGTATTACTTTAATAAACAGAAATGAAGTATTTAAATATTACATTTTCATTATAAATAGATGATTTATGGTGTAATATATAGAATTGTGAATACTATCAATAGTAAAGAATATTATGGACAATCGACACAGCCACTGAAGCGATGGTCTCGACATAAAGCAAACGCAAAACACAATATTACTGGCCCATTATATAGTGCAATACGTATGTATGGTATAGACAACTTTAAGTTTGAAATTGTATGTCAATGTCAAACTCTGCAGGAATTAAACTCTAAAGAAGAAGAATTGATTAAATTACACAATTCTTGTTGTCCAAATGGTTATAATATAATGAAAGGCGGCGACAATCGCGAACATTCAGAAGAAACTCGTGACAAAATTCGTAAAACTCTTAGTGGACGAAAATGTGGTCCGCCGAGTTTAGAACGTAAAAAGAATATTAGCGCATCTTTAATTGGTCATAAAGTTTCAGACGAAACAAAAAATAAACTTAGACAAGCTAGCTTGAATATGTCAGATGAAACTAAGGATAAAATGAGGCAAGCTAAGCTTGGCAAAAAACAATCGCATGAACAAATAGAGAAAAAACGCAAAAAGATGCTTGAAATATGGGCGTTACGAAAGTCTGAAAAAAAAATTGACAATAAACAAGAATGAAGTATATAGTCGTGAAAGGGTGGCTTAGGCTTCGGAGACAGGCTTGAATCGTTGCAAATGTGTGTGGCGTTCGCCCAACATTTCAAAATTCCAATTTATGTAGATTGGTCTGATTCAACTTGGTCTCATGGTTCCGAAACATTTTATACGTACTTTAATCTTCTAATGCCGACCTTTTCACTTGATGATATTCCGGCAGATGCTACTTACTTTCCCGAATACTGGAAAGGCAGAATTAAAGAACCGTTCACTTCAGAACTGTTTGCTAAACAAACTGAACTCAAATTGAATTTGGGTGTGCTTACAAAGAAAGAATATCCGGCAGATGTACTTGTTTCGTCATCTATTGGAGGACGAAGTTTATTTCACGATATATCGTTCTTCGCAAATGTGTTTCGAGTTGTTGATCCTAGAATATTGAAAGCAATAACGGAAAGACAGACTAAATATCCTTTATATAAATCTTTAGGGTTTCATATTCGCGGAACAGATCGTATGAGAGGACAAGCTCATCGTGAACGAACTATCCAATACATTGCGATAAATGCCGTAATGCACGGAGGATTTAACGATATACCTATGATCACCGTATCTGATGATAAGGAAAGTTTAATACTTTGGAAACGATTCTTTCCGAATACTACAATTTTTAGTAGTTTGTCGATTGAAAATTCTTCAAATAAAGGAAACCATCATATCAAGAAAGAAGATCTCCTCGTTTCAAAAGATGAAATGAATGCCGATATGTTAGTTGATTTCTTTACCTTAGCAAGTTGTGAGCGCGTTCTTTCAACTTTTCGCGATAGCCGTTTTGCGCGTGAAGCAGACCGTTTACGGCCTTATCTCAAGCAGATTTTAAGAAACGAATAAATTAATAGACAACATCATAAGGGTATGCTTACGCTACAAGGGTATAAACTCGATAAGAATAATGTACCCAACCTTGTTCAACTCAAAACTGCACTTACCGTGCGACCATACATTCCTTCAGTCTTTGTGAAACCACAGTATGTTCAGAAGTATCCGGTATTTGTGGAAACAAAAGACCACATATTCGTCCCAAAACATTACGGAATCGCCGAGTTCGGAGTTCCCTCTAAATCGGAACGAGATATTCCCAAAACAGACGCAGGATTTTGGACATTCGAAGGTAAGATTCGCGATAATCAGGTAGAGGTCGTAAACTCATACCTCTGTCCGGAACCACGAGACGGTATTATCTCGCTCCAAACTGGCGGAGGTAAGACGGTTTGCGCACTGTACATTGCATCGAAAATCCAAGTTCCTACGATTGTTCTCGTCCACAATACTTTCCTTCGCGACCAATGGATTGAGCGAATTAAAGCTTTTCTTCCGAAAGCGAGAATTGGAACTCTTCAAGCAGATGTAGTCGATATTACCAATAAAGATATTACGGTCGCCATGCTTCAAAGTGTAGCTCTGAAAGAGTATCCTCCCGGAACTTTTGAGAGGTTTGGGTTTGTGATTGTCGATGAGTGTCATCATATTGCATCCGAAGCATTCTCTCGTGCTGTTCCCAAACTCACTTGCAAACATATGCTGGGTCTCTCGGCAACTCCGGAGCGAAAGGATAGATTGATGAATGTCATTAACTGGTTTCTCGGCCCGATGCTGTACAAATCTGATGCTGGGGATAAGGTTGACGAGAAAGTGAAAGTGGAAGTTTACGAATTTGTGGGAGACGAAAAGTACAATGAAATTATTTACAACAATTCTGGAGTTATGTTTACGACTCTGATGATCAATAAGGTTGTAGAATACGAACCGCGAAACACCATGGTTGCTGGTTTAATTGAAGATTTAGCCGATGAAGATGGACGACAAATACTTATCATGACAGATCGTGTAGGACATACAAAAACCTTATTTGACCTTCTTCCCGACCACAAGAAAGATATGGCATGTATTCTCGGTCGCGATGTCCCTGCGAAAACTCGAGCTGAATGGTGTTCTACCAAGAAGATCCTGATTGCGACTTACCAGATGACGAAGGAAGGCTTCGATGTGGCAACCCTGAATACACTTGTAATGGCAACACCTCGTCCGGATGTCGACCAAATTGTTGGACGAATCCTGAGAGTTGAAAAGAAAGGACGAAAGGTAGACCCTTTAATTATAGACATTGTGGATGAATCGTTCAGGCGTCAATTTCAGGAACGATTAAGTCTGTATAAAAAGAGGAATTATACGGTTGAGAAAATGAAACTCTTATAGAAGTAATGGGAAAGACGCGTCGAAAGCGCGGAGATAAGAAAACACGCCGCGGCGGAAAGATTTTAGGCGAAGGAAAGTTTTCCATAGTTGTAGACCCAGCTATTCCGTGTAAAGATGGTCGTGATATGTCCAAGTATGTATCTCGTGTATCGAAGCGCATGAAATGGGACGATATTGCGTCAAAAGATCATCCGAAACTCATGAAGAAACTCGCTGAACTTGATCCCGAGCAGAAATATTTTTATTACCCACAGTACTGTGAACCTGGCGCAATGTTAAAAGAAAACAAGCTGGATGGAGTGACTTACGAGAAGAAGAAGTATTCTGAAATTATCCTTCGTGGTAACGATGTTTGGAACTCGCTAGGTCGCAAAAATCGGTCTTGGCAAGGATTTTTAAAGGGTAAGAAATTAGGTAAAAAGACAGAGTTCGCCGGTCGTTCTCAGGAACAACTTGATCACCTAAAAAAGGCGATTGATTTGTTACATGATAACGATATTGTTCATCATGATCTGCATGGACAGAATGTAATTATTGCAGATGATGGAATGCCTCGTATAATAGATTTTGGATTTGCGACTGTCGATTCGCCCCAGTCTGCTATCGAGTTAGAAAAGGCATATATTGATTTTTCCTGGCCCAGTTTAGATGTGAACTGGTTCAAGAGCCGTTAACGGAATCCCAAATATGCGTAAATAGTTTCAAGCATGGTAGGCTTTGGAGTTACAAATGGAGTCCTGATATCCCAAAAAAGATCGTTGGTGGATGTCTTCACATATTTGGCATTATATTTTACTTGAAGCCAGCTCTTCTCGCTCAACCGATGAAGAATCAGAATATCATTGGTGTAGGGGTTGTAACTCACAACTCGTCCACTGGATCCGTACTCAACATATACAGAATCGTTTGGCTTGAACATTTAATTAAATACCATCGCTTTCGTCAAAATCAAAGCGGCCGCCTGCATTTGAGTAATCGTCTAACGGTCGATCAGCTTTATCACCATAATCGCCATGATCTACTTCTACTGGTAATCCATTATCTCCCAAGCCATCATCATCTTGACCATCGCGACGAGTAAATCCACCTTCGGGTGCCTCTTCATCGAATTCTTCCGTATTACCCTTTTCAATTGCCGGCTCTTCGTAGTTGTATTCGCGCGCAAATATCTCACGGTCTTCGTTGGTAATAATAAATGGAGCAATACCAATATCGAGCAATCGTTTGGTAATTTCACGCTGCTCATCGTTCATTTCTCGCATGCGCATCTTGAACGTTTCGCGCTCTTTTGTTCGGGTCACATTCACCTCTTTTGCCGCATCATCTTTCTTAATAAGAATCATACGCATTGCAAGATCGCGATTCATCGCCGAACGTATCCCCTCCACGAGTTTATTATCAGTTTTTATACTGTCAAATAAGTCGTAAAGTATACCGCGGGCAGCATCACGAACTAGGGGAGCAGATTCATGAGTATTCAGGGAAGTGCAAAACTGACGATAGGGAATGACATACCGAACTGGATACCCGAGCTCAGAAACAATATCCAAAATACGATTGAACAAAGAAAGAAGAGCAATTCCATCATTTTCAGTCTTAATAAAGTTTTCAATTGCATCTAGCTTTATTCTAGGGAATCCTAGCTTGACCATTTTGGCAATTTCTTTCGTATCGGGGAACATATAGGAATACTTAAACTTGGGAGCAATAATGAATTCTGCAGTGGAAGACGGTTTCAAATTCTTCCAAAGTTCCAACTTATCCTGAACAAGACTTGGCATTGATTTTCCGGACAAGACAGTAAACGGCTTTTGGGTCACACATTCTCCCATCTTTTCAGTTCCTTGACGAGCACCTGGATCAAATTCAAACTTTGAAGGAAGAATAATTGGCAGTAAAATATCATTCTTCTCGACTTCCTTATCGATAATGGCGTACCGGGCTTTCGCCGTTTCAAAATCTGTTTTGAACTTGGTGTATGCCTGTGTAATATACCGCACCGTTTCATCACGAATCTTACGCGGATTGGTCTTAATAGCCCGAAGAACCGTAGCAATAGGTTCCTTGAATGTGTTTGGAAATGCTTCGAATGTTGATTTAATAGAAAACAGAACAGCATCTAAAACTGGCGAATCTTTGGGATCGGTTGAATCGCGAGGAAACCCCGATAGTTTCAAAATTTTAGAACCGAATGACCGGCGGGGGATCAAGAACGGGTTGTGGGTTTGTAAGAGTGTAACCGCTGCAGCAATTCCCAAAATACCCTCTACTCGGCGTTTATCGGGTATACTCAATTTAGCACTCTTTCGAGCGGCAGTCGCCACTTCTCTCAGATTTTGAATAATTGGAAGAAGTTGAGTTTCGCTTGGCAAAACTTGTAAAATTGAAAGAATCGTATACAAAATAGCTTCTCCGGCATTATTCGCATCAAAGTTAGCTTTTAGTGCAACTAATGAGTTTGTGAATGATGGAGGATGCGACTCTCCATGGTAAGTTTCTTTTTCATCAAGAACGCCATGTGATACGATAGGGTTACCGTTATCGTCAAAATCGTCTTGAGCTACAAATACATCGTCATTCACTCGCTCTCCACAAAATTTACATACTTGAAAGCCATCTTCGGGCGTCGTCCATTTCGTGTAAAAAGCTAGGCGGTCATGTTCCAAATCTCCACCTAATTGGGATAAAGTGTGCATGCAAATCACATACAAATTGGCGGCGTCATAATACTTATTGTTTGTTACGCTCAGCTCGCGAACTAATAAGTTAATATTATGAAGTTTGTCGGCAGGTTCTAACGATGGATCGGCCAGGACAATCTTCACATTCTTTCGCATATCGGAATATTCGGGAACTTCAAACTTCTCATACACTGGCGCAACAGGTTTTGGAACCAATGGCTGGAATGCTTTGAGCAATTTTTGATGTTCGCGAATCAGATCGGCAGGAGTCGTTTCGGACCAAGCTTTCTTGCCTTTAGATAGGACTTCTTGCTTTTCTTGCGCAATGTATGTCGCCGGAGCACAAATGCCTGGCTTACGGTATACGCCTGAAGACAAAAATTCTTCAAATGTTCCAGTCTGTAAGCATTCATCTGCAGTAGATTCAGGAAGCTGAACTTCAGGTCTTGGTCCAGGAGGTTCAGGAGGAACTAATCCAAAATCACCGGCTTTTGTCATCAACATCTTCACGATCATCGAGCCGGAATCTTCCTGCCCCGATAACCAAAATCGAGGAAATAGTCCGGAACTCCATTTCAGAGTGTACGATTTTTGAAGATCTGTACTTGGCTCTACCGTTTCGCGAGCAGGAAACACGACTGACATTACAGGTTGGGGGATAATCGAATCAACTGGAGGGAAACGCTCTTTCCATGACGCCCAGGGAATCCGGCTTAGTTTAACATCATAAAGCTTTAGGTATTTCTGTCCTTCAACATATGGATCCGTCGTTGTAGGAACCGCATGAGACAGAATAGCTTCGGTCGATGGGAAAATCGTATTTAATGGTTCAGTTGTTACATATTTTGATGGATTGTTTGATGCTAAAAAGGGATGTTCCGCCAATGGTCGGGCAATCTCCAAAGGTCGCTGACCAATATAGAAGCCTATCGACTTCATACTGTCAGATGTATTAGGAATCGGAACGGTTACAACATCAAACGATCCGTCATCATGCAAAGCACCTTTCGTTCGAATATAAGTTGGTAGGGAAATTATAGGCTCGTTTCCATCCTCGTTCACTAACATCCCGGACGCCGGAACACCGTCTTCTGAAGTATACGGACGAGGAAGCGCGGCAATCATAGGTGCATAATAGTTCGGTGTCGCCCGGCGGCTTTTATCCATTAAAGGGTTCCATGTCTCGGCAAATGAATACGTCTCGTACTTGAATGGTGCATAAATAGGTTGTACCCATGACACATTGACTGCTTTACGAGTCTGATCTACTCGGTAATCTGTTGCAGTCACTACGATATTTTCATCGTACACTTTCTGCAGGCGATCAAGTTCTATTTCTATTTTTTTGTATTCGGATTTTGAAATATGTTTCTTTTTTGGAAGAACTTTATCATAGTAATCGTTCAGCTGTTCCTGTAATGTGAAAAATCGAACTTCTTCAGGACGCTGAAGCTCTTCTTCAAATTCCTGCGTTTCTATTATTTCAAATTCAGAGGGCTCAAATATGAGATCCTTCTCCATCGTTATTCTATTAGCAAACAATAATCCTCAATTGTTTTCCTTGCTGCAGTAAGAATACTCTCGGGACTCTTCTTCGTAGTAAATTGTAGCACCATCATGTTTTTGAGTGGGTGAGGAATATCGTATGATGTGAATTCTACGAGGTCCTTATTGTCGTAAATAACCTGCTGAAGTAGATTTCCTAGGGTATGTCCACCCTGTTCAATTGCTACACTGTACGGCGGTATCATATCCGGATCATCCTTGTCGTACTGTTCGTGCTTGATACTTTTCAGAGCTTCGGTCATATAAGTATCCAGCCGCTTACGAAGGATCTGAACTGCCATTGTAAGCAACTCGCGTGACTTTAAGACTCCCACACTTTCAATGGATAGCTCAAACCAATTTGGGCGGCCATTCTCATCGCGAGAGTACGATCGCTGGTAAAGGAAGTTATCAAACAAACGAGGATCGCCTCCTCCATCAACATGAACCTTACGGTCTTTTGCAACGCGCTCGGGATCAGGATGCCATTTCGTTGATGCCGTACAAACATGCGACGCGTTCTCCGAATCGAGAGCTAGACGACCTGTAATATGAACAACTTCGCCGGCCCGAAGTTTTAGGAACAAACTTGGAGTATTGAAGTCTCGGTCTCGCATCATTAATCCTTCACGACCAGCCTCAACAGTGAAGTCATCGGTAGTTACAGTTCGAGCTTCCTTGTTCGTGACAATTCGTAGCTCAATTTTTGCATCCTTAATTGTAGCAGAGTCTGATGGTTTGACATTCACCGGAAGTCGCTCAGTACGGTGCTTGAGCATTTCGTGTGGGAGTTGAGACGTATTTTGAATAATTTGAACATCGCGAACCACAACACGAGGAATGCCCGTAATTAGAATACGGCGAAGAGCATTCACGAACCCTACTGGAAAGTTTCGGAGTTCGCAGTAAAACTCAAACCCGTTATTGGTGGTTTTGACATTTTCAACCTTTGCCATCTTGTTCTCTTCCATTTCGTTATGTTTCATTCCGTTTTTTTCCTGAAAACTCATAACTAAGATGTCTCAGCCATACTTATTTTACAGCGATCGCGATCCGAACTCGAAGCAGATTATCGAAACTCTTAAAGCGCTGAACAAGGCGGGTCTTTATAAGTTCATTGACGCCCTTACGCTTCAGCCAAATCAGCGCCCAGCTTGGCTCACAAAAGTGCCTACTCTCTACATCCCCGACACCAAAGAGGTTATTGTGGGTAAGGATATTTTTGGGTATATTGCCAAGCCCACCAATTCTCGCAAAGAGGTACCAACCAAACCGACAGAGGGTGGGACAAATCCACAGAATCAAATGGGAGAACTTTCTCCATGGGGATTCGAAGGGCAGGGAAAAATAGGTGAGTCATATTCTCTATGGGATACACCGGGTCAATTTGCAAATACCGAAGGAAGTAGCTTATACACTTTCCTTGGGAATGCTGTAGCTGCAGTTTCAGGAGGTGAACCTACTTCAACAAACACACACGATGATAAATCTAAAACATCGTCAAATTCAGATGTAGGTAAGCGAATGGAACAAATGATGAATCAGCGTAAGACCGAGTTTGGAAGTATTGAACGCAAGTAATTACCGGCGGCGCCTTCCTCCTGATGAAATATCCCCAATAAGGTTGACTCCAGATATTCCTTGTTTCCAAACAGGAGTAAACACAACTCCCATTAATAGAATCGCCATAGAGCTTCCAATGATCATCCAATGTGTCACATTTGCCTGTGCTCCTGCAGAAACATACTTCGGAATCCACCAATATACACCCGAGGTTTGGAGAGCAATGATCAAAATAAAAAGAATAACCATCGAAATACTCATAGCATCGAACTCAGTTTTCAGAGAAGTCATCAGAAACAACAATGCCGAATAAGCTACCATTGACCAGTGAGTTGCATCTTCTTGTTGGTCAGCTGGTACATATTTGGGTATCACGAAAAATACAATAATAAACAGAGTAAGTAAAGTTACTGCCGTTATTCCGTATGTTACGCGAGCCTCCATTATTATATGGGGTTTTAATAGATTTAGTATACAATAAATAATGGCTTCCAAGCAAGTTCTTACACAGGCATTTTTCGACCAGTTTGTGTCATTTTCAACTGAATTATGCGAAATGTATCCCGATGATTCGGATTTTTCAATGTTTTTGTCCACTATAAAGCTGATGAAGATGACCAATCCCGCCCTAGTGATTAAGTATGTTCGAGAGAATGTCCTTCAGTTTGAGGATAAGATCATGCGAAGCGATGAATCATTTTTTCTCGATTATGACTTTGCAGAATATGCCGAAACAGTCGATATGAATATTTTTCAGAAGCTTCGTCAATATATTTCGTCTATGAGCCCTGCATCAAAGGCTAGTGTTTGGATTTATATTCAAAACATTGTTCGACTAGCTAAAGCTATGAAGTAAATTTTCTGTGTTGTCAAATCCATATAACTCTTGCGGATTCAAACTTTGGAGTTCCTTAATAGCATCGTCAGGATTATCAAAATTACGAAACATAATTTGATTTACTTCAGCAGGAGACCACCTGTAATCGAGTTCAGGTGTAGTCCAATCTTCAAAATCCCGATCATAAAAACTATTCGCCATTTCACGAAGGATCTCGCGATTACACTTCTTGAACTGGACAATCATATCTATACGACCAGGGCGAATGAGCGCCTTATCAATTCGCTCGGGGTAATTGGACGAAATGGCGATAATACGACCCGAACTTTCTAGAGTCCCGTCAAGTAGGTTTAACAGGAATGAAAGATCAATCTGTTCGGGTTCATCGTCATCTTTATGTGCTGCGGCCCATGCGTCTTCGGGAGTCTTTTCTTTCTTAGGCTCCGGTTTCTTGAAATCGCGACTCATGATAGCATCTCCCATAGCATCAATGTCTTCGATAACATACAGGCGCTCATGAATTGGAATCGTGTACTTTTCTACCGTATTCCCATTATGAACATGAATATCATCGTTGTAGAACAAATGGGTAAGCTGAGCCTTCGTTTTAATCTGAGATAGATGGATATTAATAATGTGACGATGAGCGGTGTTAGCAATAGCTTTTATAGACGACGTCTTACCACACCCAGGACCTCCATGAAACATGAAGCCTAAAGTATATGGAATACCCTTCTTCTCGTACCAATCTTTCCGCGTCAGGAAAAACTTTACATGATTACGAACTTTTTGGCGCTGTTCGAAAAAGACATTTTCAAATGTACGAGTTGTATGAAACTTGTGCTTCGTGTAGATAAGATGTGTGGTGGGTAAAGAATTCTGAGTTGACTTTTTAGTTTTTGTGTTTGTCATCATATCGAAGTAGTACAGTGAAGTTCCGAGCTTATTTGCTTGCTTCCGCTCATAATCTGCGTTGCATCGTTCAATGAAATCGCGAAGGAATTGGGATTCATGATCATAACAAAAAATACGGAACTTTACACTTTCAACTTCCCCTTCAGTATGTTTTAGATTCGTGAGCTGGAAATAGATATCCGGGTCGACCATTATGGGTTCAAACTCGTTTGGCAAATAGTCGTGATGGTTCATGAAAAGCAGATTGCGAATTGCAGGAATCATACTCACATAATGAACAACCGAATCCATCTTAGATTGGCTTGCAGATAGAGTATGATTAGGCTGCTTTCCACCTTTGATAACTCGTTCACATTCAACCGTGGCTCGGATATGTTTGTTTGAGGGAGGGGGAGGAGTGGATGGTTCTAGACGCTTTCGACGGCAACACACTTCTTGAATCCAAGGAAACCATTGAGGATAAGATGTAACAATCTTATCGTACAAGCTCATTCCAATAAAGCTGTAAAGTGGGTTACGACCCATTCCCATGGACATCCCCATAGCGATCATCATTTGATTCCTCATCAAATCTGCCGTGTTCTGCATTATTGGTTAAATATGGTATTATGAAAACGGAATTGTATCGCACAGAGAGATCGAAAGTAACAATGGGTGAAGTACTGTCTATTCAAATGCCAAATGATATCATTAAGCGTCTTCGCCCGGCCGAATGGATCGTTATGCTTCCTCCGGCAAAGCGTATGAAGACATTTCATGAGGATGGAGCCAAGGCCCCGAAGCTAGATAAAATCGCCGAAGTAAGTTAAATGGCCACAGCGACTCCTCGCACCGATGTAGATGAAAAGGAAGATTACACTGCTATTGAGATGGAGCCAGTGTCTGCAGCCGGTCGTAAGCGCCGTCGATCTCGCCGCGGTGGATTTCGTGAGCAGGGTGTCAACTCCGCGTCACCAGTACCGCCAACGGCTCCTCAGGGTCCTCTAGGAGGCCGTCGCCGAACTCGTAAATCAAAGGGAAAGAAGCGCCACACTCGCCGCCGGTAGTTAAACACGACGAATACACATATCCAGGGTTGGAACATTCACATTCACTGGCTTCGACCTTTTTAGCCGTAGTTGCTCCGAAGCCTTTTCTACCACATCATGTGATAATGAAACATACTTTTTGATATCGCGCAGCGGTCCCTGCACATTCATGGACGGAAATAGAAGACGGATAGGATGAATCTCTGAAAGAACAATATTATTATCGCCACTCACATAGTCACGATACTGTTGAATATCTAATGGTCCACCAAAGAGTCGAAGCAGACTTCGTGGTGGGGCGGGAGAAAGTTCGGAGTTTGAATAAAGATCCGCGTACAGATGACCTAGAAGAGCATGGCGATTCCACTTCGTAGAATCAGAAATCTTGTTGTCCGAATAATTAAACGCCAAAGCACATTCAGGAGAACAGAAGTTTCCTTCACATGAGTAGATGTTATTGTACACATCATATGAGATTGGGAGGACAGAATGAACCCCTTCAAAATTGTGGCAGCACCAAAAACATGCAGTTTGCGGAGAATACCGTTCAACTTGGACTTTAGAAAGGATAGTCTTAAGCAAATCAGTATTGAACTTCTCAGTTTTTCTTGAAAACTCGGCATTCAAAATATCAGAATAAGATGTGGTATCTCCTGCTGGAATGATTCTTGACTCATCGTCTTCCGTGATTTTAAGGAAGAAAACGACTGGAGACTCGTCAACTACCTGTACCTTCGATACTCGGGGCTTTCGTACGGGCATTTATATTTATTATTCTCCAACCGTCAAAACCAAATGAGAATAGTTTGTATGACAAATGAAGGACAACTTCCTATGATGAAAAATATGCTGAATTCAGCTATGAAAGTAGGTATAGACATGACACTGTTTCATTGCTATATCATGTCAGCAAATAAAGAAGCAGCTAACTATAACACTCTTGAATTCAAGAAATTAACAACAAGAAAGTTTGAAGTTATTTTAGCGAATATGCAAGATACTGTTCTGTGGGTGGATAACGATATTGTATTTTTCGAAAATTGTTTGAAAGATGTTCAATCTTACCCCGGCACATTTGTCATGCAAGATGATCTGTGGGGATACTGTACTGGGTTTTTTCTAGTAAGACCATCGCTATTCGCCAGTTCATTAATGCAACAATGTATTCAGCGATTAAACTCACGCCCCCAAAGTTCTGAAAATGACCAGCATGTGTTTAATAGTTTATACAGCAGTACACCACTTGTTAGATTAACAAAGTTGCCAATTGATACGTATCCAAATGGAGACGTGTATTTCAATCAACGCAAGAGGTCTACTGCAAAAATACTACATAATAATTATGTATCATCAACTGCTGAAAAGGTTCAAAAATTCAAAGATAATAATTTATGGGACGAAAGCGATACGGGGTTTAATGTCGTGAAAAAATACTACATCTAAAACGAATTTACACGGTCAAGAAACTACAGGTCTTAAGAAGATGGACCTTTCCAAGCAATACCGTAAACATACGCATCGCGAGCACATTCTTTCTCTGCCTGATACTTATATCGGTAGCATCGAAAACACGTCCGAGGACCACTATGTTCTATATGGTGAATCTTTCAAGAATGAGACGATTAATCCATTCAATCCAGGCTTCTACAAGCTCTTCGATGAGCTGCTAGTCAACGCACACGATCATGTCGTGCGTCTGCGCCAGCGTAACTCGCCGAATCCGGTGAAGAATATCGCCATTACAGTGGAAGACAACGTGATAACCATTCGAAATGATGGCGAATCTATTGATGTGGAAAAGCATCCCGAGTACGGTTGCTACATTCCCCAAATGATCTTTGGCGAGCTACTGACTTCCACGAACTACGACAAGAACGAGAAGAAGCTGGTTGGCGGTAAGAACGGCTACGGCGTAAAGCTCGTAAACATCTTTGCTAAAAAGCTAGTTGTCACCGTGATTGACGGTACGCGCAACTTGAAGTATGTTCAAACATTTGAGGATAATATGTCCAAGATTGGTGAGCCGGTCATTAAGGCGTCTAAAGTCAAGCCTTATGTCGAAATCTCATGGACGCCCGACTTCGCTCGGTTCGGATGGAGGACAGCTACAATCCCGGCAGGGATTCTTCAGGTCATCCAGCGACGCGTTTCTGATCTCGCAATGACAGTTGGGAAGGAAGTTAAAGTTACATGGTGCGGCACAGCAGTTAAGTTCCGCGATTTTGCAAGCTACATCTCCTGGTATCTTCCGAAAGATACACCCATTGTGACAGATGTGCCGCAGTTCGGATGGCAGGTTGCAGCCAGCGACTCGTCCGACAAGTTCTTTAGCGTCAGCTTTGTGAACGGTATTTGGACGCGATCGGGAAAGCATGTGGATGAAATTACTAATCAGATAGTTTCGTATTTTGTAAACCATCTTGAATTGAAGAAGAAGTTGAAGGTTAAGCCTTCGCTCGTAAAAGATTCGTTGTCAATCTTCATTAACTGTTTGGTTGAAAATCCAAGCTTTAACAGCCAAACGAAAGAGGTTCTTACATCAAAGGTTTCGTGCAAGTTATCCGAAGACTATCTCAAGAAGTTGGTCTCCAAGCTGGGGGTCGTAGAGCGCGTCATGGCGCAACAGGCAGTAAAAGATACGAAGGAAGCATCCAAGACGGATGGTAAGAAGCAATCAAAGATTACGGGCATTCCTAAGCTGGATGATGCAGTGCACGCCGGTACCGCTCGGAGTCACGAGTGTGTGCTGATTCTTACTGAGGGAGATTCAGCGAAAGCGATGGCGCTCAGTGGTCTCTCGCAAGACCAGCGCAAGTTTTATGGCGTGTTCCCGCTAAAGGGTAAGCTCCTCAATGTAAAAGATACATCTGCGAAGAAGGTCGAGATGACTGAAGAAATCGCGAATCTGAAGAAGATTATTGGACTAGAATCCAACCGTAAGTATGCCGATATCAAATCGCTGCGGTATGGCCGAATCATGATCATGACCGATCAGGATTATGATGGTTCGCATATTCGCGGCCTGCTCATCAATGTATTCCATGAACTGTGGCACGAACTCATCAAGATGCCCGGGTTCATTACTTACATGGCTACCCCAATCGTAAAAGCTACAAAGGGAAAGGATGTTCGATCGTTCTATACACAATACGATTATGAAGAGTGGCGAAAGACGGCTGCAGCAAGGAGCTGGAGCGTCAAGTATTACAAGGGATTGGGTACGTCTACGAGCACAGAGGCCAAGGAATATTTCAAGTCGCTGAATGTGATTCCGTATGCGTTCGGCGAGAAGAGCGATGAGAAGATCGATTTGGCGTTCAATAAGGCTAAGGCGGATAACCGTAAGGATTGGCTGAAGACTTACCGCCGCGAAGATATCATCAATTCTGCGCCCGGAACGACGCTAAAGTACGAAGATTTCGTCGACAAGGATCTGATTCACTTCTCAAACTACAATTTGGAGCGATCTATTCCGAACATTATGGACGGTCTGAAAACTTCGCAGCGTAAGATTCTCTATTCTGCGTTCAAGCGGAACCTAAAGCACGAGATTCGCGTAGCCCAGTTTGCTGGATATGTCTCCGAGCATTCAGGATACCATCACGGCGAGGCGTCGCTGAATGATACCATCGTAGGTATGGCGCAGGACTTTGTGGGTTCCAACAATCTGCCATGGTTCGTGCCGCAGGGACAGTTTGGAACTCGCCTGCAGGGCGGTAAGGATTCTGCATCGCCTCGTTATATTCACACTTATCTCCAGCCGCATGTTGCGCAACTCGTTCCATCCGACGACTTTCCATGTCTGAATTATCGTGACGACGATGGTCTACCGGTCGAGCCAGATTGGTATGCTCCGGTTCTTCCCATGCTTCTCGTAAACGGTTCGCGCGGTATTGGTACCGGTTACTCCACTTTCATTCCGCAGTTCAATCCTCGCGAGCTGAAGGATGCAATTGTGGAATGGTTGGAGAAGGGCACTGGTCTGAATCGCGAGTTTGCGCCGTACTATTCGAAGTTTAAAGGTAAAATCACTAAACTGAATAAGACGGATTATGAGGTCTCTGCTAACTTCAACATTTCTGGGGACACGACCACGATTACCGAACTACCAATCGAGACATGGACGATGGACTTCCGCGAGAAGCTCGACAAGCTACTTGCGGAGGGGACCATCAAGGACTATTCGGATACTTCTACTGACACAGAGGTCTTTGTTACCGTCAAGGGAGGACTCACCGAGGTCCAGAAGCTACTTGTTGATAAGATCAAGATGACGAATATGCACGCATTTAATTCCAAGTGCGTCATTCAAAAGTACGAATCTCCAAATGCGATTCTGTATGAGTATGTGGGTGTCCGGCTAGAATTGTATCAGAAGCGACTGGAGTTCATGCTCAAGACACTGCGCGATAAGCTGCCCTATCATGAGAATGTTGTTCGATTTATTCGGCAGCAGTGTGAAGAGAAGCCTCGTCCTGAACTCCGTAAGAAGAGTTCCGAGGAATGTGAGAAGTTACTTACTGCCGAAAAGTTTGAGAAGATTCGTGATGGGTTCGATTACCTTCTGAATCTACCAATTGCATCGCTGACGCTGAAACATGCCCAAAAGCACGAGAAGGATCTAGCAGATCTCAAAACCCAAATTGTGGATCTTGAGGGTAAGACCGCCAAGTCGCTGTGGCTATCCGATCTTGAACACCTAAAGTTCTAACTTAACAAAAATATCCCAGTCTACTAACCAGTCTTTTTAAGTTTTCATTATGTATGTAATATATTGGCGACCAACATCATTCGTACCATTTTGTGCCGCAGCGTAATACTGACCAGTTTGCCAAGTATCGGCTCCTACAGTTGTTCCAGTTCCACTAGCCATTACAGTTGCAATACCACTCATATTCGGAGTTCCATTATTTCCGTCGCATATTACCCATCCAGCAGGAACTGTTGCTGCAAGTCCATACCACATAACAACCGTTCCAGCTGGGATTATAGTTCCTGGAGTTCCTGGAGTTCCTGGAGTTCCTTGTGGTCCCTGTGGCCCCAATGGTCCTATAGGTCCTTGAGAACCAGTTGGTCCCAAAAAACCCGTAGGTCCTTGTGATCCAGTTACACCAGTAGGTCCTTGAGAACCAGTTGGCCCCTTTGGACCGGTTGGTCCTTGTCCTGGCGAAAGAGTTGTCACAACCTGACTGACTGAATTCCCGTCCGTCCAAAACTCAATTTGAGATCCACCTGTAAAACCCGTCCAACCCTGTCCAAACGCAGGCTGAACGAAGAAATCAACTACAAAGTAATCTGTTGACGGAGTATTTAAAGTTACAGCACTTGGAACTTGGATCTTGAAATCATATGGAGTATTGTCGCCAGCCAAAGGGTTATTTACCTGAATAACTGGACTGCCCGCTACTCCAGTGAGTCCTCCAAGCGTGTACAGTGAAAGATTGGCATACAATCCGACCGGGATAGTTGGCGACGAAGTCGTGTAAGGCCTAATAAATGAATAAACTTCAACCGAAAAGTTCCATGACCCCGCAGGAATGACCGACACTCCCGGATCGCCAGGAGACGTTCGGAATCCTCCTAAATAAAATGGACCGGTAGATCCAGCAACTGGACGGATGTATGAATAGTAACCTAGGTATCCTGCTCCTGGGTAATTTGGATTTGATGGCGCCGAATTGATTACAGTACTTGTTGAAAATGGTCCAGTATATCCTAAAGCAGGTTGAGTACTCGTAGGGTTCTGAGCATGAAAGTAATATATAAGTCCAGATGAAAACCCGTTTGTTCCTGGAGTTCCTGGTGAACCGGTAGGGCCTTGAGCTCCCGTTGCACCACCTTGGCCTGGCGCTCCGGTTACCCCGCATGCTAAGTTAACTGTAGATGTATTTTGTGAAGTCCACTGACTCGCCGAAAGAAACGGCATTATGTTTAAACTTAGATTTTCATAATTTCATCCTAACACAAGTAATGGCGCAACCTCCAACATATCAAGAATTAATGGCAGAAGTTTTTGAAGAAAATGCCAAGAATGTTTTAGTATATCAGCAGGAATACGAAAACGAAGATGCCGAGCCTTACGAGGAAGAAGACTATTCTGAAAATGAACTGGAAGATCGCGAAGAATTCAACAAGTTTCCGGGCGCACGCGGTAAGCCCGAACATGTTATAAAACCGAAAGCTAAGACTGACCCATCCGGTAAAACTAGTTACAATATTGATAAACATATCCGAACGTACGCCGTAAATATCGATGGGCGGTTTCGTGGAAGTATTTTGCTGCAAAGCGAGCCATCGTGTTCTGGCCAAACTACATTCATGGGAACAAACTCTGCAAATTTTTTATTCAATCCGTCTCGTCAATACAAAAACATTCATTCTATTCGCGTAACATCGTTTGAGTTTTATAATAGCTTTTATACTTACTCATCTATTGATGCCACAACCGGTCTTGGTCGCGGAAATACTACATTTACTTTATTAGATTATGGCCCAACTACGGATCCAATGCCAGCATCGCCCGTTGCAACATATCCTATTAAAGTACAAGATGGAAATTGGGTAATTGTTGATCCGATCTTAAATCCTGCTGCAAATAATTATAATTTAATATACTTTATTAGCCAGTATATTGCAACTCAAATCCCAAATTTTACGACATTTACATCGGGTATTAATCCGGTAACAAATTCAGTATATTTTTCGGATGTTAACCGCCGTTTTGGATTTCAGTTTCCCACAACAACCGATAATCCAAACGGAAATGGTATTGGTTATAATTTGGGATTTTATGGAACTTCTTACATGTCAGGACCTCCAACTCCTGTTCCGCCATACTATAATGGGTTTGGAAATGAAATAAGTGCCGAAACTATTTACGATTCAGTCGAAGATACTTATATTTACTTAAAAATCAACGACTATGAAATTATTAAGCACCTCAATTCTGATCAGACGGAATTTGGAGCTTTTATGAAGATTCCCCTAACATCACCAAAAAATGCCATCCAGTTCATGAATTCTACTACAAATACTGCAGCGCGCGAATACTTTTTCCCTCAGCCCAGCAACATTTCTAGTTTCTTATTTGAAATGACCGATGCATATGGCAAAACTCTTCAGATGAACGGTTCTACATTTTCAGTGACATTGGAAATCCAGGAGATCTTGCAGTCAGATATCTACGAAAAAATGTTAGAACTCTAAGTATAATGGAAAAGTCAGTTCTAGAACAGATCCAGGATCCTTGGGTCGAGAACCGTTACAACTTAACTTCTACGTCTGCCCAGTACCCTGCTCCGAAGCACGGAGGTCGTGTTCCCAATATCAATGATCCCGAGTCCCGAGATTTTCCGGCTCGGCCAGCTTCAATGTATACTGGAGGCACCCCTATTCCCGGTTATACGGCACGCACCGATCTTATTGGGCACATCCACAAGTCCACTCCCCTTAACGAGGTCTTCTTTAGTGATGCAAACATTGAGAAACTTCAGAAGGATATACAGCAGCAGGTCTACCTGATGAGTGGTAACAAGTACATGATCGATCGACAGAATGACGACGACCTAAAAATCATCATGCGCAGCTACTACCTTTCATTCGCCAAGAACAATCCGGCCACAGTTGCCGAGGAGCTAGCTGACCTAAATGGTCGTGTTGTGGGATTTGCTTCTGGTCGTATTTACTCAGAGGTCGATTTCCACAAGTTTTACCTCCAGGATATTGAGGAGTTTGCTTCACCCATTGCGAACCCTCTAAATACTGCTTCATATGGAACTCGTACAGGCGAACTTAAGTCGTTTTTTTAGAGTTAAAATCATTTAAGATGTAATCAATGGAGGTCATCCAATTTAATGGAAAAACATACGGCAAGGAAAATGCCCAACTGTATGTTTTTGAAGAGCTATGGGATACATTTCGCCCAATAACGCGACTATACTGGAATGGTAACAAATTTGTCTTGGACGATTCTGCATACAAGACCAATTTATTCGACCCAGTGTACGGGTTTGGAAGCCAAGAAATGAAGAGTCACTGTAAATTTCTTACAGAAACGACTGATCTAGAATGCAGCAACATCTCTTCACCCCAAAATTTTTGGGCTTGGTGTGGAACGCAGACGGAATGGTTTCATGATCGTCCATGTGCCCTTGGAGGGTGTGAACCAAAAGATTGGAAACGATATATCCGGAACACCAGTTCGCGCCCTAGGACTTTGAGACATGCGCCTTCAAGTCGTATTACAAGGCGTTTAGTCGGTAAAGGACTTAAATTATAAATGCGGATCAATATTGTTTCAAATTACCGTCCAAAAACGGGACTTATGCAAGATGTAGGTATTCTTCGCGGGATTCTTGTAGCTGCATATGGCGAAGACATAAAAATGAATCGCGTTCACCACATGATGCCAGAATGTCCTGAGGCAGAAGTGAATATTTTTCTAGAAGTTGTGAATCCAGCCCTATTTTCATTTGCCGCTCGTAATATTTGGATCCCGAATGCCGAATGGACTTACCGGGCGTGGACTGACTATATTCCGATGTTTGACGAGATTTGGTGTAAGACGACAGAATGCCTAGACATTTTTACAAAGTATACGCCCAATACTCGCTATATTGGCTGGACGTCTATTGACAAAGTTTGGGATCCAATCAAGCACAAAAAGAATTATTACAAGGCAATTGTTCCAGTAGGGAAGAACATCTTTCGCAATCCCAAACCTATTCTTCAAGCCTACTTCCGTATTTTGAACTCCGATCCAAAAATATATACCAAGCTACCTGTTTTAAATATTGTTTACGACTCTTCCGTCATTCAGTTTCATGTTCCCGACGAAATTAAGTCAAAAGTTCACCTTCACGACAAGCTTCTTACAGATACCGAGTATGATGATCTTCTTCGCGAGTGTGGGCTATGCATTTGTATTTCGGCATGTGAAGGGTTTGGCCATGCCGTAAATGAAGCGCTGACTGTAGGCTGCAATGTTCTTCTGTCTCCGATTCGACCATTTATTGAAAATATTGTAGGGTCGGGTGTCAATCCAGGATCATTTTATGGTGAAGTATCCGAAAAGATCGACCAAGTAGACTGTATTGCTACTATGATCGATACAAGTGTTCACTCAATTATGGATGCACTAGAGGCCTATGTAGATACTGATCTGAAAACGAAACGGTTAGGTTCCGAGTTCATGCGGACAGTGTATGAGGTCAATCATAAGAAATGGGTTGGTGATATGAAAAGTTATCTTTCCGGACTTAAGTTTGAACCTTATTCCCTGAATAGCACTCTCCCGAAGGAAGATATACTTCCCGATGTTTCAATTGTAACCATAACAAAAGATCGTCGTAAGTTCATGCCACTTGCCAAGTATTCTTATATGATTCAGTCCTATCCTGAAAGTAAGCTTGAGTGGGTTATTGTAGATGACGGCGATGACCCAATTGAAGATACGCTGTTTGGCGTTCCTAATGTGAAGTATGTGAAGTGCGACAAGATGAATATTGCCGACAAGCGTAATTTGGGAGTTAAGGAGGCAATGTATGATTTTGTGTGTATGATGGACGATGATGATGTGTATCCCAATAATAGTATTCTACAGCGTGTAGCTATGCTACTCAAAGAACCGTCTAAGGAGTGTGTGTTCTGCACGACGATTCCATCATACGATATTTGTAAATATTCTTCATTCATGAATGTTCCACCAATAACATTACCTATGTCTCAGCGCGTGTCTGAAGCGACGCTGGGATTTACTCGGAAGTTTTGGGATGAGCGCAAGTTTCAGAGTGGAGTTCAAATCGCAGAGGCTGACGCATTTATTCGCGGTCGCGAGCAGATGTGCCGGGAGATTTCCCCGCAGGAAGTTATTGTGAGTTTAGTTCATCCTCTGAATACCAGCTCGCGTCGTATGCCTGAGATGAAAGAGCCTAATGGATGCCATTACGGTTTTAATGAAAAACTGTTTGCTCTAGTTTCTGAAATCGGTGAAGATTTAAAGGTTAAAGAGCTTGCGTAGACCGGACTTGCGGTGGCTCTTGCGGTGGCGGCGGCCACCCTTGGGGGCCTCGGCAGCGGGCGCCGCGGCGGCGGGCACGGCGGGTACATCACCGCCCTTTAGGACAACGCGGCCCTTGGGCTTTAGGCCTAGGTGGCGTAGCGTCTTCTTGATCGTTGACGCAGCGACCTTGCGTACCTTGCGAGAGCGGCGCTTGCCACCGACTGGGGCTGAGTTTCCGGCAGTTCCATTTAGCGTGGTGGGGTTAGCGTACGCCTCCATTTTGTTTTATATTAACCTTCAGAGAAATTGTTTAGGCCGAGCAGGATTGGCAGGGCTCGACTGTGAATTTTTGCGCACTCGAGGCTGCCTTTGTACGCAAGTAATAACATCCGGTTTTCAGTCCCTGCTTCCAAGCGTAGATATGCATAGACGAAATCTTGGCATATGTGGGCTCAGTCAGGAATAAGTTGAGCGACTGCGACTGACAAATAAACGGAGCGCGATCGCGAGACATATTGATCAGCGTCTTTTGGGGAATCTCCCATGCAGTCTTATATAGTTCCTTCAGATCATCGGGGATCTCTTCAATGTTCTGAATAGAACCATTATGTGCCATAATCTGTTCACGAGTCCATGAGTTCCACAGGCGAAGCTTAATGAGATCTTCTACAAGATACTTGTTCACCACCATGAAATCGCCGGCGAGGACGCGACGAGTATACAGATTCGAAGTGAACGGTTCAAAACACTCATTGTTTCCGAGAATTTGGGAGGTTGAAGCAGTAGGCATTGGAGCTACAAGTAGCGAGTTACGAATTCCGAATCGCTGCATCTCTTGGCGCAAACGATTCCAATCTAGAATTGAACTTGGCTGAACATTCCACAGATCGAACTGGAAGTTGCCATGAGATGTTGGTGATCCATGATATGATGGGTAATATCCGGCCTTTTCAATGACTGGCATTCCGCGCCAGTATCCTTCAACTGTATTTTGAGCTGCAGTCTCAATACTGGCTTGGCAAGCCGCATAGTAGATGTGTTCGAAGATTGTAGCATTTAGCTGTTGAGCTGCCTCGGAAGACCATGGTAGGCGCATGAGGGCAAACACATCCGCCAGTCCCTGAACTCCAATTCCGATAGGACGATTTCGGGCGTTTGAAGCGCGAGTTTCGGGGGTTGGGTAAAAGTTCTTATCAATCACAATATCCAAATTGCGCGCAAGGATTTGAGTATATGCTCGAAGCTTACCAAAATTGAAGACCCCGTCCTCCACGAACTTCGGTAGCGCTAATGATCCAAGATTACATACTGCCGTCTCTTCCGGTGAAGTAAACTCCATGATTTCGGTGCAGTTGCCGGTTAGAATGCCATTGAATACTCCGGCGTGATTCAGTGGCTCATTAAAACAATACGTATCATCGTAACGTCCATCAAATTCAACTGAAACTACCTTCTGCGATACCCAGGACTTATTTATGCTATAATATCCTTGAAGAATCATTCCTTGCTTCAGTTCCCGTGCTTCAATACGTTCGCAATTTGCGATTGTAGGAGACGTCGGTAGAATGAACTTATGATATTCCGTACAGTATAGGATGTTTCCTCCTACATTAACACGAAGTAGCTTTTGGTTTGTACCTGTCTTAATAACCTTGACTTCGCTCAATTCATTACCATTCCATACCTTGATAGTCTTGTTCTCAAGTTTACTAATCATTTGGTACACCCCTTGATCAGTTAGGACTAGTGTTTCAGGAGCTACACACAGATTAGATGATTTAATCGTTCCCAAATTTTGTTGATTGGACTTGGCGTTGGCTGCATCCTTGTAGCACAAGTAAGGATTACCCGTCTGAATCTGACAATCTAGAATCATCTGCCAAATCTTTTGGGCAGGAATAGTCTTACGACCACGACCTTCAGACTCATACTTACGATACAGTTCATCGAACTTCTCACCCCAAACATTATCCAAGCCAGGGCATTCGTTGGGACACATCAGCGTCCACTCAGTATTTGCCTCAACTCGGCGCATAAACTCATCGGGAATCCAAAGACCGTAAAACAAATCACGAGCCCGATCTTCTTCTGCACCTTGATTCAGCTTGAGGCGAAGAAAGTCCTCGATATCCGCATGCCATGGCTCCAAATAAATAGCGAACGAACCATTACGCTTACCGCCCTGATTCACATACTTCGCGGTATCATTGAATACTTTTAGCATTGGGACAATACCAGTAGACTCGCCATTCGTGCCGCGAATACGAGAGCTGCGTGCCCGGATATTGTGAATTGAAAGACCAATTCCACCGGCCCACTTGGAAATCTGGGCACAGTCGCCCAAAGTCTTGTAAATACCCTTAATTGAATCATCTGACATCTGAAGCAGGAAGCATGATGATAGTTGGGGAGTTACAGTTCCCGAATTATACAAAGTGGGAGTCGCATGAATGAAGTATCCTTCAGATAGAGCATCATACGTCTCCTTTACACGGACAAAGTTGGCACCATGAAGCTGGATAGCTACTCGCATCCACATATGCTGAGGACGCTCTACAACATGACCATCTACTCGCAGAAGGTACCCACGCTCTAGCGTCTTGAACCCGAAGTAATCGAACATGTAATCGCGGGAATAATCAATCATTGACTCATATTGATTCTTGTGCTTACAAGCTAAATCGTGATACTCGTCAGTCACAAGTTGGATAGATCCATGATACAGCTTCTCTACACAATCAATTAAAGTTTGGGGAGTAATCTTCTGATGGTTATCAATAACAATTCGCGACGCTAGCTTCCCGTAGTTTGGGTGGTAACGAGCTTGCATCATCGCACAAGTCTCGCCAGCGAACTCGTCTAGCTTAGAGGTTTGCATACCATCTACAAGCTGATTACATACCTTTTGAGCCACAAGGTCAGGATTCACATGTTCGAGACCCTCTGACAGCTTCCTGATGCGCTGTAATACCTCATCGAATGAGACTGGTACTTGGTCACCATTACGCTTAATTACGAACATCTTACTCATTTAAAAACAGTATCCAATAAAATCCGTTCCCAATTAACAATGGGAAATACTCCATCAATTGGTTCTACTTCCGCCGCTCGCAAAGCTACAAAAGCTAAGCTATTTGAACACAAACTCGGTCGTTCAAGAAGTATATCGGATCTCGGAAATGTGGATGTTGATATTTTTGGTAAGAAGTGGACCGACTACCATGGAGGATTACGGCGCCGCAAGTTTAACGGAAATGTGCATCGACTCAAGCTCGCGAATAATAAGACCAAGCGAGTACGGGGCCTCAAGAACCGTACCCTGAAGATCCGACGATGAATCCAGGTAACCAGTTTCAGGCTGGAACAGAACTTCGGTCTTATCTGACCGATCCATCAAACTTTCATTCAAGAACTTTGAAATACCATGTGAAATGAGCACATCGCGCTCCATCTCTCCGATTCGCAGACCGCCTTCATTTGAACGACCTTCAACTGGCTGATGTGTCAGTAGTTTCTTGGGTCCGGTCGTGCGGTAATTGATCTTGTCTTCCACCATCTGCTTAATGCGAAGGTAGTAAGTAGGTCCCATAAAAATCTCAGATTCCATCATTTCACCAGTCTGACCGTTATATAGGATTTCGTGTCCATACGGATGCAATCCTATCTTATCCAGCAGATCACGAACTTCCATCACACGGTTCTTCGCAGCAAATGCGGTAGAATCTACCAAGCATCCAACTTCAAGACCAAGTTTCACGGACATCGATTCAATTAACTGACCAACCGTCATACGAGATGGGAACGCATGAGGATTGACAATAATATCGGGGCGTAATCCGGACGCGGTAAAAGGCATGTCTTCTTCCGGAACACGAAGACCACACGTTCCCTTCTGACCGTGACGAGCAGCAAACTTATCTCCCAAAACCGGAACACGAGATTCGGCTACACGAATCTTTACGGCTCGAATACCTTCGGGGGTAACATACCGATAAACTGAATCAATAATTCCGTGCTGTCCGCGCTTTGGAACATACGATTTATCGCGATACCCTGTAACTTGACCCCCATCCTTCTTAACCGGAGTAACAATCCCAACTAGAACCGTCTTATCATCAATCTCTTTACCCTGCATGATAATACCATCTCCATCCAAGAGATCATAATTGTATCCCTCTTTGCGTACAACCGTCTCACGAAACCTTGGATCGGCACCGACATTCGCAAACAGAGTAGATTCAAACACAGAAAATTTACCCTTATCGAATCCGGATGATAGCGCTTCCTCAGCGATATCGTAGGAGTGATAGTAAGTCGTTTGAAACATTCCGCGCTTCAGTGAACCTTCATTCATAAGAATTGAATCTTCCTGGTTGTATCCGGAATAGACAGAAAGAGCTACAATTACATTCTCGCCATACCCAATGCATCCATTCTTACCCAAAACCGCTGAAGTCGTCCAAGTTTGAGAAATTGGGCGCTGAGCATAATTGAGCCAAGTTGCGATTGTATCGAACCGTTTATTGAATGCTGTATTGAACCACGATGACGCCTGTTTAGCCTGCTGGCAGCTAAAAGCGTTACGAGTCCCTGGATCATGATCACTGTGTGGTAGAACACTCCCGGTTGCCGAAAACATCACTGTAGGATGAATTTCTGAAGGACGAGACGGAGAAAATGCTTCCATGTTGATGCGTAAACTTTCGGATTCCTGGGCATCGATGTAATCAATTAACTTCAAGTCCATATCTGACCACTTTTTAATACGCTGAACCGTATCTGGCTTAACTCCTTCCCGGTAAACTGGTCGAGAAGGCCGACCTGCATCCGTAAATACAATATACTCATTGTCAATACGGTTCCAGCACAACGATACAAATTTGCTCATTTTACGAGCGCGACGCAGTTCAAGAAGCTCGGAATGGTAAGTTTCCGCATCACCCGTGAACACTCCTGCTAAATCTGAATTAACGAATACGCGAGTCCAAATAGGATTCCAAGTTGATGGGTGAATCGAAACGATTGGAATAAACTTGGAAAATTTCGAAATTATTCCAAAAATTTCGGATGGCGGTGAAGCAGTCGATATGGCGCAAAGTAGAGTGAGCGATTTGGTCATACCAACTCCACCACCGTCCGGATTGTCTACCGGGCACAGCATACCCCAAGAACTTCCATGAATACGACGAGGTTCTACGACTTTGAGTCCCTTATCCATCTGAAGATTTACTCGGCGCAACTGAGCAGCAGTGCCTAAATAACCATACCGAGTCAGTTCCTGTGAAATCCCATCCATACCTCCCCATTTCCCCTTGAATGACTTTTCTAAAGCATTGATGAAAGCATAATGCTGCCAGTAAAATGCATCTATATTTTCAACATTAACGAGCTCGCGAATCTTCATTCCGGAATACTCTTTCTGTTGGAAGTGAATGCGCACATCAAGTTCCTTAACCATACGCTTGGCCACCTCTTTGTAAATACGACGAAACTCGTAAAATACTAAATCCCCTGAAGCATCCAGCCGCTTGTAACGGTAATGATCGCGATCGCTTTTGCCTTTGTTTCCCAGCGCTACATCCATAGCCATGCGAGTCATCATACCAAGTAAGTAGGCTTTACGACGGTACAGTGCAGGGACAGATTCATCCTGTCTATGACTGCAGTGTGGAAACATTTCTAAATACAAATTTATGTACACTCCGCCATTCGTACGGGTACGATGCTGGCGACGGAGAACTAAAAGATTGGGATCCTGGTTCTGATCTGTTTCCTTACGCATTTCAGATGAAATAAATGTATCGTGGGACAGAATTAACTCCATAAATATTTCATCGTATACGGATCGCGATTGTTCTGGTATTCCGGCAAGAATCGTATCGTAAATATCCTGGTCGTTTGTTAGTCCAAGCGCGTGAAATACACTAATTAAAGGAACTGGCTGGGTAAATCCGGGAAGTGTGATAAGCGCCAAACGCTTCTTGGAGAATACAGATAAATCATCCGTCTTAGAAATCGTATCTAAATCATTGGGCTTATCATTCTTTGGAGGAATCACAATGAAGTGTGAATAAGGGCCACGGGTACCATCATCTGATACTGATCGCATAGCTCCAATATATTCAAACTTTTCAGCCTTGGTAGCGCCTTCGATCTTGATCGCCGATTCCTTCTCGACTAAACCACGGGCTCCTTCATCGGCAGACTGAGACACACGCCTAGAAGCATAAAACATATTGTCTCCAAGACGCTCCTGCGTAAGAAGAACTTTTTCGGCTCCACCAATCACAAAGTAACCTCCTAGTTCAAATTTACATTCGCCAGCCTCATAAAGTTCAGATGCATTCATCGTAGAAAGATAACACAGCGAACTCTTTAACATGAGCGGGAGCTTGGCAATTTTAACATTTTCAAATGTGCGAGTTTCAGTATCCTTGCCTACAGAGTATTCAATATCGATTGTTCCCTGAATATCTAGAGCATATGTCGTATTATCCAATCGGCATGCGTGTGGAAGTACTGCCTTGTTATCGTCGTCTACGGGGGGTAGGTATTGAATCTTATCGCCAGTCTTTCCGCCAACATAAATCTTGATAGTACGGTCATCGGCCAAAACAAGCTGTAGAGGATTGGAGCCCTTAATAAAATTGGGGATCTTTGTGTTCAGCATATCTGCATATGAATCCAAATGATGCCTGACTAGAGGGTTTGGAGTATCTTCGAAATATGTGTCAAAAACATGCCTTGCGACCTCCATTACTTTCCTTGCAGAAAAACAAGAATGAGTTATTCCGACTTAGCTGTAGCTATTATTGCAACAGCTATTTTCACTGTTGCCTTTTTAGCACTGTACAAGTATGTTATTAACCCACAGAAGGTCTTAAATATTGCAAAGTCGCAGTGTCCGGATCGTTGGTCGTATAATTCTCTAACAAAGCAGTGTGAACCACAGTACACGACACACTGCACTGCCTTTGATCCTAATGCAACAACACTACAAACTGCAGCTGCAAAGTGTAATGTAGCACATTCTTGTGGTACTTCATGGCCGGGCAATTGCCCTTAAATGCGCATACCGAGAATCGAACTCGGGCACAGGCCTTATAAGAGCCTGGGACTAACCACTATCTTATATGCGCGTTGTTACTAGTGTGAATGCGTTTAGATTGTTTTAGAATAGAATGGTAATGTATTCTGAGGTTTTTAGACCTAATACTTTAGATGATGTCATCGGATACATCGATGAAAAGAAACAATTAAAGGAATACCTGACTTCTACAAACTACACGAAATCAGTTATTCTTTCAGGACCACCAGGAATTGGAAAGACCACTTTGGCTCTTTGTGCTGCAAGAACATTTGGACTAGATCCACTTGAAATTAATGCATCTCGATCGATCCGCAGTTTCGAAGATGTCGAAAAAATCAAAGATGCGTGTAAGTCAGCAGTAAACATTCATTCATTCATACTTGGAGAAACACAGCGAAGAACTTGTGTTATATTTGATGAAGTGGATGGTTCTGACCCTCACGCCCAAAATAAGATCGTTGAATGGGTTCGTGATCCAACGAGGAAAGTTCATATAATTTGCACTGGAAATGAACTTCCAACTATTTTTAAACGAAATACTGATTGCATTGACAATATTCGTTGTTTTCCACCAAGACCTGCAGATCTACAATCATTCTTTCCAAATGAAGACATTCCAACACTAATGAAAGAATGTTATCACGATGTCAGACGAATGATTCACCGAATTCAGTATGGTGTTTCAGATGTGATCCCTAAATTTGTCTCTCCACCTACTGGTCTTCAGCTGGAGCAGAGTTTTCTGATGAAGCAGCGGATGTTTGGCCTGACTGACCCACTTCACGAATATCGTAACGACAGACAGGACATCGCACACTCATCGAAAACCAGTTTGAAATACAAGATCGGTGGTAAGAATGTCGACACTGTCTGATCCGAACACCGTTGCTTGTAATAGGTTCCTGGCAAATTGCACAGGGAGAATCGGACGTATCTTGAAGTTCTAGGGCCGCATTAATTTGAAGTTGGCTTGGAGCCACAACGACTGCATCATTAAAGCGAGCAGGAAGTGCCAGTGTAAAAATAGCATTGGCGGCAGACGTATACAAATGATTTGAATAAATGCGATTCACCAGCTCTAGAATGAAGGACTCGGAGTTCATGTATCGAGTTAGAAGACCAGTGCGAGCAGGATAATTCAGTAGACGAATATTCGCATTACTGAAAAATTCATTACGACCCTGAGCAAGGGCAAGCACAATTTCGAGGATATCTTGTTCCATTATATTTAGTTTTGCGGTTGTTTGAAAATCCCTTAGCGTTTCAGAAACATATCCATAGGACCCTTAACTAACGAATGTCCGCGCTTTTTTATAATTTTTGATAGTTCTGGAGAACTAAGAAATATAATTGAATCCAAATCCTTTTCCTTTAAGCTTAAGACTTTAAGCGTAGCTTTTTCTTCATCCATAGTTTCCAAATACTGTTCGTAGAACTTATTATAATCCTTCTTCTTATACCCATCCAACTGATCAATGGCCAAAGCAAATAGCTGAGCAACTGGGTTTTGAATTTGGTTTGTGATATAAAACGGAGTATCTACATGTAATTTGTTGGCTTTAACATACTCAACTGTTTCAATTCTTTCTCCTTGCTTACCTTTAGCTGCATTTTCGGCAACATAAATATAGGATAATCTATCTCCAACTTGAGGCTTATTTCCTGCATCCCGCTCTTCCATTCGGTCAGCCAGAACTCGATGAGCAATTTGACCTGGGTTCTTGTAATCATCGCGCAGCTGTTTTGAAATAATATACTTCTCAACTGGAAATTTATCTTCAATTACCTGAAGTAGCATTTCCTTAACCATCTTTTCAGCTACCTTGATATTACGGTGTTCCATGAGCGAATCCAGTGCTCCACCAAAGATATCTTTTACAATAGGGGCATTATCGCGTCGCTTGAGTGCAACTCCCATGGTCTTGCGCTTACACTTTGTCACATCGTCCTCATACATCATACCTACATACCGCTTACGGCAGAATAGAATGAATGGATAGAATGTCTTTTCGTATTCGATACGGTACGAACGACCGCAGAAGGCCGTAATTCGATCAGCTGCTTTCTTACCAAGTTCAATACTTTCAGCGAGATCTTTCGTTGCAAACTTTACAAAGATCGAATCCGTATCGCCATAAATCACTTCACCCCCAAACTCTTCCTCTACGATCTTCTTAGCATCACGAATCCTCTGCCGACCAGCAGCAGTCGTGCACGCAGCTACCTCCAGTTTACGAATAGGAGAAGTACTGGAACCACACTGACCATAGACTGAATTCGCTACAACCTTGTACGCTAGCTGCAAACCATTCAGAACTGACTTTTGAGACTCATCTTCAATCGTTTCCATCAATTTACGAGTTTCCTTACGCTTCTTAAGTAGGATATCCAGCGTCAGTGGAAGAATGCCTACGGTGCGTGGATCAGTATTGGGCTGAACGAATCCGCAAGTAATACGACCTGAAGGAGTCTTATCGTCTCCAAAAGTATCGTAAGAAATCTCGTCGATCTTATAACCTTTGGCCAAAAGTTCAGTTCCATCAGGTCCTTCCTGCCTAATCTTCTTTCCAGTTGCTGTAAAAGTCTTCACATAGACTAGCGTATCGGGTGATAGATTGAACGCAATCATATTCGAAGGATATAGGGAATTAAAATCCAAAACGGGAATCGGTTGATCTAGATACATTCCAATTTTGGGAGGCAGAACAATCGCTCCCTCATAACTTGAATCTCCCTCGTATCCGTCCTGGGTCATAATGATCTGATTACGCTTAGAAGCCTGGTAAACTACGGCTGAGAAGATCTTGATTCCTTGTCCGCGTAGAAAGATATATTGAATTGGAACTCGGCATACATCCGCCATACCACGAGCATTTACGAGAGTATCGAGTTTCGCCATTAGTGTAAGAACTAGATCACAATCCTGAATACAATACTTAGCAATCACGGCTCGATCATCTGCTGAACCACGATGAGACGCAAACATCTCTTGAGCAGTGGTATCGTCCTTACCGAAACACCACTCAAGCTTAGAAATCTCATCGGATGATAAATCATGCAGAATTTGAGTGTCCGATCGAACCACAAACCATTTTGTGTCCTTTTCAACAACTTGAAACTTCTCGCCTTCACGGTAAGGGTTTGTGGTATTTGTCATCACATCAAAGCGAACTAGATTTCCTGTAAACAGTCCACGAGTCGTTTTCGTATGAACCTTAATGTTTAGCTCATCCAACCGTTCGATTTTTGTAACTTTATCACGCAAGAACACCGAAGCCACATTATCGAGCTTGTATGAATCGAGGTTCTGTTCGCGTCGAACTGATAGAAGCAGATCAATAGCAAGTCGGCCAGGAACTTTTAGGTAACGAACAGCGAATGTCCCCGAGGCTAGCTCAAATTTCTTGGCTTCGGTGTGCGCATACGTTACGGAACCGCGATTTTTCCAGTCATCAATTTCGACTCGGCCAATATTGAAGATCAATTTGTTGTAAGCACACCGATCCGCGATATACGAGTCGTCAAACCCGAAGGTATTATACCCAGCAATAATATCCGGATTCTCAAACCGAATGTATTTCATGAACTCTTCGAGCAGATGCTTTTCGTTACGGCAACTCACGAATACCACACTATCGTCTTTTGAAGAAGAACATGTTCCTGAAACAAATACGAAGCGCTTGTAAGAATTCAGCATATCATCCGTGTACCGGAAACTCACACCAATTTGAATGATTTCGTCGGAAGGATTCGATGCGACTGGAAAGTTTCCGGACTCTGAATATGTTTCAATATCATAGCCAGCAATGTATAACGGTACATTGGCAGCTGTAGGAGTAATTTCGGTGTATTCCACCGTAAAACATACATCTACATTCTCATCATCTCCCGGATCTTCCTCGTCTGCCTCGAATGAAATTGCCGATGCCGGAGCAATATCCATTTCGTGAAACAGACGAATATAAGGCGGTAGATTCGCTTCGTAAATATCTTCAAGCATGATCTCGCGCTTTCCAAATTTAGCAGTTTTTAGAGTCTTCAAAACCATCTTCATCATAATGGTTCCATTGAATGAAAGTTTCCAAACGCGAATTGGGGTCAGGCCACTAAATCCGCGCATAGCATCCAGCTTAGCTTCTTGCGTGATCTTCATACCCACAAGAAACTTACCATCTTTTGACATTGCAGACCCAATATACGAATAAACATTTGAAGTGGTTTCTCCTTCTTCGGCTCGGAGATAGAAATACGGCTTAAATCCCGTGAGTCGAACTTTGGCTACTCGGTCATCTTCCAAACGCCCAAAGACATCTACGGTGTACTTACGGTCAATATCTTGTTCAAGCCAATCACAAGGCTGGAGAATCATCGTTGGGAGATACTTTAGTTTGATACTTAAATTCGTTTTGTAAAAGTAAGAGAATGTCAAACTATGGACTGCCATTTATGTATGCCAACTCCCGTCAGGGCGAGGCGGCGCGGGATGTAGCTGTCAATGAGGCGAATACTGCTGGACTCAAGGCGGCTCAGCCGTCGGGATGTGGAAACAATTGGGCGGTGGCGGCTTCTATTCCCGGCATGATTCCTATGGGTAACTTTGGAAATTCTCCCGAGGGAGGATGTGCAATTGATCTCCAAAGCGAGCTTCTATTTGGAGATCCGGCCACAGCTCGTTTCAAGGGACCTAAGCAGACCTTTGCTCGCCCATTTGCTACGACACCTAATCTAGGTCTTGGCTCCATTGATCATATCGACGAGCAGAGCCATGTGATGTTTGGCCACTCTACGGCGAACCGCAAGAGCATTCAGACCGTTACGGATAAGCAGTTCCCTGTATTTGAGCCTCTGATTGCAGAGAAGGCAGCTGACATTCCTGATAACAATTACTTTGTGGAACCATTTCTTCGTGGGGGGTACTCTGCTCGACTTGTGCCGCGGACGCGGGTTGATTTGACGAAATAGACCGTTTAGCCTGCTCTTCATCCATCTTTTTTAATGAATCCCGAAAAGTTCGTATCTGATTCTCTTCTTCCGTATAATTGCGAATAGGTTTAATAGCATCATAATACTTTCGCGCCGCGTTCTTTAAGGGGGGTAGAAGTTTCTCAACAGCATCTTCTACATCGTTTGTTTCAGCATATACACGTTGGGCGTCATCTTCCGAGCAACCAGCAAGTTCCATAATAGTTTCAATTGCTCGGCTCATATTTTATTAGTTAAATGTAATAACACGAAAATGCGTTTCATCGATTCACTCTGCCCACCCGCCCTCCTCTATCTCCTCTACATTACGATCCATGTAGGAATGGATCTGTCTCTCGGTCTATTTGTCACCGCTGCTTCTAAGGTCATTATGGGCGTTGCCGGAGTCGTAATTTTGGATGCACTCTGCTCTGTAGATTTGGGTGTTGTCTCATGGGCTATTGTCGCCGTACCATTCATCATGGTTGCGCTCGCGTCTTCGATTGCTCTAGGACTCGGAATGGATCGTGTAGCGTCTAAGTACCTAAAAGAGAAGTTTACTCCTCTCACCGGAGACAATTTAAAGAATCGCGATGTCATAGTTAGCCAGCTGAAGTACGGCACTGAACTCCCACTTTCAAGCAACTCGATGTATTAAAATAAAATGCTATTTGTTGCTTGGATTTATCGCCAAATATTCAATTGCTGCCGGCGTGTAGACCGATTTCTATTTAAGGAGCCTGAGCCCGATCTAGATGAAAGTAATGTTCCGGTGTCAAAGCTTCCTTGGATGTGGATTGGAGCGGTATTTCCTAACTCGGACATTTCCGTAGATTGCACTCACATGGTTGATCCAACGATTAGTTACGGAATGACGGTCACAACAGATTGGCTAGAAAATGTCACCGGTTATACTCCACAGAGTTGGAAGTATCTCGATTCCAAATCGTTAGAAGAGAAGGAATTTCCTTCATCTGGAATTGTAATAGATGATACCGAGTCAGAGCAACTTGAAAATGCGAGTACCGGCTCCAGCACTGACGCAAATCATACTGAATGATTCATCGTATTTTGAGATTGCAGAACAGTATACCGAACTTCATAAAAAATTCAGTCCAAGCGGATACTACAGTGTCATATCTCTTTGGGTTGAAATGATTATAAGTCCAATTGTGATGTTTGCGATGATGATTGTGAATCAGGAACCTCCTGGTATTTTTAACATGCTTTCAATTCACAAAACTATAACTTTATGGCAAGATTGGTTTGAGTATCAAACTCTCAAGAACCATGTACACAGATGGATGAATATTGTTCGTTCCATCGGTGGACCATTTATTTCAACAAATGACCCTAGTTACCAAGCTTATGTTTATGCCGATGCTATGCAGCGTATTTATTACTCATTCTTTCCAAAGAACTGACTAAAAGTTTTGAGTAATTCGGCACCCTGCTCAATTGCAGGCTTCATCTCAGATAGAGAACCCATCAACTCTTTCTGAAGACCCATCAGTTCTTTCGTGTCGCGGCGCATACCGCCAATCTGCTCGGGAGATAGGTTACGATATGCATGTAGGATAGTTGTACCAACGTCTACATGTGGATCATCCGTCTTCGGTGGAGCAGGCTCCGGGGATTCCTTCTTCTTAGGCTTGTCCTCCTCCTCCTCCTCGAATCCCTCGTAGGTGTTCTTAGTGATCTGACAGATTACATAGATTCCTACTAAGCCAGCAATCACGGATGTGGTATGGGATAACTTGCCTAGATAGTGTGCTAGGATATAGGCTAGTATTACCCATACGATCATATGTCCAACGCGCCGCTGAACTAAGTAGATGGCTACAATTAAAAAAAGTAGTCCGGCAATTAAGGTGTCCATTATCATATTGAATGAAATTTAATGGGCGCGTACAAAGCTACCAAACCCCGAACCCGGCTGGGCACCATTGTTATTAAAAGCGCCCTCTGCAGCCGCACCTGAACCGTCGCGAGTTATTACACCGCTAAAATTCGCAAGTCCACGCTCACCAGTTCCCTCGTAAGAGGCAGACACACCACCAAACTTACCACCACCGCGACGAGTCTTGCGCCGGCGAGATGCGCGGCGCTTACGGCCAGCGCCTAGCTGGAATGAATTTCCACCACGGTCATTTAAGCCAGCAGCATACGCTCCAGCCTCCGAGCCACGACCCCACTCCATAGCACCAGGGGCAATCGCACCAGTAGCACCATAAAACCCACCACGGTGCTTACGGTGACGACGAGTATGTTTCTTAGATACGCGGCTCTTGCTCTTGCGAGGCATTTACTTCTACTACGGAATGTTTTCTAGAACTGTCCATGATCCATCCTCATTCTTTGAACATTGACATTTGAACGTTTGGCCCTTTGAACGAAGATATTCGGACGTTTTCAAATCGGGCACACGAAGATATCCTCCTGAGCTCACTTCATAACAATCGGGAATAGACAGTTTCACAACATCGACTCCACCGGACGTAGTATCCAAATCCACAAAATATCCCGGCTTTCCTACATCATCAATATGGACTTCATAACCCTTAAGTTTCTGTTTTGGGCTCAGATCAGATTTATGAATAAACTTAGCAGTCCCTGGAACATGCTGTATAAACTTCAATAGATCTTTGAGCCACTCATATCGTTGCTCGAACGTCGAGCAGGCATAAACGCAATTTGAATTGTAAATAAAGATATCCGCCACAACATATTCAAACTGTCCAAGCTTTTCTGCTCGGATAAATGTATCTCCGAATAATCGTTCGTCTGCGATACATTGAATTTTACGGCACTCATGTGTAGTCATCCACAAACACACAGGAATGTCGTTATCATACGTGAAGACTAGCCAACCGGAAGTACCGGTAGTTTGGGGAACGCGGAATTGTTTAAGGGAGGTCTCGGGGATTGACCGCCTGAAGACCTGGCGGGAGTTTAGTATCCCCTCGTACAGTTTCTGAATCCGATTTTCGGGGGTCATATTCGGGTAATTTTACTTCCTGGGGCTGCTGAGTGAAAGCTGGTTCGTTTTTTGGGAATAAATGATCGGGAGGCGGTGCACTCAAAAAAGATAGGTCTGTCGCCTGCTGTGGCAGCTGTTGGACGGGAGCCTGAACAGGAACTGGAACATCGCGGTAAATAATTTGGGGTGCTGGAGGATACATGACTCGAGTCGCTACAAATGTTAGGACTTGAAGAATAATCATAACAAAAATAGTAGCAAGCGCCACATATAATACATCTAGAGCTATCATTATTGTTCTTTAAGGTTTCATATTACCCATTCTCTACGAACAGTTCCGAGTATTGCAGTGCGTCTTCTTTCCAAATTCGGGGTTTTGTTGAATATAATGTCCACTTTATATGCTCTTCGTACTCGACTCGAGCCGGTATTGCACCGCTCCAAGGAACTTCTTCGTAATTTTCATTGACATAACTGTATCGGAATCGAACATATCGTGCAGGGACATAACTCCATCCGTCATCACACCACAGAACCGTTAGCTCCTTTATCTCCAGCGGAACCAAGAGCTTCAGCTTCTTGTATGACTGGGGTGACATTCTCGCGACCTTCATTTACTTGCTTATCGTAGCTTTTGATTAAATCAATCCGTATTTCAGGAGATGAAGACATTGCTTCGCACAGAAAGAGAGTATCGTGCAGCGAATTGTGCAAAGATGATGCATTAGGCTTCTTTCCAGTGCAGTGTTCATAAAGCTCGCTCAGCTTCGGCGATTTGTTTTTAGGAAGTTTGCAAATAGTACGCCCAATCTGCATGGTGCATAACTTGGGCTTACCAAGCCCTCCAAAATACTCGTATCCTAAATCCCAAATCATCGCGTTATAAATAACATTGCGATCAAAGTGCATATTGTGAGCAACATACGCGTCGCATGTTTCAGAAAAGAACTTATCCATCACCTCAGCGAGATCATGTCCATACTCGGTAGCCTCAGAAGTTGTAATTCCGTGAATCAGACTAGATTCAAACGGAATCTCCCAGCCCCGCGGCTTGATAATATAACTTTGGCTACTCAGAACCTTCTTACATTTTTCGTCCATGATAGCCCAAGAAATGGACACAATATGTGGCCAGTTGTTAGGTCCTTTAAATGCCGATGATCCAAAATCCCGAGGAAGACCAGTTGTCTCCGTGTCGAAAATTAAGAACTTCATTATGTGGTTATGATCAGTGTATTTAGACTTCACAAGTCCGTTTTTACGCGGAGTGCATTAGGTAGAATGAGATCGCAGCGAAGACGACGGCGTGGACGGCTAGGCCGTAGGTCGTGGGGCAGCCAGCCTGGGCGATCTTGAACCAGTGGGCGAGCTGGGGGACGACGGCCGTGGCGACGCCACCGACTAGCTGGTCAACTAGGCGGTACGTCATGGGTGAGCTAACGACAAAAAAGAGTAGACCGAGGGCGGCGGCATGCTGGAACTTCTTGCTGAACATTTGGTATATTACGAGGAAAAAGTCTTTTGAGTCTGAATAATTGAATGTACCCACTGAGGAATGTTTTCAATAAGACTCTTGACGACCATGATATTTTGAGGAACCGGGTAATGAATGTCTAGAGTATTACTCTCGCAAATAAACATGATTGCGGTGGTTAAGAAGCATACTCTGTTTTTAAGTACGGTTGGACTCCACCTCAAACAATGAAGTTTGTATACCGCATCAATATATGGCATAAGCACTCCTACCTGTGGCGAGGTCCGTACTGAGTCCAAAACAACATTCCAAATGAACCATATTGCATGACGCCCATGAGTCTGTTCAATAAATGAATTTACGCGAAAAGAACAGTCTAGATTTACTTTATTTGTCTTCTTGTAGACCGATGAAAATTTGAGTATCCAGGCGACCCAGTAAAGAGCCCGAGTCATATCGCGCGTTTCGGGGCGAAGACAATATGCGAGTTCATTGATCGGAACATATAAATCCAACGGATCATCATCCTTTACAAGATGGCGGGCGTAATTAGACGACGGGGCTTTCAAGTTTTCATTAATCGTTATTGTATTGAAATCATGTTCGGGTTTAATCGTTGGAAGTGGCGGCAACTTATTTTTACGAAGCATGGCTATTGACGCCGCAACTTCACACACTAGGTTACGAACTTCCATATTATTACGCATATCGGTCATCGACATCACTGAATATTGTCCTTCGATTGGCGAGAACTTTTCATACATTCGAACCAAATACAGGAATACATTGGGAGCAGCGCGATTTATATGGTGAGCGGACGCTTCAAATAAAGTTTGCCACAAAGAATGAACTAATCCCGAACACAGAAGCTCAAGCGTCCAATAACATGCGTAATCTGCGTGACCTAACTTCACATTCTCGTCCAAGACTTTATACACATGATTGCGTAAATGACCCGAGAATGTAAATTTTTGAAAATCCACGACTGTCCTAGTATCTAAGACATTCATTATTTAGTGAAATAGACCAAAACTGTATAATATAAACGCCGATCATTCGTTCTACTTTCTAAAGTATATCATAGTAATAAATAATATTTGTTACCTAATTTGTTATCATTTTGAAAAATATACGATATATTGATACTCTTTTCCGCAGCGAACGAGGTCCACAGTTTCCTTGTGCTGGAACCCACTCGTCTGAATAATATTAATTAAGCGTTCTTTTGAAGGCATGGTTAACTGCAGCTTGTTTTCGCGGTACTTTACTCCTCCATTCGATTCTTTATCGTAATAAGTGAAAGTTTCGTCATATGTCGCGTTATCCTCGTCCTTTTTCTTGTTGAAACGGCCTAGATACTTGAATTTATCGAAGTAAACATTGGAATCAACTACGCGATCCAATGAATACTTTTGGAGTGAAAATGCGGCAAATGGAGATGCAATTTCATGTAAGGGATCGAACTTATCGGGATCAACCATATGAACCACAAACCATCCTCCTGGCTGTAGCCACTGGTAAGCATTGTCCGAAAGAATCTTGGCGTTCTCAAACATATAGACTGAAAATCCCAAAAGAACTGCATGACTCACTGATTTCTGTGGGAATAGATGCCCATTTGTCACATCTCCCTTCTGAAACTTGGCAGATGGGCATCCATCGCGGGCCTTCTTAATCATAGCGTCAGACACATCAACACCCACATATTCCACGCCTAAATTCTTGAACCAGCATGCATGAGGCGCTGTACCACAGCACATATCTAGGATACGGACTGCAGATGTAGGCCAATCAGCTAATGCTATGTCCTGTAAAGACACTTCTTCATACTTCAACTTTTCATTCGAGTTCCACAGGACATCATAAATTGAAGCATACGTGTCGTCGTAAATATCAGCATCGTGCAGCGCCACACTCTTACCATCTTCAAATCCTTCAATGGAAGAATACCATGTAGTTACTCCATACATGAGTAATATGAGAAGTGCCAAAAATATGTATGCAACGTCCATGTTAGTTATTTACCGAGACTTAATTCGTCCACCTAGAACCTGCCCAACCTGCTCTACAACAGTAGGCGGAACATATGTGAATCGCCGGTAAAGTAAGTATACAATGACAAGTCCAAGAAGTGCAATGAGTCCATCAAGAATCCACGGAAGATACGACCCAACATTGGTCGTAGACGCTAATTCGGTCGTTCGCTTTAGCACATCAACCTTATCGTGAACTTTATTGACTTGTTTGGATAGAAGGGTATTGTCCTCCTCGTGTGATTTTACAGCTGCAGCTAAGTGTGCAAATTGGCTTTGAGATTTATCTTTATGTTCAAGAGTTTTGTATGCTTGCGCATACCTGCCTAAAACTGGCTCTACTTCGCTTTGAGCAATGCTCTGCTTTTCGGCAACTAACCAGCCCTGTCCCTTCAACAGAGTATAGTAATTCGTTCGAGCCTCAGAATAAGCTACCGGGTTCTGATCTTTATTTTTTTCAGCCATGTCCATAGCTAGTTTTAGACCATCGAGTTTACGCTGCCTTAAACAATCCGGTCCACAAGGTGGAGCTACTGAAGCCATTATTTATAGTCAAGTAGATTCCTCCAAGCAGAACCAAAAATGCAATCCAATGAATGAATGATCCTAATATAGAACCGACTAAATATATTACGACAACCGCAATCAGAGTATAAACAAATCCCGAAATAATAGGCTGTACTGAATTGATTTGATCTAAGGTGACTTGCTGGTCGGAAATGAGTTGCTGTAAATGTCCCGAGGCATTTTTAGTGTTTGTAGTTGATTTATGCTGGTCTCCAAATATCTTCTTAAAGAAAGATTCAATATCTGAAACTTGTTTATTTACAGTCATGACTCCAGTCTGTTGGTTATAATCCTTTACTACATCCGTAACCACGGCATCTCGCTGTTTATCGAGTGGAGTTATGGTATTCATAATCGTTGAATAATCCGGCTTATCCGGACGACTAAATATATTACCCAAATCTCCCTTTGTTTGAGCCGTCAACCACAATAGTTTAGAACCGGGATCAGCGGTTAAGTTTAGGGGCGTGTACCCCTGAGTATCAACTGGAGATACTGCGTTTGTAGAGCAATCGCCTTCACATTTCAAAACCTTCGATGTTGGATCGACCGCATACACTGAAGTTTTATCGAGTTGTCCAAGAACCGAACTTACCTTTGTTCCAAGTAGTCCCACAATTGGCGACCATCCCGATTGGAGAACTTCATCCGTCTTCAGTCCAACTCCACTTGAATCTTTGCCGTACAACGAAGTTGAAGATGATGATGTGATCTTCACTTTATTTTCTGACTCGGCAATCCAATTTGTGGTCGTGCACGGTTTGGGACACTTCTGTTTATTATTTTGAGAATCCTGGGCCCAAATGTATGAATGAGTTGAAAATATTTGCGAAGCAGGAAATGGAACCGGAACTACATTCCATACGCCACGCCCATCTGCAGTATTTGTGAGAATAACAATGTTCGATGAAGAGTTCACAAGAATGTATACATTTGTATCATCGGTAGCTATATCTAAAACTACGCCAATGTCAAACTTTGATAAGTCAACGGGTTGCCAATTGCCTGAACAAGGAAGTTGGCAGGTGTATACAGACGATCCACTAAATCCCCATGCAAATCCATACGCTGAGGAAGAAACTTTTTGCAGTTCTCCTGGAATATTAGCCCATGTCAGCACAGACGATAACTGTGTTGACAGAGTGTTGTTTATATCTTGAGTCGTTTGGTCGTATGCAGCCTGAAAATCTGCCATGTTATTATAAAGTCTTCAAAAAGTTCTTACTTAATCCACGTCCTACTGCAGAAATGTATGGCGAATCAGCAAATCCTCGAGTATTTGGCTGGTCAGTAAGAACTTTTTTGTTGTTTGCAGGTACCGTATTTCCGGATGTAGCGGCATACTGAAACTGAACATTCACCGCAGCACGACGCATAGACGTTATAAGGGATGCATCGGAAGGAGATCCTTTGACGGATCCCGTTTGTTTATTTGCCAGTAATCCAACACTTAATGAGTTAATTGACATTTATTTATTATGCGACAAAAGTAATGGATATTAAAGAGTTTGTAGACTCTCGAAATAAAGCGCTTGCCGAGTTTCAAACGCAATACACGTATCTAAAATCCGAATATTCTACTGCCGCATCCGCTGCAATCCAGGAAACTGATCCGGAAAAGCAACAGGCGCTTATTCAGCGTGCACTGGCTGTTAACCAGGAACTTTCGTCCCAGTTAAAAGACATTTTAGCAGTTTTGAATAAAGGAGCAGATTCTTTTGATTCAAAAACACTGGCTGACCTAACGGCTGATCTTATTTCCTACCAAAAAGAATTTCAAGAAATGCAAGCTTCGTCTGACAAACTCAGTACCCTAAAACGCATTCATGCCACAAATAGTCAAAATCTAGGAAGTGCCCAAACTATGTATACGGTATATTTAGGAGTTCTGATCTTCTTGTGTGTCATCGTAGTATTCCTGGTTATTCGAGCATCGTGGACAACGAGTGTCATTGCTGCTACGGGAGGAGCTATACAACGCTTAATGCCACAATCGTGGCGACCATAATACCGATAGCTACATACTGAAAAATAGGAGTTGATGGAGTTTGAACCGGAGTCGATAAGCGCATTTCCGAAGCAACTTCGGCATCATGTTCATCAACTAAACCTTGCCCCAAATGAACGGATTGGGACTTTACATCTTTCATCTTATTTTCGGCATCGGCTCCAATCGTATTTTGAATATTTTGGGTATCCGATTCTACCTGTTTATTTTTAGACAAAATGATAGAATCTAACCCCTTTTCGGCAGCTTCATACGCTATTTGGTATTTCGGGTTTCCGGTTAATTTGTATTGAAGATAGTTATCATGGTAACTTCGCATCAGGGTATTGAACTGATTATCCATTTATACCTTCTGCGATACAATAACGATACCGCAAATTATCCGCCGAAGTCTCGCACAACCCCAACACTTCTACAACATCTCCGGGACGAGCCCCAATAAATTTGGCCATTGCATCCTGGCTCAGAATCTTGGGGATCTGTTCGATAGATTTCAAATTGTAGTTCTTGATAATGTCCGGCTTCTCGTTCTCTCGAACGATACGGTGCTGGGGAACCTTGCGATGCTTGCTGATATTAAACCCGAGACTGCGGATATCGAAGATTTGGACATATACATTCTCGCGCACGGCATTGTGTCCAATAAGCACCTTCATAACAGATTCTGAAGGCCGAGATGGGCTCACAATAATAATGCCTGACGCAAAGTTGTTGTCACCAGCGAAACTTAGAAAGTTATTGAGTTCCTTCTCAGACACACGAGTCTTCGTGCTGAAAATGAGAAGAATGCCTGCGAAAGAGTACATCTTCGTACCCTCCATCGTGCTCGGAACGAGTTCAAATTTATCTGAAACCAAACCACGAGACGTCAGCATCTCCTGAATAGTTGATAGCGCAATTTCTTCAGCTGACAAAGGACGAGTCTTCTTTAGCTCTTGTAGAGCGGCAATTGATAGTTCATCCATTCCTTTACTACTTAATAACTATGAAAACATCATTCCATTTTTTACACGCTTAAATCAAATGAAGAACTGGGCATTTGTAGCAGTTATAGTCGCCCTTGCCGTTATTTGGTATGTTATGAAACCTCGCGAGGGATTTGCCGCAGAGTTTGTTGACCGGTCTTCTGAGCAGAAGACGGATAAGACGCGCACATCGTCCTTTGCTCAAGAGACCAATCATTTTAAGATGATGACCCAAGATGTTCCGCCAGTTGACGGGATTGAAACGCCGTTTCGCGTAAACGCATTTAACTCGTTTGTTCCTGTATAAACACACCAAGATTACTAACTAAAATGCATTTGGGTAAGTCCATATGTTTAAACATGATCGTAAAAAATGAGTCCCATGTAATAGAAAAAACTCTTGATAACCTAGCTAAGTATATTACCTTTGATTACTGGGTAATATGCGATACAGGATCTACAGATGGGACTCAAGATATAATTCGTAACTATTTTGCCAAAAAGGGCATACCCGGAGAGCTTGTTCAGCACGAGTGGCGAGATTTTGGTCATAATCGAACCATATCTCTTCGCGCAGGTTACAACAAATCAGACTATCTCCTAATTTTTGATGCCGACGATACTATGTATGGAAACTTTAATCTACCGGTCGAATGGACGCACGATTGTTACCTACTAAAATTTGGAAGCGGAATGACTTACTATCGCCCTCAGCTCATAAATAACCGCAAGAAGTGGATGTATGTTGGTGTACTTCACGAGTACCTAAAAGCTGAAGAGCCAGTGAACGGAGAGCTTTATCTCGATGGCGATTACTATGTTGACTCGGGAAAGACCGGCGACCGTAGTAAAGACCCGCAAAAGTATCACAAGGATGCCCAAATTCTGAAGGCCGCTTATTATAAGGAAAAGGAGGCTGGGAATGATCTAGCAAATCGGTACGCTTTTTACTGCGCCCAAAGTTTCAAAGATTCCAATCAAGTAGATGATGCCATTGAATGGTATACGCTGATAGCAGATACCCTACCAAACTGGGTACAGGAGCGGTATTATTCATGCGTGATGTTGGGTCAACTATACGAACGAAAGGATAATTTCGAAAAGTCTATTTACTACTTTCTAAAATCATCTGAATTTGATCCCGAACGTATTGAAGGAGTCGTCTTTGCATGTGATAGACTTCGGCGTGCGAATATGCACCAGCTTGTGATGATGCTTTATCACAAGCACAAGAAGTACAACCCGGATCCCAAAAATAAACTGTTTCTTTTTCGTGAACCATACGAAGGACTTTTGGAATACTATGCATCTATGTCGGCGCTAAATACGAAAGAAAAACAAGTAGGATTTTCTTGTGCCAAACATGTTATTCTAGACAGTGCGAATAATAATATTAAAAATGCGGTATTTGATGTTTTGCGGTTTTATGTACATGAACTGCTAGACGATATCGATAGTTTAGATATGTTTTACATACTAACAAGCATTATTCATACCTCCTCAAATCCAGCCCTCGTCACCATTTGGAATCTCCTTTTCAAGAAACATAAAAATGATCTTATTAAACCATCGAAACCAATTAAGGTGAAGACAAAGACTATAGACGTATTCCTATCATTTACTTCATGCAAACGGTTCGATTTATTTGAGCAAACTGTCAACTCCATTATGAACCATTTTTTGGACAAAGAAAAGATTGGGTACTGGTTTTGTGTAGATGACAATTCTAGCGCATCCGACCGATCAAAAATGAAGACAAAGTATCCTTGGATTGTGTTTTACGATAAGACAGAAGCCGAAAAGGGTCATCGTCCAAGTATGAATATTATTTGGAACAAGATGAAAGAGCTAAATCCTAAATACTGGGTTCATATTGAAGATGATTTCCTATTCCATTCGAAGAAGAACTACATTACCGAATCTATTAAGTTTTTGGAACAGTCGGGAAATATACGGCAGGTGTTGTTTAATCGAAATTATGCCGAAACCATCGAAGATATTCAACTAGGAGGACATTTACCGCTCCTTCCGGGATTTGTTCTACATGACCATAAGAACACTAGCGCGAATTACCCAAACTGTCATTACTGGCCACATTACAGTTTCCGTCCAGGCGTCATGGATGCATCGGTCATTCTGAAACTGGGTAATTTTGATAGTCCGAACACTTTCTTCGAGATGGATTATGCGAACCGCTGGGTCGCTGCGGGATACAAGACTGCGTTTTTTGACGGTATTCATTGCCGGCATATTGGTCGTCTGACGAAGGACAAGAATTCGGATACGATTAAGAACGCCTATGATCTGAATAATGAGTCGCAATTTTCAAAGTCATGTAATATTAAGATTATTAACCTCAAACGCCGTCCCGACCGTAAACGGCAGGTAACAAAAATATTTAATGATGCTGGAATGAGTGATATTCAGTTTGTGGACGCAGTAGATGGGGCTGAACTCAAACCGAACCTTTTCCTAAAGAAACTGTTTAACGGTAATGATTTTGGTAGCCGGATTGGAGTTGTTGGATGTGCGCTTACGCATTACAATCTATGGAAATCGCTCTTAACGGATACTGCCAATCAGTATTATACAATTTTTGAAGACGATATAACTCTTGTACCAAACTTCAAGAAAATGTACGATCGACTAAAGCCAGGATTTCACAAGTTTGATTGTCTATTTTTAGGATATCATATGTTCTCAAAGAATCGCGAAGCAACGACCGATACATATGTGACTCAAACCGACACTGCAGAAATAGTCCCTAATGATAAAAACTTAAATATTGGCGGGACATTCGGGTATACTATTAATAAGACTGGTGCAAAAGTGTTACTAGATTACATCGAAAAGAACGGTATTCGTCATGGAATTGATTATGTCATGAAAATATGTACTGAACTCAAAACATACGAGATTCGTCCACAGATCGTGTTTTCAGAGTGGTATGAAACTCCGGGCCAAGATGTGGATTCCGATATTCAGAAAGAATTTAAGGGATTGAACTTTGATAGTATTGTAGACCCGTCAGAACATTTTGAATTCAAAGCCGGCGTTGATCAGATGGGTAACGACTGTTACCATCATGGCGGTAAAAATGTATATGAACTGATGGAAATCGCTATGGCCGATCCAAAGTGTGTAGCGTTTAATACGTTAGGGTTCTTTAAGAATAAAATCGGTCGTCTTACAAAATCTCAGTACTTTGGTGAACGGGATGGTGTGTTTATTAAGAAATCAGCTGTAATTGGCGATGTGGTTCGCGTAAAGATGCTGTGCGATTGGCAGTCATCTAAAAAACTGATAGACGAGTGGTCTTTAATGCCAGTACCTTCAACGATTGAATTAACAACGTCCGATGATGCAGACTTTGATGTGATTATCAATAAGCCGGGAACTGGGTCATTTGATCCGACAAAAGCAATTATTTATCAGATGGAACCTACTGTATATGATCCGGCAAAAAATTGGGGTGCAAAGCTTTGGCCGAAACATGATCCGGCAACGTGTTACCGCATTCAAGATCACCAGTACCTGAATGGAGTCCAGTGGAATTTCCCAATTCCTAGCAGCTTTCCCGTAAAGACTGACGATGTTGTATCTATCTTGAGTGGTAACGGCTGGGATACCGGACACAAACTTCGTATTGCGTTTGTAAAAGCAAATCAGGATTTGATTAAAGTATATGGACGACAAAATTACAACAATCTTGATTGTTATCGGGGCAAAGTTCCCGACGAATTGCGATCAAATATTTACTCAAAAGTTAAATATTGCATTGCCGCCGAAAACAATGCTGAGACGAATTATGCGACTGAAAAGATTTGGGAACCTATTTTGAATGAAGTTTTAGCGTTCTACTGGGGATGCCCGAATTTGGAGGATTACATTGATTCTCAGGCATTTGTGCGTCTTCCGTTAGAAGATTTTGATGCCGCTCGTAAGATTATTGATCAGGCTATTGCAGACGATTGGTGGTCTCAGCGCATTGATGCGATTCGTTCAGAGAAGGCTAAAATCTTGAATATTTATGGGTTCTTTCCAAATTTGAAGCGAGTCATAACTCGTACCAAGGCAGTGATTATTACTTTGAAGGAAGTTGATCGTTCTGTTATGATTAGCAAACTTACAAATGTTCTCTATAAGCTTGGAATAGATACCGAAGTGTTTTATGGCGTAAATGGAAAGAATGTTAAACGAGTTGATAATACATTGACATACGAAGGTGTATCCTATACTCATGATCCAAACGTTCGTCTGAATGGCCAGCCAATGTCAACGGGCGAATTTGGATGTGCTATGAGTCATATGACAGTGTACAAAAAACTTCGAGATGATCCAAAGTTTAACAACTATCTAGTGTTTGAAGATGATGCTCAGCTATGTGGAGATCTGTATGCTCTGAATGATGCTATTTCAAATCTTCCCAAACACTATGACATGGCACACATCGCTATGACTGATTGGTATCCTTTCGTCCACACAACACCAGTCAATGACACTTATTTTAATGTTAAAAAGCAATTCTTTAACCGACTGACTGCATACTTTGTATCAAAGACTGGAGTCAATAAGCTTATTAGTAATGCGATTAATCTTCCCGCAGATGACTTGTTATCGAGCATGTTTAACGCTGGATCATTTGATGTGATTGCTCCGAAGAACTATGTGTTTCAACAGACGCCTGATGTCCCCTCGACAATCAAGGCTATTTCAGAGAACTAGTATGTTTTTCTCTTTCGGGTGATCGGGTAAAGTTCCATTCTTACGATGTTCCTGAATAATATTCCAAATTTCAGTAAAGCTTTCCAAGTTAGACGAAAGCCAGTTAGGATCGCGAGGAACAGTTGAATTGCGAATCGTATCGAAGTACCAGTAAGTGGTACTGAAATCTCGGTCATCTTTTTCATCAAGAACTTCACGACGCCAGGTTGGGACATCGCGAGTATCGTTCAGGTCACGGTAGACAACTTCGCCATCCTCGAAGACGACATAGAACGATTTGATCTTATCTTTGACATCAACCCAAGTCGAATAATTCACTTCACGAAACTTCATTTCAATGTACTCGCACTCCTGCATTCCAGTACATTCCAACTGTAACTGCATTTGATGATAATACACGTCCGGAATCGGAGTACTATCGGAAAACTCTCGAGAAATAGGACACTTAAATTCCACTAGCTTACCGTACCTGAAATCTTCCTTATCCTTTGTGATAATGATTCCGTCGGGAGATGCACCAAGAAATGAGTGAACAGGGTGCGGTACACATGTCGTATCAACGATTTCAATACCTCCCTGAAAATGAGTTGTATAAATTAGCTTAGCAATTGGTTCGAACCTTGTCCCCCATAGCAAAGCTTTAGGACCAGTTCCGGGAGGGGTTCGTTCTCGCGGTACAAGCTTGGACATGATAATCTCGTGCTTTAGAGCGGGAGATGCGTCTTTACACGCTTTGTGGATTTCTGAAGCGGTAAGCATTTCCCCTCGTTTAGTATGCCAAGCATCCGTACGCTGATCATCCTGACCATATTTTTCAAGAAGTAGTTCGACATGATTCATTGAGTTTGTATTACTTAAGTATGCTAAAACCGTTTTACATGTAGGAATCCGTATTGTAACAAATGCAGGAGATCCAAACGCAGGAACAGTGGGTCCTTCATCGGTTAGAACGATTTTATGCGAACGGGGAGCACATCGCTCGAGTAAAAGGTATTCTTGACGGTTCGTCAAACCTATCTCTTCGACTGATTGATTGGTTTGTGACCAATTATGCCAAAAAGTTCAATGTTTCATATATGACGAAATCTCAAAAACATATTATCGTGTACCTCTCCTACAAATCTCATCTCAAGGCGTATAGTAAGCGCATGTTTGATCCATTCTGCCGATGGAAGCGTATTAAGTTTCGCGATATTGAAACGACTGTAGGTCAACTTAACTTCTTCGAGTGGGCTATTACCGATGGTATTCTAGATTATCTTGATACGCATCATGAGAAGGTTCATGCAGATATGGAAACTCGGCTTCACGAAAGCAAGACGCTCGAGACGAAGAAAAAGCGCCATGAACTGTCTCATTCGGCCACCAAGTCTATTTCACGCCACGATGTGCGTCTAACTGTAAAGTTTGATTAACCGCGATCATAACAATGTTCTCGGTACTGAAACCAGGATATGTATATCGGAATTTTTCCGAAGATATTGCCGATCAGGATGATGATTATGACGCCGAAGAGTGGAATTATAATGGCCGTGAAGTATTTCGCGGTTGCTTAGATCCGGGATATCCTGATTGGAATGTTTACTGGTTGTATGATGATAATCTTGTTCGTGTAGGACTAGCCGAGCATGATCCCGATGCACCCGAAATATTCCATTCGCTGTGGTTTCACGACAACCCGTTTGGAACTTTATTCCAAGAAACTGGATGGAAAAAACAAAACACGACGTTATGGTCTTTATTATCTGCAGAAGCCTATCAGGACTGTTTAGACGATGATTTTAAGACGGTATTCGATCGAGCTCTTGGAAGTAATATACGGCTTATGACTCCCGAGTTTATTCTGAACCGCCCAACTATACATCACTGCCAAACATGCAATAAAAAATCGTTATCGCCTCTGTGTTCAGACGCGACCGTTTATGATTATTTAGTTTCGGATTTTTCTATTTTGTTTTTAGATGATTCGTTTGTTGTGTATACAGCGCCATCAGATTCTAAAGTTTGGTCTTACCTCAGCTTGACGCCGCCACCCGGCGCTTGCGAACCGGAGCAGCCGGAGTCGCTGACTGAATTGGCTGATCAGTTGGCGTTGGAGGAACCTCAGACTCCTCCTGAGCCTGTGCAGAGTCCGCGGGAGCCTGAGACTCCTGAACTTCACCATCAGCCGTAGGAGCATCATCGTCCTCGTCGGCGAAGATCGCAGCTGCACCCATACGACGCTGAGGGAATACCTGAGCATCCGTTAGACGCCAAGTCACACCGAAACCCTGACCAGCAATGACATAGATGCTGCCGCTGACTACCAGCTTAGCCTCTACGCCCTTGGGGAATGGCGTGTCCTTCGTCTCGAGCGTCTCGGGCGTGACATACACCGGGTTGCGGTTTGAGTCTACGATCTCTGACGAGACCTTGTTGTCGTAGACTGGAACCTTCACGCGGAAGCTGGGAGGGTACTTGCCATTGGGCACATACTCGCCATCGACCTTGTCGGTCGAGAAGCTCAGGATACGCTTGAAGCTGTCACGGATGGCCTCCTCGGAACGCTTCTTGCCGAACCACGCAACCGAATTATCTACGGCAGCCTTGATGATGCGCTCCTCTAGATCGGAGAGCAGATTGTAGAGCTTGCCAACCTCATCGGCACCCTGGTAGCGATCCTTGCCGTAAGGATCGCAACCCTTGAGAGAACCGATCAGCGTATAGGTCTTCATGCCCGTCTCACCCTCGCGGACAAGGCAGCCGCCAGGGTAGCCAATGCGAGGCAGGCGAATCTGTAGATTACCACCGTTGTACTTCATGTTGATAGGAGGATTACGACCTGCACGCTTCTGACCAAGGACAAAGTTGATCTGGTTGACATCGATTGCAGTGGAGTGAATTGGGCCGTTCATTTTGATTGGTGTTGATATTTCCAACTCTAAAGACTTGGAATCCGTTTTCAACGAAAGGTTTCAGTTTATAGAAATAATGGTCTTGTGCGCATCTTGCAAGAATAAAACCAGTTTGGATCAGTGCACATCATTAGCACTGAAAGGTCTTCTTTTCTGCGGTAAACATATTAAGTCTCGAGAGAAACGCATTTGGTCTATTTTGAATGGCAATAACGGTAAAGCGTCTATAATCCAAAAATATTGGAGAGGATACTTTGTTCGAAATAAAATACGATTAGCTGGACCAGGTGTTTTGAACCGCCGAGATTGCCACAATACCGAAGAGTTGGTTACAATGGACTCTAAGACTGAAGTTTCTCCTCTCGATTATTTTGCATTTACCGAGTCAGGAAAAGTTTACTGGTTTGATATTCGAAGTTTATACCAATATGTCCGAAATACCCCCAAACCATTGAATCCGTATACTCGTCAGCCACTAACTCTTGATGATAGGAAGAGGTTACGAAAGCTATGCCAAATACGAAAGCGCCAAGGAATATTTAATTTGCACGCAGAACCTGTTTACGCGGATTTATCAGAACGAGTTGACCGAAAATGGTTAGAAATGTGTCAAATTATTGAAGAAAATGGGTTTGAAGATATGAATCACTTGTTGTTTGCTTCGCTGAATAAGACTCAACTGTATATTTTACTGAATCTTGTATATATCGACTTAATTGCTTATGCTGCCGAACATAAAACTCCCATTTGTCGAAAGAAATATGTCGTGTGGATGAAGACTGTGATAAGTAAATTTTCAAAGTTTAAATATGGTTCACTTCAAGCATCATATAACGCTGCCAGGGCTATTTTGTCCATATTGAACGATTCTGCTGAACCATATACTTTATGTTTTATAATTATTAGTGCAGTTGTGAGACTATGATTTAAACAGGTAAGGATTATTATATTCATAACCCGCGTTAGAAATGGATTCCGTCAAGTCAGTTACTAAGACAAACAAGATGCCAGCCAACAAGAAGGAGACCAAGACTGCCCCAGTTGCCGCCGAGACGCCCGCAGCCGCGAAGGCCGCCCGCAAGGCCGCTGCTGCCAAGGCGGAGGTTGTTGTACCCGTAGTTGAGGCCGCCGCTGCCCCAGCCGTTGCCGTCGCCGTTGAGGCCGGTGCCGAGCGCTCTGCCGCCACGATCCTAGCGACGCTCCAGGAGAGCCTCCGTGCCCTAGGTGCGGAGACGACGGTACGCGTTCGCGCCCTAGTTGCCGAGGCGGTTGAGGCCACGAAGGCCCTAAAGCGTGATGCGCGCAACTCCAAGCGCCGCCACAAGAAGGACCCCGCGACGATGACGCCCGAGGAGCGCTCTGCGTGGGAGGCCCGCCGCGCCAACAACGCGTTCCTAAAGCTCCGCCCGATCTCCGACGAGCTCGCGAGCTTCATGGGTCTATCGCCCAAGAGCCAGCGCTCTCAGACGGATGTCACGAAGTTCATTGCGACCTATGTCAAGACGCACTCGTGCTTCGACCCTACCTTCAAGCGCCGCATCATCCCCGATGCCAAGCTCGGCAAGCTCCTCCGCGCGAAGGACGGCCAGGAGGTCACCTACCTAAACCTCCAGAGCTTCCTCAAGGTCCACTTCCTCAAGCCCACGGCGTAAATACCTAAAGGTTTCCAGTTTCGTAAAACTGGTGGTGGGCATCTCCCCAAACTAAACATCAAAAACAACTACAACAGAGCAAAATCCAAAAACCTATTACATGGTGATATCTATCGCCAAATAATAGTTTTTAATTATAAATGATTGGTTGGCTTCTAATTGTTGTCGGAGCTGTATTAGCCGCTTGGACGCTCTACTCAATGTTTGTGAAGCGTACAACCAGCTGGGTATGGGGTGCTCTTTGGATTGCTGGTGGCGTTGCTCTAGTATGGTATGGCTACAATCAGGAATTCCCCCCTCAGCCCTCTCTTTTTACTGGTGGCCGCTCGCGATGGTACTAAAACGGATTGATTATGTTCAAGCTTAGAACCAGTAATCGCAATATAAAGCAAATCCAAACAAAATGCATCCGCACGGCAAGAAGACTTTTACAAACAAGAGCGATCCCATTGTTCGCGATTACATCGATGACTTACGAAAAAAGGATACGAAGTATATTCATATTGCCCGCTGTCTTAAGCGCCTCGGGGACGGGCGCGTGGAGGTCGTCTACTGTATTGGCGAAAAAGGCATCATCGCACAAGCAATTATTCCCGGTCGGTTTCGCGGGCGTGCTAAGCATTCGTCATTTGTGGATGTTGGATCCTTTCTACTCATTGCCGAGACCGGAGTGCTGGGACCTGCTTCATTGGAAATGATTGCGCTCATATCCGATGCACAGATCGCTCTAATCAATGATGTCTCTCCAGTCGATAAGAGGGTTCTCGCAAAGGAAACTGATAAGGATGCAATTGAGACGGGTAAGACCGAGAATGGGTTTGAGTTTGATTATAGTGTTCAGCCAGTCAAGATCGATGATATTTGAGTATCAGTTACAATGAGTTCATGTGGTAAAGAAATATACAAAATTGTACTAAAAAACGGCGTGGTTCTTCCGTCTAGAACCATAGAACGAATTTTTGAATTATTGAACAATGTGACAAATAACCGATTAAACAGTTTATCTTGTTTGACTGTTTTTTTGATATTGATTTTACAGATATTGTCTTTGGGATCCCATGCGCACAGATTACCTTTGTTACACAGATCGGGCGTCTTCTTGAATTGTCCGCATGGTGTTCGAATCTTAGAAATAAACTCGTGTGGGGTTTCAATATTTGTAAATGCTACAAACTTTTCAAACCATCTCTTAAGCCGTGGCTCAACTGCTTTACGCCTTAATGGACTTTCGTTTAATGAATCGCGAAGACCATCGAAGTTTGTGACTTGCAGATCTTTCGTTAATTGAAAAATGAGGAATTCATACACTTCCGATTCGTATGATATGTCAGAATGTACAGTCTTCAAGTCTTCGGAGGGATTGCCAAACACGAGAGATTCTTCACCTAGTTGCCGAATACTTTCCAAGACCTGTAGTGCTTCACCATTCTTGCCATCGTCCGGCTTTATGGGAATACGAAGCCCGCTCTTTGTCAGAATTTCCACAATTTGGTTACGAGAATTAAATAACTCTTCCTGAAATTCATATCCTTTTGATGATTCTGACGCTTTTATGAGATTTGTTTTCATGAGTTCCAGTGACGGAAGGCGATCGATATTTTTGTAACCCGAAATGTGTGGATAGTCTGACTCGGGTAATGGCGTGCTTTTGAATGGCAAGACTATCTTGTCGGGAATATACATCGCTTGTCCTCGTCCAAATGGATCCAAAATTATCGAGAATTTATCTCCCGCATAAATCTTACCAATAATACCCAGCGCTGTATTGTACGATGGGATATCGGAAGAACATGATGAATTGCGCAGTGTTTCCAATGTTGTAACGGTATCTTTCTTGAACGGATCATCATATACATTTGAAATGAACCCAAATCCGCTATGGGCTCGTTTTACATAACTCAAGATATCGATATCTCCGTTTGATTGAAGAATTGTGATCGCTCGAGTTTTTTGACGAACGAGAGGAGTATAAAATAAGCATCCAACTTTCATTGTATCAATGGACACGCGGAATACATCACAGTTCAACGATATGGCTGAGTATTCCAGCTCTTCGATTGGCGATAACTCTTTGTTCGTAAAAGCATCCTCGATACCCGAAATCAGACGGACTATATTGCGGTCCAAATCTGCATGTTTTTCTTCAATATCACGGACATGAGTATCGGAAGTTTTGGACCAAGTAAAAAAGAACGAACATTTCATCACGGTGTCTACGGCATCTTTCGGAGACGGGATAGCAACTTTCAGTCCCAAAAAGTTAGGCAGAGTTTCTGATATACGCCCCATACCTACGCGGAAAAACCCACTGGCAGATTCCGGAATACGCTGGTTATCGAGTAGGGTATACTTCTCACCAAGATGTAATGACCGAATTAAGTTGTCATCAAGTTTAGCCAATCGACCGGGTTTTAGGTCGCGATGATTGGTTTTAAAGACATAGTATTTATCCTTTACTTCTACTTCCTTATCTGTTTTGGTGTATGCAGTCTTATAGCAACAAGGCATCGCTTTTCCGTTTGTAGGAGAATTGTACTTCATGTACCCCGGAAAATTGAAACCGGTATCGCGTTTGATGAGAGGATACTGCCGAACATCCGCATTCTTATTTGTTTGGAGTTTACCCATACATACAGGACAATGGGCACCCTCTTCATCAAAGACCAAATCTTCTTCGCGTAAAGGAATCTCGTTTTTCATGCACCAATACTCGGGGCAAATAAGAGTTCCGTCGGGATTTTCTACATCCAAACGCTTGTCGTCTGACCCAGTTTTATATGGATTATATTTTCCTTCACCCTTATTTTTATTCGTGGGATCTGCTAGACCTTTCTTATCTTTATCGGTTAAGACGACCGGCTGATGTTTTAAATTGCACTTTTTAGGATACAGTGATTTTTCGGGAAAAGTTTGTGGATCGAATTCTTGTAGCTTTGAATGAAAGTATCCGTAATTTGTTGTCTGTCTAGATATCGGAGCTACAATTTGAGATTCTGCAACACTTTCCGTTGTAGTCGTTTCGGTTTCGGCCTTTTCAGTTGGATCAAAACTCTCATCAAATAAATCATCATATTCGTTTATGACCGCAGCATCCAACGAAACATCAGTTTTTATAACGGCGCTTTCTACATCTACTTTTTGGAGTCGTGGAGGACATATTTTATTTAGGTCTTCGGAGTCTTCGGAACTCAGAATGTATCGCAGTATATCTACATATTTTGATGATCGATCCTGTTCGGTGACCGTAGATACAAGCGCAAAATTTGGACCAAATGAGACTGTGGGATACCCGCGAAAAACGCGAGCACCTAACCTTGAATTTTCTTCTAGTTTTCCTGTAACGGACGAAATGAGTTTCTTGGCATTTTCTCGGGTCATTGATAGCTCTTCCGCTACCGTATCGGGATCAATAGGTCCTTCGCGCATCATCTGAATAATCTTGAGTTCAAGTGCGCCAATTCCATGATTCTCGTGGTCATTTCGAAGAAGCGTGAATACAGATTTGCTTTTATCCGGAATTCCATAAATTGACGAGATGCAATTGAATCGAAGAAGACTCAGATCAGCATTCGACTCGTATTTTAATACATACGATAAATCTTGTAACTCCCATCGATTTGTTTTTATATCATTTTCATTTGTGTAAGGAAGAACTGAATCTAATTCTCCTAGCCATTTATTACATGATTTTTGAATTTCAGACAGCGTTTCCTTACTATTTTCGGGACGGTACGAAGAAATAATCATATCATTGGCAGTGATCGCAATTCGATCAAAATGGTGCTTTGAACTGCCGCGATAAAGTAACAGTGTGGGAATATTGCGCTGGGGTTTACTTATATTGGTCCAGCTTGTCCACCATGACATATTCAGATAAGGGGTTTTGTTCTTCACATCTTCTACAAAAAACTTGTGACGGTTTGTATCGTCATTCGAAGTAAATAAGCAAATGTATGGCACATCTTTCGATACAGTCAATCCGTAAAAAATTTGTTCAAAGCGAGTACGTACCGCAGATCCAAAATCCGTCTCGATCCATGGAATGTAAAACTTTGTTTTGATAATGCTTGGAACACCTTCCTCATCTACTTTTAACGATAATAAATCGGTAAGAAGCTTAGAGTTCTTTTCGAGTAGCCGAATAGATTCTAACGACATAACGTTCGGTGTTTCAGACGTTAGAAGTGGATAATGATAGACTGTCTCTTTCTCTTCCGTATAGAAATCATACACGAATCGCTCAATATTTGCGGGGTACAAAGAAGACACTAAAACATTATTTTGCGGAATGGGAATATTCGCTGATGAAATTTTATTAATAAGAGTATTATCTGAATCCAACGGCAGAATAAACGATTTCTTCTCTTCGACTCCTAAAATTCGATACTCTATAAAATCTGATACGGGAGAATGAATAGAGTCTAGTTCGGGAGGATAATCCATCCATTCGGCACGGTCATACGACTTGTAAGAAATCGAAGTGTTTGGAAATCGGTATTCTAACTGGTAATCTGTGAATGGTTTCTTTTCAATAGGTTTGCCATTATACGATAATCGAGCAAATAGACCTTCCCAATGTAAAGGATTCTTGTAGTAATCGGCAGGCAGTTTGAGAGCCACAAGAATAAACATTCGATCAGGATGACTGTCTGCGGACTTGGCAATCTGTTCTCTGAGGACTTGGATAGTATCATCTTCAAAAAAGGAAACAGTATGTTTCTCTTTTGAATGTATTTGTTCAAGTTCTCGCCTCAACATCTTATTTATGTAATCACATTGTTTCGGCGGTCGTTTATATTGGACTATCCGTAATACGCATCCCGCAGTACGAAACGGGCGAGTGTGCATAGTTTGTAGCTTGGTATATTCCACATGCTACGGCATCTTGAAGAATCTTCTTAAAATTAGTCCAAAATTCAGGAGTATGACCTATCGTCGTTGTCATTAAATGAGCCATCTCATGGAGTACTACAAACATTACGGTATTTGTGTCTACAAGCTTATATGGCGGTGCCTTATCGCGCAGACATACCACAATTTTCTCACCCTTGTTTTCCGAATATGATGTAGAATCTGCATCTAAATCGTTCTCGCACATATTATTTGGATTGAACCGCTGTATCAGAACCTTTACTCGGGGATCTGCGGATGTCGCCGGATCTTCACGGTATTTTCGGATAAGAGTTTCTAGATTTTTTTGTATAATGATCATACGGTCACACGCATCCTGTTTATCCGGTAAATCCTGAACACGACATACTTTTCCATCCGTGTTCGTGATTTGGGTTAGATTCTTTATGCCACGAGTTGAAGCGATTGCCAATGCAACTCCAGCGCCCAAAACTGCAGCAGGCCACATTATTACTTAAGTAGGTTGAATTTAGGCATCGAGTCCACGCTTGAAGGGGTTCGCCTCAATCGTCGTGTTGAGGAAAGGACCAACCTTCGTCTGAGGGTTAGGCTGCTCGGAGCGGACATCCCAAGAGGCATTGCGGTTCGTCTGCGTGACACCCGCAACCGCCGTGTTGGTGTGGTAGCCTGCATCGAGGAAGTTCTGACCCTTTAGATCACCCATAGAGGCTGGGTTGACCGCCGCCCATGAGGCACCGAGCTCGCCCTTAGGTAGTAGTTCCGCGGCGCTTAGAGTCGTGTCGGAGTAAGTTGACTGGGACGCCGGGTGACGGCCCTGGAGCTCCTCGGTGGGCTGAGCATTTCCACCCTTGTCGTGAATAGGCTGACCATGGGGGCCTGAGTCGGATAGAGGGCCCTGAACACCGAGCGAGCCGGCGAGCTGCTCCATACCCTCACCGAGAGTCGCCTTGGCTGAGGAATAATTGCTAATTAGCCAGGCAACGGCGACGAAGCCTCCGAGTGCTAGAAGTAGGCGCGTCGTTTCAGTCTTCATCTTTCTTTGATATGAAGATACTAAAAAATAAATCATAAACGATAGTTTTAAGGACATAGTGGTGGCGGTGATCCATACTTTTTACAAATAAGCCCCATCTCGATATTTCTTCGTTGAGTTGTATTCACTCGGTGGGTTAATTGGTTGGGGTGTAGTGTATTTATAAAGGTAGGTTCAGTATGAATAAGTGGCCTTCCTGCCACTAGATAGAGTCGGTAATAAAGATCAATATCCATAAGCCAGTTGAACTGTGGGTCAAATGTTACATCCTTGAACTCACTTCGAAAAATAGCGGCCGCCGGACCTCCAATACTATTGGCGCCATATAGAAGCCTTTCATTCCAACTAGGAATAAATGGCCCACCGGGTTCGGTTATTTGAGCACATACCATCCACTTAGCATTGTTCGCGTTCATGTGATGTATTGCATTCTTAATAGCATCAGGATGGGCTGGACGCTCATCCATACACATATACTGCAGAGTATCGCCTGATGCATATCGGAGAGCATTTCTCCAATTATGGCAGGGATTTCCGTAGTTTTCATTGTAATGAACATAAATGAAGTCAATATCCTTATGATCAAGTGTTTTGACCATATCTTGAATTACATTGTCTTTACTGTGATCAGACACAATGCATTGTAGCGGACGGTAGGTTTGAGAAAATACGGCATCAAGATTCTTTTTCAGCATCGAAGAGCCTTCGCCATAACATTCATATGAGGTAATCATTATAGTGTGCATTCTTGTAGTATATTCGTCGGTTAAATCTAAACTAGAAAACCGCTTGGTGAAATAAGTGAGAATGAAGCATCCTTTGTCCGATCCTTTGTCGTTTTTATCTTCACCGGAATTCCAATCGTATTTCGAAAAAAACATTCTTCAACCAATTTTGTCAAAGGTGTTTCACTATTTGTACCCATACATTATCGCGTTTACCCTGATTTGGGCTATCATGTTCCTTTCAATAATCATAATCCTCATCATTCTCCTGCGAGCTCGGTTCTGAAGCTTCGGTAAATTCAATATAGTAGTCTTCCGCGTTATGTTGGAATTTTATATTAGGTAACCACTGAACTCTCTCCGGTAGGAAGAATGTTATGTAAATACCATGTTTTGACGATACATTCACATCCCACTCGTATGTCCCAGTTTCGGTATAATCAGTAGTCAAATGTGAGCTAAAGTGTCTCGAAATCTTATAGAAGATATACATTCCAATCGTTAGATCAGCTTCCATAAAATTAATCAAATCATCTGCAGGCTGTTCGAGAAACTCACCATCAGTCACTTCTACCCCAGTTGTCTCTTGATAAATCGAACCTCGGATCACTCCGGAATAACCAACTGGGATAACCTTCGATGGATGGTATTCGCCAGTGTGTACAGATGTATACGCTTGAGTAATTTCCTCCTTAGTCTTGTTGCCGTACATCCTTCTTGAGAACACCCGTATGTTGATCATTTAAATCCATTTTGGTTGGATAGAGCAATTCCATAAGCTCTGATCGCTTCAAATTCCAAATATTCGGAAGTTGTTTCGCCTGAGCCTCCTTTCGAAGCTCGTGGATGGTCTTCTTTTCAATAATGAATGAATCGGGCAACTTATCCATTAATAGCAGCTCAATAAGTTTTGCGCGAGGAATGATGTAATACTTCTTGATCTTGGGTGTTCGGTCACGAGCAACCTGCTTGAGTTCGGCGAGAGACATATTATGGTAATCCATTATTGCGTCTAACAAATCTGAATTAGTTAAATCCGTTTTGGTAATATAATGGAGACTGCAGTGATTGCTGTGGCTACAGTCGTTGCAGTATGTGCAAGCTTGTATTTGTTCGCACTTTCACAGGTCAGTTTCCTGAAAAAGAACTGGCCTAAGTATCGATGCCATCCATTGTATATGCCTATGGCGGGAATGGTTGGGCAAGATGTGAGTGCCAACTTTACGAAGTGTACCATGAAAGGGTTTCAGGATTATGCTGGGTTTGTAATGGACCCCATAATGTCTCAATTCTCGATATTCAATTCAGTGATTGGCGATATCTCGGGAGCTATGAACGATATGCGTGGAATGATGGCCGATACTCGTAGTGGATTCTTAGGTATTGTTGGAACGGTATTTGGTAAGATTGAAAATTTGATGTCTCAGTTTCAACATATCATTATTCGTATGCGCACACTTATGGCCCGTATAGTTGGTATCATGATGTCATTTATGTACATCTTTTACGGAGGGATGCAGACTGGCGAGTCAGTCGTTGCGGGACCTATTGGAAAAACTATGTCTGTTCTCTGCTTTGACCAAGATACGCTAATCGAAATTAATTCAGGAACAACCGTGTATATGAAAAATCTCAAACTAGGAGATCTACTCAATAACAATAATTCCGTAACATCAGTCTACCGTATTAGTGGTAAGGATGTCCCGATGTATGTACTAGGTAAGACTCGTGTTTCGGGAGGACACGCTGTTTGGTATGGTGGTAAATATATTCGAGTGTCTGAACATCCTGATGCGATACGCACGATAGACAGTGCAAATCTTGTATGTATTAACACTGAAAGGAAATCATTCAAGATTGGAGAGCATCGATTTATGGATTTTACAGAAACTGGGCGTGTTACAGGTGTTCCAGGAACAACTATTATTTCACTTAAGACGGTCGATGTTCCTATTTCTGACATTGTTGTAGGCGATGTTCTTTCGGGCAATGAAATCGTTGTCGCTGTTGTAAAACACCAAATAGATCGCATACTGTACAATCTAATTACGGATACATCGGTTATGTCGAACAAGATAGAAATAATGAATTAAAACGGTGCTAATAAATAGGGATGATTATAGTCATTATAGCAACACTATCTGCTATTTTACTTATGGGAATAGTACATGCATCAAGTTCGATAGAAAAAATTAGACTTCATTGGAATGAGTATCGATGCAATCCGTTGTATATGCCATTTGCTGGGATGATACGGCCTGATGTAGACGCCGCTGAAAACTTTTCATACTGTACGAATGCTATGGCGGGAAGTATATTTGGATTCATACTTGACGGAATTCATCAATTGTTTTCCACGACAGTTGGATCGTTGGGGTCTTTAGCTGACCCTCTAACTGCGTTCAGAGAAATCTTCACAAAACTGCGCATGTTTATGCTCAGTTTTGCATCTTCAACTTTTTCAAAAGCTGCGAGTTCCACAAGCGTGTTTGTCCACTACTTGATTAAGATTCGCGATGTCCTGAAACGGTTTGTAGGTGAGGGATATATTGGTGCGTTTTTAGTGAATGCTATTGTAGACTTTATTTGGTCGTTCGTTACTTTATTCATAAGTATTCTGAAAACATTTGTGTTTGCGATGTTAGCTATCGCAATTATTCTTGCCTTATTTCAGCCCGAACTTCTTGTAGTTGCTGTAGTCTTGGCATCGATGATTGCAGCCTCGGGTTTTTAACTCTTTATTCATAATAAAGATGAATAAGACGAACCTTGTTCTTGCGTTTCTAGTCGCTGCCGTCCTAGCTGGATTGTTTGTCCGTTTTAATCTCTTTGGCGCTGCTCAGGAGAACTTCATGCAGCAGCCAGTAGGCATGCCCCTAAATGCGGGTGGCATTGGTCCGTATGATCAGGTCAATGTGGGAGGTGGTGTTTCCGGCTGGGCGGCGAATGAGCCAGCGACGAATCTGAAGGGGACTTCACCTCTACCTGCGGCGGCGGCGAAGGATAATGAACTCATGTTCCTCGTTGATAACAAAGTCGATTCAGACTGCTGCCCGTCAGCTTTTACGACGGATACGGGTTGCGTATGCTTATCTGACGAGCAGAAGAACCTAATGGCGTCACGCGGCGGAAATCGTGCGTAAAGGCTTTAAAGAATTAGAAAGGTATAATTGTAAATGGAAGCATTTGAAGCGTTCAAGAAAGATTTAGAAACTGTCGGGTTTTCACCCGTCATCAATATTGAAGACGATGTAAAGTACATTGAGACAAATTTCTATCCGGAAATTCTCAAGGTTCTTCAAAAAGACGAGACTTTGTTTGAGTCAGATCATATTGTACTAGGCTTGAATCTGTCTGAGGTTTGGAAAACTGAAAAGATGCCTAAAGAGACATTTTGGAAGCACATGCAACTCATAAGCATTGCGTCGTTTATGCACGGAGATATAAAGGAAAAGGTTACACCACTTATTGCAGCTGCAAAGAAATTTTTAGGTATGGCTGGAAATGAAAATGCCGAAATTTCAAAAATTCTAGATGGCGCAGATTCCGAAGATCATCTTAAACATCTAGTGGAGTTTGTCATGGAAACACGGTTAGCTAAGATGTTTATGAGTATTGTAGAACATATTGATATTACAGAGCTAGATCTGAATTTTGATAAGCCGGAAGAGCTACTCGAAATTATGAAGAATCCCGAACATCCTAAAATTAAGAAGATTGTTGGAAAAATTCAGAATCTTATTAAGACCAAAATGCAGCGCGGAGAGATCACCAAATCAATACTGAGCGAAGAAATCGAAGCTATTAAAGCGAAAGTTACGTCTATTTTTGGAAATATGTTCAATACTGCACTTGGCGGACGCGGGGATATTTCAAGCGCAGATATGATGGGAAACTCGCCGGAAGCTCGGCGTCAGCGAATGCTGGCTCGACTACAGAAGAAACAGCGGGAGAAAAACTCACAGTAAAAATAAGATGTCAGAACAAATTTGGTTCAAGGACCCAGCAGTTCTTTTTTCACCAGCGACTTGGAGTCAGTTCGTTCCTACTAAAACTATGACGACTGCTCAGGCTCTGAACTCAGTTGTGCGGTTCTCTACCTATTTTTCCATTATACTGTTTTTAGCTACAGGAGTATCTGCCTATCTTCTAGCCGTGCCTGTTGTTATGGCTACTTCTGTAGGTTTATTCACACTTTTCCCCGACGGAAAAGTCCTCGAGAGTTTCATATCAAAGGCTATACGCAAAACCAAGGAGGAGACCATGCCCTCAGCGGAAAATCCGTTCATGAATCCTCTGCTGACAGAGATTGGGGATAATCCAAACCGCTCAGATGCCGCTCCTATTACGCGGTCGGATGTAAAAGTCGCAGTAGCGTCTGCGTTCCAAAAGACATCTGATATGTATATGGATACGACGGATGTATTTGACCAGGCCCAGGCAATGCGAACTTTCTACACTCTACAGGGAGCCACAATTCCCAATGATCAGGACGGGTTCTTACAGTGGCTAGCAAAGGGTTTGGACGAGCCCGATTATTCGAGTGCTCCACTTGCCCGCCATGCTAAGTTACTCAGCGAGGGGTATGTTGAGGCTAAGGGCTCAATGAAGAACTTAAAGACGACGACGAGTGTTCCTGCGGGCACGGAGCCGACGAGTTTTACGCCGGCGAAGTCCACCAAGCTTGCCTCCAAATAAAGCCTTCTTCAAATCATCTTTAGACATCTGACCATCAGCTTTCTTTGTAACACCACCATTCAACGATTCGAAATGGGGAAATCCACTTATTCCCATTTCGGAAGGAATGTCAGCACTCTCAATCTTAACAAATTTGGTCTCGGGTTTCTCGCGAGATAGTTCGTCCCATGGAGTATGCATTGGGATACAATGGGGACAGGTCTCCATGTAATAGAATACCGCAACTGGCGTTTGGGATTTGAGTAGCTTCTTGAGTTCTTCGGCCTTCACTGTCTTCATTATCTAAAACGGATTTATTTTGTTAAGAGAACACCGAGAGTAATGCGACCATTTGTAAAGATCGTTGACCCTAGCACAATTCAGAATGAGGTTGAGTTACAGAAGGTTGCAGTCCTGTACGGATACTCTCCCCCGATCTTCAATGTCACGACAGATGAGATCTATATGGAGGATTTGGAGGCACCTTGCTTAGCGGATATTTATGGCGAGGACGCTTCTGCGATTCCCGAATGGATTTGGGAATCTATTCGGTCCATGCTTGGTTCGTTGTATCGTTATGAAGATATTGAGTATATTGATATCACGCCATACAACTTTGTGGAAAAGGATGGGACAATTTACCTCATTGACTTTGGACATGCGCGGTACAAGTCAAAAACTCGCCCAATGAACTGGTTTCTTTCCGAGTTTCTAGATGGCGAAAACTCGTGGAATCCGGACTTTAAGTAATCGCTTAATAATTAAAATGCAAGCACACTGGCAGGGATACTTAAATGCACTCGGTAAAACTCCTATTCCCCAAACTTCAACACCTGCTCTCTACGATACATCGAGTTCAGAAGTAGGAGTTGCGGGGTTTTTAGATTTAAAACCCAAATCTCCTGAAATACAGGCTAAGTATGATGCAATGTCCGGATCATGGGCCGGAGTCAACGCGTCCAACTCGGCTATTTCCAAAGGTGTGTTTTCGACCGATGCAATGCCTATCCAACAAAATCATCCTTATATGAATAAGAATGTCGGGGGAAATCGTCAATCTAATGTTAACGCTCCGAAATCAAGTTAAGATATATCATTGGGAAACCAAGAACTTTGCCCGTCACAAGGCTACTGATGATTTAGTCGACAAACTCGACGGTAATATCGACAAGTTTGTTGAGGTGTATATTGGAAAGTACGGTCGCCCTAACTTAACTGCTCGCACTGGATCCATTCGGATTCGCAATTTCCGTGATCGCGAAGCACCTATTCTATTACAGCAGGCGATTGACTGGTTATCAACAAAACTACCAAAACTACTTAAGTCTACCGATACTGATCTCCTGAATATTCGCGACGAAATTTTGGCTGATCTGAATCAGACTCTGTATCTATTTACCCTTGCTTGAATCCGCATACCAAGGATCAGCCGAGTTCTCAGGTGAGCCAACGAAACGACCAAATGAAGAGCTTGGCATTACAATGGCTTGTGAATCACCACCACCCTTCCGTCCTTTACGGCGACGAAGGGTCTTGCGACGAGTCGAACGCTTTTTCATGTGTCGTGTCTTCTTTCCCATTTCTTTGTTCATAACAAAGAGAAGAATGCTTATTTGGATTCTTCTAGGACTTGTAGTATTATTACTCCTTGTGAGTCGTCGCGAACACATGACGAACGAGGATCTTCTTTCGACTTTGAAAACATTCGGAGATAAGGCTCCTCCAAAAAAGAAGGCGAACCCGGCAGATGTGGATCATGTCCCTATTTATGGTCCACGGGCACCACAGGTTGCTCCGGCCGATCCTTCAAAGACGAAACTGGCGCCAACCGCATCGGGAGTCTATCCCGACATTTACGGTCCCGAGATCACCTCAGCCCCGGGAACCAAGCCAGGGTCCAAGCCGAATCCCAAACATGAATCAGACAATGTAGAGGACAAAACATATGAATTCAATCCTGATCTTCGAAAGGCCTTTCCCACCGACGGCCCGCCTCAACCCTTTTTAACAGATTTCTCTAAGATACAGCATTAAGATAATAGATGTTTGGGCTCCAAAACTTTCGAGGAAGTTGTTGGGTCAATACATGCATTCAAGCGGTATTCCGCATTCCCGAAGTTCAGACTCGATACACGAATAAAGAATACGACTCTTCCAACATTTTAGATGCTTCGTTATACCAAATTTGGGCTTCAAATGGAACGAGTGGTCTTAAAGATTTTTTCGAGTCGGTGAAATTGGATACACTTCCTGCTGGACGAGATATTGGAGACTCCCACGAACTCTTGATGTATTTGTGTGACAAACTACCTTTTTTGGATACGCTCTGCAGGTTCAAGATTGCCGATTCAATCGTGTGTAAGAATTGCTCAAAGAAAGAACTGAAGGAAGATTCTGTGACAGAGTATTCATTAACCTCTGAAAAGAACATGATGCCAATTTCAGAATGTATTGTAAACTCAGTGACTCCCTATGTGATTGATGATTGGGCATGTGAAACATGTAAAAAGAAGGGATGCACCAAACAGCAATTAATTGGATCGTTTCCAAAAGTTATGGTGTTCCACAATGTTTCAACCACATCATCTATTCATTATTCGAGTATTCTTGGTCTTAACGGTAAGCAATATGCTCTACTTTCAGTCTCATGTTATAATGGTTCCCATTGGTGGTCGTATGGTCGAAACATGCCGCCAGGATCGTCATGGTATACGATTGATGACTCTAATATTGCTGAACATGGTCCTAAACAATTTCCTGTATCCGGAAATATGCGACTTCTGATTTATTATCGCCTAGAAAATTAATGGATAGCTCATCTGTATTAATGGTGTCCGGCGTAGGACTTGCTTTACTGAGCGTAGTTGTCTTAGTCACAACTGGAAGTATTCTTTCTTTAGTGGTCGTTCTAGTATTGATCGGAATGATTGGATATGTTCTATCGAAGCTCGGAGTATTTACGGTGGACTTTTCAAATAATGCTGTAGACATCGGGTTTCACGAGAAAGCTCCCGCCCCTTCCGCTACCAAGAAGAACATAGTTCCCTCATTGCCTATCGAGAAGAAGGAGGTGTTCTATATTTCGGGGAATGATTACACCTACGAGGAAGCTCCCGCTGTTTGCGCTGCATACGATAGCGAACTTGCTTCGTATGATCAGGTGAATGAAGCTTATGCTGGAGGCGCTGAGTGGTGTGGATATGGATGGACGCTAGGAGGTATGGCTCTATTCCCCACTCAGCAGGCCACCTGGCAGGCACTCCAAACTGACCCAGTAAATAAGACCAATTGTGGTCGGCCGGGAATCAACGGCGGATACTTCGATCCCCAAACGAAGTTTGGTGTAAACTGCTATGGTGTAAAACCGCACAATACTGGAGTGAAGCTTCCTCTTCCATTACCTGGCGCCGATCCCGCCGGATTCAACAAGATGGTCGACAAGTTCAAGTCTATGATCAAGACGATGGTTGTATCTCCATTTAATCGTGACGGATGGTCGGAGTGGAATGTAAATGCGCAGCCAGTAAAGTCAAAGAAGTAATATAAATGAGTGCTAGCAATTACTACATGGACAGTCCTATAAACCGTAAAGTCTATGTTCCAGGCGAGAGTGAAATTCCATTCGCCCCTGTAACTGCCCCCAAAAACGCTGCTGAAACTGATCAGACTTATCGCCATATGACATGGTTAATGCACAAACCACAAGATCATGCTGTATTTCCCGTGCAACCTACTGCAGTTAAAATAGAAAAGAAGAAGTAAAGACAAAGATGATTGAACTAGTACTGCTACTCAGTCTAGGGGCCGTTGGCTATATGCTTGCAGTCAATGACACAAAAACCGAGAATTTTACGGGCCATCCGCATTCTCCGCGCCCTACGGAACAGATTCGTGACGAAGTTGTTCATACACAGGAACAGAAGGGACACAGCAACGAGGTCCCCTACTTTGGCGCAAATGTTACCCAAAGCATGTATTCGGGAGCAACAGAGGGTATTCTAGATTCACATGTTGGTGCCGGTAAGGAGTACTTCCAAAAGCGCGAAGTTAAATCATTCTTCGACGCCAAGCCCGGAACAGGTAATCCTTTTGGCAATCAGGATGAGTCAGAATTCATGCAGTCTCGTATGGTTTCCGGACAGAACATGAAGAATGTTTTCCCAATCGACCAGGTTCAAGTTGGGCCTGGTGCCAACGATGGATACACGAACATCCCTAAGGGTGGATTTCAGCAGGATCAGATGCGCGAGTACACTCTACCACGCACCACAGATGAGACTCGCGTAGTGTCCAAGCCAAAGCTCTCATATGAGCCTCCCGTCATTCCGGGACAGAATGTCGTAACCCAGCCAGGTATTCAGGCCGATGTAAACAAGAACAAGCCTGATCGTTTTGTCGTTCTTGGTATGGATCGCGTGAATACGGCGGTAGGTGCACAGACAGCGCCACGGTTGTACGCCGAGCAGCCAATGAAGACGCAGGCCCGCGAGACAACCGAAAAGCAGTATTATGGTTCGGCCGGCGGTGCGAACGGTGTTGCTGAGTCATACATTCGCGCCTTTACCGAGCCTTTCATGGAGTTTATGAAGTTGACTGCCGAGGGCCGCCCAGGACCAGCTGGCGCTCAGGGAACCGGATACTCAATTGGAGCCGACATGTACTCGGCACAAACCAAGAAAGATGAGAGTGTCTTATCCGATGCGGCGCGCGTCAACAGTGGACTGGTCAGCATTAATGCTCATTCCGAGCATCTTGGATCATACACCTACAATGCACCTCTACAGCAGGATGTTTATGTCCAGCGTAATGAGCCCGGTATTCTAAAGGCGTTTACCGAGAATCCGTATTCACAGAAACTCAATTCTTACTAATAATGGACCTTCTTCGCGAACATCTTATCTATAAAGATGTCTCAATCACAATATGTATGAAATCTCTAAAACAACAGGAGCAGTACGAGATCGTACGACTTCTGTTGGCAACTCGTAAAGATGTAAAAGTGTGTTTACATGGTTTGAATAACGCTTATATTTTGAAGCTTCTTGATGAACTGAAAGTGCCTATTCAGGATTGTTCAATATCTGTAGGGCTCGGTCAGTTAAGTTTCCAGTAAACTCTCCCTCAACCGTTCCATCTTTTGTAAACGCGTCGATACTACGAGCTTTGTTAAAAATAATCCCACATAGTTCACCTAATTTGCCAGGACACTGTTTTTTATCAGGATGCGTTGCTAAGTATATCTTTTTCAAGTTTGAAGATATTTTTGGACGGTCTGTGGGATTAAACTGATCAACGGGTTTCTCAAGAAATTCAACCATTAATTCAGCCACCTCCGATTGAATTGGAGGATCCACGAAATTTTTTATAATAAGATCTTTTAAGTCGGGTTGTACAACCTCTGTAAGAATTGGACTCATTTTGCTAGCGACATATGCAGCGCCCATTGCACCGGCAGACGCCAACACAGTACTCACTACATAGACTGTCGTCAAGGATGCCATGGAATCTTCTTGTGTTTCAGTAGAGATGTTTCATTTGGTTGGAGATAACGCTAGTATCGAAAACAACTTAATTTGGGTTCGAAATGTTCGCGATTCAGTTTTGGCGTGGTGGTTTAATCTTACCATTTTAGTCGTGATTGTCGGTGGATTTGGGTACTTCTTATGGGCTAGTTACGGTACTTCAACTCCTCCCGAACTTCAAAAGATCGATTTTAAACCGATTCCATGGCAGAATGCCGTGAGAAATGTTCCCACAACAGATTATGGACAGACTCCTGCAGTTGAAACTCGAGATGGTATACCGGGGTATGCCGATCGAACAAGTGCGTCAGCGTTTTGAAGAGTTAAAACAAGCTCCCGCGCCAACCGAAGTAAAGGCCGTAGCACCCGTGAAACGAAAATTGCGTATAGTTAAGGAATGAGTGCTAGCTGCTACACTCGACGAATAAATGTTCAAATACAGGCGAGAAACGCTAAAGTTCAGTATCCGGGAGGTCGAGCTGTATACAACCCACTTTTGGCGACATGTGCCGCGAATCTCGACTTTACAGGTTTGACATATTCTGATTTTCCAACAGGTTGTTCAAACAGGAATCCGTGCATACCAAATTATTATGAAATTTTAGATGGACAATTTAGTACTCGAACGACCGGTTGTATTCTTGACGGGGGACTCAGCAATTCCAACTACTCTATCATTTTAACTGGCGGAAATTCATCCTTATAAGCAATGACGACACTCGTAAAGTTTGAACTTCGCCGGGATACGGCAATTAATTGGGCAAACAATAATCCAGTCCTGCTTTACGGCGAACCGGGATTCGATTTAACAAATAATCAAATCCGAATCGGCGACGGGTCTACAAATTGGAATGGTCTCAACCAAATTGATGTAAAGGGAAATGATGCAGTAGCGTTAGGCGCCGGTGCCGGATACGATGGTCAGAGCTATAATTCTGTAGCTATTGGTAGTGCTGCTGGAGCTAACATACAGAGCGAGAATGCCATTGCAATTGGAAACAGTGCTGGCCAGTATGGTCAGCAAATAAATGCTGTAGCGATAGGATATCGAGCGGGCTATACTGGACAAAATTACGATACGGTAGCTATCGGTACCGGTGCGGGATACAGGCAACAACAGTTGAATTCTATAGCGATAGGACAGTATGCTGGACATTTTGATCAAATGGCGAATTCGGTAGCGATTGGAAGTGGAGCTGGAAATACAGGACAGAAAACATGTGCTGTAGCTATTGGCATTAGTGCTGGATATAGTGATCAAGAACCAAATGGAATATCAATCGGAAATCAGGCAGGCCAATATGGTCAACAAGCAAATGCTGTAGCGATAGGATACCAAGCAGGTCTTACTGGACAGCAACCTATGGCTGTATCAATTGGTCGGAACGCAGGATCTACACGACAGCAATCCAACGCAATAGCAATTGGATATAGTGCTGGATATGATTCTCAAAACACCAATGCTATTGCTATTGGATATGGCTCGGGCGTTAATAGTCAAGGCGTATCTGCAGTAGCTTTAGGTTACAATGCTGGAACTGCTAGTCAAAAAAGCAATGCTATTGCTATTGGAACTCAAGCAGGCGCTACCAACCAAGACACATATGCAGTAGCTTTAGGTTACAATGCTGGAACGAATGGCCAAATGCAGAACGCGGTAGCTATTGGAACTCAAGCAGGCGCTACCAACCAAGACACATATGCAGTAGCTTTAGGTTACAATGCTGGAACTGCTAGTCAAAAAAGCAATGCTATTGCTATTGGAACTCAAGCAGGCGCTACCAACCAAGACATATATGCACTAGCTTTAGGTTACAATGCTGGAACGAATGGCCAAATGCAGAACGCGGTAGCTATTGGAAACGCAGCCGGCAATTATGGTCAGCAAGCAAATGCCGTAGCCATTGGTCTTTCTGCAGGATATACCGGCCAAAATTCCAATACGGTAGCTATCGGTAACCGTGCAGGATACAGCCAACAAAAGGCGAATTCTATAGCGATAGGGCAGTATGCTGGACAATTTGATCAAATGCTGAATGCGGTAGCGATTGGAAATGGAGCTGGAGGTTCCAGCCAACAAGCTGGAACTGTTGCTATTGGTATTGAGGCTGGAAATGTTAATCAACAAATAAATGCTGTATCAATTGGAACTATGGCGGGCAAATATGGGCAGCAAGAAACTGCTGTAGCGATAGGATTCCAAGCAGGGTATACTGGACAACAATCAAATGCTGTATCAATTGGTCTGAGTGCAGGATATGCGCAACAGCAACCCAATGCAATATCGATTGGATCTAGTGCTGGTAAGTATGGTCAACAAGAAAACGCCATAGCGATTGGAACTGGAGCTGGAAATACGGGACAGAAAACATGTGCTATAGCTATCGGTATTAGTGCTGGATCTGTTAATCAACAAACAAGTGCTGTATCAATTGGAAATGAGGCGGGAAAATTTGGTCAACAAGCAAATGCTGTAGCGATAGGATTCCAAGCAGGGTATACTGGACAACAATCAAATGCTGTATCAATTGGTCAGGGTGCAGGAGCTGCACAACAGCAATCCAACGCAATAGCGATTGGAACTAGTGCTGGATATATTTCTCAGAAAAACAAGGCTATTGCTATTGGATATGGCTCGGGAGCTAATAGTCAAGGTGAATCTGCAGTAGCTTTAGGTGATGGTGCGGGAGCTACAGGGCAGCAACCCAACGCTTTAGCTATTGGATCTAGTGCTGGTAAGTATGGTCAACAAGAAAACGCCGTAGCGATTGGAAATGAAGCTGGAAATACGGGACAGAAAACATGTGCTGTAGCTATTGGTATTGAGGCTGGATATAATGATCAACAAATAAATGCTGTATCAATTGGAACTATGGCGGGAAAATTTGGTCAAGAAGCAAATGCTGTAGCAATAGGATTCCAAGCAGGTTTTACTGGACAGCAACCCAACGCTTTAGCTATTGGTCAGGGTGCAGGAGCTGCACAACAGCAATCCAACGCAATAGCGATTGGATCTAGTGCTGGATCTGTTTCTCAGAAAAACAAGGCTATTGCTATTGGAAATGGCTCGGGAGCTAATAGTCAAGGTGAATCTGCAGTAGCTTTAGGTGATGGTGCGGGAGCTACAGGGCAAGGGACTAACTCTATTGCAATAGGTGGCAAAGCTGGATCCGGAATGATTGGATTTATAGCTAGTACTCCACAACCCAATAATACAATTATCCTAAATGCAACTGGAAATGACTTATCCGGAATTGCAGGACAAACTGCTTCATTTTATGTTGCTCCAATTCGATCAGATAATACTCAAACTCTAGCTTTGGCATACAATACTACAACTAAAGAGATTACGACAAGTACAGGTGTTGCTGGAGCAATTTCACTCATTGGAACGGCGCCGAGTGACTACATTTACTGGGATGGAAATGCTTGGGTCGTAGGTACCTCACAGGTACGTCTTGGAAGTAATGCAGCATTAACGACCCAAGGTAGCTGTTCTGTAGCTATTGGAGCCGATGCCGGTCAGACACAAAGCTACAGCTCTGTAGCAGTGGGTGTAGGTGCTGGTCAAACAAACCAGTATGAATATACCGTAGCTATCGGGAACTATGCCGGAAATGCTAATCAAGGAGATCGGGCAATCGCCATTGGAAACGGTGCTGGCAACAGTAGTCAGCTAGCAAATGCCGTAGCTATTGGGAACAATGCTGGAAATACAAATCAGTCTTATCATGCAGTAGCCTTAGGTAACAGTGCCGGAAAGTCATCACAAGGAGTTCAAGCAGTCGCCGCTGGATATGGAGCAGGCGAAATAAACCAGTCTGACTATGCCGTAGCTTTAGGAAACTATGCCGGAAATTTGGAGCAAGGCGACGAGGCAATCGCCATTGGAAGTGCGACAGGCCAAGTAAATCAGGGTGTTCGGGCTATATCGGTAGGTTCAAATGCAGGATTTACTGGACAAGGACCCAGTGCTATATCAATCGGATATAATGCTGGATATGATTCTCAACACACCAATGCTATTGCTATTGGAACTCAAGCAGGCGCTACCAACCAAGACACATATGCAGTAGCTTTAGGTTACAATGCTGGAACTGCTAGTCAAAAAAGCAATGCTATTGCTAT
>JGI24890J29729_1000041_pt1 | contig 113464 bp, 59 predicted proteins | sample FreactcultureFD7_FD_29729 | JGI IMG/M metagenome (IMG submission 29729) | reverse complement strand
GGTGTCAGAGCGTTTAGCTGTTGCTATGCGTCAAGCAGAAGACCTTATCCTTAGAGATTACATCGTCTCTGCAGCTTCAGTCATTATGGCTGGTGGCGGCGGTAACGGCGATAATCCAAGTAACTTGGGTGTGTCAGATTTTAGCTTAGTTGCTACTACTCTTGATACTAACAATGCCTACAAATTCATGACCGGTATCGAAGGCATGGACCGTTTTGGAACAGGCCCAGTTCGTTCAGCATATTTTATGCTAGCTAGCACTGAGCTTCAATCAGATTTTGATAGCCTTGTAGGTCAAGGATTCAAGTCTGTTTGGGATTATCCAAGCAATTCAAGTGCACTTCCTAGCGAAGTCGGTTCGGTGTTTAACATCCGTATCTTGACAAGCTCAGAAGCACCGGTTGCAAGACAAGCGTCTGCTAACTCAAACGACGTGTATTATAACACTGTTTGCGGTAGACAAGCGATTACGCATATTAATCAAGACGGCTACAGCATGAACTTGATTTATCGTGATCCTTATTTCTCTGGCATGCTCGCTCAAAACGCGACATTAGCAGTTAAATTTGCTCAAGCTCAAGCGCTCACGCAAGATACGGCGATCCGTAACTTGCTCTGCACAAGACTTAGCACACTCGGAGGGCCATAACCATGACTGAATACTCAAGATTGGCAAAAGGCTATTTCACATCAACAGGCGCTGCAAAGGTTATTAATTTACCTTTTCAACCTGACTATGTTGAGATTATTAACTACACGGCTTCAGCTGCATTTACAGATCACAGAGTGCTATCAGCACAATGGGACGTAAACATGGGCCAAGGGTTTGCTATTACCCAAGTTAAAAATACTACCTATCAAACAGATAGCGTTGTTTCTAACGGGATTAGCACATTCTCAGCAGGTCTTGCGCTACAATACGGCGCTAGACAGCAAGTTGTTGGAGCTACGAAAGCAGATCCAATCGTATTTAACGTTACTGCCCACGGTTATTCCGTTGGTGATATCGTCATTTTCGAAGGACTCTATCAGTCGTCAACTACAGGTATGCCACAAATCTGTGGTATTCCATTTGCAATTACTGCTGTCGGCGATGCGGACCATTTCACTGTAAAGTGGAACGGTAACCAATCAAACTACACAGCGTTAAGTGGTTCGCCAACTGGTGCTTATGTGAAAAAGGTGCTTTATCCATACCTTTACGCTCCTGGCGTTTCATACGTCGAAGCCATCACTACAGGCTCTACGACTACAATCGTTACAACTGCTCCGCATAACTGCGTAGTAGGTCAAGAAGTAGCGTTTCGTATTCCGTCAGCATGGGGTACAACTCAATTGAATTCTCTACCTAACGTTGTAATTCCAGGATCTCCGATCTATGGATATGTTGTTAGCGTAACGGATTCAAGAACAGTTGTAGTTAACATCAACTCAACAAGCTATTCAGCATACAACAGCAACCAACCAGTTGCTTCTGTATCTGGTCAGCAATTCCCACAAATGGTGGCTGTTGGTGATGTTAATACAGGTGGCGTTGTTATCTCTTCTGGTTCTGCATTGTATCCACCTCCATCAGTAAATGGAGCCAATACAATAAACGGTCCTGCTATCTCAGGTGCTTTCGTCAACAACACCTCACAAGGGTTTGTGATTGGCGCAGGCGTTTGCGTAACAGACACCGCAGCGGTTCTAGTTGGAGCTAATACCAACGTGATTTATTGGAAGGCCTATCTTCACGATATGAGCTTGCCAGTATAAATAAACGAGGGGGGCAAATTGTCCCCCTCCTTTTTAGGAGGAAAATGTCAGGAACAATCACCGGCCCAATAGCCTATTTGAATAACTTGCCAATAGAGTCACAATTTTATGAGCCTTCCAAGTTTAATATCACTGCAATTACGCTCGGGAAAACTACCATCATTACGACTGCCACAGACAATAATTATGTTGTGGGACAAAATATTCGAACGATCATTCCGTTAAATTACGGCACTTATCAATTAAATGGGCGTCAAGCGCTTGTTGTTTCACTGCCGGCAGCTGACCAAGTTGAAATAAATATTGATTCAACTCTCTATGATAGTTTTATTTTTAACCCTCCTGGTCAAAAGACTCCAGCTCAAATAATTCCTATAGGAGATTTTAACAGCGGAAAAATAAACAATTCGGGTAGAGTAAACACAGGGACCTTTATACCAGGGTCATTCATAAATATCTCACCACTGTAGGTAAAAATGGCAGAAAAACCAAAAGTTACAAGTTCAGCAGAAAAAGAACTAGACCGCATCGACAAAGATTTTAAAGAATTCGATGACAACGTTAAGAATTTGACTATGGACCGTATGAATGCAGTTCCTAAAGCTGAAACAGCGCCTCAAGTGGATAGATCGCAAGCTGAACTTAGGAACACAAAAGATGTTTATCTAAAACCCAATCGCACAATTTCTGTAAGAGACAAATTTAACGAAAAGTTTCGCGAATCATGGGAATATGACAAGCAATATGTACAATTTGAAGCAGAAAACCATGAGATTATCGGCGAAACTATTGATATTTGGACACGTCCTTACGGTGGTGTAAGTGCTGAATACTGGCAAGTTCCAACAAATAAGCCTGTTTGGGGCCCAAGATACCTTGCTGAACAAATTAAACGTGCTTCATACCATCGTTTAAAGATGGAACAATCCGTAATTAACAGTAACGATCATGCTGGTTCTTATTATGGCCAAATGGCCGTAGACACAACTGTGCAGCGTTTGGATGCTAAGCCGGTTGTTAAGAAAACAAGCTTATTTATGGGAGCTAGAAACTTCTAATGAACTTATTGCAGGATTGCATAACATACGTAAGAAGAATTATAAAAAGCCCTTCAGATGCTTTGATAAGCGATAGTCTCATTATTGATTATATCAATCGGTTTTGGACAATCGACGTTGACGCTCGTATGCAGTTATTTGATTTAAAAACCAAATACTCATTTCAAACACAACCAGGCGTTGATAAATACAACATGCCTCTTTATGACGTCCAAATTTCCACGATAGAACCTACAATGCCAAATATAGGTTCGTATCCTGTATATCAAGGGTTTTTAGGTCCGGCTTACGTTAATGGCATTCCTGTAGCATTTCAAACGCAAAAAGAATCGTTTTTCAATGCTTTCCCAAATGTTACTCAGTATAACCAAGCTGTTGCGCAAGGCGATGGAGGGAGCTCATATACCTTGCAAGTGCCTTTGCTTTCCTCCATCTTGCCAACGCCAAATAACCCCCCTTTTAATGCGCTTTTAAGAGGTCATGTAGATATATCCGGTATCGTAGCATTAGGTGCTAATCAAGACCCTCCAATTCAAGATTCTGCAAGTGCTGCATCCTCAATTCAAAATGTTCCGGTTACAAGCGTGAGCGCAGCTGTCTTTATCACAAGCATTGACGCGAATGGCAACAATGTAATTGTGACCGATAGTGGCCAATTTCTAAATACGAATGTCAATTGTGGTCTATTGATGACTCCGGGCAATGCTCCTAACGGAAATAGACCATTGACTCCTGATTATTCAGCTACTTCGAATATCGTTAACTACTTAACAGGTGAAATTTACGTTAAATTTCCTGTAAAAATCCCATTAGGTAACAACATAAGCGTTCAATGCTACTTCTTTGCAGCAGGACTTCCTAGAGCAATACTTTTTTACAACAACACTCTCACCCTAAGAGTTCCCCCAGCAATGCAATATCTCGTTGAACTAGATGCTTATCTTTCACCTGCGGCGTTTCTTTCTTCTAGCTCAGCTATGCAATTTGGTTACATGACAGAGTATATTGCCCGGGGAGCTGCAAGAAAAATCTTGTCTGATACTGGAGATCAAGATCAATTTGCTTTTTATGAGCCTCTTTTTAGAGAGCAAGAAAACTTAGTGTGGAAGCGTAGCCAAAGACAATTTACAGCTACAAGAACACCTACTATTTATAGTCAAGGTCAACAAAATGGTCAAGGTAACAATATTCAAGGCGGAGGCATGTTTTGACAGCTTTTACATTTAATGCAGATATTCCAGCATCAACAAACAACCCATCGACAGATCAACCTAAAATGTTGTTAAATAATCAATCCGAGCTAGCTATATGGGGTGTAGATCATATCACTTTTAATACTGCTGGAAGTGGAACACATGAGCAAACAACATTTTTAAATTATGCAACGCCTGCAACGCCTGCAAATCAAGGCTCCGTTGCTTATCCAGCTGCCGGAATCGAAGACGCGCAAACAGCGGAATATTTTTTTAAGAACGCAAAAGCAACCTTACCTGTAAGCGCTGTACGCTCATTTGGTTCTTTTCTTACACCAGCGCCATCCCCTACTTATCCAAAACAAATAACGCCAATTACAGCATTTAATTTAACTGATATTGGCGCTAATCCAACAGGTATTCAGGAAACAGCTGGACAAACCTATACAATTACGTTGAAAGACGATGTAGTTTTTGGAAATGATATTGTGGTAATTCCTTTTATTAGATCTTCAACGGTAAGCATCGTAAATTTTACCTTTACCAATCCAGTGCTAACTATAACTATATCAGCCGGTGTTGGCAATTTAAGAATTGACTTCCTTATACTTCAAATCTAAGGGAATATGGCAAATAAAATTGTTGTGGGTCCTATTCAAAGTGGTTTAACAACAAATAGAACCCCTTTTGCCATAGATAATGGCTCTTTTCCCGTCATGCAAAATGCTTATCAATGGCGTGGCAGAATAAAGAGAAAAAGGGGAACTGTAGAACTTGGAAGATTGGAACGATATTTTGATTCCACATCAACTTCGTACAATTCAGGATCGACAACTTTTGCGCTTACCGGTGGTTATGGAAATATTTTAACAGGTTTTAATCTTCAATCTACTGGCAATATCATACCCGGTACGGTGACGATTAACAATACCTCTAATGTCCAGGCCTACACAGATCCAGGCTTAGATGGCATTTTAGTAGGTAGTTCAGGCGGTTCGGGAACTATTAACTATAATTCTGGAGAAGCTTATATTTCCGGAGGTGGTGGCGATAGCATAAACGCTAAATTTAATTATTATCCCGATCTGCCTGTAATGGGAATTGAAGAATTTGTCAAAGATGCAACCTCATTTCCAGGAACCATCGCTTTTGATACAAAGTATGCGTACAACATCCTTCAAACCTCACCAAATAATATTTATGACGTCAGCTTTTACAAAAATCCTCATACTGGAGCGTACACAAACTATGTTCAAAAAACACACCCAACACCAGTAAAATGGAACGGAGAGGACTACCAACAATTTTGGAGTGTAAATTATCAAGGTTCGATGTGGGCTACCAATGGTATTACCATTCATTTTGATCCTACAAAAATAGGAATGCAATACAAAGCGATCACAACCGTAGACAACATCACTACAACAGCCGGAAACCCCCCTAGCACAGCCGATCTTACTATTACAGGGCATGGACTAGTCATCGGCGACTTTGTCTTTATAAACGAGGTGGTTACAACTACTGGCATAAATCTACAGACAGGATATGTTACGGCTGTCGTTAACGCCAATAAAGTAACGGTAACATTTCCAAATACTGTTATAGCAACAGCTGGAACTGGTGGGATAGCACAATATCTAACAAGTACTGCAATAGCTAATAAAGATTGTCTTCGTTGGTATGATGGAGATCCAACGAATGGAAGCGCTACAAATCCTACTTTAACAACAGATTTAGGATGGGTTAACTTTTGTCCTCCTATTTCTCAAGATAATTTTAGCGTTTCTAACTTGATAGCACAAAAATATTACCTTGTTGGCGCAAGGTTAATTATGCCCTTTAAGGATAGATTATTGTTTATCGGTCCTGTGGTACAAACTTCAGCAGCAGGATCTCAAGTTTATTTGCAAGACACTGTTATATTTAGCCAAAACGGAACCGCTTACTATACATCATCGTTTAAAGGAAATGCAGCTCTTCCCATCACCTTTAACCCTATTCTTGTTCCCATAAATCAAACAGGCACTCCTAATTCCTATTGGGAAGACACTACAGGCTTTGGGGGCTATGTACAAGCAGGAATAGACCAGCCTATAACCACTGTAGCATCAAATGAAGACGTTTTAATAATGGGCCTTCGTAGTGTACAAACTAAATTTGTATACACGGGAAACGATGTTTTACCCTTTAACTTTTTCATTATTAACTCAGAGCTTGGCTCAGATAGTTCCTTATCTACGATCAATATGGATGCAGGTGTAATGTCTCGAGGGACTAGAGGTTTTATCATAACTAACCAAGTAAAAGCCGAAAGGATAGATCTTAGCATTCCTGATAATGTTTTTCAGACAAAATATACCGATAATGGCCTTGAACGAATTACAGCGCAAAGAGACTTTATCAATGAATGGGTATACTTTACTTATCCGGCTAATGGAATAGAGTATAAATTTCCGAATACTACCCTTCAATATAATTATAGGGATGATTCTTGGGCAACTTTCATTGAGTCCTACACCACGTATGGGAGTTTTTATAAAATTACTGGATATACATGGGCTACTATTAGCGAAGAGTATCCTACATGGGAAGAATGGAACGTGCCTTGGTCTGCTGGGGCTTCAACTTTGCTTCAACCTCAAGTAGTTGGTGGAAATCAGCAAGGTTTTATCATTTTAAGAGATCAAGGAACTTCAGAGGCTACCTCTTTGTATGTGGGTAATATTTCATTTCCAGCAACCATAACAAATATTTCTCAAGCTAATCCGGCTGTTATAACAGCAAACAATACCTATGTGGTTGGTCAATCTTTGTTAATTTCTGATGTGCCGGGAATGACCAAGATTAATGGATTAACTGTAATTATTACCGCTGTTACCCCAACAACAATTACAACCAATATAAATTCATCCGCATTTACCGCCTATGGTGTTGGAACAGGATTAGCAACGCCTCCCCCTATTTACTCACCTAATCATAATTTAAACAGTGGCGACTACATTATTATTTCAGGTGCAATTGGCACTTGCTCATATCTTGTAAACAACCGAATATTTAGCGTGCAGAACCCATCCACAAATGAGTTTGAGCTAAATCCTCCTATAGATGGAACAGGTACTTTTTACGGGAATGCAGAAATTACAAGAATGTATGTCCCTTTTGTTCAATCAAAGCAGTTCACTACATTTTGGATGGATGCAAGAAAAGTTAGAATAGGTGCTCAGCAATATCTACTTACAAAAACACCTAACTCACAAATTCAGCTGCTTATCTATCTTAGCCAGGATGCAAACAACGCCTATAATAATGGACCTATTTATCCTAGCCTAAACTCTGAAAATGACTCAATTGTTTACAGCAGCATCCTTTATACATGTCCTGAAAGCACAAATTTAGGTTTGACTCCAGCGAACAACAATTTGCAAATGGTAACAGGAATAAATCAATCCCAAATTTGGCATAGACAAAACACAAGCTTAATAGGTGATACTGTTCAAGTTGGATTTACCATGTCTGACGCACAAATGAGATCATTCGAAGTAAATCCGGCAACTACAGCTATAACCGGAGCCTCGAAAGCAAATCCGTGCGTACTTACTTGTACAGGGGGATATTCCGCAGATAAATTAATAAAAGTTGTTGGAATTGTCGGCATGACTCAACTTAATGGAAACATTTACAGCGTAATATCTTCAGATGCTACCACCGTTACAATAAATGTTGACTCAACAAATTATTCTACTTACATCTCTGGTGGCTATGCTGCAACAGTAGCTCCAGCAAACCAGTTTGCTGAGATAGAGATTCATGGTTTTACTCTAGATACTTACCCAAGCATGGTTCTTTCATGAGCAGTAATATTTCTAATCAAGCAAGTTACGTAAGAACTACAAGGCAATTTCCTGAAGATGACACCAAAAAGCTTTCCCAAGAGCTAAATAAAGCTTATTTAGATATAGCCAATTCTGTAAATACTAGAACAATTGGTCTTTATACCTATAATCAGCAAGTCGTGACAGGTGAAGAGTGGTATTTAACGAGCAAAAAACAGCAAACTTTTAGAAAATTGTTTATTTTAAATTCGTCAAGCGTTTCTACGCCAATCGATCATAATATCAAAAACTTAAGTAATTCAGGCGGGACAACCAGAATACACGGATCATTTTATGATGGAACTTACTATTATCCTTTACCTTACGTAGATGCCGTCTCTGCCACAAATCAAATAAAAGTCAAAGTATCAGATACACAAATAATTTTGACAGCAGGAGCCGGGACGCCTCCAACTATTCAATCCGGATATTTGGTAATTGAATGGTTATCTCAAATTTAGATTATGATATATTGCAGAAAAGCGAGGTGAAAAAATGAGTTCAATGTCGGGCAATAGAGGTTATGGAGGTGATAGAATCCCTTCAGGATATAAAGCCGCGCAATTGCAAAATTTTACACCTCAAATGATGGGGCTTTTTGAACAGCTTATGGGGCAATTAGGGCCTGATAGCTATTTGTCAAAACTAGCTGGCGGAGATGAGCAAGCATATGCAGAAATGGAAGAACCAGCTTTAAGACAGTTTGCAGGGCAACAAGGTTCATTAGCTTCTCGATTCTCAGGCATGGGAACGGGAGGAAGAAAATCAAGTGGCTTTCAAAACACAGCAAATCAGGCGTCAGCTGATTTTGCAACACAAATGCAAGCTAATCGACATAACATTCGGCAAAAAGCAATAGGCGATCTTCAAGGATATGGAAGTTCTCTACTGCAACAGCGTCCTTATGATCGTGCTCTTGTACAAAAACAGCCTAAGCCGGGCATGGATTGGGGAAGTTTAGCGGCTCAAGGTGTAGGAACAGCTGTAGGAGCTTATTTAGGTGGTCCAGCTGGAGCAAAAGCAGGATCGCAAGGCGCAGATCTATTATGGCAAGCAGCTAATACGGGGGGTTAAAATGCCAATACAAGTTATAGAGGGAAGACCTCGCAGAGTTTCAGTAACTGAACAGCTATTGCATGGTGGATTAAGTGGAGGATTAAATGCGGTTCAGCAGCATCAAGAAAACACCGCGCTAAAAAATCGTGGCATTGACCTTGCTGGCGTGCGTGATCCGAATACTAGACAACAGATTATAGCCCAAGAGCTTCAATATGGGCGGAATAGACGAATGGCTGAAGGTTCGCCGTCAATATTAGGTCAGGGAGAAGAAGGTCAAAATCAACCACAGATGGACCCAGAGCGCAATAGAGATTTTGTAGAACAAGAAAGACCTCAGAGACAGCCGCTTCCTAAGTTTAATCAGAAGGCGGGTGCTCCTGTCTCAGAAAGAGAACAGGGAGAATATTCTAATTTTCCACAAGAAGCTACTACAGGACAAAAAGAGCCTATTAAATCGCCTACACAAATAAAAAAAGAAGCGTTTGATCTTCATAGACAATCATTAAATACAGCCAATCCAATTTCTCAATCTGATGCGTTAGCTCATTTAGATTCTTTAAATGATCTAAATAGAAAACATAATCAAGATATAGAAGCCGAAAGAATAATTAGAGAAAACGCGCAAGAAAAATATGGTAATCAAGCAGATATAGCTCTACAAAAGGTTTTAGGGGAAAATCAAATACCTTCCGATGAAATGCGAGGAATATTTCAGAAAGAAGCCGAAGAAGCAGCAAAATCCGGAATGAGTGCCGCAGATTTTACAAAACATATGGGAAAAAAAGTAACTCAATTTTCTGATATGTTAGATAAAGCCAAAACAAGTCCAAAACCTGAAAGAATTCACAATAAATTTTACAATAAGATTATGGGCAACTCTCGTGACTCCGCTAAAATGAGAGAAGATATTAAATTTAAAGTACAACCATTATTAGATTTAGGTCTATTTGATGAGGCTAGAAATATTTTAGGAAATGATGTTGGTTATTATCCTGAGGAAGTAGAAAATATTATATCTTCCTTAGGCGAAAATTCTAAAAAAACAGTGGCAAAACTCCCCGAAATAAAAAAAATTGAACCAAGTTTTGGCCAAAGAGCTAAACAAATGGGCGGATCACTAGCAGCTTCAGTAATTGGCGGTCCTCTTGCAGGTGCGGCCGCAAACATTTTAGGTGAACCAGATGCATATTACACTCCAATGCAAGAAATGGAAATACATGAAAATATTTCTGAAGCGTTAGCTAAGGATCCATCAGCTAATTTAATTTTATTAAGAAAAGCTTATGAAGATAAAGGTGTAGATTGGAACACTTTTCTTGATGGCGTTAATAAAGCAAGGCAACAAGGTGTTTTTGAACCTGACCCACAACAAGAAAATATGTTTGAAACTTTAACATCCCCTCCTTTAAATGGTTTAGATTCGCTTCTTTATGGATTAGGATTTATAGGTAGATAATGGCCATACAAATAGCTACAGCGATTTCTAAAGGTTTTAGCAATTCTCAGATATTGAAGCATATAGCAAAACAATATCCACAATATGCAAACCAAATTAACAATGCTTTAGCTGTAGGATATACAGCAAATTCAATCGTTAAGCATTTAGCTACTCCAAAAGAAGGTCCACAATTTAAAACAGCTTTCCAAAAATATTCTAAAGGTCGAAGAGAGGGAATAGAGAATAGAGAAAAAGCAGCCTTGGCAGCGATTGGGACTGCCGGAGCTGTAGCAGCAGGTGGAATGGCGTTAATGGGCGGAACAAATGCTGCTAGAGCTGTACGCCCATCACAAATTCTTGCAGCGCCAGGAAGACAAGCAGCTGGAAATATTGCACCGGGACAACAACCGCCTATTCGAACATACAACAGACCGCAGCCACAGCAAAAACAATTGCCACAAACTCCGCCTCCAATAGTAACTCCATATTCGCCAAAACCACCTCAAGGACAACTTCCTCCTCCTCCTCAAGGGCAATTGCCAGCTCCTCCGCCAGGAAAAGGACCGCGTGGACGCCAACCTTCCGGCCCACTAGAGCCTATTGCAACACCTTATGAAGTTGATCCTCAGCAAAGCTTTAAGCTTGTTAAAAGCTTAGGTGTTGATAAGCAAATAGATCAAGCCATCTCCAGCGGACTTCAAACTCACGTTGTAGCTCAAGTATTACGCGAAACACTTCCACGTAATAAGACCGCAGTGCTAGAAAAGGCTCCTGGAGGTATTGAAAAGGCTTTAGAAGACTACTCACGTATAAGACAATCCGAATTACAAGCTCAACCAAGAACTGAAGCATTGCAAAAGTTTAATCAAGTTAAAGGCAAGCAACCAACAATTCGTGAGCAAGAACTTGCACGTGTAGCTAACTCTGGATTTACTCCTCAACCAGAAGTTGATCAGCCTCAAGTTTCTCCTGAACAAGAAGCCTACGAAGAGCAGATGGCTCCTCCTGGCATGGCATCTCCTATGCCTCTTGGAAATGTCAATCAGCAGGTGCAACAAGCGGCTAAGGCAGTTAAACACCCATCAGCTGAAGGTAAGTCCCTAGAGAGCAGAAAAGAAAGCTTCTACGTCCCTAATTATGTTCATCCTGGCGAGTCTAAGGAAGAATTTAATGATAGAAAGATCCTCTATGATGCAATCAATAAGGGAGCTAAAGCCCTTATGGAAGGAAAAAGCTTCAGAGACTTTCCGCTTAATCCTATTACAGGTTCAAAAGGATATTCAACGGCAGCCGATGTTCTTAAGTTTATTGCCGGCATCCCTAACGTTTATGAAGAGCTGCTTGACGACAGTGAGAAAGACGAGATACAACAAGCCGTAGAGGGAGATAGAGACTATTACGGGGCTCATATGACGCCTAACCTTATTTGGAATCTCATGCTCTCTGTAGAACCCCGCATCTCTTCTATGATTCCCAAGTCTATCAAGGGAGCCAAGGGTAAGCCGCCGGGCGGAAAGATGGGAACGACAGAAATGAGACGATTTTTAACCCATGGTGTGTATAATGTTCTTTCCGGCAAGAAGATTTCATCTGAATTAGCGGACAAAATAGGCAAAATCTCAAGAGCTACCGAAGGCTTAGACGTTATGATAAAAGCTTGTAAAGCTGGAAATGACAAAAAAATGATGGATGAAATGGAAAGACTTGCTACAGATGATGAATACTTTATGCAAATTATGAAAGACGAAGCATTAGATATGTTAGGAGCAAGACCGTGAAAACAGAAGAAGCAATGCGACAACTCATTCGGGAGAAATTTTCTTCTCTTACAAAAGAAGAGCTAGAAAAAATACTCCGAATGATAGAAAAAGTTGAAGCAAAGCATAAAACTAAGGCTTCCAAGCGTTCTTAGCGTTTAATGCTGCTAGTTGTTCTCTAAGTTGGCGAATCTCTTCGTCTTTCAAACCATCCCCAATTCTTTGGATTGCTTGTCTTTCTCCAACCTTGGTTCCTGCATAAAATAGGCCGCTTAATACTGCAACCTCAATAACTGTTTCAAAAAAGCTATTCATTTCCTCTCCTCGTGTATCTCGACAAAGCGTCTTAAAAGTTCCGTGATCTGTTTAGGAACTGACATGTGTTTTTTAACGCAGATTAACTTGGCTCTTACATAAAGAGCGTCTGGTAATCTTACTTTAACGAGCACGTGTTTGTTTTGTTCCATGGCATTATTGTACCACAGGTACCATAAATCTGCACGCTGAATGAATTTTTACTATCAACTTAAACTTTTAATTTGTACATTAAGGTCAACTTAACCGGAGTAATCCAATGTCTGCTTTATCCTTTTCTCAAGGCAATATGAGCTATGTCCAGTCTAATGGATCAGCTCCAAATAGTGTAACTTTTCCATTTGTTGCAGCAAGAGCTCCTGCTTCAACCGATATCAGATACGAAGTTGGGAAAATGTGGATTAACACAGTTGCACAAAACGTTTATGTTCTAAGCGCGCTTTCATCATTTAATGGCGTAACAAGCGCAAGCTGGACATTACTCGGTGCAGCAGCTGGTAACTTAAATACGTTGACAACAGATGACCTTACCGTCGTGACGCCATCGGCTGGCAACATTAACCTCGCAGGAACAGGAAGCATCGCAACTTCTGGGTCTGGGGCTACAGCAACAATTGGGCTTACAGGTCTTACTAACCATGCCGTACTTGTTGGTGCAGGAACAGCAACAATTACCAAGCTAGCAGTTGGTTCAACAGGACAAGCTCTTATGGGCGCAACTGGCGCTGATCCAGCATGGTCCGGCTCTCCTTCCTTCTCAGGCTCAGTAACAGCCGCAACAACACTTACTGCAACACTTGGCGCAATTACTGCAACAAACGGTAACCTTTCATTGGCAACAGCAGGAAACAAGATCATTATAGCAACAGGCGCTAACGCATCTGTTGGCACTTCAGCCGCAATGTCCGGAACTCCTGGCGCTGTAACAGTTGCAACAACTGCAAGCTCTGCAACAGCTAAGATTTTCTACAGCCGTGCAACTACTGGCGGAACACCTGGCAACGTTTCAATTACAGCGCAAGACGGCACAGGGTTTACTCTTACATCTACAGGTAACGAAACATCAACTTTTAACTGGTGGATTATCAATGCTTAGTAACTTATCAAGACTTGAACATAAAATCGGCGATAAAATTTATCATTTTCTCTGCGATTCAGACTCACCTTTAGAACATGTAAGAGAAGCGCTAATCGCTTACCTCGATTACGTTAATAAAGTAGAAGAGTCGCACAAAGCAATTCTTGAACAAGCGAGACTTGCTAAAGAAAAAGAAGAAGCCGACAAAGCTGCGGCTTTACCTGTAGAAGTACCCCCATCACCGGAGGCTTAAATGTCAGTTTCAAACGTTGCTTATCCTGAAGTGCTACAGTCTGTAGCTTTTGGAAGCATTACAAGTTCTTACACGGCTATTGGATCGGCAGGATGTGCTAACCAAATTAGAATGTTTCGTTTGGTTAATGCTACCGATGGAGATGTATTTGTATCTCTTGACGGGGTAAACAATCACTTCTTTTTGCCAGCAAGTTCATTTGTTCTATATGATCTTTGCACAAATAGAGAACATGCCGCTAGTGTGTTTGTTCTTCCGATGGGTACAAGATTTTACATAAAGTATTCTACTGCTCCATCACAAAAATCGTTCTACGTAGAAATAATTTACGCTAAAGGTCAGTAATGCAAAATGAAAGTTTCGGTAAAGTAGAGAAAGATGCAAGTGAAAGACTTGATCATTTAGAGCAAACGCTACCTCATCTTGCGAGACTAAATGAGCAGTTATATTTATCTGATTCAGTAAGCAAGCTTAGCAAAGATCTTGAGAAGCTAGCTTTTAGCGAAATAGAGATTAAAAACAAGTTAGACGAGCTAAAAGATTCGGTTGATTCAGTTGGCAAAAACCATGTCTTTGACCAAGCTTATTTAGCTAATCTCATTGCAGAAGTTAGATCTAAAGCTGAGCTTAATTCAGCTCAATTGAACCAGATAAACTCTAGCTTAAAGAGCGATATTAGTAGTTTAAACGATCATAAAGATGGATTATACCTCAAAATTCAAGAGGTAATAGATTTAATCGACTCTCATCCTAAAGTTGCAAAAGCAAATCTTGCTGTGTCAGCTGTGTCTTTAGATTTAGAAAATACTAAAGCAGATGTGGCCTTGTTAGATAAAAAAAGTGATTCTTTATCAGCTTCTTTAACAGCTTATGCCAGCTCAATGTCTGCCATCTATAAAGATAGAGATGCAGACAAAACAGAGATAGCAAGCCTAAGACTTCTCGTTGACCATTTGAGATCGGATCTAGATAAATTCAAAAAAGACTCAAGATTTTTGATTTTAGATTCATTAGAACAACACAAAGAAGAAGTAAGTAAAAAGTTTGCAAGCCTTCCAGTGCCCGAAAAGGTGCCATTAGACGAAGTAAAAGACGAATTTGATAGAAAACTACAGCCAGTCTCTTTTGACGCTAAGAATGCCAACCTCCGTTCGTCTAACAACGAAACCAAGATTCTGCTTCTAGAAAAGAAAGTAGAACAACTTTTTCTTTTCAAGAGCCAATCCGATCTAAATAAGTGAGGCTAAGTGAGCCAAGGCGGAATTTTAACGATATCAGATGCGATATTACCTCCTGACGTACCCACATCATTTGTTGGAAATACCGGAAGCGGCTCACCTGTAGGAAATGTTTTTGATATTGTTGGCACAGGAACCATATCCACTTCAGTGGTAGGTAACGTGCTTACGATTTCATCGAGTGGAGGCGGATCTGTAACAAGTGTATCAGGTACACTTGATAGGATCACATCTACTGGCGGAACAACACCTGTAATCGATATAGCTGCTACTTATGTAGGTCAAACAAGTATTACTACGCTTGGGACTATAGCCACAGGTGTTTGGAATGGGACCGCTGTAGATGCTACGCATGGAGGAACCAATCAAACTACCTATGCAGCTGGAGACATTCTTTATGCTAGTGCAATAAATACACTTGCTAAGTTGCCAGTTTCTACAGATGGTAAAGTGCTTACGCTTGTATCGGGCTTACCTTCTTGGCAAACATCAACAGGTGGTGTTACAAGTATCACAGGAACAGCAAATCAGATAGCAGCGTCAAGTCCAACGGGAGCCGTAACATTATCTTTGGTTGGGCCATATACCCCGACAACGTACACATCGCATGGTGTGTTAATAGGAGCTGCAACTTCTTCTATTGTTGCTACGACAGCCGGCACAGCGGGCTATCTTTTAAAATCAGGAGGAGCCAGCGCTGACCCTTCTTTTGCAGCTGCTTCAGCGGTCGGAGCAAGTTTATTTTTACTATCTACTCAAACCGCATCAGCATCAGCTACCATAGATTTTACAAATATTCAAGTAGCAACTCCTTTTAGAAAATATCTGTTAATATGGAGAGGTGTATCTCCTACAACGGATGCAGATGTGTTATGGATGCAATGCTCATCTAATAATGGCGCTTCCTGGATTACGACAACCTACCAAGCCGGATGTAATATTACTCCTTACAATTCATCAGTAACCACAAACACAAGTTCGACCGCTAATTTTTTGCTATCTACAACTTTAGATTCTGCTTCAGCGGTAAATATGTGTAATGGCTCGTTAATGTTTTTTACACCGGGAGCAAATTATAGCTACATGAATGGCTCATTTTCTAGTTTTGACAATGCTTTAGGCTCTACTGTGTTTGGAACAATCGGCGGAAGAATTGGGTCAACTGGAATAAATGCTTTAAGAATGATTATGAGCACGGGCACTATCGCCTTAGGATCATTTACTTTATACGGAATATCAGAAAGCTAAGGGTAATATGACAGTAACTTCAATGATGGGTGTTTCAACTGTAACTGGAACAGAAACACAAAGCAAAATTGCTAGTGGCGCTTCCGGAACAATATTGCAATCTACCGGCACTACAACTCTTTGTAATTTTACAACAGCAGCTTTCCCCGTGACAGCAGGAACTGCAAATAATGTCTTGACTAGTGATGGAGCCAATTGGGTAAGTTTAGCTCCAGCTGCTACAAGTGTTATCGTTACAACTACTTTTAGCTCTTCAGGAACTTGGACAAAAAATAGTGCTGCAACACAAGTTCTACTTTTAATGTGGAATGGTGGGGGAGGAGGAGGATCAGGCAGAAGAGCGACATCGACTACATCAGGTGGAGGTGGTGGTGGTAGTAATGGTTTTGGACTATATTGGTTTGGACCATCTGCTTTTTTTAATACTTCTGAAACAGTAACGATTGGAAATGGTGGTAATGGTGGTACAGCTATTGCCGTAGATAATACAAACGGTAACCCGGGTCAGAACGGAGGCACAACAAGTATTGGAAATATAACTTGTCCGGTTCCCGCTACATCTTTTGGGGCTGGAGGAACTACCACAACTTCTACTGCTGGGTCTAATAATTTATGGCGTGTAGTTACTTTAAATGCGCCTGTTGCTGCTCAAGGGGCAGGAGTTGCCGGAGGCGCTGGTGGTAATACGACAGGAACTAACGCAGCTATTTCGGGAGCGACAACAAATATTCTATATATTCCTTCCGGCGGTGGTGGAGGATCGGGAGCCGATTCGGTTACTGCAAGACAAGCTGGTACGGGTGGAAATTTACAAAAAATTGATGCCACAACATTAATTTTAGGTGGTACTGGTGGCATAAGATCAGGAACTATTGCAGGAGGACCAGGGAATATCGGAATTGTTACAGGCGGTGTTTTTTCAGGAGGCACAGGAGGCGGTGGCGGTGGAGGTTCTACTACGGGGACTAACGGAGGAACTGGGGGCGTTGGCGGTGTTCCAGGTGGGGGAGGCGGCGGCGGTGGAGGTTGTATAAATGGCGATACTTCAGGGGCAGGCGGCGCCGGGGGTAAAGGGCAAATTATTATCATAGAGTATTCATGAGTAGTATAATTACAACTTTTGATTCTTCTACAACATGGACTAAAAACGCCAAAACCATTTACATGCTTATTTTAATTTGGGGAGGTGGTGGTGGAGGTGGGTCAGGCAGAAGAGCGACAACTGCCACATCAGGTGGAGGATCCGGCGGAGGTTGTGCAAATGGATTTTATTATTATTTTCCAGCCTCTGCATTTGGAAATACAGAAACTGTGACAATAGGACTTGGGGGGACTGGAGCGACAGGTATAACAATAGATAACACTAATGGTTCTGTTGGAAATGCTGGAGGTGTTAGTTATTTTGGAAATATTTCCTGTAGTTCATCTATTAATCGTGGAGGCGCAGGAATAAATGGAACTGTTGCAGGCGGTGCAGGTACAGTATTTGCCAGAACAATAGATTTACCAATTTCTACATCAGCAACTTCTATAGCAGGAGGTTCAGGAAATTTAACAGATGGATCTACAGCAGCAAATCAAAATTTTTTAACAAGTTTATATCAATATGCTTCTTCTGGAGGTGGTGGCGCTGGAGCTGATTCAACAACAGCACGAACAGGAGGAAACGGTACTGCTATTACAAAACTCGATGGAACAGTTTTAATAGCGGGTGGTGTAGGCGGAGTTTCTACAGGCACGATCAATGGTACTAATGGAAATATTGGTATTGTTTCAGATGGTTATTATACTGGAGGCACAGGAGGCGGTGGCGGTGGCGGAATGGTCGCAGGAACGTCTGGACTAGGCGGCGTAGGTGGAGTCCCTGGAGGTGGTGGCGGTGGTGGAGGCGGTTCTTTAAATGGAACTTTGTCCGGTGCTGGCGGAAATGGTGGTAAAGGAAGAGTTGTTGTAATAGAATATTTTTGAGGTGAAAAATGGTTGGATTTGCAATTGTAGAAAATGAAAGTAAACAAGTAGTCAATGTAATTGATTGGGAAGGTGCCGAATGGTTGCCCCCTCGTAATCATTTAGTCATTAAATCAGATGAAGCGAGTATTGGTGATATTTATGATCCATTGACTAAAACATTTACTAAACCAGAACAAATCTAGGAGCGGTATACCCGAAAAAACATGAGCTCAAACCAACAAACGCCTAACAGTTTTTATGTAGTCTCAAATGCTATCTCATCGTCAAGCCCTTTTATTGAGGTTTTTGAAACAAGAGCTCCGACCTCCTACGACACTAACTATCCAATCCAAAAGCGTTGGTTTAACAAAACCACAAACTCGGAATGGATTTTAACAGGTTTCACTAGCTTTAACGGTGTTTTGCAAGCTACATGGGTAGAATTCATGGGAAGTTCTGGAGTTGTAGAGGATTTTGCTGTACAAACTGGAACCTCTCCAGTTGTACCATTAGTAAGTACCGTAACTTTTAACGGAGCAGTTGTTCCAGCTGGAACTCATCCAGTACGTACAGATGGCACCGGGGCTAATACAATGGCTTTAGAAGTTCAGATAAGCCAAGCAATAGCCGCTACAGACGCAACCAAAATAGGCCTTGCAGCATTTGATTCTGCAAGTTTTACCGTCGATGCAAATGGCTATGTAAGTTTGGTGGGTGGAAGTGGTGCAGTTATTGAAAAGATTAACTTAGATACTGGGACTTCTCCGATAGTTCCTTCGAGCGGAGCCATTACCTTGACAGCTGGGACAGTGGCAGCGGGAACACATCCAATTCGAACAGATGGAACAGGTCCTAATACAGCAAAAATTGAGGCTCAATTTAGCCAAGCAATAGCCGCTACAGACGCCACAAAAGTAGGTCTTTGTAATTTCGATTCAGCACGATTTACTGTGGATGCAAACGGATTTGTCTCTTTGGGTGGGTCTGGAGTGGTAGAAACTTTGACTGCTGATACAGGTGGTGCATTAGCGCCAACAGCGGGCAACTTTAATATATTTGGGGGAGTTGGCATATCTACTTCCGGCTCTGGTTCAACTATCACAATAAACAATAAAGGAGCTTCTCCAACATCAGGAGTAGTTAACCTAGGAGTTTCCTATTCCGGCGGGACATTTAAAGTAACATCAGCTTCAGGAAGCGCTTTATCAGCAACTAATCCAGGTTATGTCACTTTGCAAGGGAAAACAGCAGGCATAGTTAAGACAGTAGCTGTGACATCTGATCAATCTTTTGTGGACGCAACAGGAGCTAGCACTATTAGTGGTAATCTTTTTGGACTAACTACAGGTATAGCTTTTACCCAAGACATTCCATTTTGGATATATGCCGTACTTAATGATGCAGAAACAGCAATTTCATTTATGATTAGTCGATATCCAGGTGCAACCGGTTCTCCAGCAGCTGCAAAAATTGGTAAAACAGGTAGTGCAGTTGCAGATTCACAAGGAAGTTTCTTTGCTTTGAGCAATCCAACTGTAGCTGACTATGAATCTAATCCTTGCCTTAACATTGGATCAATGAGAATGAGAATGAGTGCTGCCGATGATTGGACAGTGCAAGCATTAGATAATGGAGATGGAATCGGTGAATTTCAGTTATCTAGGGGATTTGTAATGACTACTGGTCAATTCGGAGCTGCTTCAGGTAAATATTTTTATGATAACGGTGGAACAGCGCCAGCCTTTACATCCACTTCATTTAACTATTATTTCCAAGATTTAAGTGGGTTTTTTCATTATTTTTTTGAGGGAACGAATGTAAGCACAGCAGGAATTGGAGCAGTTACTCTTTTACTTGCATTGCCTTATATAATAGCAGGCGCAGTTCATGGAAGCGGATATACAGGGGCAGCGGGAGCCCCAACAGGAACAATTATTCCCAAATTGTTTACAGCATCTACAAATAAAACAGCTTTAGCAGCTCCGGCGTCTGCTAGATTTTTTCTAAATAATGACTTTACATTAACGACAGATATGAGCATGTGTGGATATATATCAGCCGTTAACTCTTAAGAATTGGATCGTAAACTTCGTTTAATGGCATTATTGAGTCGATTAAATCTTTCACATCATTATTCCATCGCATTCTTCTGGGAATTTTGACATTAAAGAAAAAGTCCTCGTCTCTGGTCCAATAATGGTGCATGCGAAAAATAGATCGAGTATTAGACGGGGATTTATAATCATTAATTCTCTCAAAAGCTTCATTTACGGCATAGCCGTTTAAATATGTAAAATAGTGAGGATTTTGGCAATCTTTTATCATTATAGGCTTAGCTATTGTTTTGATAGACGAATTCCCATGAAAATCATCTTTTGCTCTCCAAACAAGATGATCAAGCATCTTCTCGCCTTTAGGAATTTTAGAAATATGTGAAGTTCCGTAAAAAGTCCAATTTATAACAACAGCAGAAAAGCTGTCATATAGTCTTAATTTATCAATAAGTTTTGAGCCATCAGGGCAAAATATGAATTCATCAGTATCGATAAATGCGCACCATTTAGCCCTTTTTTTGATAGATTGTGAGCAAATAAAATAAGCGTTGCATTGAATTGCATTCCATTCTTTAGGAGTATTGTATTGATACGGCCAATGAATTAGGTCGACTAAACCAGATTTAATATAAGGATCTAAAATAAGCTCTGGATTATCTTTGCTTAGATTGTCAAATAAATAGAAATGTTGGATGCCTTGTTTTTCATGAAACTCTATCCATTCAGCTAGAAACCTAGCCTCATCTTGAAAAATAGCACAGACGACAAGATCATATTGATAACTGAATGCCAATAAAGGCCACAGAAGCAAGGCGATTAAATATTTCATTGAGACTCTCTAAATGTTTCTGTGGTTACTGTTGTAATTGTATAGCTAGAGTGTGACCCCTTTCGCTCAAATTTATCCGTAGTTGGAAGATCCATAACAACAACTTTCCTACCAAAAAAGCAGCAGTTGCAAGAATCCCGAACTTTAACGTGTGATTCTGCTCTCATGTGGACGTCTGCTAATATGGGCGTTGTCATAGATACCCCCCTTTTGACCTAGATTAGTCACAAAGGGGCTTTAATGTAAAACCGCTTTACATTACCAAATTTGCGCGTTCATTGGCAATTCTCTAAGAGTAGGCCGCACTTCGCCAAGCTCTTGTGATGAGGCTTTGCGCTCAGCTTTAGGCTCGCAAGTTTTAAGATCGCCGTAAGAGTCAACTGTGTAAGTTTGTCCATTGCTAGTAACGTGAGCATGAATAGAAGCGGAAACAAGCATTGTAGCTAAAATGTATTTCATAAAATCCTAAAGTTTGGGGGACGATTATCCCTGTGTTGTTGAATCTTTTGTTCTACGTGGCACGGTGTAAAAAGCCATCTTAAAAAACGTTTCATGCAAGCCCCGGAAAAGTAAGTTGATCTTTGGATTCTTTCTTTTTTCTTCTTTTTTTAGCAGGAAAAACAGGCATAGCAGGGGATAGATCAACAAGGGTAGCTCCGCAATGCTGAATAACAAAACGTTTGAGTTGCATTATTTCCTCTTGCTGCATAGCGTACATTTTCATGAGGTCGCCATGACGTGCAAACAGGCTTTTTCGAAGATTGTCTTGTGCTTCGGATGTTTTTGCAAGCTCTCGGTAAATAATGCTAACATCGTCATTTGCTTCAAATAGGGACAGTTGTATTGCGTGCGCCATGTTCTTCTTCTACTTTTAATATTTTCCATTCTCCAGCCTGTCCCGGGACAGAAATCCACCATCCAGTAACAATTGGTTGCACGAGTATAGCAGAAGAAACGGATATTTCGGTAGAGCCTTTTTTTAAGGTAACTAACATTCCTGAATGTCCTTGTAAACTTCTTCTTTTAATTCTTCAGTATTTGTAATCTTTGAAGGTGAATGTTGTATTATTGTCATTTAGCCACCTTTTTTTTTGGTTTGGCTTTAAGGTTTTTTTCTAAATCCTTAATTTTTTTGTCTTGGTTAACAAGAATTGATTGTAGAGCATTAAATTGAGATTCATAGGTCTCAATAAATTGATTCATGCGCTTAGTCTTCTCTTCAAGTTGTAACATAAGCTCTTTGATATGAGTACCAAACAAATGATTTTGACTGCATTGTGTCGCACGAAGATGCTCAATAGAAGCCCCCCAATTGTAGGGAGCTTCTTTTGTAGCAAAGTAATTTTTAAGATTGTCTAGGAATTTCATAAATTTTTACCATGTTATTGATGTGTTTGATTTTTAGCAACCTGCTTTTCGTTCCATGCCATGACGTCTTTGTTTAGCTGTGCTGGCTGTTCTTCGTACCGCTCTAGTACTGTAAGCCATTCCTTTGTCCAAGCAGCTTCTTTCTTAAGCTTCTTCTTAAAGTGCGCTTTACATACGGTCATGTAGTCCATGTAAAGCTGCTTTACATCATCGTCAAGACCTAGCAAAAGCACTTCCTCTTTCGGCTTAAAATTAACAACTTCCTCGATTATTTGCACTTCAGCTTGGTCCATCTCTTCAGAAGTATAGATACCGCTAAGATCTGCCGGGAATGCCTTACGTAAAGCTACAGCTTCAGCAACTTTAGCTAGCATCACATGCGGCATCTTCGTCCAGAAGGGATTCGGATACGTTCCGGAGGGTCTAAACTCATCCATGTACGCTGTTGCGGCTACATCATGCCATGTGCCATCGACTGTCATCTTTCTAACGTAAGAAGTGGCACTTATGATAATTCCCTTTTCATCGTATTCAAATTTAGATTCACGACCAGGTGCATATTTCCCAGTTCTCTCAGCAATGAGACGAAAACCATCAATAGATGTTTGTATCGTTCTAGTAGTTATTCCTGTTTTATGGTCTTTTCTTGGAATGCTATAGATCTGCTTCATAAAAGGATCAAGCCCTGTGTGCTTGCAAATGTGCATGAACATCTCAAGCTCGGCATCTGTTGCGCCTTTACATACGGTGTCCTTAAGTAATTGAATTTTCTCCGGTGAGAAGCTTAATCCTTGTGATCTTTTGTCAATTTCTAGTGTCATTTTCCCTTTTCCTTGTTTTTTATTTTGTGTTTGTCTAAAACAAAGGTAGCAAATTTTCATAGTTTGCTCCTTTAAGTGTTAAATTTCTTGCAGGCGGCCTAAAAACCGCTTGTAAGTTTTTTCAAGTCCGACTCAGAAATCTCCCAAGTCAATCGTTTGTTTTGTGTTCTGGAAAAATTCCCGGTACGTTTTAAGCAACCTGAGAAAACCGTCGAATGCGGCTTCATCATAAAGGTATGAACGCGCAAATTTTCCTTCCTTGCTAAGCTTAACGAATTCGATTGCTTTAATGTCATAACCTTTTTTCCTTGCCATATGCGCGTAAGCAGATCCTTGGTACTTCCAGGTTTTGCCTTCGTTTGCGCTTGTTTTAAAATCTACTAAAATTAAGTCCCCATTGAGGTCATAAATACAGTCGCATTCTCCTGTAATCATGTACTCATCATCATAAAATCTGTCAGGACGTGCGATAAAGCTCTTTCCTTTAGCCCACGCTTCATAGGAGTCAATATACCCATGTAAAGCCAAGGATATATCTCCCGTGGGCAGCCCTTCTTGCATACACTCGATAATTTCATGCACAGCCGTTCCGCGATCACAAGCGGCTTCTAAAATATCCTTTGGAACTAAACTGATGCCAGAAAAAGGACTTAAAATAGTTGTTACTCTTTCATATAGAGGAAAGGGGAAGTCATCATCCATAGTTAGCCTCGTATTCATCTTGTGCGTATTCGTATCTAAAAAGTTTTTGTTGATCGCAAAGATATTCGAAAATACCATCATCGTCTCCACGGATTGCTTTAAGATCGTCTTCAGTCAAACCACAAACCTCAACGATCATTTCAGCAGAGGAACAGTCAGTTTCTCGGTAAGCTTCAGCAAGAGTTTTAGCAAAGCCTTCAATTAACGCTGGATTTACATACTCTTCAAGCTTTGAAATAGCTTTAGAATATCTGCGGTCCATTTCATTTTCGATCATCTGTTCTTTAATTAACATGTAATCGTATTCATCCATGTATCGGTTCAATTGATAAATATTTCCATCCATTTTATTTTCCCTTGACGTTTCCGTCGTTCCCTGTTAACTTGTTGTCTGTATCGTAACATTTACAAACATATAAATCAAGGATATTTCATGGAACTTAAAGAATATTTAACGAAACGCGGCATTTCAAACGCTAAATTTGGTAAGCTTATAGGAGTGTCGGGAGCATCAATTGGGTTACTGAGCAAACAAAAAAGAGATACCTCTCTAAGAACAGCTTTACGTATTCAGCACGAATCAGAGGGAAAAGTTAAGGTAACGGATTTAATAGAAGAAAGTGAGTGGAAAATAAACTCTTGAATTTTTTGTAAAATAAGTAGAGAGTATGTCGGAAAGAGAGGCCTGGAAGATTAGCGTCTTCCAGGCAAAAACAAGGAACACAGGGGTTCCAATTATTGCAAATAGCCTCTTTTTATACAAGAGGTTTTATGCAACAAATTTATCCCCCTTATCAATTTCTTAAAAGCGTGCTCACAAACTGCTATAAAGCTGGGTTGCTGTATTTGCAGCTTTGGGAGCTAGCCGATGATAACCTACAAGTTAAGTTGAAAAAGAATGACATTAGAGATCGCCTTCTCACTTCTCCTACTCGTGTGCGTAATGACATTTCTATGTTGGTGCGCGAAGGACTCATCTCCGTCTACGAAACGGCAGACGTCTATAAAATCGAACTCGTTGGGTGGGATAATGATGACGAGGAATAAGAGCGTTAATGTGTGTTACTGCCGCAAGTGTATTGACCCTTTGCTTAACTATGGCGAGATACTCATGAGCTGCTACGAAACGATTTGTGAGTTTTACTCAGGAAATGAATTTGCTTTGCCGATTCAAGAAGCGCAGTGTGGACCTGGAACCATGACGATGGTAAGATTTTTAGAGCTTAAAGGCTTTGTGACAACTACAGAGCTAACGGAAGATATTTGTATCGTTAAGCCAAATAATCACTCATATAGCAAAAAAGGACATCTGTATTGCTGCAATCCAGCGATTCATTGTGCTGATTTTGTTAAGAGTGATATGTTAGATTAGTTGAGAAAAGTTAAAGTGCCGCTGCACGGATGCAGCGGCGTTAACTTTGTCCTGATAGGAACAACTATCAGATGAACACACGTGATAATGTCTTCATCTTATAGCTCCTATCAGTTTTTTGCAATTGAAAGAAAAAACTTTATAGGAAATTTATGAAAAAACCATCTGCACAACAACTTCAACTCCTAGATTCAATCACAAATGATAAGGAATTTAATCATGGAGAGAAAAGGCTTTATAAAGAACTTCTCTTCATTTCGCAAGCTCATGGGTTTTGTTATGGAAGCAATGCTTATTTCGCTAAAAAGTTCGGTGTGGATGTAAGAACTATATCCCGGTGGTTATCGCATTTAACCAAAAAGGGACTTCTTAAATTAGACATTTCTTATAAGAGAAAATGGAAAAGACATATCTTTGTTAACGAAAAAAGGCTTGAAGAACCAGTACCAATTTCCGACAAAATAATCGACATTCGAGACTTTTTTGATGAAGAGTCTAAGAAAAGTAGTAGACAACTCGAAAAAGAGGCTTTTGTACTCCTAAATTCAAATAAAGAAGTAGTAGACAAAAATGAGGGGGTAGTAGACAAATCTGTCGTACATAAGCGAAGTGCGAACCTAAGTGCTTCTTCTTACGAAGAAGCGATCACTAGCCCAAAGGTCGCCTCTTTTCAAAAGAAAAGATTTAGAACAATTTGCAAAGAACAAGAAGCCAAGAAAAAAGAAGAGACGGAAGCGCTCTTTGCTTTTTGCCAATACAAGGGTATTCCATTCGAGCTTGTTCAGCTAAGAATCTGGCATCATAAGTTTGGGTATGATAAACTCAATCGGAACATGAATCTACTCTTTGAAAAATTTGAGAAAGGCCAAGTCAAGACTCCCGACAAATGGATGGAAGCAGCTCTTCGCGATGATTACGCTTTTGGTTTAGAAAATATTGCAGTGAATCGTCAATTTTTCGAGGAAAACTTACCTGAATACATGTCAAAACAGTTCGTAATTACAGAAAAATATGCCACATGCGATGAAAGATCCATCGACTTTCAATTTACTCTTAATCCAGCGCTTTTTCAGGAGATGGTTATGAGGTTTTTTGAGACACAACAACAATACGAAGCATACGCTTAACACAAAACATGGAAATACTATGAAAAAATTAACAAAAAAACAATTAAGTGAATTTTCAGAAGAAAATACAAAAACTATATTTTCTACTCTTGTAGATGATGCAACCTTTGAATCAAATGATTTTGAAATTTTAGAAAAAGGAGGGCTTTTTTATCTCAATGAAGAAAGCGGCACATACGGGCCTTACAAAGAAGAAAGAGAAATAATGCTTCAAAAGCTACAATATTATTATAAAGAAATGGAGCGTAATTATACTTTTTATGCAGAAATGATGAATTTAATTAGAAAATATGACCATCCTGTGTGGGAATAAAATGTACTATCATACTGAAATATACGATTTTTATTGGATTTGCAAAAAATGTGGTGCTCCGAATAAAAATGGGTGTACTGATCCCGATGATTTTTATTACTGCACTACATGTAAACAACCAGATTTTATCGGAGAGGAACTAAACAATCCCTACAGCGAAGAAATTACAAAATTTTATCAAAACAAAATCTAACAAGGACTCAAAATGAAAAAATTGTCAAAAGAAGATGAAGAAAAAATAGAAAAATTTAATCCTATTTACGAAAGCAATTATGGACATGAATTTAATTGGTATCAAATTCTAGAGGCAAATGGAAAATATTATCTAAATGAAGATGGTAAACTTAAAGGGGTTTTTGATAGTCAAAAAGAAATATTTATTGCAGTTATAGAAAAAATGCACGCAGAAATCACAAAATATAGTGAGGTTACGCAAAAAGCTTCTGAAATTTTAAACAGTTTGTAAGGAGGAAGCGTGAACGAAGACGAAATGACTCCAGAATGCGAAGATTTTGTAATTCTCTGCTACAAGCTCAGAAGAAATCTAGATATAATAAACTCTAGTGATTTCAGCCCTAGAGTTTGGGCATCGGTATGTACCCAAAAGCTCATTGACATTTGCAAGGATTGCCCAAATCCTGAAAAAGCATTTAATCAACTGATCGTAGGTCTAAACATAAGTTTTGAAGATCAAACGGGGATTAAATGAACGAAGACGATTGGAAGGAGCTTTTTAAGGGTACTAAAAGAAGATGTTTGGGTGAGATGCTTTTGTGGTATGGGGCAAGAGCTATTCATCCAGGAATAGAAAAAGAAATAAACGAATTGATAGAGGCTGCTTACGAAATGGGTAGGAAGGCATCAGATTTGACCAGGAACGAAGAAAAACAACACCATGAAGGGAATGACCTTCTGAAACAAAAAAACACCTAAAAAGGCAGGAAAACTATGATTATCACACACTACAAGCAAATTGACGGAAAAGGGGCACTTAAAGCTTCCTTTAACGTGACGCTACCAAAGTGGAGCAACTTTGAGATAAGAAACTTGACACTTTTCGAAAGCAATGGCAAACGCTTTGTTTCTATGCCATCACGTCAATACGATGACCCTCAGGGTAAGAAAAAATACTTTGCGTATTGCGCATTTCCTGACCATGATGTCAACGATAAGTTCAATACAGCGATCTTAGCAGCTTTAGACCAGCATATAGCACAGTTGCCGCCTGTAGAGAGGGTAACACTGCCTCCAGCTCGAGGAACCTCTCTTGCGTCTGTAAAAGACCTTGACGACGACTTACCCTTTTAACCCTTACCTATGGAAAAAACGTGCAACTAATGCTAATATTCCGAAACCAGTCGCAAGTCACCCTCGAGCCAGAGTTCGATGAGGATGACATGAAAGCTTTTATTGCAGCTGCAAAAGCTAGAAGGGGAGTAATGCTCGGCAACATCTTTATCGATTTTGCCGAGGTGATTTTTTTCTCTTTAACGGAGTCGGTTACAGAATGACACCTACTGAATTTGATTTGGGAGGATGATGAAAGATAATCTTTTCGGCCAGATAGCCCAATATGTGCTTAATGAGAGAGAATCTCAGTCTCAATATTTGCCATACAACATGAATTGCGTAGTTGATTGGACGTTGCCAATAGTGACGGTTTCAGAGTCCAACAGCGTAGAGCATTGGCATAAGAAGGCTGTGCGTCACACGCTGCAAAAGAAATGGATTTGGGCGGAATGGCAAAGCAAAAAACCGCCTGTGATTTTACCATGCCATATTAAAATGACTCGTATAGCGTCTAGAAAATTAGACAAAGAAGAAAATCTTCCAATGGCATTTAAATGGATTAAAGACCAAATTGCCGATCTTATCACGCCAGGTCTTGCAGCTGGCAGAGCCGATGACAATAAGCTGATGAGTTGGGAATATGATCAAGTCAAAGGCAAGCCAAAAGAAAAAGCTATCAGGATTCAAATATTTTGTTGAATAAAATCAGGAAATCCCTCAAAAGTATCTAAACAGGGGATTCTATGACAAAACTTTTACTTATCTCAATCGCTTGCATCAATCTTTTTAGCTGCACACTCAGCTTTCAAAACGTAATGACTAGCGGAGTTGCGTCAGATGTCGTTGACTCAGATCCTAAGACAGATACAAAGCTAGACACTCAACTAACCGTTCCAGTCAGTCCCTTGTAAAGCAGCTGTACATCAAAGGAAAAATAATGGATGAGGAAGTCAGTATCGCGGATGTAAAGCGGGCAATTCAGGTCTACCACGACACCATTCAGCAGATAGAAGTCAAACGGCTAGGTCTATGGCATGATGAGATGTATGCTTGGGGAGTCCTTCAAAAAGTTTTGAGTCATAATGTCCCTGTCATGAGGAATTACGATGAATGTTATGTGGGCGACTGAGCGGGATATTCTTGTTTTTACGATCTGTATAGTCATCTTAATATTGATGATATCATCAAATAACGATAAAGGACTTAGGTGACAAAAACCCCCCGAGCACGATTGCCCAGGGAGCCAAAACAAAGGTCTTCTAAACGTACGCTAAAATCGTACAATTCTTAATGTTTTTTTGACACATAATTAATGATTGCTTCTTCGACAATCTTTTGAATGGTGACGTTATGCTGTATAGAATGCAAACGCATGAGCTTATGTACTGGTTCAGATAACTTAATCGTGACGTTTTTTTTGGTTTCCATATTTTTAAGCATTCTCAATCCTTTTAACTACTTGTAAAGCCACGTTTTCTATGTTTATGCCTTTTTCCTTAAGAAAGCCGTAAACAGTTCCCAAATAACGAAATTTTCTTATCACAGTAATCTTTTCAGGTTTTTTTATAATTCCAGTTCCTGATTTTATGTCTCCGCCTTTCTGAATATCTGTAACCAGCAAATCCAAAAAACAGCCATATAACTCATTGAATGTGATAGAATATATGTCCCGATCCAGAAAGCAAGAAAAAGTTTGTTTTAACGATCTGACGTCTTGTATTGTTCTTTCACTATGATCGTTCATAGAGTCGATCTTCATATCGATCGCATCATTCAATAAGATAAGTTTTTGTTCCGGTGCATCAAAAGCTTTCATATTGTCAAAAAGATCTTCTTTATATTTACCCCAGGCTGTAGCAGTTTCTAAATCAGAAAAAGAACATGCGCGTTTAAAGCCAGGTTTTCTGATTTGCACATGATAGCGATCTTTAATTTTTCGAATTGAGGCCATATAAATCCTTTAAGCGGTGTAACCATATTAGAAAGCCAGCTTCCAAAAAAGAAATCGGTTTAAAATAGGTAATTTTAAATGTTTTTAACAATTGTTTTTGGAAATGTGTAGCAAAAAGTTCGGAAAGAAAAGGGGAAGAAGAACGCGCTTTTTCAAATACATTCATTCTTTCTTTTTGTATCGATACGTTATCTAGTGTAATGATTTCTTTATGTTTCCGGTATTCAGATAGTTTTGTGCCCGGAATGTAATCACTGGTATCGCTTATATCGCCACCACCCGCGACATTAAAGGTGCAGATCTTATGGGCATTATCAGTAAGCTCATAAAGATAACATAGCTCTTTTCCAGGGTGCTTTCTAACTCCTCGTCCAATCATTTGGCAATACAAAGACTTAGACTTGGTAGGTCTAGCTATGATAATAGCTTCAATGCTAGGCTCATCAAAGCCTTCCGTCAAAAGCTGGCAGTTAGTCAAGACTTGTAGTTCACCACTCTTAAAACGGCTTAATATAGCCCTTCTTTGGTCAAAAGACATCGTTCCATCAATTGACGCAACAGAAACCCCAAGCTCTTTTAAAGAGTCAGCAATTTTATGACTGTGAGCAATGGATAGGCAAAAGATTAAAGTTTTCTTGGCTTTACATTCTTTTACAAAGGTTTCTAAGAGAATTCTATTCCTAGATTCATTGTCTAGCATCTTATAAACGATGCCCTTAAACTCAAAAGAGGTGGCATTATGAAGAGAAATATTATCTTTAGTCTTGATCCTATATGAAGAGATATCACAGAGATAGCCATCATTAATTAGATCTAAAATGTTCCGATCAAAGCTTAATTCACCAAAAAGAGATAGAAGAGGCTTACCGTCTGACCTCTCAGGTGTTGCAGTTACTCCTAAAATCTTAACTTCAGGAAAAAATCTTTGATAATTCTCTATGAAACGAGAATAAGTCCGGCAATGTGCTTTATGAGCTTCATCAAACACTAATAAATCAAATGGATGTTTTTTGGAAAAAGCAAGGAAAGCTTCAGAATTAAGAGAGGCGCCCGCCATGATGATTAGTTTAGCGTCTTTCAGTTGCTTGCCTTTAAACTTAGCAAATACCTCACTAGAGTGATAAAAATATGAGGCTGCTTCTCGGCATTGCTCAATAAGATCGATTGTAGGACAAACAATTAGTGTTCGTTTAGAATGTTTAGCGGCATGAGATAAGAATATAACAGTCTTACCAGCACCTGTTGGTAGCTGAATAAGCTGATTATTGCGTTTTTTAAAAGTTTCTTCAATTGTTTGAAGGCATTCTTGTTGATATTTACGCAGCTTCATTTCTTCACTTCTCGGCTATAATTAATCGTCTCAGCCCACTGAAACAGCGTATATTCTTGCATCATCTCGATAAGCTCTTCGTCTGTCGCGTCTCTGTCGTGCTCTAAAAAAAACTTTGCCTCAAGATCGGTTTGGTATTCTAGGTATAGGTCGTTCATTTTTTCACATTCTCCAGCACAAAATTATACAGATTGGCTTTATTGCGTCTTTCCTCGACAAGTTCTTGAGCAATTGAATGGATGTCGTTTGACATATTATCTAGCTTAGATTCAAGCTTGTTTTGCAATAGTACGAACATCCAATAGTTAAATGCACACATGCCGCCAAGAATAGATACTCCAGCTACAAGGCCTTGATGAAATAGATCCATGATATTCTCCTTTTAAGTTACTTTAGACTGTACTGGCTTTACACTGCACGTATCGGGTTGTCCGACACCGTTACCGGCTTTCCGAGTCTACATACAATATAACATGCGATCTGGTATTTAGCAAACATTTCTTTTCGCTTCTATTAATCAAAATAATCACTTAACATAGATGTGTTAAACAAAATAAACCCCACAGGTATGTATGGACAAGAAAATACGAGCTATCGAGAAGACAAACAAACATGAAGGCAAACAATTGAAAAGCCTTGAAAAAGCAGACAAAAAACAAGATAAGAAAATGGCTTCTATGAAAAAGAAAGGCTGCTAATCCTTACTTTTCAATATTGATGCTATCAATATCAAAGCGGCGCAGTGATCGTAATTTGATATCGGCGCTGTCATTGCATTAGTCGGTAATCGCTCTATAGACTCAATCATCTCATCTAACATCTTGATAAGGTCAGACTTGGTTGGTTTTTCAATGTAAAGCGGCTTTACATCGTCCTTATCTTGAATCTTAGGGATGACTTCATTACCCATATCATCGACGCGTATGAAGTTAACCCAATCCATAGCAGCGCATTCCATCTTAGCGCCACCACTTACAGAGATCTCCCCGCATTGACAACTCACATAGTCAAAATCATGGTAACTTTCGATCGTGGACTGACACTTTTTGCACTTGGCTCTATTTTTCATATTTATTTCTTGATAGGGTTATGGTAAAACAAGTTAAGACTAACAAACACTAGGAAAATAATGCCAGCACCAATGGGACATGAGCCATATAACACAGAAGGCGAAGGGGGGCGTCCTATTAAATATGATAAAGAGTTCATCGAAAAAGAAGCGGAAGCTTTTAAACTATGGATGAAACATCCAGAAAGTCTTTATATTAAATGTTTCGCTTTAGAAAGAGATTATCACCCAAGAAGGCTATCAGAGTTTGCAGATGTTAATGAAAGGTTTTCGCTAGTCCTAGAGATGGCAAAGGCTTGGCAGGAAGCCAGATTAGTAAAAGGAGGGCTTAAAAATGAGTTCCATGCTGGGTTTACTAAGTTTGTAATGAGTAACATTTGCGGATGGTCAGAAAAGACAGAAACAAAGGTAAGCGCAGTTGATCCTAACAACCCAACACAATATTGGGTGCCTGAAGCTAACGGTAAATCTAAAGAGTTGGTGAATGAGCCTACCGCCTAATCCATTGCTTGATCCTTACTGGAGAATCAACAACCTTTATCAGATCGTCGATAAGCAGGGTATTAAGCGTAAATTTAAGCTTAACTGGGCACAAGAGGCGCTATACCAGGACATGTGGTACTGCAATGTTATTCTTAAGGCACGGCAACTCGGAATTTCAACATTCCTGTGTTTGCTCTTTCTGGACCGTGCGTTGTTTAATGATAATGTGAGTGCTGGTATCATCGCTCACACATTAGAAGACGCACAACAACTATTCAGACGAGTAAAGGTAGCTTATGACAGTCTCCCTAAAGAGATCAAAGATTGCATTTCCGCCGAAAATGATACCAGTAACATGCTCAAGTTTTCGAATGGTTCTAGCCTCCGCGTGGGTACAAGTTTGCGTTCTTCGACATTCCAATACCTTCATATCTCTGAATTCGGAAAGATATGTGCCAAATACCCTGATAAAGCCCAGGAAATCATTACAGGGTCGCTTAATACCGTTGCACCCGGTCAATACGTATTCATTGAGTCTACCGCTGAGGGCCGCGATGGTTATTTTTATGACATATGCAAGAGAGCGCAGCTTGATAAAAACACAGGTAGACAGCTAAGCAAGCTTGACTTTAGATTTCATTTCTATCCCTGGTACAAAGAGCCTAGCTACAGGATTGGAAACTCTTTTCCAGTAACGCCAGAAATGCAGGCGTATTTTGATCATTTACACAGTATGGGCATACAAATAGATGATGAACAAAAAGCTTGGTACATAGGCCGTGAGCAGACACAGAAAGATGATATGCGACGGGAATATCCATCCACTCCCGAAGAGTCATGGGAAGTAACTAATGAAGGGCTTTATTACTGCAAGCAGATGACTATGGCGAGGTCTGAAAAGAGAATAGGGTATATCCCTTATGACGATACTATACCCGTATATACGTCCTGGGATTTGGGCTACAATGACAGTACTTCTATTTGGTATTTTCAGGTCCATCGTAAAGAAATCAGAGTGATTGATTACGACGAGGGGAGCGGGGAGTCGCTTCAATATTGGCTTGGTGTTGTAAAATCTAAGCCATATGTTTACGAAAAGCACCTCGCTCCGCACGACATTATGGTGCACGAATATACTTCAGGCATGACAAGGCAGACATCAGCGCGTAAACTTGGCATTAATCTTATTCCAGTGCCAAAAGTAGCTATTATACCTGGCATTGATGCGGCTCGTAGTATGTTTAATAGATGTTGGTTTGATGAAACAAAATGCGCGAAAGGTTTGAAGGCGTTAGACAATTACAAAAAGGATTGGGACGATCGTTTAGCTTGCTGGAGATCTCAACCGCTTCATAATTGGGCCTCTCATGGCGCAGATGCGTTTAGAACGCTAGCTACTGGTTTGCCCTTAATAGAGAACAAACGCACGCTAATAGATGAGCAAAACGACGCAGCTAGAGCTATGGAATTTAGAGCTAATCGATTTAGTCCTACTCGCTAATTGCCTAAATAAAATAATTCCTATATGGTTACTCTTTAGAAACGGAGGCAGCCATTTCACTCAATCCCGTCGCGTGGAATCCATCCAATGAACCCAATGAGGGCAACATCCGCTCATGGATGGATAACCTCTACTCTAAGTTCCAGCCCATCGAACAAGCAAGATGGAACCAAGCAAACATAGACACCCTCTTCTACGCAGGGGAGCAAAGCTTTGTTAATAGACACTTTAACTTCACGCCTCAAGCTAGTTACCAGCAGTACTATTTCAATCTAGTACAACAGCCCGTTAATATGGTGACAGGCTACCAACGTCAGCATCGTAAAAGCATCATGTACCAAGCAGCTGATGGCGCAGATCCTCTAACAACAGATCAGTACACACGTTTAATCATGAATGTAGCCCAGAAAGAGGGGATTCATGAGGCTTTTTCTAAGTCATGCGAGTTAAGTGCTGTTGCTGGTATGAATCTTATGCAGCCCTATTTAGACTATACTGGTGATGATCCTGCTCAAGGCCAACTTAAGGTTAAAGTGTGGGAATACAACAGCTTTATCGTAGATCCATACTTCCGTCAGCCAGACATGTCCGATGCTCAGTTTGTTTGGTGCCAGGAATACATATCTAAGCAAGAAGCAGAGACAAGATTTCCTGATAAAGTGCAGTCTGTACAGCCAATGCAAGGCTCGCCACAACGATATGGCAGGTTCTATTTTCTTCCTGAGAACTACAATATGAGCCGTAATGATCTCATGGTGCTCTCATACGTTTGGTACAAATGGAAAAAGAAAAAGAAGCGCCTCTATTCACGTAAACGCAACCAATTTTTTGATTTTGCAGGTGGAGATGAGCAACTCGAACAAATTCTTTATCATATTGACGATATGGAAGAAGTCACAGTCGAGACGCCGTGCTGGAAGCTTTGTTGTGTTCTTAACGATCAGTTGATGTATCAAGGTGAGAATCCTCTTTGGGACGGTCCAGAATGCCCTTTTATTCCTAATTACTGGAACTATGACCCGCATATCAGTCAGTACCAGCTTAGATCCCGCTCACTCATTTACCCAATGCGAGCGCCTCAGTTCCTCGCGAACTTCAAAATCATTAACAACAACGATATCGCTGCGGTAACTATCAACGGAGGCTGGAAACGCAAGATTGGCGCGGTTGCAAACGAAGACAATCTTAAGAAAGCGGGGAATGGCTACGATGTCATTATCAACGAAGGTTATGAACTCACTGATGTCGAAAAGATTATTCCTTCAGCAGTACCAGAATCAGACTTGGCTCTTGCTCAGCAGATGGTTGACCTAATATTTAAAACATCAGGTATTGACCTTGAGAACTGGTCAGGACAGGATGATAAACAGCTATCTAGTCTCACACTATTACTTAAGCAAGCAGCTAACTTAATGGTATTCCAGAAGTACTTTGATCAGTGGGACCATGCTTTAAAGCTAGTGGGCGAGCGGTTACTTCAGATAGCCCTTTACAACTGGAACGCTGAGAAAGTAGCCCTCATGATTGGCGAAGAGCCGTCTCCTCATTTTTACAGCCGTGTGTTTGCAAAATACCAAACAGTTGTTGAAGAAGGCCTTCTCACAGCAACTCAGAAGAACCTTCAAGCACAGCAAATGATGGATATTAATGCCGCATTCGGTCGTGAAGTGCTACCTCCATCAATGATCATTAAAGACATGAATATCACCGGCAAAGCAGAGATAATCAAGTTTCTAGAGCAACAAGAGCAGCAAATGCAAGCAATGCAGTCTGAAGAGATGAATATCAAGCATGCGTTTGAAGAAGCTAAATTGCAAGAAATGATCAGTAAGTCCGCTGCAAACATAGCTACAGCACGTGAAAGACATGGCAGAGCGGAAGCAGATATCGGCCTATTTGAAGAAAGATTGAGTGAAATTAGTCAGAATAGAGCAATGGCAACTAAAGCAAAAGTTGAAGCTTTAGCTAAACTTGTTGAGACAATGCATGCATACGGAGAAGTCGAAGCAATGCGTGATATGTCGGCTATTGAGGCTATGGGAGATGATCAGCAAGTAGATGAAGATATAGAGAAAGCAGACGCTAAACGGTCAGCTCTTGCAAATGAATTTAGGTTATCTATAATGGGTAATCAGCAACAACCGCCTCAAATGGGACAAGAAAGCCCTGAGATGGCACAACAAGAGCCTTCGATGGCTCAAATGGGGTAAATATGGCAGGTCAAAGAATTGATGACCATTCGTTTTGGGCCGGTGGGAAGTCTGAAGGTTCAGTATTTCCAAAAGGCGTACATTTAAAAGCTGAAAGCTCAGCTGAAGGCGCTGGGAAAGTTTCTAAGTATGAAGATACAACTGAAGCAATCCGTGGCGTGCAAAAAGCAGGCGAGAGCAAAGTGAATGCACACAAACAAAAAGACGGTTATTTTCATTAAATATTAGCGGGGGTGACCTCGCTAATTTAGGAGCCATATGTTTAAAGATCCAATCGCTATTAAGAAACAAGTGCATGAAGATAAGCCAAAAGACGGTAAGAATTCACCTTGGGATTTCAGATGCCCTCAATATGATCAAAGATCGAGCGTTTATGTGAGCGCAGGAGTTGATTATGGTTCTGGCCATAAGCAGCCAGTAGGACATTCTGACAATCCAAAGCAATTTGCAGCTACATTACCACAGAAATCGAGCGCCAAGCATGAAGCCGCTTAAGCAGTCACACACATCAAGTGCTAAAATAGGAATGGGCGATTCGTACGGATCGGGCGTAAAAAACCCAATCGGTAAGATTCGCGACATTTCTATGTCTAATCCTGTAAAGAAATCAAAGATTGGAAAGCCTCCAAAATCACTAGCTTAAAGATTTTTGATAAACATTATTTGAATTGTAAAGCAAATACTTTAAAAAAACATAATATATATTATCAGACGTTAATGCCGTTTCTTTCATATTTTTTTGAAGCCATTAAAAATGTTGTGGGGATAGTTTTATTATATCACGATGGCAATATAAGTCCAAGCTTTTTTGACTTGTGGTCAATTGCCATCCCTCGGTAGATCTTTTCGATCTCTTCATCTGACAGATCATCTGGCTCTTTCTCTTCAAGCTTTGCCTTATTAGCTTTGAACATGGCAATACTCCAAGCAGTGATCTCATGCTCTGTGACATTTCCATCCTTATATTGGTCCCACATCTCAATAGCTGGGATCATCCATATGATGCGGACTTCATCACTACCGGGATAAGCTTTGAACAGCATTGAATTAGATTGCGCTTGAGGCTTGGTAAGTCTTGGTTGCCAGATAAGGCGTTTGCTTACTCCGTCCTCATGAGTTCGTGTATGTGCGAAGATATAAAATGGATGGTTGCCAAACGGTCTTTGATCGATCAGGTTTTGGCAGCATTCTCCTATACTCATCTCTTGCTTCGTAAGATGTTGTAGTCGATCGTGTGCTTCTAGGCGATTAATCTTCATACTCTTGCCTTTAATTAAAGAAATCTTTTAAATGTGGTGTAGTCCATCGCATATCTGCGTCAAAGAAAAGGATACTATGACAGCACCCCAAGAAAATCAAGAACAACCTAATAACAAAGAACTTAATTTCCGTTTGCAAGAACGAGCTATGGCGGAAAAATACGAACGCATCTTAGCACAAGAACGTGCTGAGAAAGAGAGACTTACACGCGAACTTGAATCAAGGCAAAAAGTTGCTGAGCCTGAAGAAGAAGATACTGATCCTTACGTTGATCACAAGAAACTAGATAAAAAACTTGCACGTTTTGGCGAAAACACAATGAGACAAACTCAAAGTGAAATTCAAAAAGCTGTTGGTCAAGCTTTGCATGAAGAACGCAAACAAAACTGGATAAAACAAAATGGCGATTTTTACGATGTTTTACAACATGCTGAAAAACTGTATCAAAAAGATCCCGAATTGGCAGAATCCATATTAGATATGCCTGAAGGGTTTGAGCGGCAAAAACTAGTCTACAAAAGCATTAAGGCTCTTGGTGTAGATAAGCCAGCAGCGCCGACACAATCCATACAGAGCAAGGTAGATGCTAACAGGCGCTCCCCTTACTATCAACCAAGTGGCGTAGGTGCTGCACCTTATGCGTCTCAAAGCGACTATAGCTCATCTGGACAAAAGCAAGCGTATGAGAAAATGCAAGCTCTTAAGAATGCGTTGAGAATATAGAAGTTTGATAGGTTGCGGGGTGACTCGTCGTGGCTGGAACCCTTGTTATTCTTGATTAAAATAATTCTTATGATATATTGAAATTTCGGCTGCTAGCCGTTAATAGCAAATCGCGTACGAGGAATTCGCATCCTCTTCAAGACTGAAAAGAAAACGGACGTAGTAGGACGTCGTCCACCGATCTTCAAGTCATTTAATGTAAACCAATAGGTTTATCAGATGTCAATGATTACAAATACAAGTAATCTTGGACCCATGATTCTTCAGTCGCTTGCGCCTGCGATGTTGTATGTTCCAACCCCGACAATGAACTACATCACCGTTTGCGACAAAACTTCTATGCCAGCCAATGGCGGAACAACGATGAGATTCATGAGACCAAGAGCGCTCACTCCTCCAACAGTTCAACTCGGTAATGCCGGGATTGATCCACCAGCTCAAGTTCCACAACGTGATATCATCGACGCTCAAATGGCGTTTTTTGGTACAGGCTGTGTGATTAACGAGCAAGTTATTTTGCAAGACCAAGAAGGCGTTTTGGCATGGGTGTCAGAGCGTTTAGCTGTTGCTATGCGTCAAGCAGAAGACCTTATCCTTAGAGATTACATCGTCTCTGCAGCTTCAGTCATTATGGCTGGTGGCGGCGGTAACGGCGATAATCCAAGTAACTTGGGTGTGTCAGATTTTAGCTTAGTTGCTACTACTCTTGATACTAACAATGCCTACAAATTCATGACCGGTATCGAAGGCATGGACCGTTTTGGAACAGGCCCAGTTCGTTCAGCATATTTTATGCTAGCTAGCACTGAGCTTCAATCAGATTTTGATAGCCTTGTAGGTCAAGGATTCAAGTCTGTTTGGGATTATCCAAGCAATTCAAGTGCACTTCCTAGCGAAGTCGGTTCGGTGTTTAACATCCGTATCTTGACAAGCTCAGAAGCACCGGTTGCAAGACAAGCGTCTGCTAACTCAAACGACGTGTATTATAACACTGTTTGCGGTAGACAAGCGATTACGCATATTAATCAAGACGGCTACAGCATGAACTTGATTTATCGTGATCCTTATTTCTCTGGCATGCTCGCTCAAAACGCGACATTAGCAGTTAAATTTGCTCAAGCTCAAGCGCTCACGCAAGATACGGCGATCCGTAACTTGCTCTGCACAAGACTTAGCACACTCGGAGGGCCATAACCATGACTGAATACTCAAGATTGGCAAAAGGCTATTTCACATCAACAGGCGCTGCAAAGGTTATTAATTTACCTTTTCAACCTGACTATGTTGAGATTATTAACTACACGGCTTCAGCTGCATTTACAGATCACAGAGTGCTATCAGCACAATGGGACGTAAACATGGGCCAAGGGTTTGCTATTACCCAAGTTAAAAATACTACCTATCAAACAGATAGCGTTGTTTCTAACGGGATTAGCACATTCTCAGCAGGTCTTGCGCTACAATACGGCGCTAGACAGCAAGTTGTTGGAGCTACGAAAGCAGATCCAATCGTATTTAACGTTACTGCCCACGGTTATTCCGTTGGTGATATCGTCATTTTCGAAGGACTCTATCAGTCGTCAACTACAGGTATGCCACAAATCTGTGGTATTCCATTTGCAATTACTGCTGTCGGCGATGCGGACCATTTCACTGTAAAGTGGAACGGTAACCAATCAAACTACACAGCGTTAAGTGGTTCGCCAACTGGTGCTTATGTGAAAAAGGTGCTTTATCCATACCTTTACGCTCCTGGCGTTTCATACGTCGAAGCCATCACTACAGGCTCTACGACTACAATCGTTACAACTGCTCCGCATAACTGCGTAGTAGGTCAAGAAGTAGCGTTTCGTATTCCGTCAGCATGGGGTACAACTCAATTGAATTCTCTACCTAACGTTGTAATTCCAGGATCTCCGATCTATGGATATGTTGTTAGCGTAACGGATTCAAGAACAGTTGTAGTTAACATCAACTCAACAAGCTATTCAGCATACAACAGCAACCAACCAGTTGCTTCTGTATCTGGTCAGCAATTCCCACAAATGGTGGCTGTTGGTGATGTTAATACAGGTGGCGTTGTTATCTCTTCTGGTTCTGCATTGTATCCACCTCCATCAGTAAATGGAGCCAATACAATAAACGGTCCTGCTATCTCAGGTGCTTTCGTCAACAACACCTCACAAGGGTTTGTGATTGGCGCAGGCGTTTGCGTAACAGACACCGCAGCGGTTCTAGTTGGAGCTAATACCAACGTGATTTATTGGAAGGCCTATCTTCACGATATGAGCTTGCCAGTATAAATAAACGAGGGGGGCAAATTGTCCCCCTCCTTTTTAGGAGGAAAATGTCAGGAACAATCACCGGCCCAATAGCCTATTTGAATAACTTGCCAATAGAGTCACAATTTTATGAGCCTTCCAAGTTTAATATCACTGCAATTACGCTCGGGAAAACTACCATCATTACGACTGCCACAGACAATAATTATGTTGTGGGACAAAATATTCGAACGATCATTCCGTTAAATTACGGCACTTATCAATTAAATGGGCGTCAAGCGCTTGTTGTTTCACTGCCGGCAGCTGACCAAGTTGAAATAAATATTGATTCAACTCTCTATGATAGTTTTATTTTTAACCCTCCTGGTCAAAAGACTCCAGCTCAAATAATTCCTATAGGAGATTTTAACAGCGGAAAAATAAACAATTCGGGTAGAGTAAACACAGGGACCTTTATACCAGGGTCATTCATAAATATCTCACCACTGTAGGTAAAAATGGCAGAAAAACCAAAAGTTACAAGTTCAGCAGAAAAAGAACTAGACCGCATCGACAAAGATTTTAAAGAATTCGATGACAACGTTAAGAATTTGACTATGGACCGTATGAATGCAGTTCCTAAAGCTGAAACAGCGCCTCAAGTGGATAGATCGCAAGCTGAACTTAGGAACACAAAAGATGTTTATCTAAAACCCAATCGCACAATTTCTGTAAGAGACAAATTTAACGAAAAGTTTCGCGAATCATGGGAATATGACAAGCAATATGTACAATTTGAAGCAGAAAACCATGAGATTATCGGCGAAACTATTGATATTTGGACACGTCCTTACGGTGGTGTAAGTGCTGAATACTGGCAAGTTCCAACAAATAAGCCTGTTTGGGGCCCAAGATACCTTGCTGAACAAATTAAACGTGCTTCATACCATCGTTTAAAGATGGAACAATCCGTAATTAACAGTAACGATCATGCTGGTTCTTATTATGGCCAAATGGCCGTAGACACAACTGTGCAGCGTTTGGATGCTAAGCCGGTTGTTAAGAAAACAAGCTTATTTATGGGAGCTAGAAACTTCTAATGAACTTATTGCAGGATTGCATAACATACGTAAGAAGAATTATAAAAAGCCCTTCAGATGCTTTGATAAGCGATAGTCTCATTATTGATTATATCAATCGGTTTTGGACAATCGACGTTGACGCTCGTATGCAGTTATTTGATTTAAAAACCAAATACTCATTTCAAACACAACCAGGCGTTGATAAATACAACATGCCTCTTTATGACGTCCAAATTTCCACGATAGAACCTACAATGCCAAATATAGGTTCGTATCCTGTATATCAAGGGTTTTTAGGTCCGGCTTACGTTAATGGCATTCCTGTAGCATTTCAAACGCAAAAAGAATCGTTTTTCAATGCTTTCCCAAATGTTACTCAGTATAACCAAGCTGTTGCGCAAGGCGATGGAGGGAGCTCATATACCTTGCAAGTGCCTTTGCTTTCCTCCATCTTGCCAACGCCAAATAACCCCCCTTTTAATGCGCTTTTAAGAGGTCATGTAGATATATCCGGTATCGTAGCATTAGGTGCTAATCAAGACCCTCCAATTCAAGATTCTGCAAGTGCTGCATCCTCAATTCAAAATGTTCCGGTTACAAGCGTGAGCGCAGCTGTCTTTATCACAAGCATTGACGCGAATGGCAACAATGTAATTGTGACCGATAGTGGCCAATTTCTAAATACGAATGTCAATTGTGGTCTATTGATGACTCCGGGCAATGCTCCTAACGGAAATAGACCATTGACTCCTGATTATTCAGCTACTTCGAATATCGTTAACTACTTAACAGGTGAAATTTACGTTAAATTTCCTGTAAAAATCCCATTAGGTAACAACATAAGCGTTCAATGCTACTTCTTTGCAGCAGGACTTCCTAGAGCAATACTTTTTTACAACAACACTCTCACCCTAAGAGTTCCCCCAGCAATGCAATATCTCGTTGAACTAGATGCTTATCTTTCACCTGCGGCGTTTCTTTCTTCTAGCTCAGCTATGCAATTTGGTTACATGACAGAGTATATTGCCCGGGGAGCTGCAAGAAAAATCTTGTCTGATACTGGAGATCAAGATCAATTTGCTTTTTATGAGCCTCTTTTTAGAGAGCAAGAAAACTTAGTGTGGAAGCGTAGCCAAAGACAATTTACAGCTACAAGAACACCTACTATTTATAGTCAAGGTCAACAAAATGGTCAAGGTAACAATATTCAAGGCGGAGGCATGTTTTGACAGCTTTTACATTTAATGCAGATATTCCAGCATCAACAAACAACCCATCGACAGATCAACCTAAAATGTTGTTAAATAATCAATCCGAGCTAGCTATATGGGGTGTAGATCATATCACTTTTAATACTGCTGGAAGTGGAACACATGAGCAAACAACATTTTTAAATTATGCAACGCCTGCAACGCCTGCAAATCAAGGCTCCGTTGCTTATCCAGCTGCCGGAATCGAAGACGCGCAAACAGCGGAATATTTTTTTAAGAACGCAAAAGCAACCTTACCTGTAAGCGCTGTACGCTCATTTGGTTCTTTTCTTACACCAGCGCCATCCCCTACTTATCCAAAACAAATAACGCCAATTACAGCATTTAATTTAACTGATATTGGCGCTAATCCAACAGGTATTCAGGAAACAGCTGGACAAACCTATACAATTACGTTGAAAGACGATGTAGTTTTTGGAAATGATATTGTGGTAATTCCTTTTATTAGATCTTCAACGGTAAGCATCGTAAATTTTACCTTTACCAATCCAGTGCTAACTATAACTATATCAGCCGGTGTTGGCAATTTAAGAATTGACTTCCTTATACTTCAAATCTAAGGGAATATGGCAAATAAAATTGTTGTGGGTCCTATTCAAAGTGGTTTAACAACAAATAGAACCCCTTTTGCCATAGATAATGGCTCTTTTCCCGTCATGCAAAATGCTTATCAATGGCGTGGCAGAATAAAGAGAAAAAGGGGAACTGTAGAACTTGGAAGATTGGAACGATATTTTGATTCCACATCAACTTCGTACAATTCAGGATCGACAACTTTTGCGCTTACCGGTGGTTATGGAAATATTTTAACAGGTTTTAATCTTCAATCTACTGGCAATATCATACCCGGTACGGTGACGATTAACAATACCTCTAATGTCCAGGCCTACACAGATCCAGGCTTAGATGGCATTTTAGTAGGTAGTTCAGGCGGTTCGGGAACTATTAACTATAATTCTGGAGAAGCTTATATTTCCGGAGGTGGTGGCGATAGCATAAACGCTAAATTTAATTATTATCCCGATCTGCCTGTAATGGGAATTGAAGAATTTGTCAAAGATGCAACCTCATTTCCAGGAACCATCGCTTTTGATACAAAGTATGCGTACAACATCCTTCAAACCTCACCAAATAATATTTATGACGTCAGCTTTTACAAAAATCCTCATACTGGAGCGTACACAAACTATGTTCAAAAAACACACCCAACACCAGTAAAATGGAACGGAGAGGACTACCAACAATTTTGGAGTGTAAATTATCAAGGTTCGATGTGGGCTACCAATGGTATTACCATTCATTTTGATCCTACAAAAATAGGAATGCAATACAAAGCGATCACAACCGTAGACAACATCACTACAACAGCCGGAAACCCCCCTAGCACAGCCGATCTTACTATTACAGGGCATGGACTAGTCATCGGCGACTTTGTCTTTATAAACGAGGTGGTTACAACTACTGGCATAAATCTACAGACAGGATATGTTACGGCTGTCGTTAACGCCAATAAAGTAACGGTAACATTTCCAAATACTGTTATAGCAACAGCTGGAACTGGTGGGATAGCACAATATCTAACAAGTACTGCAATAGCTAATAAAGATTGTCTTCGTTGGTATGATGGAGATCCAACGAATGGAAGCGCTACAAATCCTACTTTAACAACAGATTTAGGATGGGTTAACTTTTGTCCTCCTATTTCTCAAGATAATTTTAGCGTTTCTAACTTGATAGCACAAAAATATTACCTTGTTGGCGCAAGGTTAATTATGCCCTTTAAGGATAGATTATTGTTTATCGGTCCTGTGGTACAAACTTCAGCAGCAGGATCTCAAGTTTATTTGCAAGACACTGTTATATTTAGCCAAAACGGAACCGCTTACTATACATCATCGTTTAAAGGAAATGCAGCTCTTCCCATCACCTTTAACCCTATTCTTGTTCCCATAAATCAAACAGGCACTCCTAATTCCTATTGGGAAGACACTACAGGCTTTGGGGGCTATGTACAAGCAGGAATAGACCAGCCTATAACCACTGTAGCATCAAATGAAGACGTTTTAATAATGGGCCTTCGTAGTGTACAAACTAAATTTGTATACACGGGAAACGATGTTTTACCCTTTAACTTTTTCATTATTAACTCAGAGCTTGGCTCAGATAGTTCCTTATCTACGATCAATATGGATGCAGGTGTAATGTCTCGAGGGACTAGAGGTTTTATCATAACTAACCAAGTAAAAGCCGAAAGGATAGATCTTAGCATTCCTGATAATGTTTTTCAGACAAAATATACCGATAATGGCCTTGAACGAATTACAGCGCAAAGAGACTTTATCAATGAATGGGTATACTTTACTTATCCGGCTAATGGAATAGAGTATAAATTTCCGAATACTACCCTTCAATATAATTATAGGGATGATTCTTGGGCAACTTTCATTGAGTCCTACACCACGTATGGGAGTTTTTATAAAATTACTGGATATACATGGGCTACTATTAGCGAAGAGTATCCTACATGGGAAGAATGGAACGTGCCTTGGTCTGCTGGGGCTTCAACTTTGCTTCAACCTCAAGTAGTTGGTGGAAATCAGCAAGGTTTTATCATTTTAAGAGATCAAGGAACTTCAGAGGCTACCTCTTTGTATGTGGGTAATATTTCATTTCCAGCAACCATAACAAATATTTCTCAAGCTAATCCGGCTGTTATAACAGCAAACAATACCTATGTGGTTGGTCAATCTTTGTTAATTTCTGATGTGCCGGGAATGACCAAGATTAATGGATTAACTGTAATTATTACCGCTGTTACCCCAACAACAATTACAACCAATATAAATTCATCCGCATTTACCGCCTATGGTGTTGGAACAGGATTAGCAACGCCTCCCCCTATTTACTCACCTAATCATAATTTAAACAGTGGCGACTACATTATTATTTCAGGTGCAATTGGCACTTGCTCATATCTTGTAAACAACCGAATATTTAGCGTGCAGAACCCATCCACAAATGAGTTTGAGCTAAATCCTCCTATAGATGGAACAGGTACTTTTTACGGGAATGCAGAAATTACAAGAATGTATGTCCCTTTTGTTCAATCAAAGCAGTTCACTACATTTTGGATGGATGCAAGAAAAGTTAGAATAGGTGCTCAGCAATATCTACTTACAAAAACACCTAACTCACAAATTCAGCTGCTTATCTATCTTAGCCAGGATGCAAACAACGCCTATAATAATGGACCTATTTATCCTAGCCTAAACTCTGAAAATGACTCAATTGTTTACAGCAGCATCCTTTATACATGTCCTGAAAGCACAAATTTAGGTTTGACTCCAGCGAACAACAATTTGCAAATGGTAACAGGAATAAATCAATCCCAAATTTGGCATAGACAAAACACAAGCTTAATAGGTGATACTGTTCAAGTTGGATTTACCATGTCTGACGCACAAATGAGATCATTCGAAGTAAATCCGGCAACTACAGCTATAACCGGAGCCTCGAAAGCAAATCCGTGCGTACTTACTTGTACAGGGGGATATTCCGCAGATAAATTAATAAAAGTTGTTGGAATTGTCGGCATGACTCAACTTAATGGAAACATTTACAGCGTAATATCTTCAGATGCTACCACCGTTACAATAAATGTTGACTCAACAAATTATTCTACTTACATCTCTGGTGGCTATGCTGCAACAGTAGCTCCAGCAAACCAGTTTGCTGAGATAGAGATTCATGGTTTTACTCTAGATACTTACCCAAGCATGGTTCTTTCATGAGCAGTAATATTTCTAATCAAGCAAGTTACGTAAGAACTACAAGGCAATTTCCTGAAGATGACACCAAAAAGCTTTCCCAAGAGCTAAATAAAGCTTATTTAGATATAGCCAATTCTGTAAATACTAGAACAATTGGTCTTTATACCTATAATCAGCAAGTCGTGACAGGTGAAGAGTGGTATTTAACGAGCAAAAAACAGCAAACTTTTAGAAAATTGTTTATTTTAAATTCGTCAAGCGTTTCTACGCCAATCGATCATAATATCAAAAACTTAAGTAATTCAGGCGGGACAACCAGAATACACGGATCATTTTATGATGGAACTTACTATTATCCTTTACCTTACGTAGATGCCGTCTCTGCCACAAATCAAATAAAAGTCAAAGTATCAGATACACAAATAATTTTGACAGCAGGAGCCGGGACGCCTCCAACTATTCAATCCGGATATTTGGTAATTGAATGGTTATCTCAAATTTAGATTATGATATATTGCAGAAAAGCGAGGTGAAAAAATGAGTTCAATGTCGGGCAATAGAGGTTATGGAGGTGATAGAATCCCTTCAGGATATAAAGCCGCGCAATTGCAAAATTTTACACCTCAAATGATGGGGCTTTTTGAACAGCTTATGGGGCAATTAGGGCCTGATAGCTATTTGTCAAAACTAGCTGGCGGAGATGAGCAAGCATATGCAGAAATGGAAGAACCAGCTTTAAGACAGTTTGCAGGGCAACAAGGTTCATTAGCTTCTCGATTCTCAGGCATGGGAACGGGAGGAAGAAAATCAAGTGGCTTTCAAAACACAGCAAATCAGGCGTCAGCTGATTTTGCAACACAAATGCAAGCTAATCGACATAACATTCGGCAAAAAGCAATAGGCGATCTTCAAGGATATGGAAGTTCTCTACTGCAACAGCGTCCTTATGATCGTGCTCTTGTACAAAAACAGCCTAAGCCGGGCATGGATTGGGGAAGTTTAGCGGCTCAAGGTGTAGGAACAGCTGTAGGAGCTTATTTAGGTGGTCCAGCTGGAGCAAAAGCAGGATCGCAAGGCGCAGATCTATTATGGCAAGCAGCTAATACGGGGGGTTAAAATGCCAATACAAGTTATAGAGGGAAGACCTCGCAGAGTTTCAGTAACTGAACAGCTATTGCATGGTGGATTAAGTGGAGGATTAAATGCGGTTCAGCAGCATCAAGAAAACACCGCGCTAAAAAATCGTGGCATTGACCTTGCTGGCGTGCGTGATCCGAATACTAGACAACAGATTATAGCCCAAGAGCTTCAATATGGGCGGAATAGACGAATGGCTGAAGGTTCGCCGTCAATATTAGGTCAGGGAGAAGAAGGTCAAAATCAACCACAGATGGACCCAGAGCGCAATAGAGATTTTGTAGAACAAGAAAGACCTCAGAGACAGCCGCTTCCTAAGTTTAATCAGAAGGCGGGTGCTCCTGTCTCAGAAAGAGAACAGGGAGAATATTCTAATTTTCCACAAGAAGCTACTACAGGACAAAAAGAGCCTATTAAATCGCCTACACAAATAAAAAAAGAAGCGTTTGATCTTCATAGACAATCATTAAATACAGCCAATCCAATTTCTCAATCTGATGCGTTAGCTCATTTAGATTCTTTAAATGATCTAAATAGAAAACATAATCAAGATATAGAAGCCGAAAGAATAATTAGAGAAAACGCGCAAGAAAAATATGGTAATCAAGCAGATATAGCTCTACAAAAGGTTTTAGGGGAAAATCAAATACCTTCCGATGAAATGCGAGGAATATTTCAGAAAGAAGCCGAAGAAGCAGCAAAATCCGGAATGAGTGCCGCAGATTTTACAAAACATATGGGAAAAAAAGTAACTCAATTTTCTGATATGTTAGATAAAGCCAAAACAAGTCCAAAACCTGAAAGAATTCACAATAAATTTTACAATAAGATTATGGGCAACTCTCGTGACTCCGCTAAAATGAGAGAAGATATTAAATTTAAAGTACAACCATTATTAGATTTAGGTCTATTTGATGAGGCTAGAAATATTTTAGGAAATGATGTTGGTTATTATCCTGAGGAAGTAGAAAATATTATATCTTCCTTAGGCGAAAATTCTAAAAAAACAGTGGCAAAACTCCCCGAAATAAAAAAAATTGAACCAAGTTTTGGCCAAAGAGCTAAACAAATGGGCGGATCACTAGCAGCTTCAGTAATTGGCGGTCCTCTTGCAGGTGCGGCCGCAAACATTTTAGGTGAACCAGATGCATATTACACTCCAATGCAAGAAATGGAAATACATGAAAATATTTCTGAAGCGTTAGCTAAGGATCCATCAGCTAATTTAATTTTATTAAGAAAAGCTTATGAAGATAAAGGTGTAGATTGGAACACTTTTCTTGATGGCGTTAATAAAGCAAGGCAACAAGGTGTTTTTGAACCTGACCCACAACAAGAAAATATGTTTGAAACTTTAACATCCCCTCCTTTAAATGGTTTAGATTCGCTTCTTTATGGATTAGGATTTATAGGTAGATAATGGCCATACAAATAGCTACAGCGATTTCTAAAGGTTTTAGCAATTCTCAGATATTGAAGCATATAGCAAAACAATATCCACAATATGCAAACCAAATTAACAATGCTTTAGCTGTAGGATATACAGCAAATTCAATCGTTAAGCATTTAGCTACTCCAAAAGAAGGTCCACAATTTAAAACAGCTTTCCAAAAATATTCTAAAGGTCGAAGAGAGGGAATAGAGAATAGAGAAAAAGCAGCCTTGGCAGCGATTGGGACTGCCGGAGCTGTAGCAGCAGGTGGAATGGCGTTAATGGGCGGAACAAATGCTGCTAGAGCTGTACGCCCATCACAAATTCTTGCAGCGCCAGGAAGACAAGCAGCTGGAAATATTGCACCGGGACAACAACCGCCTATTCGAACATACAACAGACCGCAGCCACAGCAAAAACAATTGCCACAAACTCCGCCTCCAATAGTAACTCCATATTCGCCAAAACCACCTCAAGGACAACTTCCTCCTCCTCCTCAAGGGCAATTGCCAGCTCCTCCGCCAGGAAAAGGACCGCGTGGACGCCAACCTTCCGGCCCACTAGAGCCTATTGCAACACCTTATGAAGTTGATCCTCAGCAAAGCTTTAAGCTTGTTAAAAGCTTAGGTGTTGATAAGCAAATAGATCAAGCCATCTCCAGCGGACTTCAAACTCACGTTGTAGCTCAAGTATTACGCGAAACACTTCCACGTAATAAGACCGCAGTGCTAGAAAAGGCTCCTGGAGGTATTGAAAAGGCTTTAGAAGACTACTCACGTATAAGACAATCCGAATTACAAGCTCAACCAAGAACTGAAGCATTGCAAAAGTTTAATCAAGTTAAAGGCAAGCAACCAACAATTCGTGAGCAAGAACTTGCACGTGTAGCTAACTCTGGATTTACTCCTCAACCAGAAGTTGATCAGCCTCAAGTTTCTCCTGAACAAGAAGCCTACGAAGAGCAGATGGCTCCTCCTGGCATGGCATCTCCTATGCCTCTTGGAAATGTCAATCAGCAGGTGCAACAAGCGGCTAAGGCAGTTAAACACCCATCAGCTGAAGGTAAGTCCCTAGAGAGCAGAAAAGAAAGCTTCTACGTCCCTAATTATGTTCATCCTGGCGAGTCTAAGGAAGAATTTAATGATAGAAAGATCCTCTATGATGCAATCAATAAGGGAGCTAAAGCCCTTATGGAAGGAAAAAGCTTCAGAGACTTTCCGCTTAATCCTATTACAGGTTCAAAAGGATATTCAACGGCAGCCGATGTTCTTAAGTTTATTGCCGGCATCCCTAACGTTTATGAAGAGCTGCTTGACGACAGTGAGAAAGACGAGATACAACAAGCCGTAGAGGGAGATAGAGACTATTACGGGGCTCATATGACGCCTAACCTTATTTGGAATCTCATGCTCTCTGTAGAACCCCGCATCTCTTCTATGATTCCCAAGTCTATCAAGGGAGCCAAGGGTAAGCCGCCGGGCGGAAAGATGGGAACGACAGAAATGAGACGATTTTTAACCCATGGTGTGTATAATGTTCTTTCCGGCAAGAAGATTTCATCTGAATTAGCGGACAAAATAGGCAAAATCTCAAGAGCTACCGAAGGCTTAGACGTTATGATAAAAGCTTGTAAAGCTGGAAATGACAAAAAAATGATGGATGAAATGGAAAGACTTGCTACAGATGATGAATACTTTATGCAAATTATGAAAGACGAAGCATTAGATATGTTAGGAGCAAGACCGTGAAAACAGAAGAAGCAATGCGACAACTCATTCGGGAGAAATTTTCTTCTCTTACAAAAGAAGAGCTAGAAAAAATACTCCGAATGATAGAAAAAGTTGAAGCAAAGCATAAAACTAAGGCTTCCAAGCGTTCTTAGCGTTTAATGCTGCTAGTTGTTCTCTAAGTTGGCGAATCTCTTCGTCTTTCAAACCATCCCCAATTCTTTGGATTGCTTGTCTTTCTCCAACCTTGGTTCCTGCATAAAATAGGCCGCTTAATACTGCAACCTCAATAACTGTTTCAAAAAAGCTATTCATTTCCTCTCCTCGTGTATCTCGACAAAGCGTCTTAAAAGTTCCGTGATCTGTTTAGGAACTGACATGTGTTTTTTAACGCAGATTAACTTGGCTCTTACATAAAGAGCGTCTGGTAATCTTACTTTAACGAGCACGTGTTTGTTTTGTTCCATGGCATTATTGTACCACAGGTACCATAAATCTGCACGCTGAATGAATTTTTACTATCAACTTAAACTTTTAATTTGTACATTAAGGTCAACTTAACCGGAGTAATCCAATGTCTGCTTTATCCTTTTCTCAAGGCAATATGAGCTATGTCCAGTCTAATGGATCAGCTCCAAATAGTGTAACTTTTCCATTTGTTGCAGCAAGAGCTCCTGCTTCAACCGATATCAGATACGAAGTTGGGAAAATGTGGATTAACACAGTTGCACAAAACGTTTATGTTCTAAGCGCGCTTTCATCATTTAATGGCGTAACAAGCGCAAGCTGGACATTACTCGGTGCAGCAGCTGGTAACTTAAATACGTTGACAACAGATGACCTTACCGTCGTGACGCCATCGGCTGGCAACATTAACCTCGCAGGAACAGGAAGCATCGCAACTTCTGGGTCTGGGGCTACAGCAACAATTGGGCTTACAGGTCTTACTAACCATGCCGTACTTGTTGGTGCAGGAACAGCAACAATTACCAAGCTAGCAGTTGGTTCAACAGGACAAGCTCTTATGGGCGCAACTGGCGCTGATCCAGCATGGTCCGGCTCTCCTTCCTTCTCAGGCTCAGTAACAGCCGCAACAACACTTACTGCAACACTTGGCGCAATTACTGCAACAAACGGTAACCTTTCATTGGCAACAGCAGGAAACAAGATCATTATAGCAACAGGCGCTAACGCATCTGTTGGCACTTCAGCCGCAATGTCCGGAACTCCTGGCGCTGTAACAGTTGCAACAACTGCAAGCTCTGCAACAGCTAAGATTTTCTACAGCCGTGCAACTACTGGCGGAACACCTGGCAACGTTTCAATTACAGCGCAAGACGGCACAGGGTTTACTCTTACATCTACAGGTAACGAAACATCAACTTTTAACTGGTGGATTATCAATGCTTAGTAACTTATCAAGACTTGAACATAAAATCGGCGATAAAATTTATCATTTTCTCTGCGATTCAGACTCACCTTTAGAACATGTAAGAGAAGCGCTAATCGCTTACCTCGATTACGTTAATAAAGTAGAAGAGTCGCACAAAGCAATTCTTGAACAAGCGAGACTTGCTAAAGAAAAAGAAGAAGCCGACAAAGCTGCGGCTTTACCTGTAGAAGTACCCCCATCACCGGAGGCTTAAATGTCAGTTTCAAACGTTGCTTATCCTGAAGTGCTACAGTCTGTAGCTTTTGGAAGCATTACAAGTTCTTACACGGCTATTGGATCGGCAGGATGTGCTAACCAAATTAGAATGTTTCGTTTGGTTAATGCTACCGATGGAGATGTATTTGTATCTCTTGACGGGGTAAACAATCACTTCTTTTTGCCAGCAAGTTCATTTGTTCTATATGATCTTTGCACAAATAGAGAACATGCCGCTAGTGTGTTTGTTCTTCCGATGGGTACAAGATTTTACATAAAGTATTCTACTGCTCCATCACAAAAATCGTTCTACGTAGAAATAATTTACGCTAAAGGTCAGTAATGCAAAATGAAAGTTTCGGTAAAGTAGAGAAAGATGCAAGTGAAAGACTTGATCATTTAGAGCAAACGCTACCTCATCTTGCGAGACTAAATGAGCAGTTATATTTATCTGATTCAGTAAGCAAGCTTAGCAAAGATCTTGAGAAGCTAGCTTTTAGCGAAATAGAGATTAAAAACAAGTTAGACGAGCTAAAAGATTCGGTTGATTCAGTTGGCAAAAACCATGTCTTTGACCAAGCTTATTTAGCTAATCTCATTGCAGAAGTTAGATCTAAAGCTGAGCTTAATTCAGCTCAATTGAACCAGATAAACTCTAGCTTAAAGAGCGATATTAGTAGTTTAAACGATCATAAAGATGGATTATACCTCAAAATTCAAGAGGTAATAGATTTAATCGACTCTCATCCTAAAGTTGCAAAAGCAAATCTTGCTGTGTCAGCTGTGTCTTTAGATTTAGAAAATACTAAAGCAGATGTGGCCTTGTTAGATAAAAAAAGTGATTCTTTATCAGCTTCTTTAACAGCTTATGCCAGCTCAATGTCTGCCATCTATAAAGATAGAGATGCAGACAAAACAGAGATAGCAAGCCTAAGACTTCTCGTTGACCATTTGAGATCGGATCTAGATAAATTCAAAAAAGACTCAAGATTTTTGATTTTAGATTCATTAGAACAACACAAAGAAGAAGTAAGTAAAAAGTTTGCAAGCCTTCCAGTGCCCGAAAAGGTGCCATTAGACGAAGTAAAAGACGAATTTGATAGAAAACTACAGCCAGTCTCTTTTGACGCTAAGAATGCCAACCTCCGTTCGTCTAACAACGAAACCAAGATTCTGCTTCTAGAAAAGAAAGTAGAACAACTTTTTCTTTTCAAGAGCCAATCCGATCTAAATAAGTGAGGCTAAGTGAGCCAAGGCGGAATTTTAACGATATCAGATGCGATATTACCTCCTGACGTACCCACATCATTTGTTGGAAATACCGGAAGCGGCTCACCTGTAGGAAATGTTTTTGATATTGTTGGCACAGGAACCATATCCACTTCAGTGGTAGGTAACGTGCTTACGATTTCATCGAGTGGAGGCGGATCTGTAACAAGTGTATCAGGTACACTTGATAGGATCACATCTACTGGCGGAACAACACCTGTAATCGATATAGCTGCTACTTATGTAGGTCAAACAAGTATTACTACGCTTGGGACTATAGCCACAGGTGTTTGGAATGGGACCGCTGTAGATGCTACGCATGGAGGAACCAATCAAACTACCTATGCAGCTGGAGACATTCTTTATGCTAGTGCAATAAATACACTTGCTAAGTTGCCAGTTTCTACAGATGGTAAAGTGCTTACGCTTGTATCGGGCTTACCTTCTTGGCAAACATCAACAGGTGGTGTTACAAGTATCACAGGAACAGCAAATCAGATAGCAGCGTCAAGTCCAACGGGAGCCGTAACATTATCTTTGGTTGGGCCATATACCCCGACAACGTACACATCGCATGGTGTGTTAATAGGAGCTGCAACTTCTTCTATTGTTGCTACGACAGCCGGCACAGCGGGCTATCTTTTAAAATCAGGAGGAGCCAGCGCTGACCCTTCTTTTGCAGCTGCTTCAGCGGTCGGAGCAAGTTTATTTTTACTATCTACTCAAACCGCATCAGCATCAGCTACCATAGATTTTACAAATATTCAAGTAGCAACTCCTTTTAGAAAATATCTGTTAATATGGAGAGGTGTATCTCCTACAACGGATGCAGATGTGTTATGGATGCAATGCTCATCTAATAATGGCGCTTCCTGGATTACGACAACCTACCAAGCCGGATGTAATATTACTCCTTACAATTCATCAGTAACCACAAACACAAGTTCGACCGCTAATTTTTTGCTATCTACAACTTTAGATTCTGCTTCAGCGGTAAATATGTGTAATGGCTCGTTAATGTTTTTTACACCGGGAGCAAATTATAGCTACATGAATGGCTCATTTTCTAGTTTTGACAATGCTTTAGGCTCTACTGTGTTTGGAACAATCGGCGGAAGAATTGGGTCAACTGGAATAAATGCTTTAAGAATGATTATGAGCACGGGCACTATCGCCTTAGGATCATTTACTTTATACGGAATATCAGAAAGCTAAGGGTAATATGACAGTAACTTCAATGATGGGTGTTTCAACTGTAACTGGAACAGAAACACAAAGCAAAATTGCTAGTGGCGCTTCCGGAACAATATTGCAATCTACCGGCACTACAACTCTTTGTAATTTTACAACAGCAGCTTTCCCCGTGACAGCAGGAACTGCAAATAATGTCTTGACTAGTGATGGAGCCAATTGGGTAAGTTTAGCTCCAGCTGCTACAAGTGTTATCGTTACAACTACTTTTAGCTCTTCAGGAACTTGGACAAAAAATAGTGCTGCAACACAAGTTCTACTTTTAATGTGGAATGGTGGGGGAGGAGGAGGATCAGGCAGAAGAGCGACATCGACTACATCAGGTGGAGGTGGTGGTGGTAGTAATGGTTTTGGACTATATTGGTTTGGACCATCTGCTTTTTTTAATACTTCTGAAACAGTAACGATTGGAAATGGTGGTAATGGTGGTACAGCTATTGCCGTAGATAATACAAACGGTAACCCGGGTCAGAACGGAGGCACAACAAGTATTGGAAATATAACTTGTCCGGTTCCCGCTACATCTTTTGGGGCTGGAGGAACTACCACAACTTCTACTGCTGGGTCTAATAATTTATGGCGTGTAGTTACTTTAAATGCGCCTGTTGCTGCTCAAGGGGCAGGAGTTGCCGGAGGCGCTGGTGGTAATACGACAGGAACTAACGCAGCTATTTCGGGAGCGACAACAAATATTCTATATATTCCTTCCGGCGGTGGTGGAGGATCGGGAGCCGATTCGGTTACTGCAAGACAAGCTGGTACGGGTGGAAATTTACAAAAAATTGATGCCACAACATTAATTTTAGGTGGTACTGGTGGCATAAGATCAGGAACTATTGCAGGAGGACCAGGGAATATCGGAATTGTTACAGGCGGTGTTTTTTCAGGAGGCACAGGAGGCGGTGGCGGTGGAGGTTCTACTACGGGGACTAACGGAGGAACTGGGGGCGTTGGCGGTGTTCCAGGTGGGGGAGGCGGCGGCGGTGGAGGTTGTATAAATGGCGATACTTCAGGGGCAGGCGGCGCCGGGGGTAAAGGGCAAATTATTATCATAGAGTATTCATGAGTAGTATAATTACAACTTTTGATTCTTCTACAACATGGACTAAAAACGCCAAAACCATTTACATGCTTATTTTAATTTGGGGAGGTGGTGGTGGAGGTGGGTCAGGCAGAAGAGCGACAACTGCCACATCAGGTGGAGGATCCGGCGGAGGTTGTGCAAATGGATTTTATTATTATTTTCCAGCCTCTGCATTTGGAAATACAGAAACTGTGACAATAGGACTTGGGGGGACTGGAGCGACAGGTATAACAATAGATAACACTAATGGTTCTGTTGGAAATGCTGGAGGTGTTAGTTATTTTGGAAATATTTCCTGTAGTTCATCTATTAATCGTGGAGGCGCAGGAATAAATGGAACTGTTGCAGGCGGTGCAGGTACAGTATTTGCCAGAACAATAGATTTACCAATTTCTACATCAGCAACTTCTATAGCAGGAGGTTCAGGAAATTTAACAGATGGATCTACAGCAGCAAATCAAAATTTTTTAACAAGTTTATATCAATATGCTTCTTCTGGAGGTGGTGGCGCTGGAGCTGATTCAACAACAGCACGAACAGGAGGAAACGGTACTGCTATTACAAAACTCGATGGAACAGTTTTAATAGCGGGTGGTGTAGGCGGAGTTTCTACAGGCACGATCAATGGTACTAATGGAAATATTGGTATTGTTTCAGATGGTTATTATACTGGAGGCACAGGAGGCGGTGGCGGTGGCGGAATGGTCGCAGGAACGTCTGGACTAGGCGGCGTAGGTGGAGTCCCTGGAGGTGGTGGCGGTGGTGGAGGCGGTTCTTTAAATGGAACTTTGTCCGGTGCTGGCGGAAATGGTGGTAAAGGAAGAGTTGTTGTAATAGAATATTTTTGAGGTGAAAAATGGTTGGATTTGCAATTGTAGAAAATGAAAGTAAACAAGTAGTCAATGTAATTGATTGGGAAGGTGCCGAATGGTTGCCCCCTCGTAATCATTTAGTCATTAAATCAGATGAAGCGAGTATTGGTGATATTTATGATCCATTGACTAAAACATTTACTAAACCAGAACAAATCTAGGAGCGGTATACCCGAAAAAACATGAGCTCAAACCAACAAACGCCTAACAGTTTTTATGTAGTCTCAAATGCTATCTCATCGTCAAGCCCTTTTATTGAGGTTTTTGAAACAAGAGCTCCGACCTCCTACGACACTAACTATCCAATCCAAAAGCGTTGGTTTAACAAAACCACAAACTCGGAATGGATTTTAACAGGTTTCACTAGCTTTAACGGTGTTTTGCAAGCTACATGGGTAGAATTCATGGGAAGTTCTGGAGTTGTAGAGGATTTTGCTGTACAAACTGGAACCTCTCCAGTTGTACCATTAGTAAGTACCGTAACTTTTAACGGAGCAGTTGTTCCAGCTGGAACTCATCCAGTACGTACAGATGGCACCGGGGCTAATACAATGGCTTTAGAAGTTCAGATAAGCCAAGCAATAGCCGCTACAGACGCAACCAAAATAGGCCTTGCAGCATTTGATTCTGCAAGTTTTACCGTCGATGCAAATGGCTATGTAAGTTTGGTGGGTGGAAGTGGTGCAGTTATTGAAAAGATTAACTTAGATACTGGGACTTCTCCGATAGTTCCTTCGAGCGGAGCCATTACCTTGACAGCTGGGACAGTGGCAGCGGGAACACATCCAATTCGAACAGATGGAACAGGTCCTAATACAGCAAAAATTGAGGCTCAATTTAGCCAAGCAATAGCCGCTACAGACGCCACAAAAGTAGGTCTTTGTAATTTCGATTCAGCACGATTTACTGTGGATGCAAACGGATTTGTCTCTTTGGGTGGGTCTGGAGTGGTAGAAACTTTGACTGCTGATACAGGTGGTGCATTAGCGCCAACAGCGGGCAACTTTAATATATTTGGGGGAGTTGGCATATCTACTTCCGGCTCTGGTTCAACTATCACAATAAACAATAAAGGAGCTTCTCCAACATCAGGAGTAGTTAACCTAGGAGTTTCCTATTCCGGCGGGACATTTAAAGTAACATCAGCTTCAGGAAGCGCTTTATCAGCAACTAATCCAGGTTATGTCACTTTGCAAGGGAAAACAGCAGGCATAGTTAAGACAGTAGCTGTGACATCTGATCAATCTTTTGTGGACGCAACAGGAGCTAGCACTATTAGTGGTAATCTTTTTGGACTAACTACAGGTATAGCTTTTACCCAAGACATTCCATTTTGGATATATGCCGTACTTAATGATGCAGAAACAGCAATTTCATTTATGATTAGTCGATATCCAGGTGCAACCGGTTCTCCAGCAGCTGCAAAAATTGGTAAAACAGGTAGTGCAGTTGCAGATTCACAAGGAAGTTTCTTTGCTTTGAGCAATCCAACTGTAGCTGACTATGAATCTAATCCTTGCCTTAACATTGGATCAATGAGAATGAGAATGAGTGCTGCCGATGATTGGACAGTGCAAGCATTAGATAATGGAGATGGAATCGGTGAATTTCAGTTATCTAGGGGATTTGTAATGACTACTGGTCAATTCGGAGCTGCTTCAGGTAAATATTTTTATGATAACGGTGGAACAGCGCCAGCCTTTACATCCACTTCATTTAACTATTATTTCCAAGATTTAAGTGGGTTTTTTCATTATTTTTTTGAGGGAACGAATGTAAGCACAGCAGGAATTGGAGCAGTTACTCTTTTACTTGCATTGCCTTATATAATAGCAGGCGCAGTTCATGGAAGCGGATATACAGGGGCAGCGGGAGCCCCAACAGGAACAATTATTCCCAAATTGTTTACAGCATCTACAAATAAAACAGCTTTAGCAGCTCCGGCGTCTGCTAGATTTTTTCTAAATAATGACTTTACATTAACGACAGATATGAGCATGTGTGGATATATATCAGCCGTTAACTCTTAAGAATTGGATCGTAAACTTCGTTTAATGGCATTATTGAGTCGATTAAATCTTTCACATCATTATTCCATCGCATTCTTCTGGGAATTTTGACATTAAAGAAAAAGTCCTCGTCTCTGGTCCAATAATGGTGCATGCGAAAAATAGATCGAGTATTAGACGGGGATTTATAATCATTAATTCTCTCAAAAGCTTCATTTACGGCATAGCCGTTTAAATATGTAAAATAGTGAGGATTTTGGCAATCTTTTATCATTATAGGCTTAGCTATTGTTTTGATAGACGAATTCCCATGAAAATCATCTTTTGCTCTCCAAACAAGATGATCAAGCATCTTCTCGCCTTTAGGAATTTTAGAAATATGTGAAGTTCCGTAAAAAGTCCAATTTATAACAACAGCAGAAAAGCTGTCATATAGTCTTAATTTATCAATAAGTTTTGAGCCATCAGGGCAAAATATGAATTCATCAGTATCGATAAATGCGCACCATTTAGCCCTTTTTTTGATAGATTGTGAGCAAATAAAATAAGCGTTGCATTGAATTGCATTCCATTCTTTAGGAGTATTGTATTGATACGGCCAATGAATTAGGTCGACTAAACCAGATTTAATATAAGGATCTAAAATAAGCTCTGGATTATCTTTGCTTAGATTGTCAAATAAATAGAAATGTTGGATGCCTTGTTTTTCATGAAACTCTATCCATTCAGCTAGAAACCTAGCCTCATCTTGAAAAATAGCACAGACGACAAGATCATATTGATAACTGAATGCCAATAAAGGCCACAGAAGCAAGGCGATTAAATATTTCATTGAGACTCTCTAAATGTTTCTGTGGTTACTGTTGTAATTGTATAGCTAGAGTGTGACCCCTTTCGCTCAAATTTATCCGTAGTTGGAAGATCCATAACAACAACTTTCCTACCAAAAAAGCAGCAGTTGCAAGAATCCCGAACTTTAACGTGTGATTCTGCTCTCATGTGGACGTCTGCTAATATGGGCGTTGTCATAGATACCCCCCTTTTGACCTAGATTAGTCACAAAGGGGCTTTAATGTAAAACCGCTTTACATTACCAAATTTGCGCGTTCATTGGCAATTCTCTAAGAGTAGGCCGCACTTCGCCAAGCTCTTGTGATGAGGCTTTGCGCTCAGCTTTAGGCTCGCAAGTTTTAAGATCGCCGTAAGAGTCAACTGTGTAAGTTTGTCCATTGCTAGTAACGTGAGCATGAATAGAAGCGGAAACAAGCATTGTAGCTAAAATGTATTTCATAAAATCCTAAAGTTTGGGGGACGATTATCCCTGTGTTGTTGAATCTTTTGTTCTACGTGGCACGGTGTAAAAAGCCATCTTAAAAAACGTTTCATGCAAGCCCCGGAAAAGTAAGTTGATCTTTGGATTCTTTCTTTTTTCTTCTTTTTTTAGCAGGAAAAACAGGCATAGCAGGGGATAGATCAACAAGGGTAGCTCCGCAATGCTGAATAACAAAACGTTTGAGTTGCATTATTTCCTCTTGCTGCATAGCGTACATTTTCATGAGGTCGCCATGACGTGCAAACAGGCTTTTTCGAAGATTGTCTTGTGCTTCGGATGTTTTTGCAAGCTCTCGGTAAATAATGCTAACATCGTCATTTGCTTCAAATAGGGACAGTTGTATTGCGTGCGCCATGTTCTTCTTCTACTTTTAATATTTTCCATTCTCCAGCCTGTCCCGGGACAGAAATCCACCATCCAGTAACAATTGGTTGCACGAGTATAGCAGAAGAAACGGATATTTCGGTAGAGCCTTTTTTTAAGGTAACTAACATTCCTGAATGTCCTTGTAAACTTCTTCTTTTAATTCTTCAGTATTTGTAATCTTTGAAGGTGAATGTTGTATTATTGTCATTTAGCCACCTTTTTTTTTGGTTTGGCTTTAAGGTTTTTTTCTAAATCCTTAATTTTTTTGTCTTGGTTAACAAGAATTGATTGTAGAGCATTAAATTGAGATTCATAGGTCTCAATAAATTGATTCATGCGCTTAGTCTTCTCTTCAAGTTGTAACATAAGCTCTTTGATATGAGTACCAAACAAATGATTTTGACTGCATTGTGTCGCACGAAGATGCTCAATAGAAGCCCCCCAATTGTAGGGAGCTTCTTTTGTAGCAAAGTAATTTTTAAGATTGTCTAGGAATTTCATAAATTTTTACCATGTTATTGATGTGTTTGATTTTTAGCAACCTGCTTTTCGTTCCATGCCATGACGTCTTTGTTTAGCTGTGCTGGCTGTTCTTCGTACCGCTCTAGTACTGTAAGCCATTCCTTTGTCCAAGCAGCTTCTTTCTTAAGCTTCTTCTTAAAGTGCGCTTTACATACGGTCATGTAGTCCATGTAAAGCTGCTTTACATCATCGTCAAGACCTAGCAAAAGCACTTCCTCTTTCGGCTTAAAATTAACAACTTCCTCGATTATTTGCACTTCAGCTTGGTCCATCTCTTCAGAAGTATAGATACCGCTAAGATCTGCCGGGAATGCCTTACGTAAAGCTACAGCTTCAGCAACTTTAGCTAGCATCACATGCGGCATCTTCGTCCAGAAGGGATTCGGATACGTTCCGGAGGGTCTAAACTCATCCATGTACGCTGTTGCGGCTACATCATGCCATGTGCCATCGACTGTCATCTTTCTAACGTAAGAAGTGGCACTTATGATAATTCCCTTTTCATCGTATTCAAATTTAGATTCACGACCAGGTGCATATTTCCCAGTTCTCTCAGCAATGAGACGAAAACCATCAATAGATGTTTGTATCGTTCTAGTAGTTATTCCTGTTTTATGGTCTTTTCTTGGAATGCTATAGATCTGCTTCATAAAAGGATCAAGCCCTGTGTGCTTGCAAATGTGCATGAACATCTCAAGCTCGGCATCTGTTGCGCCTTTACATACGGTGTCCTTAAGTAATTGAATTTTCTCCGGTGAGAAGCTTAATCCTTGTGATCTTTTGTCAATTTCTAGTGTCATTTTCCCTTTTCCTTGTTTTTTATTTTGTGTTTGTCTAAAACAAAGGTAGCAAATTTTCATAGTTTGCTCCTTTAAGTGTTAAATTTCTTGCAGGCGGCCTAAAAACCGCTTGTAAGTTTTTTCAAGTCCGACTCAGAAATCTCCCAAGTCAATCGTTTGTTTTGTGTTCTGGAAAAATTCCCGGTACGTTTTAAGCAACCTGAGAAAACCGTCGAATGCGGCTTCATCATAAAGGTATGAACGCGCAAATTTTCCTTCCTTGCTAAGCTTAACGAATTCGATTGCTTTAATGTCATAACCTTTTTTCCTTGCCATATGCGCGTAAGCAGATCCTTGGTACTTCCAGGTTTTGCCTTCGTTTGCGCTTGTTTTAAAATCTACTAAAATTAAGTCCCCATTGAGGTCATAAATACAGTCGCATTCTCCTGTAATCATGTACTCATCATCATAAAATCTGTCAGGACGTGCGATAAAGCTCTTTCCTTTAGCCCACGCTTCATAGGAGTCAATATACCCATGTAAAGCCAAGGATATATCTCCCGTGGGCAGCCCTTCTTGCATACACTCGATAATTTCATGCACAGCCGTTCCGCGATCACAAGCGGCTTCTAAAATATCCTTTGGAACTAAACTGATGCCAGAAAAAGGACTTAAAATAGTTGTTACTCTTTCATATAGAGGAAAGGGGAAGTCATCATCCATAGTTAGCCTCGTATTCATCTTGTGCGTATTCGTATCTAAAAAGTTTTTGTTGATCGCAAAGATATTCGAAAATACCATCATCGTCTCCACGGATTGCTTTAAGATCGTCTTCAGTCAAACCACAAACCTCAACGATCATTTCAGCAGAGGAACAGTCAGTTTCTCGGTAAGCTTCAGCAAGAGTTTTAGCAAAGCCTTCAATTAACGCTGGATTTACATACTCTTCAAGCTTTGAAATAGCTTTAGAATATCTGCGGTCCATTTCATTTTCGATCATCTGTTCTTTAATTAACATGTAATCGTATTCATCCATGTATCGGTTCAATTGATAAATATTTCCATCCATTTTATTTTCCCTTGACGTTTCCGTCGTTCCCTGTTAACTTGTTGTCTGTATCGTAACATTTACAAACATATAAATCAAGGATATTTCATGGAACTTAAAGAATATTTAACGAAACGCGGCATTTCAAACGCTAAATTTGGTAAGCTTATAGGAGTGTCGGGAGCATCAATTGGGTTACTGAGCAAACAAAAAAGAGATACCTCTCTAAGAACAGCTTTACGTATTCAGCACGAATCAGAGGGAAAAGTTAAGGTAACGGATTTAATAGAAGAAAGTGAGTGGAAAATAAACTCTTGAATTTTTTGTAAAATAAGTAGAGAGTATGTCGGAAAGAGAGGCCTGGAAGATTAGCGTCTTCCAGGCAAAAACAAGGAACACAGGGGTTCCAATTATTGCAAATAGCCTCTTTTTATACAAGAGGTTTTATGCAACAAATTTATCCCCCTTATCAATTTCTTAAAAGCGTGCTCACAAACTGCTATAAAGCTGGGTTGCTGTATTTGCAGCTTTGGGAGCTAGCCGATGATAACCTACAAGTTAAGTTGAAAAAGAATGACATTAGAGATCGCCTTCTCACTTCTCCTACTCGTGTGCGTAATGACATTTCTATGTTGGTGCGCGAAGGACTCATCTCCGTCTACGAAACGGCAGACGTCTATAAAATCGAACTCGTTGGGTGGGATAATGATGACGAGGAATAAGAGCGTTAATGTGTGTTACTGCCGCAAGTGTATTGACCCTTTGCTTAACTATGGCGAGATACTCATGAGCTGCTACGAAACGATTTGTGAGTTTTACTCAGGAAATGAATTTGCTTTGCCGATTCAAGAAGCGCAGTGTGGACCTGGAACCATGACGATGGTAAGATTTTTAGAGCTTAAAGGCTTTGTGACAACTACAGAGCTAACGGAAGATATTTGTATCGTTAAGCCAAATAATCACTCATATAGCAAAAAAGGACATCTGTATTGCTGCAATCCAGCGATTCATTGTGCTGATTTTGTTAAGAGTGATATGTTAGATTAGTTGAGAAAAGTTAAAGTGCCGCTGCACGGATGCAGCGGCGTTAACTTTGTCCTGATAGGAACAACTATCAGATGAACACACGTGATAATGTCTTCATCTTATAGCTCCTATCAGTTTTTTGCAATTGAAAGAAAAAACTTTATAGGAAATTTATGAAAAAACCATCTGCACAACAACTTCAACTCCTAGATTCAATCACAAATGATAAGGAATTTAATCATGGAGAGAAAAGGCTTTATAAAGAACTTCTCTTCATTTCGCAAGCTCATGGGTTTTGTTATGGAAGCAATGCTTATTTCGCTAAAAAGTTCGGTGTGGATGTAAGAACTATATCCCGGTGGTTATCGCATTTAACCAAAAAGGGACTTCTTAAATTAGACATTTCTTATAAGAGAAAATGGAAAAGACATATCTTTGTTAACGAAAAAAGGCTTGAAGAACCAGTACCAATTTCCGACAAAATAATCGACATTCGAGACTTTTTTGATGAAGAGTCTAAGAAAAGTAGTAGACAACTCGAAAAAGAGGCTTTTGTACTCCTAAATTCAAATAAAGAAGTAGTAGACAAAAATGAGGGGGTAGTAGACAAATCTGTCGTACATAAGCGAAGTGCGAACCTAAGTGCTTCTTCTTACGAAGAAGCGATCACTAGCCCAAAGGTCGCCTCTTTTCAAAAGAAAAGATTTAGAACAATTTGCAAAGAACAAGAAGCCAAGAAAAAAGAAGAGACGGAAGCGCTCTTTGCTTTTTGCCAATACAAGGGTATTCCATTCGAGCTTGTTCAGCTAAGAATCTGGCATCATAAGTTTGGGTATGATAAACTCAATCGGAACATGAATCTACTCTTTGAAAAATTTGAGAAAGGCCAAGTCAAGACTCCCGACAAATGGATGGAAGCAGCTCTTCGCGATGATTACGCTTTTGGTTTAGAAAATATTGCAGTGAATCGTCAATTTTTCGAGGAAAACTTACCTGAATACATGTCAAAACAGTTCGTAATTACAGAAAAATATGCCACATGCGATGAAAGATCCATCGACTTTCAATTTACTCTTAATCCAGCGCTTTTTCAGGAGATGGTTATGAGGTTTTTTGAGACACAACAACAATACGAAGCATACGCTTAACACAAAACATGGAAATACTATGAAAAAATTAACAAAAAAACAATTAAGTGAATTTTCAGAAGAAAATACAAAAACTATATTTTCTACTCTTGTAGATGATGCAACCTTTGAATCAAATGATTTTGAAATTTTAGAAAAAGGAGGGCTTTTTTATCTCAATGAAGAAAGCGGCACATACGGGCCTTACAAAGAAGAAAGAGAAATAATGCTTCAAAAGCTACAATATTATTATAAAGAAATGGAGCGTAATTATACTTTTTATGCAGAAATGATGAATTTAATTAGAAAATATGACCATCCTGTGTGGGAATAAAATGTACTATCATACTGAAATATACGATTTTTATTGGATTTGCAAAAAATGTGGTGCTCCGAATAAAAATGGGTGTACTGATCCCGATGATTTTTATTACTGCACTACATGTAAACAACCAGATTTTATCGGAGAGGAACTAAACAATCCCTACAGCGAAGAAATTACAAAATTTTATCAAAACAAAATCTAACAAGGACTCAAAATGAAAAAATTGTCAAAAGAAGATGAAGAAAAAATAGAAAAATTTAATCCTATTTACGAAAGCAATTATGGACATGAATTTAATTGGTATCAAATTCTAGAGGCAAATGGAAAATATTATCTAAATGAAGATGGTAAACTTAAAGGGGTTTTTGATAGTCAAAAAGAAATATTTATTGCAGTTATAGAAAAAATGCACGCAGAAATCACAAAATATAGTGAGGTTACGCAAAAAGCTTCTGAAATTTTAAACAGTTTGTAAGGAGGAAGCGTGAACGAAGACGAAATGACTCCAGAATGCGAAGATTTTGTAATTCTCTGCTACAAGCTCAGAAGAAATCTAGATATAATAAACTCTAGTGATTTCAGCCCTAGAGTTTGGGCATCGGTATGTACCCAAAAGCTCATTGACATTTGCAAGGATTGCCCAAATCCTGAAAAAGCATTTAATCAACTGATCGTAGGTCTAAACATAAGTTTTGAAGATCAAACGGGGATTAAATGAACGAAGACGATTGGAAGGAGCTTTTTAAGGGTACTAAAAGAAGATGTTTGGGTGAGATGCTTTTGTGGTATGGGGCAAGAGCTATTCATCCAGGAATAGAAAAAGAAATAAACGAATTGATAGAGGCTGCTTACGAAATGGGTAGGAAGGCATCAGATTTGACCAGGAACGAAGAAAAACAACACCATGAAGGGAATGACCTTCTGAAACAAAAAAACACCTAAAAAGGCAGGAAAACTATGATTATCACACACTACAAGCAAATTGACGGAAAAGGGGCACTTAAAGCTTCCTTTAACGTGACGCTACCAAAGTGGAGCAACTTTGAGATAAGAAACTTGACACTTTTCGAAAGCAATGGCAAACGCTTTGTTTCTATGCCATCACGTCAATACGATGACCCTCAGGGTAAGAAAAAATACTTTGCGTATTGCGCATTTCCTGACCATGATGTCAACGATAAGTTCAATACAGCGATCTTAGCAGCTTTAGACCAGCATATAGCACAGTTGCCGCCTGTAGAGAGGGTAACACTGCCTCCAGCTCGAGGAACCTCTCTTGCGTCTGTAAAAGACCTTGACGACGACTTACCCTTTTAACCCTTACCTATGGAAAAAACGTGCAACTAATGCTAATATTCCGAAACCAGTCGCAAGTCACCCTCGAGCCAGAGTTCGATGAGGATGACATGAAAGCTTTTATTGCAGCTGCAAAAGCTAGAAGGGGAGTAATGCTCGGCAACATCTTTATCGATTTTGCCGAGGTGATTTTTTTCTCTTTAACGGAGTCGGTTACAGAATGACACCTACTGAATTTGATTTGGGAGGATGATGAAAGATAATCTTTTCGGCCAGATAGCCCAATATGTGCTTAATGAGAGAGAATCTCAGTCTCAATATTTGCCATACAACATGAATTGCGTAGTTGATTGGACGTTGCCAATAGTGACGGTTTCAGAGTCCAACAGCGTAGAGCATTGGCATAAGAAGGCTGTGCGTCACACGCTGCAAAAGAAATGGATTTGGGCGGAATGGCAAAGCAAAAAACCGCCTGTGATTTTACCATGCCATATTAAAATGACTCGTATAGCGTCTAGAAAATTAGACAAAGAAGAAAATCTTCCAATGGCATTTAAATGGATTAAAGACCAAATTGCCGATCTTATCACGCCAGGTCTTGCAGCTGGCAGAGCCGATGACAATAAGCTGATGAGTTGGGAATATGATCAAGTCAAAGGCAAGCCAAAAGAAAAAGCTATCAGGATTCAAATATTTTGTTGAATAAAATCAGGAAATCCCTCAAAAGTATCTAAACAGGGGATTCTATGACAAAACTTTTACTTATCTCAATCGCTTGCATCAATCTTTTTAGCTGCACACTCAGCTTTCAAAACGTAATGACTAGCGGAGTTGCGTCAGATGTCGTTGACTCAGATCCTAAGACAGATACAAAGCTAGACACTCAACTAACCGTTCCAGTCAGTCCCTTGTAAAGCAGCTGTACATCAAAGGAAAAATAATGGATGAGGAAGTCAGTATCGCGGATGTAAAGCGGGCAATTCAGGTCTACCACGACACCATTCAGCAGATAGAAGTCAAACGGCTAGGTCTATGGCATGATGAGATGTATGCTTGGGGAGTCCTTCAAAAAGTTTTGAGTCATAATGTCCCTGTCATGAGGAATTACGATGAATGTTATGTGGGCGACTGAGCGGGATATTCTTGTTTTTACGATCTGTATAGTCATCTTAATATTGATGATATCATCAAATAACGATAAAGGACTTAGGTGACAAAAACCCCCCGAGCACGATTGCCCAGGGAGCCAAAACAAAGGTCTTCTAAACGTACGCTAAAATCGTACAATTCTTAATGTTTTTTTGACACATAATTAATGATTGCTTCTTCGACAATCTTTTGAATGGTGACGTTATGCTGTATAGAATGCAAACGCATGAGCTTATGTACTGGTTCAGATAACTTAATCGTGACGTTTTTTTTGGTTTCCATATTTTTAAGCATTCTCAATCCTTTTAACTACTTGTAAAGCCACGTTTTCTATGTTTATGCCTTTTTCCTTAAGAAAGCCGTAAACAGTTCCCAAATAACGAAATTTTCTTATCACAGTAATCTTTTCAGGTTTTTTTATAATTCCAGTTCCTGATTTTATGTCTCCGCCTTTCTGAATATCTGTAACCAGCAAATCCAAAAAACAGCCATATAACTCATTGAATGTGATAGAATATATGTCCCGATCCAGAAAGCAAGAAAAAGTTTGTTTTAACGATCTGACGTCTTGTATTGTTCTTTCACTATGATCGTTCATAGAGTCGATCTTCATATCGATCGCATCATTCAATAAGATAAGTTTTTGTTCCGGTGCATCAAAAGCTTTCATATTGTCAAAAAGATCTTCTTTATATTTACCCCAGGCTGTAGCAGTTTCTAAATCAGAAAAAGAACATGCGCGTTTAAAGCCAGGTTTTCTGATTTGCACATGATAGCGATCTTTAATTTTTCGAATTGAGGCCATATAAATCCTTTAAGCGGTGTAACCATATTAGAAAGCCAGCTTCCAAAAAAGAAATCGGTTTAAAATAGGTAATTTTAAATGTTTTTAACAATTGTTTTTGGAAATGTGTAGCAAAAAGTTCGGAAAGAAAAGGGGAAGAAGAACGCGCTTTTTCAAATACATTCATTCTTTCTTTTTGTATCGATACGTTATCTAGTGTAATGATTTCTTTATGTTTCCGGTATTCAGATAGTTTTGTGCCCGGAATGTAATCACTGGTATCGCTTATATCGCCACCACCCGCGACATTAAAGGTGCAGATCTTATGGGCATTATCAGTAAGCTCATAAAGATAACATAGCTCTTTTCCAGGGTGCTTTCTAACTCCTCGTCCAATCATTTGGCAATACAAAGACTTAGACTTGGTAGGTCTAGCTATGATAATAGCTTCAATGCTAGGCTCATCAAAGCCTTCCGTCAAAAGCTGGCAGTTAGTCAAGACTTGTAGTTCACCACTCTTAAAACGGCTTAATATAGCCCTTCTTTGGTCAAAAGACATCGTTCCATCAATTGACGCAACAGAAACCCCAAGCTCTTTTAAAGAGTCAGCAATTTTATGACTGTGAGCAATGGATAGGCAAAAGATTAAAGTTTTCTTGGCTTTACATTCTTTTACAAAGGTTTCTAAGAGAATTCTATTCCTAGATTCATTGTCTAGCATCTTATAAACGATGCCCTTAAACTCAAAAGAGGTGGCATTATGAAGAGAAATATTATCTTTAGTCTTGATCCTATATGAAGAGATATCACAGAGATAGCCATCATTAATTAGATCTAAAATGTTCCGATCAAAGCTTAATTCACCAAAAAGAGATAGAAGAGGCTTACCGTCTGACCTCTCAGGTGTTGCAGTTACTCCTAAAATCTTAACTTCAGGAAAAAATCTTTGATAATTCTCTATGAAACGAGAATAAGTCCGGCAATGTGCTTTATGAGCTTCATCAAACACTAATAAATCAAATGGATGTTTTTTGGAAAAAGCAAGGAAAGCTTCAGAATTAAGAGAGGCGCCCGCCATGATGATTAGTTTAGCGTCTTTCAGTTGCTTGCCTTTAAACTTAGCAAATACCTCACTAGAGTGATAAAAATATGAGGCTGCTTCTCGGCATTGCTCAATAAGATCGATTGTAGGACAAACAATTAGTGTTCGTTTAGAATGTTTAGCGGCATGAGATAAGAATATAACAGTCTTACCAGCACCTGTTGGTAGCTGAATAAGCTGATTATTGCGTTTTTTAAAAGTTTCTTCAATTGTTTGAAGGCATTCTTGTTGATATTTACGCAGCTTCATTTCTTCACTTCTCGGCTATAATTAATCGTCTCAGCCCACTGAAACAGCGTATATTCTTGCATCATCTCGATAAGCTCTTCGTCTGTCGCGTCTCTGTCGTGCTCTAAAAAAAACTTTGCCTCAAGATCGGTTTGGTATTCTAGGTATAGGTCGTTCATTTTTTCACATTCTCCAGCACAAAATTATACAGATTGGCTTTATTGCGTCTTTCCTCGACAAGTTCTTGAGCAATTGAATGGATGTCGTTTGACATATTATCTAGCTTAGATTCAAGCTTGTTTTGCAATAGTACGAACATCCAATAGTTAAATGCACACATGCCGCCAAGAATAGATACTCCAGCTACAAGGCCTTGATGAAATAGATCCATGATATTCTCCTTTTAAGTTACTTTAGACTGTACTGGCTTTACACTGCACGTATCGGGTTGTCCGACACCGTTACCGGCTTTCCGAGTCTACATACAATATAACATGCGATCTGGTATTTAGCAAACATTTCTTTTCGCTTCTATTAATCAAAATAATCACTTAACATAGATGTGTTAAACAAAATAAACCCCACAGGTATGTATGGACAAGAAAATACGAGCTATCGAGAAGACAAACAAACATGAAGGCAAACAATTGAAAAGCCTTGAAAAAGCAGACAAAAAACAAGATAAGAAAATGGCTTCTATGAAAAAGAAAGGCTGCTAATCCTTACTTTTCAATATTGATGCTATCAATATCAAAGCGGCGCAGTGATCGTAATTTGATATCGGCGCTGTCATTGCATTAGTCGGTAATCGCTCTATAGACTCAATCATCTCATCTAACATCTTGATAAGGTCAGACTTGGTTGGTTTTTCAATGTAAAGCGGCTTTACATCGTCCTTATCTTGAATCTTAGGGATGACTTCATTACCCATATCATCGACGCGTATGAAGTTAACCCAATCCATAGCAGCGCATTCCATCTTAGCGCCACCACTTACAGAGATCTCCCCGCATTGACAACTCACATAGTCAAAATCATGGTAACTTTCGATCGTGGACTGACACTTTTTGCACTTGGCTCTATTTTTCATATTTATTTCTTGATAGGGTTATGGTAAAACAAGTTAAGACTAACAAACACTAGGAAAATAATGCCAGCACCAATGGGACATGAGCCATATAACACAGAAGGCGAAGGGGGGCGTCCTATTAAATATGATAAAGAGTTCATCGAAAAAGAAGCGGAAGCTTTTAAACTATGGATGAAACATCCAGAAAGTCTTTATATTAAATGTTTCGCTTTAGAAAGAGATTATCACCCAAGAAGGCTATCAGAGTTTGCAGATGTTAATGAAAGGTTTTCGCTAGTCCTAGAGATGGCAAAGGCTTGGCAGGAAGCCAGATTAGTAAAAGGAGGGCTTAAAAATGAGTTCCATGCTGGGTTTACTAAGTTTGTAATGAGTAACATTTGCGGATGGTCAGAAAAGACAGAAACAAAGGTAAGCGCAGTTGATCCTAACAACCCAACACAATATTGGGTGCCTGAAGCTAACGGTAAATCTAAAGAGTTGGTGAATGAGCCTACCGCCTAATCCATTGCTTGATCCTTACTGGAGAATCAACAACCTTTATCAGATCGTCGATAAGCAGGGTATTAAGCGTAAATTTAAGCTTAACTGGGCACAAGAGGCGCTATACCAGGACATGTGGTACTGCAATGTTATTCTTAAGGCACGGCAACTCGGAATTTCAACATTCCTGTGTTTGCTCTTTCTGGACCGTGCGTTGTTTAATGATAATGTGAGTGCTGGTATCATCGCTCACACATTAGAAGACGCACAACAACTATTCAGACGAGTAAAGGTAGCTTATGACAGTCTCCCTAAAGAGATCAAAGATTGCATTTCCGCCGAAAATGATACCAGTAACATGCTCAAGTTTTCGAATGGTTCTAGCCTCCGCGTGGGTACAAGTTTGCGTTCTTCGACATTCCAATACCTTCATATCTCTGAATTCGGAAAGATATGTGCCAAATACCCTGATAAAGCCCAGGAAATCATTACAGGGTCGCTTAATACCGTTGCACCCGGTCAATACGTATTCATTGAGTCTACCGCTGAGGGCCGCGATGGTTATTTTTATGACATATGCAAGAGAGCGCAGCTTGATAAAAACACAGGTAGACAGCTAAGCAAGCTTGACTTTAGATTTCATTTCTATCCCTGGTACAAAGAGCCTAGCTACAGGATTGGAAACTCTTTTCCAGTAACGCCAGAAATGCAGGCGTATTTTGATCATTTACACAGTATGGGCATACAAATAGATGATGAACAAAAAGCTTGGTACATAGGCCGTGAGCAGACACAGAAAGATGATATGCGACGGGAATATCCATCCACTCCCGAAGAGTCATGGGAAGTAACTAATGAAGGGCTTTATTACTGCAAGCAGATGACTATGGCGAGGTCTGAAAAGAGAATAGGGTATATCCCTTATGACGATACTATACCCGTATATACGTCCTGGGATTTGGGCTACAATGACAGTACTTCTATTTGGTATTTTCAGGTCCATCGTAAAGAAATCAGAGTGATTGATTACGACGAGGGGAGCGGGGAGTCGCTTCAATATTGGCTTGGTGTTGTAAAATCTAAGCCATATGTTTACGAAAAGCACCTCGCTCCGCACGACATTATGGTGCACGAATATACTTCAGGCATGACAAGGCAGACATCAGCGCGTAAACTTGGCATTAATCTTATTCCAGTGCCAAAAGTAGCTATTATACCTGGCATTGATGCGGCTCGTAGTATGTTTAATAGATGTTGGTTTGATGAAACAAAATGCGCGAAAGGTTTGAAGGCGTTAGACAATTACAAAAAGGATTGGGACGATCGTTTAGCTTGCTGGAGATCTCAACCGCTTCATAATTGGGCCTCTCATGGCGCAGATGCGTTTAGAACGCTAGCTACTGGTTTGCCCTTAATAGAGAACAAACGCACGCTAATAGATGAGCAAAACGACGCAGCTAGAGCTATGGAATTTAGAGCTAATCGATTTAGTCCTACTCGCTAATTGCCTAAATAAAATAATTCCTATATGGTTACTCTTTAGAAACGGAGGCAGCCATTTCACTCAATCCCGTCGCGTGGAATCCATCCAATGAACCCAATGAGGGCAACATCCGCTCATGGATGGATAACCTCTACTCTAAGTTCCAGCCCATCGAACAAGCAAGATGGAACCAAGCAAACATAGACACCCTCTTCTACGCAGGGGAGCAAAGCTTTGTTAATAGACACTTTAACTTCACGCCTCAAGCTAGTTACCAGCAGTACTATTTCAATCTAGTACAACAGCCCGTTAATATGGTGACAGGCTACCAACGTCAGCATCGTAAAAGCATCATGTACCAAGCAGCTGATGGCGCAGATCCTCTAACAACAGATCAGTACACACGTTTAATCATGAATGTAGCCCAGAAAGAGGGGATTCATGAGGCTTTTTCTAAGTCATGCGAGTTAAGTGCTGTTGCTGGTATGAATCTTATGCAGCCCTATTTAGACTATACTGGTGATGATCCTGCTCAAGGCCAACTTAAGGTTAAAGTGTGGGAATACAACAGCTTTATCGTAGATCCATACTTCCGTCAGCCAGACATGTCCGATGCTCAGTTTGTTTGGTGCCAGGAATACATATCTAAGCAAGAAGCAGAGACAAGATTTCCTGATAAAGTGCAGTCTGTACAGCCAATGCAAGGCTCGCCACAACGATATGGCAGGTTCTATTTTCTTCCTGAGAACTACAATATGAGCCGTAATGATCTCATGGTGCTCTCATACGTTTGGTACAAATGGAAAAAGAAAAAGAAGCGCCTCTATTCACGTAAACGCAACCAATTTTTTGATTTTGCAGGTGGAGATGAGCAACTCGAACAAATTCTTTATCATATTGACGATATGGAAGAAGTCACAGTCGAGACGCCGTGCTGGAAGCTTTGTTGTGTTCTTAACGATCAGTTGATGTATCAAGGTGAGAATCCTCTTTGGGACGGTCCAGAATGCCCTTTTATTCCTAATTACTGGAACTATGACCCGCATATCAGTCAGTACCAGCTTAGATCCCGCTCACTCATTTACCCAATGCGAGCGCCTCAGTTCCTCGCGAACTTCAAAATCATTAACAACAACGATATCGCTGCGGTAACTATCAACGGAGGCTGGAAACGCAAGATTGGCGCGGTTGCAAACGAAGACAATCTTAAGAAAGCGGGGAATGGCTACGATGTCATTATCAACGAAGGTTATGAACTCACTGATGTCGAAAAGATTATTCCTTCAGCAGTACCAGAATCAGACTTGGCTCTTGCTCAGCAGATGGTTGACCTAATATTTAAAACATCAGGTATTGACCTTGAGAACTGGTCAGGACAGGATGATAAACAGCTATCTAGTCTCACACTATTACTTAAGCAAGCAGCTAACTTAATGGTATTCCAGAAGTACTTTGATCAGTGGGACCATGCTTTAAAGCTAGTGGGCGAGCGGTTACTTCAGATAGCCCTTTACAACTGGAACGCTGAGAAAGTAGCCCTCATGATTGGCGAAGAGCCGTCTCCTCATTTTTACAGCCGTGTGTTTGCAAAATACCAAACAGTTGTTGAAGAAGGCCTTCTCACAGCAACTCAGAAGAACCTTCAAGCACAGCAAATGATGGATATTAATGCCGCATTCGGTCGTGAAGTGCTACCTCCATCAATGATCATTAAAGACATGAATATCACCGGCAAAGCAGAGATAATCAAGTTTCTAGAGCAACAAGAGCAGCAAATGCAAGCAATGCAGTCTGAAGAGATGAATATCAAGCATGCGTTTGAAGAAGCTAAATTGCAAGAAATGATCAGTAAGTCCGCTGCAAACATAGCTACAGCACGTGAAAGACATGGCAGAGCGGAAGCAGATATCGGCCTATTTGAAGAAAGATTGAGTGAAATTAGTCAGAATAGAGCAATGGCAACTAAAGCAAAAGTTGAAGCTTTAGCTAAACTTGTTGAGACAATGCATGCATACGGAGAAGTCGAAGCAATGCGTGATATGTCGGCTATTGAGGCTATGGGAGATGATCAGCAAGTAGATGAAGATATAGAGAAAGCAGACGCTAAACGGTCAGCTCTTGCAAATGAATTTAGGTTATCTATAATGGGTAATCAGCAACAACCGCCTCAAATGGGACAAGAAAGCCCTGAGATGGCACAACAAGAGCCTTCGATGGCTCAAATGGGGTAAATATGGCAGGTCAAAGAATTGATGACCATTCGTTTTGGGCCGGTGGGAAGTCTGAAGGTTCAGTATTTCCAAAAGGCGTACATTTAAAAGCTGAAAGCTCAGCTGAAGGCGCTGGGAAAGTTTCTAAGTATGAAGATACAACTGAAGCAATCCGTGGCGTGCAAAAAGCAGGCGAGAGCAAAGTGAATGCACACAAACAAAAAGACGGTTATTTTCATTAAATATTAGCGGGGGTGACCTCGCTAATTTAGGAGCCATATGTTTAAAGATCCAATCGCTATTAAGAAACAAGTGCATGAAGATAAGCCAAAAGACGGTAAGAATTCACCTTGGGATTTCAGATGCCCTCAATATGATCAAAGATCGAGCGTTTATGTGAGCGCAGGAGTTGATTATGGTTCTGGCCATAAGCAGCCAGTAGGACATTCTGACAATCCAAAGCAATTTGCAGCTACATTACCACAGAAATCGAGCGCCAAGCATGAAGCCGCTTAAGCAGTCACACACATCAAGTGCTAAAATAGGAATGGGCGATTCGTACGGATCGGGCGTAAAAAACCCAATCGGTAAGATTCGCGACATTTCTATGTCTAATCCTGTAAAGAAATCAAAGATTGGAAAGCCTCCAAAATCACTAGCTTAAAGATTTTTGATAAACATTATTTGAATTGTAAAGCAAATACTTTAAAAAAACATAATATATATTATCAGACGTTAATGCCGTTTCTTTCATATTTTTTTGAAGCCATTAAAAATGTTGTGGGGATAGTTTTATTATATCACGATGGCAATATAAGTCCAAGCTTTTTTGACTTGTGGTCAATTGCCATCCCTCGGTAGATCTTTTCGATCTCTTCATCTGACAGATCATCTGGCTCTTTCTCTTCAAGCTTTGCCTTATTAGCTTTGAACATGGCAATACTCCAAGCAGTGATCTCATGCTCTGTGACATTTCCATCCTTATATTGGTCCCACATCTCAATAGCTGGGATCATCCATATGATGCGGACTTCATCACTACCGGGATAAGCTTTGAACAGCATTGAATTAGATTGCGCTTGAGGCTTGGTAAGTCTTGGTTGCCAGATAAGGCGTTTGCTTACTCCGTCCTCATGAGTTCGTGTATGTGCGAAGATATAAAATGGATGGTTGCCAAACGGTCTTTGATCGATCAGGTTTTGGCAGCATTCTCCTATACTCATCTCTTGCTTCGTAAGATGTTGTAGTCGATCGTGTGCTTCTAGGCGATTAATCTTCATACTCTTGCCTTTAATTAAAGAAATCTTTTAAATGTGGTGTAGTCCATCGCATATCTGCGTCAAAGAAAAGGATACTATGACAGCACCCCAAGAAAATCAAGAACAACCTAATAACAAAGAACTTAATTTCCGTTTGCAAGAACGAGCTATGGCGGAAAAATACGAACGCATCTTAGCACAAGAACGTGCTGAGAAAGAGAGACTTACACGCGAACTTGAATCAAGGCAAAAAGTTGCTGAGCCTGAAGAAGAAGATACTGATCCTTACGTTGATCACAAGAAACTAGATAAAAAACTTGCACGTTTTGGCGAAAACACAATGAGACAAACTCAAAGTGAAATTCAAAAAGCTGTTGGTCAAGCTTTGCATGAAGAACGCAAACAAAACTGGATAAAACAAAATGGCGATTTTTACGATGTTTTACAACATGCTGAAAAACTGTATCAAAAAGATCCCGAATTGGCAGAATCCATATTAGATATGCCTGAAGGGTTTGAGCGGCAAAAACTAGTCTACAAAAGCATTAAGGCTCTTGGTGTAGATAAGCCAGCAGCGCCGACACAATCCATACAGAGCAAGGTAGATGCTAACAGGCGCTCCCCTTACTATCAACCAAGTGGCGTAGGTGCTGCACCTTATGCGTCTCAAAGCGACTATAGCTCATCTGGACAAAAGCAAGCGTATGAGAAAATGCAAGCTCTTAAGAATGCGTTGAGAATATAGAAGTTTGATAGGTTGCGGGGTGACTCGTCGTGGCTGGAACCCTTGTTATTCTTGATTAAAATAATTCTTATGATATATTGAAATTTCGGCTGCTAGCCGTTAATAGCAAATCGCGTACGAGGAATTCGCATCCTCTTCAAGACTGAAAAGAAAACGGACGTAGTAGGACGTCGTCCACCGATCTTCAAGTCATTTAATGTAAACCAATAGGTTTATCAGATGTCAATGATTACAAATACAAGTAATCTTGGACCCATGATTCTTCAGTCGCTTGCGCCTGCGATGTTGTATGTTCCAACCCCGACAATGAACTACATCACCGTTTGCGACAAAACTTCTATGCCAGCCAATGGCGGAACAACGATGAGATTCATGAGACCAAGAGCGCTCACTCCTCCAACAGTTCAACTCGGTAATGCCGGGATTGATCCACCAGCTCAAGTTCCACAACGTGATATCATCGACGCTCAAATGGCGTTTTTTGGTACAGGCTGTGTGATTAACGAGCAAGTTATTTTGCAAGACCAAGAAGGCGTTTTGGCATGGGTGTCAGAGCGTTTAGCTGTTGCTATGCGTCAAGCAGAAGACCTTATCCTTAGAGATTACATCGTCTCTGCAGCTTCAGTCATTATGGCTGGTGGCGGCGGTAACGGCGATAATCCAAGTAACTTGGGTGTGTCAGATTTTAGCTTAGTTGCTACTACTCTTGATACTAACAATGCCTACAAATTCATGACCGGTATCGAAGGCATGGACCGTTTTGGAACAGGCCCAGTTCGTTCAGCATATTTTATGCTAGCTAGCACTGAGCTTCAATCAGATTTTGATAGCCTTGTAGGTCAAGGATTCAAGTCTGTTTGGGATTATCCAAGCAATTCAAGTGCACTTCCTAGCGAAGTCGGTTCGGTGTTTAACATCCGTATCTTGACAAGCTCAGAAGCACCGGTTGCAAGACAAGCGTCTGCTAACTCAAACGACGTGTATTATAACACTGTTTGCGGTAGACAAGCGATTACGCATATTAATCAAGACGGCTACAGCATGAACTTGATTTATCGTGATCCTTATTTCTCTGGCATGCTCGCTCAAAACGCGACATTAGCAGTTAAATTTGCTCAAGCTCAAGCGCTCACGCAAGATACGGCGATCCGTAACTTGCTCTGCACAAGACTTAGCACACTCGGAGGGCCATAACCATGACTGAATACTCAAGATTGGCAAAAGGCTATTTCACATCAACAGGCGCTGCAAAGGTTATTAATTTACCTTTTCAACCTGACTATGTTGAGATTATTAACTACACGGCTTCAGCTGCATTTACAGATCACAGAGTGCTATCAGCACAATGGGACGTAAACATGGGCCAAGGGTTTGCTATTACCCAAGTTAAAAATACTACCTATCAAACAGATAGCGTTGTTTCTAACGGGATTAGCACATTCTCAGCAGGTCTTGCGCTACAATACGGCGCTAGACAGCAAGTTGTTGGAGCTACGAAAGCAGATCCAATCGTATTTAACGTTACTGCCCACGGTTATTCCGTTGGTGATATCGTCATTTTCGAAGGACTCTATCAGTCGTCAACTACAGGTATGCCACAAATCTGTGGTATTCCATTTGCAATTACTGCTGTCGGCGATGCGGACCATTTCACTGTAAAGTGGAACGGTAACCAATCAAACTACACAGCGTTAAGTGGTTCGCCAACTGGTGCTTATGTGAAAAAGGTGCTTTATCCATACCTTTACGCTCCTGGCGTTTCATACGTCGAAGCCATCACTACAGGCTCTACGACTACAATCGTTACAACTGCTCCGCATAACTGCGTAGTAGGTCAAGAAGTAGCGTTTCGTATTCCGTCAGCATGGGGTACAACTCAATTGAATTCTCTACCTAACGTTGTAATTCCAGGATCTCCGATCTATGGATATGTTGTTAGCGTAACGGATTCAAGAACAGTTGTAGTTAACATCAACTCAACAAGCTATTCAGCATACAACAGCAACCAACCAGTTGCTTCTGTATCTGGTCAGCAATTCCCACAAATGGTGGCTGTTGGTGATGTTAATACAGGTGGCGTTGTTATCTCTTCTGGTTCTGCATTGTATCCACCTCCATCAGTAAATGGAGCCAATACAATAAACGGTCCTGCTATCTCAGGTGCTTTCGTCAACAACACCTCACAAGGGTTTGTGATTGGCGCAGGCGTTTGCGTAACAGACACCGCAGCGGTTCTAGTTGGAGCTAATACCAACGTGATTTATTGGAAGGCCTATCTTCACGATATGAGCTTGCCAGTATAAATAAACGAGGGGGGCAAATTGTCCCCCTCCTTTTTAGGAGGAAAATGTCAGGAACAATCACCGGCCCAATAGCCTATTTGAATAACTTGCCAATAGAGTCACAATTTTATGAGCCTTCCAAGTTTAATATCACTGCAATTACGCTCGGGAAAACTACCATCATTACGACTGCCACAGACAATAATTATGTTGTGGGACAAAATATTCGAACGATCATTCCGTTAAATTACGGCACTTATCAATTAAATGGGCGTCAAGCGCTTGTTGTTTCACTGCCGGCAGCTGACCAAGTTGAAATAAATATTGATTCAACTCTCTATGATAGTTTTATTTTTAACCCTCCTGGTCAAAAGACTCCAGCTCAAATAATTCCTATAGGAGATTTTAACAGCGGAAAAATAAACAATTCGGGTAGAGTAAACACAGGGACCTTTATACCAGGGTCATTCATAAATATCTCACCACTGTAGGTAAAAATGGCAGAAAAACCAAAAGTTACAAGTTCAGCAGAAAAAGAACTAGACCGCATCGACAAAGATTTTAAAGAATTCGATGACAACGTTAAGAATTTGACTATGGACCGTATGAATGCAGTTCCTAAAGCTGAAACAGCGCCTCAAGTGGATAGATCGCAAGCTGAACTTAGGAACACAAAAGATGTTTATCTAAAACCCAATCGCACAATTTCTGTAAGAGACAAATTTAACGAAAAGTTTCGCGAATCATGGGAATATGACAAGCAATATGTACAATTTGAAGCAGAAAACCATGAGATTATCGGCGAAACTATTGATATTTGGACACGTCCTTACGGTGGTGTAAGTGCTGAATACTGGCAAGTTCCAACAAATAAGCCTGTTTGGGGCCCAAGATACCTTGCTGAACAAATTAAACGTGCTTCATACCATCGTTTAAAGATGGAACAATCCGTAATTAACAGTAACGATCATGCTGGTTCTTATTATGGCCAAATGGCCGTAGACACAACTGTGCAGCGTTTGGATGCTAAGCCGGTTGTTAAGAAAACAAGCTTATTTATGGGAGCTAGAAACTTCTAATGAACTTATTGCAGGATTGCATAACATACGTAAGAAGAATTATAAAAAGCCCTTCAGATGCTTTGATAAGCGATAGTCTCATTATTGATTATATCAATCGGTTTTGGACAATCGACGTTGACGCTCGTATGCAGTTATTTGATTTAAAAACCAAATACTCATTTCAAACACAACCAGGCGTTGATAAATACAACATGCCTCTTTATGACGTCCAAATTTCCACGATAGAACCTACAATGCCAAATATAGGTTCGTATCCTGTATATCAAGGGTTTTTAGGTCCGGCTTACGTTAATGGCATTCCTGTAGCATTTCAAACGCAAAAAGAATCGTTTTTCAATGCTTTCCCAAATGTTACTCAGTATAACCAAGCTGTTGCGCAAGGCGATGGAGGGAGCTCATATACCTTGCAAGTGCCTTTGCTTTCCTCCATCTTGCCAACGCCAAATAACCCCCCTTTTAATGCGCTTTTAAGAGGTCATGTAGATATATCCGGTATCGTAGCATTAGGTGCTAATCAAGACCCTCCAATTCAAGATTCTGCAAGTGCTGCATCCTCAATTCAAAATGTTCCGGTTACAAGCGTGAGCGCAGCTGTCTTTATCACAAGCATTGACGCGAATGGCAACAATGTAATTGTGACCGATAGTGGCCAATTTCTAAATACGAATGTCAATTGTGGTCTATTGATGACTCCGGGCAATGCTCCTAACGGAAATAGACCATTGACTCCTGATTATTCAGCTACTTCGAATATCGTTAACTACTTAACAGGTGAAATTTACGTTAAATTTCCTGTAAAAATCCCATTAGGTAACAACATAAGCGTTCAATGCTACTTCTTTGCAGCAGGACTTCCTAGAGCAATACTTTTTTACAACAACACTCTCACCCTAAGAGTTCCCCCAGCAATGCAATATCTCGTTGAACTAGATGCTTATCTTTCACCTGCGGCGTTTCTTTCTTCTAGCTCAGCTATGCAATTTGGTTACATGACAGAGTATATTGCCCGGGGAGCTGCAAGAAAAATCTTGTCTGATACTGGAGATCAAGATCAATTTGCTTTTTATGAGCCTCTTTTTAGAGAGCAAGAAAACTTAGTGTGGAAGCGTAGCCAAAGACAATTTACAGCTACAAGAACACCTACTATTTATAGTCAAGGTCAACAAAATGGTCAAGGTAACAATATTCAAGGCGGAGGCATGTTTTGACAGCTTTTACATTTAATGCAGATATTCCAGCATCAACAAACAACCCATCGACAGATCAACCTAAAATGTTGTTAAATAATCAATCCGAGCTAGCTATATGGGGTGTAGATCATATCACTTTTAATACTGCTGGAAGTGGAACACATGAGCAAACAACATTTTTAAATTATGCAACGCCTGCAACGCCTGCAAATCAAGGCTCCGTTGCTTATCCAGCTGCCGGAATCGAAGACGCGCAAACAGCGGAATATTTTTTTAAGAACGCAAAAGCAACCTTACCTGTAAGCGCTGTACGCTCATTTGGTTCTTTTCTTACACCAGCGCCATCCCCTACTTATCCAAAACAAATAACGCCAATTACAGCATTTAATTTAACTGATATTGGCGCTAATCCAACAGGTATTCAGGAAACAGCTGGACAAACCTATACAATTACGTTGAAAGACGATGTAGTTTTTGGAAATGATATTGTGGTAATTCCTTTTATTAGATCTTCAACGGTAAGCATCGTAAATTTTACCTTTACCAATCCAGTGCTAACTATAACTATATCAGCCGGTGTTGGCAATTTAAGAATTGACTTCCTTATACTTCAAATCTAAGGGAATATGGCAAATAAAATTGTTGTGGGTCCTATTCAAAGTGGTTTAACAACAAATAGAACCCCTTTTGCCATAGATAATGGCTCTTTTCCCGTCATGCAAAATGCTTATCAATGGCGTGGCAGAATAAAGAGAAAAAGGGGAACTGTAGAACTTGGAAGATTGGAACGATATTTTGATTCCACATCAACTTCGTACAATTCAGGATCGACAACTTTTGCGCTTACCGGTGGTTATGGAAATATTTTAACAGGTTTTAATCTTCAATCTACTGGCAATATCATACCCGGTACGGTGACGATTAACAATACCTCTAATGTCCAGGCCTACACAGATCCAGGCTTAGATGGCATTTTAGTAGGTAGTTCAGGCGGTTCGGGAACTATTAACTATAATTCTGGAGAAGCTTATATTTCCGGAGGTGGTGGCGATAGCATAAACGCTAAATTTAATTATTATCCCGATCTGCCTGTAATGGGAATTGAAGAATTTGTCAAAGATGCAACCTCATTTCCAGGAACCATCGCTTTTGATACAAAGTATGCGTACAACATCCTTCAAACCTCACCAAATAATATTTATGACGTCAGCTTTTACAAAAATCCTCATACTGGAGCGTACACAAACTATGTTCAAAAAACACACCCAACACCAGTAAAATGGAACGGAGAGGACTACCAACAATTTTGGAGTGTAAATTATCAAGGTTCGATGTGGGCTACCAATGGTATTACCATTCATTTTGATCCTACAAAAATAGGAATGCAATACAAAGCGATCACAACCGTAGACAACATCACTACAACAGCCGGAAACCCCCCTAGCACAGCCGATCTTACTATTACAGGGCATGGACTAGTCATCGGCGACTTTGTCTTTATAAACGAGGTGGTTACAACTACTGGCATAAATCTACAGACAGGATATGTTACGGCTGTCGTTAACGCCAATAAAGTAACGGTAACATTTCCAAATACTGTTATAGCAACAGCTGGAACTGGTGGGATAGCACAATATCTAACAAGTACTGCAATAGCTAATAAAGATTGTCTTCGTTGGTATGATGGAGATCCAACGAATGGAAGCGCTACAAATCCTACTTTAACAACAGATTTAGGATGGGTTAACTTTTGTCCTCCTATTTCTCAAGATAATTTTAGCGTTTCTAACTTGATAGCACAAAAATATTACCTTGTTGGCGCAAGGTTAATTATGCCCTTTAAGGATAGATTATTGTTTATCGGTCCTGTGGTACAAACTTCAGCAGCAGGATCTCAAGTTTATTTGCAAGACACTGTTATATTTAGCCAAAACGGAACCGCTTACTATACATCATCGTTTAAAGGAAATGCAGCTCTTCCCATCACCTTTAACCCTATTCTTGTTCCCATAAATCAAACAGGCACTCCTAATTCCTATTGGGAAGACACTACAGGCTTTGGGGGCTATGTACAAGCAGGAATAGACCAGCCTATAACCACTGTAGCATCAAATGAAGACGTTTTAATAATGGGCCTTCGTAGTGTACAAACTAAATTTGTATACACGGGAAACGATGTTTTACCCTTTAACTTTTTCATTATTAACTCAGAGCTTGGCTCAGATAGTTCCTTATCTACGATCAATATGGATGCAGGTGTAATGTCTCGAGGGACTAGAGGTTTTATCATAACTAACCAAGTAAAAGCCGAAAGGATAGATCTTAGCATTCCTGATAATGTTTTTCAGACAAAATATACCGATAATGGCCTTGAACGAATTACAGCGCAAAGAGACTTTATCAATGAATGGGTATACTTTACTTATCCGGCTAATGGAATAGAGTATAAATTTCCGAATACTACCCTTCAATATAATTATAGGGATGATTCTTGGGCAACTTTCATTGAGTCCTACACCACGTATGGGAGTTTTTATAAAATTACTGGATATACATGGGCTACTATTAGCGAAGAGTATCCTACATGGGAAGAATGGAACGTGCCTTGGTCTGCTGGGGCTTCAACTTTGCTTCAACCTCAAGTAGTTGGTGGAAATCAGCAAGGTTTTATCATTTTAAGAGATCAAGGAACTTCAGAGGCTACCTCTTTGTATGTGGGTAATATTTCATTTCCAGCAACCATAACAAATATTTCTCAAGCTAATCCGGCTGTTATAACAGCAAACAATACCTATGTGGTTGGTCAATCTTTGTTAATTTCTGATGTGCCGGGAATGACCAAGATTAATGGATTAACTGTAATTATTACCGCTGTTACCCCAACAACAATTACAACCAATATAAATTCATCCGCATTTACCGCCTATGGTGTTGGAACAGGATTAGCAACGCCTCCCCCTATTTACTCACCTAATCATAATTTAAACAGTGGCGACTACATTATTATTTCAGGTGCAATTGGCACTTGCTCATATCTTGTAAACAACCGAATATTTAGCGTGCAGAACCCATCCACAAATGAGTTTGAGCTAAATCCTCCTATAGATGGAACAGGTACTTTTTACGGGAATGCAGAAATTACAAGAATGTATGTCCCTTTTGTTCAATCAAAGCAGTTCACTACATTTTGGATGGATGCAAGAAAAGTTAGAATAGGTGCTCAGCAATATCTACTTACAAAAACACCTAACTCACAAATTCAGCTGCTTATCTATCTTAGCCAGGATGCAAACAACGCCTATAATAATGGACCTATTTATCCTAGCCTAAACTCTGAAAATGACTCAATTGTTTACAGCAGCATCCTTTATACATGTCCTGAAAGCACAAATTTAGGTTTGACTCCAGCGAACAACAATTTGCAAATGGTAACAGGAATAAATCAATCCCAAATTTGGCATAGACAAAACACAAGCTTAATAGGTGATACTGTTCAAGTTGGATTTACCATGTCTGACGCACAAATGAGATCATTCGAAGTAAATCCGGCAACTACAGCTATAACCGGAGCCTCGAAAGCAAATCCGTGCGTACTTACTTGTACAGGGGGATATTCCGCAGATAAATTAATAAAAGTTGTTGGAATTGTCGGCATGACTCAACTTAATGGAAACATTTACAGCGTAATATCTTCAGATGCTACCACCGTTACAATAAATGTTGACTCAACAAATTATTCTACTTACATCTCTGGTGGCTATGCTGCAACAGTAGCTCCAGCAAACCAGTTTGCTGAGATAGAGATTCATGGTTTTACTCTAGATACTTACCCAAGCATGGTTCTTTCATGAGCAGTAATATTTCTAATCAAGCAAGTTACGTAAGAACTACAAGGCAATTTCCTGAAGATGACACCAAAAAGCTTTCCCAAGAGCTAAATAAAGCTTATTTAGATATAGCCAATTCTGTAAATACTAGAACAATTGGTCTTTATACCTATAATCAGCAAGTCGTGACAGGTGAAGAGTGGTATTTAACGAGCAAAAAACAGCAAACTTTTAGAAAATTGTTTATTTTAAATTCGTCAAGCGTTTCTACGCCAATCGATCATAATATCAAAAACTTAAGTAATTCAGGCGGGACAACCAGAATACACGGATCATTTTATGATGGAACTTACTATTATCCTTTACCTTACGTAGATGCCGTCTCTGCCACAAATCAAATAAAAGTCAAAGTATCAGATACACAAATAATTTTGACAGCAGGAGCCGGGACGCCTCCAACTATTCAATCCGGATATTTGGTAATTGAATGGTTATCTCAAATTTAGATTATGATATATTGCAGAAAAGCGAGGTGAAAAAATGAGTTCAATGTCGGGCAATAGAGGTTATGGAGGTGATAGAATCCCTTCAGGATATAAAGCCGCGCAATTGCAAAATTTTACACCTCAAATGATGGGGCTTTTTGAACAGCTTATGGGGCAATTAGGGCCTGATAGCTATTTGTCAAAACTAGCTGGCGGAGATGAGCAAGCATATGCAGAAATGGAAGAACCAGCTTTAAGACAGTTTGCAGGGCAACAAGGTTCATTAGCTTCTCGATTCTCAGGCATGGGAACGGGAGGAAGAAAATCAAGTGGCTTTCAAAACACAGCAAATCAGGCGTCAGCTGATTTTGCAACACAAATGCAAGCTAATCGACATAACATTCGGCAAAAAGCAATAGGCGATCTTCAAGGATATGGAAGTTCTCTACTGCAACAGCGTCCTTATGATCGTGCTCTTGTACAAAAACAGCCTAAGCCGGGCATGGATTGGGGAAGTTTAGCGGCTCAAGGTGTAGGAACAGCTGTAGGAGCTTATTTAGGTGGTCCAGCTGGAGCAAAAGCAGGATCGCAAGGCGCAGATCTATTATGGCAAGCAGCTAATACGGGGGGTTAAAATGCCAATACAAGTTATAGAGGGAAGACCTCGCAGAGTTTCAGTAACTGAACAGCTATTGCATGGTGGATTAAGTGGAGGATTAAATGCGGTTCAGCAGCATCAAGAAAACACCGCGCTAAAAAATCGTGGCATTGACCTTGCTGGCGTGCGTGATCCGAATACTAGACAACAGATTATAGCCCAAGAGCTTCAATATGGGCGGAATAGACGAATGGCTGAAGGTTCGCCGTCAATATTAGGTCAGGGAGAAGAAGGTCAAAATCAACCACAGATGGACCCAGAGCGCAATAGAGATTTTGTAGAACAAGAAAGACCTCAGAGACAGCCGCTTCCTAAGTTTAATCAGAAGGCGGGTGCTCCTGTCTCAGAAAGAGAACAGGGAGAATATTCTAATTTTCCACAAGAAGCTACTACAGGACAAAAAGAGCCTATTAAATCGCCTACACAAATAAAAAAAGAAGCGTTTGATCTTCATAGACAATCATTAAATACAGCCAATCCAATTTCTCAATCTGATGCGTTAGCTCATTTAGATTCTTTAAATGATCTAAATAGAAAACATAATCAAGATATAGAAGCCGAAAGAATAATTAGAGAAAACGCGCAAGAAAAATATGGTAATCAAGCAGATATAGCTCTACAAAAGGTTTTAGGGGAAAATCAAATACCTTCCGATGAAATGCGAGGAATATTTCAGAAAGAAGCCGAAGAAGCAGCAAAATCCGGAATGAGTGCCGCAGATTTTACAAAACATATGGGAAAAAAAGTAACTCAATTTTCTGATATGTTAGATAAAGCCAAAACAAGTCCAAAACCTGAAAGAATTCACAATAAATTTTACAATAAGATTATGGGCAACTCTCGTGACTCCGCTAAAATGAGAGAAGATATTAAATTTAAAGTACAACCATTATTAGATTTAGGTCTATTTGATGAGGCTAGAAATATTTTAGGAAATGATGTTGGTTATTATCCTGAGGAAGTAGAAAATATTATATCTTCCTTAGGCGAAAATTCTAAAAAAACAGTGGCAAAACTCCCCGAAATAAAAAAAATTGAACCAAGTTTTGGCCAAAGAGCTAAACAAATGGGCGGATCACTAGCAGCTTCAGTAATTGGCGGTCCTCTTGCAGGTGCGGCCGCAAACATTTTAGGTGAACCAGATGCATATTACACTCCAATGCAAGAAATGGAAATACATGAAAATATTTCTGAAGCGTTAGCTAAGGATCCATCAGCTAATTTAATTTTATTAAGAAAAGCTTATGAAGATAAAGGTGTAGATTGGAACACTTTTCTTGATGGCGTTAATAAAGCAAGGCAACAAGGTGTTTTTGAACCTGACCCACAACAAGAAAATATGTTTGAAACTTTAACATCCCCTCCTTTAAATGGTTTAGATTCGCTTCTTTATGGATTAGGATTTATAGGTAGATAATGGCCATACAAATAGCTACAGCGATTTCTAAAGGTTTTAGCAATTCTCAGATATTGAAGCATATAGCAAAACAATATCCACAATATGCAAACCAAATTAACAATGCTTTAGCTGTAGGATATACAGCAAATTCAATCGTTAAGCATTTAGCTACTCCAAAAGAAGGTCCACAATTTAAAACAGCTTTCCAAAAATATTCTAAAGGTCGAAGAGAGGGAATAGAGAATAGAGAAAAAGCAGCCTTGGCAGCGATTGGGACTGCCGGAGCTGTAGCAGCAGGTGGAATGGCGTTAATGGGCGGAACAAATGCTGCTAGAGCTGTACGCCCATCACAAATTCTTGCAGCGCCAGGAAGACAAGCAGCTGGAAATATTGCACCGGGACAACAACCGCCTATTCGAACATACAACAGACCGCAGCCACAGCAAAAACAATTGCCACAAACTCCGCCTCCAATAGTAACTCCATATTCGCCAAAACCACCTCAAGGACAACTTCCTCCTCCTCCTCAAGGGCAATTGCCAGCTCCTCCGCCAGGAAAAGGACCGCGTGGACGCCAACCTTCCGGCCCACTAGAGCCTATTGCAACACCTTATGAAGTTGATCCTCAGCAAAGCTTTAAGCTTGTTAAAAGCTTAGGTGTTGATAAGCAAATAGATCAAGCCATCTCCAGCGGACTTCAAACTCACGTTGTAGCTCAAGTATTACGCGAAACACTTCCACGTAATAAGACCGCAGTGCTAGAAAAGGCTCCTGGAGGTATTGAAAAGGCTTTAGAAGACTACTCACGTATAAGACAATCCGAATTACAAGCTCAACCAAGAACTGAAGCATTGCAAAAGTTTAATCAAGTTAAAGGCAAGCAACCAACAATTCGTGAGCAAGAACTTGCACGTGTAGCTAACTCTGGATTTACTCCTCAACCAGAAGTTGATCAGCCTCAAGTTTCTCCTGAACAAGAAGCCTACGAAGAGCAGATGGCTCCTCCTGGCATGGCATCTCCTATGCCTCTTGGAAATGTCAATCAGCAGGTGCAACAAGCGGCTAAGGCAGTTAAACACCCATCAGCTGAAGGTAAGTCCCTAGAGAGCAGAAAAGAAAGCTTCTACGTCCCTAATTATGTTCATCCTGGCGAGTCTAAGGAAGAATTTAATGATAGAAAGATCCTCTATGATGCAATCAATAAGGGAGCTAAAGCCCTTATGGAAGGAAAAAGCTTCAGAGACTTTCCGCTTAATCCTATTACAGGTTCAAAAGGATATTCAACGGCAGCCGATGTTCTTAAGTTTATTGCCGGCATCCCTAACGTTTATGAAGAGCTGCTTGACGACAGTGAGAAAGACGAGATACAACAAGCCGTAGAGGGAGATAGAGACTATTACGGGGCTCATATGACGCCTAACCTTATTTGGAATCTCATGCTCTCTGTAGAACCCCGCATCTCTTCTATGATTCCCAAGTCTATCAAGGGAGCCAAGGGTAAGCCGCCGGGCGGAAAGATGGGAACGACAGAAATGAGACGATTTTTAACCCATGGTGTGTATAATGTTCTTTCCGGCAAGAAGATTTCATCTGAATTAGCGGACAAAATAGGCAAAATCTCAAGAGCTACCGAAGGCTTAGACGTTATGATAAAAGCTTGTAAAGCTGGAAATGACAAAAAAATGATGGATGAAATGGAAAGACTTGCTACAGATGATGAATACTTTATGCAAATTATGAAAGACGAAGCATTAGATATGTTAGGAGCAAGACCGTGAAAACAGAAGAAGCAATGCGACAACTCATTCGGGAGAAATTTTCTTCTCTTACAAAAGAAGAGCTAGAAAAAATACTCCGAATGATAGAAAAAGTTGAAGCAAAGCATAAAACTAAGGCTTCCAAGCGTTCTTAGCGTTTAATGCTGCTAGTTGTTCTCTAAGTTGGCGAATCTCTTCGTCTTTCAAACCATCCCCAATTCTTTGGATTGCTTGTCTTTCTCCAACCTTGGTTCCTGCATAAAATAGGCCGCTTAATACTGCAACCTCAATAACTGTTTCAAAAAAGCTATTCATTTCCTCTCCTCGTGTATCTCGACAAAGCGTCTTAAAAGTTCCGTGATCTGTTTAGGAACTGACATGTGTTTTTTAACGCAGATTAACTTGGCTCTTACATAAAGAGCGTCTGGTAATCTTACTTTAACGAGCACGTGTTTGTTTTGTTCCATGGCATTATTGTACCACAGGTACCATAAATCTGCACGCTGAATGAATTTTTACTATCAACTTAAACTTTTAATTTGTACATTAAGGTCAACTTAACCGGAGTAATCCAATGTCTGCTTTATCCTTTTCTCAAGGCAATATGAGCTATGTCCAGTCTAATGGATCAGCTCCAAATAGTGTAACTTTTCCATTTGTTGCAGCAAGAGCTCCTGCTTCAACCGATATCAGATACGAAGTTGGGAAAATGTGGATTAACACAGTTGCACAAAACGTTTATGTTCTAAGCGCGCTTTCATCATTTAATGGCGTAACAAGCGCAAGCTGGACATTACTCGGTGCAGCAGCTGGTAACTTAAATACGTTGACAACAGATGACCTTACCGTCGTGACGCCATCGGCTGGCAACATTAACCTCGCAGGAACAGGAAGCATCGCAACTTCTGGGTCTGGGGCTACAGCAACAATTGGGCTTACAGGTCTTACTAACCATGCCGTACTTGTTGGTGCAGGAACAGCAACAATTACCAAGCTAGCAGTTGGTTCAACAGGACAAGCTCTTATGGGCGCAACTGGCGCTGATCCAGCATGGTCCGGCTCTCCTTCCTTCTCAGGCTCAGTAACAGCCGCAACAACACTTACTGCAACACTTGGCGCAATTACTGCAACAAACGGTAACCTTTCATTGGCAACAGCAGGAAACAAGATCATTATAGCAACAGGCGCTAACGCATCTGTTGGCACTTCAGCCGCAATGTCCGGAACTCCTGGCGCTGTAACAGTTGCAACAACTGCAAGCTCTGCAACAGCTAAGATTTTCTACAGCCGTGCAACTACTGGCGGAACACCTGGCAACGTTTCAATTACAGCGCAAGACGGCACAGGGTTTACTCTTACATCTACAGGTAACGAAACATCAACTTTTAACTGGTGGATTATCAATGCTTAGTAACTTATCAAGACTTGAACATAAAATCGGCGATAAAATTTATCATTTTCTCTGCGATTCAGACTCACCTTTAGAACATGTAAGAGAAGCGCTAATCGCTTACCTCGATTACGTTAATAAAGTAGAAGAGTCGCACAAAGCAATTCTTGAACAAGCGAGACTTGCTAAAGAAAAAGAAGAAGCCGACAAAGCTGCGGCTTTACCTGTAGAAGTACCCCCATCACCGGAGGCTTAAATGTCAGTTTCAAACGTTGCTTATCCTGAAGTGCTACAGTCTGTAGCTTTTGGAAGCATTACAAGTTCTTACACGGCTATTGGATCGGCAGGATGTGCTAACCAAATTAGAATGTTTCGTTTGGTTAATGCTACCGATGGAGATGTATTTGTATCTCTTGACGGGGTAAACAATCACTTCTTTTTGCCAGCAAGTTCATTTGTTCTATATGATCTTTGCACAAATAGAGAACATGCCGCTAGTGTGTTTGTTCTTCCGATGGGTACAAGATTTTACATAAAGTATTCTACTGCTCCATCACAAAAATCGTTCTACGTAGAAATAATTTACGCTAAAGGTCAGTAATGCAAAATGAAAGTTTCGGTAAAGTAGAGAAAGATGCAAGTGAAAGACTTGATCATTTAGAGCAAACGCTACCTCATCTTGCGAGACTAAATGAGCAGTTATATTTATCTGATTCAGTAAGCAAGCTTAGCAAAGATCTTGAGAAGCTAGCTTTTAGCGAAATAGAGATTAAAAACAAGTTAGACGAGCTAAAAGATTCGGTTGATTCAGTTGGCAAAAACCATGTCTTTGACCAAGCTTATTTAGCTAATCTCATTGCAGAAGTTAGATCTAAAGCTGAGCTTAATTCAGCTCAATTGAACCAGATAAACTCTAGCTTAAAGAGCGATATTAGTAGTTTAAACGATCATAAAGATGGATTATACCTCAAAATTCAAGAGGTAATAGATTTAATCGACTCTCATCCTAAAGTTGCAAAAGCAAATCTTGCTGTGTCAGCTGTGTCTTTAGATTTAGAAAATACTAAAGCAGATGTGGCCTTGTTAGATAAAAAAAGTGATTCTTTATCAGCTTCTTTAACAGCTTATGCCAGCTCAATGTCTGCCATCTATAAAGATAGAGATGCAGACAAAACAGAGATAGCAAGCCTAAGACTTCTCGTTGACCATTTGAGATCGGATCTAGATAAATTCAAAAAAGACTCAAGATTTTTGATTTTAGATTCATTAGAACAACACAAAGAAGAAGTAAGTAAAAAGTTTGCAAGCCTTCCAGTGCCCGAAAAGGTGCCATTAGACGAAGTAAAAGACGAATTTGATAGAAAACTACAGCCAGTCTCTTTTGACGCTAAGAATGCCAACCTCCGTTCGTCTAACAACGAAACCAAGATTCTGCTTCTAGAAAAGAAAGTAGAACAACTTTTTCTTTTCAAGAGCCAATCCGATCTAAATAAGTGAGGCTAAGTGAGCCAAGGCGGAATTTTAACGATATCAGATGCGATATTACCTCCTGACGTACCCACATCATTTGTTGGAAATACCGGAAGCGGCTCACCTGTAGGAAATGTTTTTGATATTGTTGGCACAGGAACCATATCCACTTCAGTGGTAGGTAACGTGCTTACGATTTCATCGAGTGGAGGCGGATCTGTAACAAGTGTATCAGGTACACTTGATAGGATCACATCTACTGGCGGAACAACACCTGTAATCGATATAGCTGCTACTTATGTAGGTCAAACAAGTATTACTACGCTTGGGACTATAGCCACAGGTGTTTGGAATGGGACCGCTGTAGATGCTACGCATGGAGGAACCAATCAAACTACCTATGCAGCTGGAGACATTCTTTATGCTAGTGCAATAAATACACTTGCTAAGTTGCCAGTTTCTACAGATGGTAAAGTGCTTACGCTTGTATCGGGCTTACCTTCTTGGCAAACATCAACAGGTGGTGTTACAAGTATCACAGGAACAGCAAATCAGATAGCAGCGTCAAGTCCAACGGGAGCCGTAACATTATCTTTGGTTGGGCCATATACCCCGACAACGTACACATCGCATGGTGTGTTAATAGGAGCTGCAACTTCTTCTATTGTTGCTACGACAGCCGGCACAGCGGGCTATCTTTTAAAATCAGGAGGAGCCAGCGCTGACCCTTCTTTTGCAGCTGCTTCAGCGGTCGGAGCAAGTTTATTTTTACTATCTACTCAAACCGCATCAGCATCAGCTACCATAGATTTTACAAATATTCAAGTAGCAACTCCTTTTAGAAAATATCTGTTAATATGGAGAGGTGTATCTCCTACAACGGATGCAGATGTGTTATGGATGCAATGCTCATCTAATAATGGCGCTTCCTGGATTACGACAACCTACCAAGCCGGATGTAATATTACTCCTTACAATTCATCAGTAACCACAAACACAAGTTCGACCGCTAATTTTTTGCTATCTACAACTTTAGATTCTGCTTCAGCGGTAAATATGTGTAATGGCTCGTTAATGTTTTTTACACCGGGAGCAAATTATAGCTACATGAATGGCTCATTTTCTAGTTTTGACAATGCTTTAGGCTCTACTGTGTTTGGAACAATCGGCGGAAGAATTGGGTCAACTGGAATAAATGCTTTAAGAATGATTATGAGCACGGGCACTATCGCCTTAGGATCATTTACTTTATACGGAATATCAGAAAGCTAAGGGTAATATGACAGTAACTTCAATGATGGGTGTTTCAACTGTAACTGGAACAGAAACACAAAGCAAAATTGCTAGTGGCGCTTCCGGAACAATATTGCAATCTACCGGCACTACAACTCTTTGTAATTTTACAACAGCAGCTTTCCCCGTGACAGCAGGAACTGCAAATAATGTCTTGACTAGTGATGGAGCCAATTGGGTAAGTTTAGCTCCAGCTGCTACAAGTGTTATCGTTACAACTACTTTTAGCTCTTCAGGAACTTGGACAAAAAATAGTGCTGCAACACAAGTTCTACTTTTAATGTGGAATGGTGGGGGAGGAGGAGGATCAGGCAGAAGAGCGACATCGACTACATCAGGTGGAGGTGGTGGTGGTAGTAATGGTTTTGGACTATATTGGTTTGGACCATCTGCTTTTTTTAATACTTCTGAAACAGTAACGATTGGAAATGGTGGTAATGGTGGTACAGCTATTGCCGTAGATAATACAAACGGTAACCCGGGTCAGAACGGAGGCACAACAAGTATTGGAAATATAACTTGTCCGGTTCCCGCTACATCTTTTGGGGCTGGAGGAACTACCACAACTTCTACTGCTGGGTCTAATAATTTATGGCGTGTAGTTACTTTAAATGCGCCTGTTGCTGCTCAAGGGGCAGGAGTTGCCGGAGGCGCTGGTGGTAATACGACAGGAACTAACGCAGCTATTTCGGGAGCGACAACAAATATTCTATATATTCCTTCCGGCGGTGGTGGAGGATCGGGAGCCGATTCGGTTACTGCAAGACAAGCTGGTACGGGTGGAAATTTACAAAAAATTGATGCCACAACATTAATTTTAGGTGGTACTGGTGGCATAAGATCAGGAACTATTGCAGGAGGACCAGGGAATATCGGAATTGTTACAGGCGGTGTTTTTTCAGGAGGCACAGGAGGCGGTGGCGGTGGAGGTTCTACTACGGGGACTAACGGAGGAACTGGGGGCGTTGGCGGTGTTCCAGGTGGGGGAGGCGGCGGCGGTGGAGGTTGTATAAATGGCGATACTTCAGGGGCAGGCGGCGCCGGGGGTAAAGGGCAAATTATTATCATAGAGTATTCATGAGTAGTATAATTACAACTTTTGATTCTTCTACAACATGGACTAAAAACGCCAAAACCATTTACATGCTTATTTTAATTTGGGGAGGTGGTGGTGGAGGTGGGTCAGGCAGAAGAGCGACAACTGCCACATCAGGTGGAGGATCCGGCGGAGGTTGTGCAAATGGATTTTATTATTATTTTCCAGCCTCTGCATTTGGAAATACAGAAACTGTGACAATAGGACTTGGGGGGACTGGAGCGACAGGTATAACAATAGATAACACTAATGGTTCTGTTGGAAATGCTGGAGGTGTTAGTTATTTTGGAAATATTTCCTGTAGTTCATCTATTAATCGTGGAGGCGCAGGAATAAATGGAACTGTTGCAGGCGGTGCAGGTACAGTATTTGCCAGAACAATAGATTTACCAATTTCTACATCAGCAACTTCTATAGCAGGAGGTTCAGGAAATTTAACAGATGGATCTACAGCAGCAAATCAAAATTTTTTAACAAGTTTATATCAATATGCTTCTTCTGGAGGTGGTGGCGCTGGAGCTGATTCAACAACAGCACGAACAGGAGGAAACGGTACTGCTATTACAAAACTCGATGGAACAGTTTTAATAGCGGGTGGTGTAGGCGGAGTTTCTACAGGCACGATCAATGGTACTAATGGAAATATTGGTATTGTTTCAGATGGTTATTATACTGGAGGCACAGGAGGCGGTGGCGGTGGCGGAATGGTCGCAGGAACGTCTGGACTAGGCGGCGTAGGTGGAGTCCCTGGAGGTGGTGGCGGTGGTGGAGGCGGTTCTTTAAATGGAACTTTGTCCGGTGCTGGCGGAAATGGTGGTAAAGGAAGAGTTGTTGTAATAGAATATTTTTGAGGTGAAAAATGGTTGGATTTGCAATTGTAGAAAATGAAAGTAAACAAGTAGTCAATGTAATTGATTGGGAAGGTGCCGAATGGTTGCCCCCTCGTAATCATTTAGTCATTAAATCAGATGAAGCGAGTATTGGTGATATTTATGATCCATTGACTAAAACATTTACTAAACCAGAACAAATCTAGGAGCGGTATACCCGAAAAAACATGAGCTCAAACCAACAAACGCCTAACAGTTTTTATGTAGTCTCAAATGCTATCTCATCGTCAAGCCCTTTTATTGAGGTTTTTGAAACAAGAGCTCCGACCTCCTACGACACTAACTATCCAATCCAAAAGCGTTGGTTTAACAAAACCACAAACTCGGAATGGATTTTAACAGGTTTCACTAGCTTTAACGGTGTTTTGCAAGCTACATGGGTAGAATTCATGGGAAGTTCTGGAGTTGTAGAGGATTTTGCTGTACAAACTGGAACCTCTCCAGTTGTACCATTAGTAAGTACCGTAACTTTTAACGGAGCAGTTGTTCCAGCTGGAACTCATCCAGTACGTACAGATGGCACCGGGGCTAATACAATGGCTTTAGAAGTTCAGATAAGCCAAGCAATAGCCGCTACAGACGCAACCAAAATAGGCCTTGCAGCATTTGATTCTGCAAGTTTTACCGTCGATGCAAATGGCTATGTAAGTTTGGTGGGTGGAAGTGGTGCAGTTATTGAAAAGATTAACTTAGATACTGGGACTTCTCCGATAGTTCCTTCGAGCGGAGCCATTACCTTGACAGCTGGGACAGTGGCAGCGGGAACACATCCAATTCGAACAGATGGAACAGGTCCTAATACAGCAAAAATTGAGGCTCAATTTAGCCAAGCAATAGCCGCTACAGACGCCACAAAAGTAGGTCTTTGTAATTTCGATTCAGCACGATTTACTGTGGATGCAAACGGATTTGTCTCTTTGGGTGGGTCTGGAGTGGTAGAAACTTTGACTGCTGATACAGGTGGTGCATTAGCGCCAACAGCGGGCAACTTTAATATATTTGGGGGAGTTGGCATATCTACTTCCGGCTCTGGTTCAACTATCACAATAAACAATAAAGGAGCTTCTCCAACATCAGGAGTAGTTAACCTAGGAGTTTCCTATTCCGGCGGGACATTTAAAGTAACATCAGCTTCAGGAAGCGCTTTATCAGCAACTAATCCAGGTTATGTCACTTTGCAAGGGAAAACAGCAGGCATAGTTAAGACAGTAGCTGTGACATCTGATCAATCTTTTGTGGACGCAACAGGAGCTAGCACTATTAGTGGTAATCTTTTTGGACTAACTACAGGTATAGCTTTTACCCAAGACATTCCATTTTGGATATATGCCGTACTTAATGATGCAGAAACAGCAATTTCATTTATGATTAGTCGATATCCAGGTGCAACCGGTTCTCCAGCAGCTGCAAAAATTGGTAAAACAGGTAGTGCAGTTGCAGATTCACAAGGAAGTTTCTTTGCTTTGAGCAATCCAACTGTAGCTGACTATGAATCTAATCCTTGCCTTAACATTGGATCAATGAGAATGAGAATGAGTGCTGCCGATGATTGGACAGTGCAAGCATTAGATAATGGAGATGGAATCGGTGAATTTCAGTTATCTAGGGGATTTGTAATGACTACTGGTCAATTCGGAGCTGCTTCAGGTAAATATTTTTATGATAACGGTGGAACAGCGCCAGCCTTTACATCCACTTCATTTAACTATTATTTCCAAGATTTAAGTGGGTTTTTTCATTATTTTTTTGAGGGAACGAATGTAAGCACAGCAGGAATTGGAGCAGTTACTCTTTTACTTGCATTGCCTTATATAATAGCAGGCGCAGTTCATGGAAGCGGATATACAGGGGCAGCGGGAGCCCCAACAGGAACAATTATTCCCAAATTGTTTACAGCATCTACAAATAAAACAGCTTTAGCAGCTCCGGCGTCTGCTAGATTTTTTCTAAATAATGACTTTACATTAACGACAGATATGAGCATGTGTGGATATATATCAGCCGTTAACTCTTAAGAATTGGATCGTAAACTTCGTTTAATGGCATTATTGAGTCGATTAAATCTTTCACATCATTATTCCATCGCATTCTTCTGGGAATTTTGACATTAAAGAAAAAGTCCTCGTCTCTGGTCCAATAATGGTGCATGCGAAAAATAGATCGAGTATTAGACGGGGATTTATAATCATTAATTCTCTCAAAAGCTTCATTTACGGCATAGCCGTTTAAATATGTAAAATAGTGAGGATTTTGGCAATCTTTTATCATTATAGGCTTAGCTATTGTTTTGATAGACGAATTCCCATGAAAATCATCTTTTGCTCTCCAAACAAGATGATCAAGCATCTTCTCGCCTTTAGGAATTTTAGAAATATGTGAAGTTCCGTAAAAAGTCCAATTTATAACAACAGCAGAAAAGCTGTCATATAGTCTTAATTTATCAATAAGTTTTGAGCCATCAGGGCAAAATATGAATTCATCAGTATCGATAAATGCGCACCATTTAGCCCTTTTTTTGATAGATTGTGAGCAAATAAAATAAGCGTTGCATTGAATTGCATTCCATTCTTTAGGAGTATTGTATTGATACGGCCAATGAATTAGGTCGACTAAACCAGATTTAATATAAGGATCTAAAATAAGCTCTGGATTATCTTTGCTTAGATTGTCAAATAAATAGAAATGTTGGATGCCTTGTTTTTCATGAAACTCTATCCATTCAGCTAGAAACCTAGCCTCATCTTGAAAAATAGCACAGACGACAAGATCATATTGATAACTGAATGCCAATAAAGGCCACAGAAGCAAGGCGATTAAATATTTCATTGAGACTCTCTAAATGTTTCTGTGGTTACTGTTGTAATTGTATAGCTAGAGTGTGACCCCTTTCGCTCAAATTTATCCGTAGTTGGAAGATCCATAACAACAACTTTCCTACCAAAAAAGCAGCAGTTGCAAGAATCCCGAACTTTAACGTGTGATTCTGCTCTCATGTGGACGTCTGCTAATATGGGCGTTGTCATAGATACCCCCCTTTTGACCTAGATTAGTCACAAAGGGGCTTTAATGTAAAACCGCTTTACATTACCAAATTTGCGCGTTCATTGGCAATTCTCTAAGAGTAGGCCGCACTTCGCCAAGCTCTTGTGATGAGGCTTTGCGCTCAGCTTTAGGCTCGCAAGTTTTAAGATCGCCGTAAGAGTCAACTGTGTAAGTTTGTCCATTGCTAGTAACGTGAGCATGAATAGAAGCGGAAACAAGCATTGTAGCTAAAATGTATTTCATAAAATCCTAAAGTTTGGGGGACGATTATCCCTGTGTTGTTGAATCTTTTGTTCTACGTGGCACGGTGTAAAAAGCCATCTTAAAAAACGTTTCATGCAAGCCCCGGAAAAGTAAGTTGATCTTTGGATTCTTTCTTTTTTCTTCTTTTTTTAGCAGGAAAAACAGGCATAGCAGGGGATAGATCAACAAGGGTAGCTCCGCAATGCTGAATAACAAAACGTTTGAGTTGCATTATTTCCTCTTGCTGCATAGCGTACATTTTCATGAGGTCGCCATGACGTGCAAACAGGCTTTTTCGAAGATTGTCTTGTGCTTCGGATGTTTTTGCAAGCTCTCGGTAAATAATGCTAACATCGTCATTTGCTTCAAATAGGGACAGTTGTATTGCGTGCGCCATGTTCTTCTTCTACTTTTAATATTTTCCATTCTCCAGCCTGTCCCGGGACAGAAATCCACCATCCAGTAACAATTGGTTGCACGAGTATAGCAGAAGAAACGGATATTTCGGTAGAGCCTTTTTTTAAGGTAACTAACATTCCTGAATGTCCTTGTAAACTTCTTCTTTTAATTCTTCAGTATTTGTAATCTTTGAAGGTGAATGTTGTATTATTGTCATTTAGCCACCTTTTTTTTTGGTTTGGCTTTAAGGTTTTTTTCTAAATCCTTAATTTTTTTGTCTTGGTTAACAAGAATTGATTGTAGAGCATTAAATTGAGATTCATAGGTCTCAATAAATTGATTCATGCGCTTAGTCTTCTCTTCAAGTTGTAACATAAGCTCTTTGATATGAGTACCAAACAAATGATTTTGACTGCATTGTGTCGCACGAAGATGCTCAATAGAAGCCCCCCAATTGTAGGGAGCTTCTTTTGTAGCAAAGTAATTTTTAAGATTGTCTAGGAATTTCATAAATTTTTACCATGTTATTGATGTGTTTGATTTTTAGCAACCTGCTTTTCGTTCCATGCCATGACGTCTTTGTTTAGCTGTGCTGGCTGTTCTTCGTACCGCTCTAGTACTGTAAGCCATTCCTTTGTCCAAGCAGCTTCTTTCTTAAGCTTCTTCTTAAAGTGCGCTTTACATACGGTCATGTAGTCCATGTAAAGCTGCTTTACATCATCGTCAAGACCTAGCAAAAGCACTTCCTCTTTCGGCTTAAAATTAACAACTTCCTCGATTATTTGCACTTCAGCTTGGTCCATCTCTTCAGAAGTATAGATACCGCTAAGATCTGCCGGGAATGCCTTACGTAAAGCTACAGCTTCAGCAACTTTAGCTAGCATCACATGCGGCATCTTCGTCCAGAAGGGATTCGGATACGTTCCGGAGGGTCTAAACTCATCCATGTACGCTGTTGCGGCTACATCATGCCATGTGCCATCGACTGTCATCTTTCTAACGTAAGAAGTGGCACTTATGATAATTCCCTTTTCATCGTATTCAAATTTAGATTCACGACCAGGTGCATATTTCCCAGTTCTCTCAGCAATGAGACGAAAACCATCAATAGATGTTTGTATCGTTCTAGTAGTTATTCCTGTTTTATGGTCTTTTCTTGGAATGCTATAGATCTGCTTCATAAAAGGATCAAGCCCTGTGTGCTTGCAAATGTGCATGAACATCTCAAGCTCGGCATCTGTTGCGCCTTTACATACGGTGTCCTTAAGTAATTGAATTTTCTCCGGTGAGAAGCTTAATCCTTGTGATCTTTTGTCAATTTCTAGTGTCATTTTCCCTTTTCCTTGTTTTTTATTTTGTGTTTGTCTAAAACAAAGGTAGCAAATTTTCATAGTTTGCTCCTTTAAGTGTTAAATTTCTTGCAGGCGGCCTAAAAACCGCTTGTAAGTTTTTTCAAGTCCGACTCAGAAATCTCCCAAGTCAATCGTTTGTTTTGTGTTCTGGAAAAATTCCCGGTACGTTTTAAGCAACCTGAGAAAACCGTCGAATGCGGCTTCATCATAAAGGTATGAACGCGCAAATTTTCCTTCCTTGCTAAGCTTAACGAATTCGATTGCTTTAATGTCATAACCTTTTTTCCTTGCCATATGCGCGTAAGCAGATCCTTGGTACTTCCAGGTTTTGCCTTCGTTTGCGCTTGTTTTAAAATCTACTAAAATTAAGTCCCCATTGAGGTCATAAATACAGTCGCATTCTCCTGTAATCATGTACTCATCATCATAAAATCTGTCAGGACGTGCGATAAAGCTCTTTCCTTTAGCCCACGCTTCATAGGAGTCAATATACCCATGTAAAGCCAAGGATATATCTCCCGTGGGCAGCCCTTCTTGCATACACTCGATAATTTCATGCACAGCCGTTCCGCGATCACAAGCGGCTTCTAAAATATCCTTTGGAACTAAACTGATGCCAGAAAAAGGACTTAAAATAGTTGTTACTCTTTCATATAGAGGAAAGGGGAAGTCATCATCCATAGTTAGCCTCGTATTCATCTTGTGCGTATTCGTATCTAAAAAGTTTTTGTTGATCGCAAAGATATTCGAAAATACCATCATCGTCTCCACGGATTGCTTTAAGATCGTCTTCAGTCAAACCACAAACCTCAACGATCATTTCAGCAGAGGAACAGTCAGTTTCTCGGTAAGCTTCAGCAAGAGTTTTAGCAAAGCCTTCAATTAACGCTGGATTTACATACTCTTCAAGCTTTGAAATAGCTTTAGAATATCTGCGGTCCATTTCATTTTCGATCATCTGTTCTTTAATTAACATGTAATCGTATTCATCCATGTATCGGTTCAATTGATAAATATTTCCATCCATTTTATTTTCCCTTGACGTTTCCGTCGTTCCCTGTTAACTTGTTGTCTGTATCGTAACATTTACAAACATATAAATCAAGGATATTTCATGGAACTTAAAGAATATTTAACGAAACGCGGCATTTCAAACGCTAAATTTGGTAAGCTTATAGGAGTGTCGGGAGCATCAATTGGGTTACTGAGCAAACAAAAAAGAGATACCTCTCTAAGAACAGCTTTACGTATTCAGCACGAATCAGAGGGAAAAGTTAAGGTAACGGATTTAATAGAAGAAAGTGAGTGGAAAATAAACTCTTGAATTTTTTGTAAAATAAGTAGAGAGTATGTCGGAAAGAGAGGCCTGGAAGATTAGCGTCTTCCAGGCAAAAACAAGGAACACAGGGGTTCCAATTATTGCAAATAGCCTCTTTTTATACAAGAGGTTTTATGCAACAAATTTATCCCCCTTATCAATTTCTTAAAAGCGTGCTCACAAACTGCTATAAAGCTGGGTTGCTGTATTTGCAGCTTTGGGAGCTAGCCGATGATAACCTACAAGTTAAGTTGAAAAAGAATGACATTAGAGATCGCCTTCTCACTTCTCCTACTCGTGTGCGTAATGACATTTCTATGTTGGTGCGCGAAGGACTCATCTCCGTCTACGAAACGGCAGACGTCTATAAAATCGAACTCGTTGGGTGGGATAATGATGACGAGGAATAAGAGCGTTAATGTGTGTTACTGCCGCAAGTGTATTGACCCTTTGCTTAACTATGGCGAGATACTCATGAGCTGCTACGAAACGATTTGTGAGTTTTACTCAGGAAATGAATTTGCTTTGCCGATTCAAGAAGCGCAGTGTGGACCTGGAACCATGACGATGGTAAGATTTTTAGAGCTTAAAGGCTTTGTGACAACTACAGAGCTAACGGAAGATATTTGTATCGTTAAGCCAAATAATCACTCATATAGCAAAAAAGGACATCTGTATTGCTGCAATCCAGCGATTCATTGTGCTGATTTTGTTAAGAGTGATATGTTAGATTAGTTGAGAAAAGTTAAAGTGCCGCTGCACGGATGCAGCGGCGTTAACTTTGTCCTGATAGGAACAACTATCAGATGAACACACGTGATAATGTCTTCATCTTATAGCTCCTATCAGTTTTTTGCAATTGAAAGAAAAAACTTTATAGGAAATTTATGAAAAAACCATCTGCACAACAACTTCAACTCCTAGATTCAATCACAAATGATAAGGAATTTAATCATGGAGAGAAAAGGCTTTATAAAGAACTTCTCTTCATTTCGCAAGCTCATGGGTTTTGTTATGGAAGCAATGCTTATTTCGCTAAAAAGTTCGGTGTGGATGTAAGAACTATATCCCGGTGGTTATCGCATTTAACCAAAAAGGGACTTCTTAAATTAGACATTTCTTATAAGAGAAAATGGAAAAGACATATCTTTGTTAACGAAAAAAGGCTTGAAGAACCAGTACCAATTTCCGACAAAATAATCGACATTCGAGACTTTTTTGATGAAGAGTCTAAGAAAAGTAGTAGACAACTCGAAAAAGAGGCTTTTGTACTCCTAAATTCAAATAAAGAAGTAGTAGACAAAAATGAGGGGGTAGTAGACAAATCTGTCGTACATAAGCGAAGTGCGAACCTAAGTGCTTCTTCTTACGAAGAAGCGATCACTAGCCCAAAGGTCGCCTCTTTTCAAAAGAAAAGATTTAGAACAATTTGCAAAGAACAAGAAGCCAAGAAAAAAGAAGAGACGGAAGCGCTCTTTGCTTTTTGCCAATACAAGGGTATTCCATTCGAGCTTGTTCAGCTAAGAATCTGGCATCATAAGTTTGGGTATGATAAACTCAATCGGAACATGAATCTACTCTTTGAAAAATTTGAGAAAGGCCAAGTCAAGACTCCCGACAAATGGATGGAAGCAGCTCTTCGCGATGATTACGCTTTTGGTTTAGAAAATATTGCAGTGAATCGTCAATTTTTCGAGGAAAACTTACCTGAATACATGTCAAAACAGTTCGTAATTACAGAAAAATATGCCACATGCGATGAAAGATCCATCGACTTTCAATTTACTCTTAATCCAGCGCTTTTTCAGGAGATGGTTATGAGGTTTTTTGAGACACAACAACAATACGAAGCATACGCTTAACACAAAACATGGAAATACTATGAAAAAATTAACAAAAAAACAATTAAGTGAATTTTCAGAAGAAAATACAAAAACTATATTTTCTACTCTTGTAGATGATGCAACCTTTGAATCAAATGATTTTGAAATTTTAGAAAAAGGAGGGCTTTTTTATCTCAATGAAGAAAGCGGCACATACGGGCCTTACAAAGAAGAAAGAGAAATAATGCTTCAAAAGCTACAATATTATTATAAAGAAATGGAGCGTAATTATACTTTTTATGCAGAAATGATGAATTTAATTAGAAAATATGACCATCCTGTGTGGGAATAAAATGTACTATCATACTGAAATATACGATTTTTATTGGATTTGCAAAAAATGTGGTGCTCCGAATAAAAATGGGTGTACTGATCCCGATGATTTTTATTACTGCACTACATGTAAACAACCAGATTTTATCGGAGAGGAACTAAACAATCCCTACAGCGAAGAAATTACAAAATTTTATCAAAACAAAATCTAACAAGGACTCAAAATGAAAAAATTGTCAAAAGAAGATGAAGAAAAAATAGAAAAATTTAATCCTATTTACGAAAGCAATTATGGACATGAATTTAATTGGTATCAAATTCTAGAGGCAAATGGAAAATATTATCTAAATGAAGATGGTAAACTTAAAGGGGTTTTTGATAGTCAAAAAGAAATATTTATTGCAGTTATAGAAAAAATGCACGCAGAAATCACAAAATATAGTGAGGTTACGCAAAAAGCTTCTGAAATTTTAAACAGTTTGTAAGGAGGAAGCGTGAACGAAGACGAAATGACTCCAGAATGCGAAGATTTTGTAATTCTCTGCTACAAGCTCAGAAGAAATCTAGATATAATAAACTCTAGTGATTTCAGCCCTAGAGTTTGGGCATCGGTATGTACCCAAAAGCTCATTGACATTTGCAAGGATTGCCCAAATCCTGAAAAAGCATTTAATCAACTGATCGTAGGTCTAAACATAAGTTTTGAAGATCAAACGGGGATTAAATGAACGAAGACGATTGGAAGGAGCTTTTTAAGGGTACTAAAAGAAGATGTTTGGGTGAGATGCTTTTGTGGTATGGGGCAAGAGCTATTCATCCAGGAATAGAAAAAGAAATAAACGAATTGATAGAGGCTGCTTACGAAATGGGTAGGAAGGCATCAGATTTGACCAGGAACGAAGAAAAACAACACCATGAAGGGAATGACCTTCTGAAACAAAAAAACACCTAAAAAGGCAGGAAAACTATGATTATCACACACTACAAGCAAATTGACGGAAAAGGGGCACTTAAAGCTTCCTTTAACGTGACGCTACCAAAGTGGAGCAACTTTGAGATAAGAAACTTGACACTTTTCGAAAGCAATGGCAAACGCTTTGTTTCTATGCCATCACGTCAATACGATGACCCTCAGGGTAAGAAAAAATACTTTGCGTATTGCGCATTTCCTGACCATGATGTCAACGATAAGTTCAATACAGCGATCTTAGCAGCTTTAGACCAGCATATAGCACAGTTGCCGCCTGTAGAGAGGGTAACACTGCCTCCAGCTCGAGGAACCTCTCTTGCGTCTGTAAAAGACCTTGACGACGACTTACCCTTTTAACCCTTACCTATGGAAAAAACGTGCAACTAATGCTAATATTCCGAAACCAGTCGCAAGTCACCCTCGAGCCAGAGTTCGATGAGGATGACATGAAAGCTTTTATTGCAGCTGCAAAAGCTAGAAGGGGAGTAATGCTCGGCAACATCTTTATCGATTTTGCCGAGGTGATTTTTTTCTCTTTAACGGAGTCGGTTACAGAATGACACCTACTGAATTTGATTTGGGAGGATGATGAAAGATAATCTTTTCGGCCAGATAGCCCAATATGTGCTTAATGAGAGAGAATCTCAGTCTCAATATTTGCCATACAACATGAATTGCGTAGTTGATTGGACGTTGCCAATAGTGACGGTTTCAGAGTCCAACAGCGTAGAGCATTGGCATAAGAAGGCTGTGCGTCACACGCTGCAAAAGAAATGGATTTGGGCGGAATGGCAAAGCAAAAAACCGCCTGTGATTTTACCATGCCATATTAAAATGACTCGTATAGCGTCTAGAAAATTAGACAAAGAAGAAAATCTTCCAATGGCATTTAAATGGATTAAAGACCAAATTGCCGATCTTATCACGCCAGGTCTTGCAGCTGGCAGAGCCGATGACAATAAGCTGATGAGTTGGGAATATGATCAAGTCAAAGGCAAGCCAAAAGAAAAAGCTATCAGGATTCAAATATTTTGTTGAATAAAATCAGGAAATCCCTCAAAAGTATCTAAACAGGGGATTCTATGACAAAACTTTTACTTATCTCAATCGCTTGCATCAATCTTTTTAGCTGCACACTCAGCTTTCAAAACGTAATGACTAGCGGAGTTGCGTCAGATGTCGTTGACTCAGATCCTAAGACAGATACAAAGCTAGACACTCAACTAACCGTTCCAGTCAGTCCCTTGTAAAGCAGCTGTACATCAAAGGAAAAATAATGGATGAGGAAGTCAGTATCGCGGATGTAAAGCGGGCAATTCAGGTCTACCACGACACCATTCAGCAGATAGAAGTCAAACGGCTAGGTCTATGGCATGATGAGATGTATGCTTGGGGAGTCCTTCAAAAAGTTTTGAGTCATAATGTCCCTGTCATGAGGAATTACGATGAATGTTATGTGGGCGACTGAGCGGGATATTCTTGTTTTTACGATCTGTATAGTCATCTTAATATTGATGATATCATCAAATAACGATAAAGGACTTAGGTGACAAAAACCCCCCGAGCACGATTGCCCAGGGAGCCAAAACAAAGGTCTTCTAAACGTACGCTAAAATCGTACAATTCTTAATGTTTTTTTGACACATAATTAATGATTGCTTCTTCGACAATCTTTTGAATGGTGACGTTATGCTGTATAGAATGCAAACGCATGAGCTTATGTACTGGTTCAGATAACTTAATCGTGACGTTTTTTTTGGTTTCCATATTTTTAAGCATTCTCAATCCTTTTAACTACTTGTAAAGCCACGTTTTCTATGTTTATGCCTTTTTCCTTAAGAAAGCCGTAAACAGTTCCCAAATAACGAAATTTTCTTATCACAGTAATCTTTTCAGGTTTTTTTATAATTCCAGTTCCTGATTTTATGTCTCCGCCTTTCTGAATATCTGTAACCAGCAAATCCAAAAAACAGCCATATAACTCATTGAATGTGATAGAATATATGTCCCGATCCAGAAAGCAAGAAAAAGTTTGTTTTAACGATCTGACGTCTTGTATTGTTCTTTCACTATGATCGTTCATAGAGTCGATCTTCATATCGATCGCATCATTCAATAAGATAAGTTTTTGTTCCGGTGCATCAAAAGCTTTCATATTGTCAAAAAGATCTTCTTTATATTTACCCCAGGCTGTAGCAGTTTCTAAATCAGAAAAAGAACATGCGCGTTTAAAGCCAGGTTTTCTGATTTGCACATGATAGCGATCTTTAATTTTTCGAATTGAGGCCATATAAATCCTTTAAGCGGTGTAACCATATTAGAAAGCCAGCTTCCAAAAAAGAAATCGGTTTAAAATAGGTAATTTTAAATGTTTTTAACAATTGTTTTTGGAAATGTGTAGCAAAAAGTTCGGAAAGAAAAGGGGAAGAAGAACGCGCTTTTTCAAATACATTCATTCTTTCTTTTTGTATCGATACGTTATCTAGTGTAATGATTTCTTTATGTTTCCGGTATTCAGATAGTTTTGTGCCCGGAATGTAATCACTGGTATCGCTTATATCGCCACCACCCGCGACATTAAAGGTGCAGATCTTATGGGCATTATCAGTAAGCTCATAAAGATAACATAGCTCTTTTCCAGGGTGCTTTCTAACTCCTCGTCCAATCATTTGGCAATACAAAGACTTAGACTTGGTAGGTCTAGCTATGATAATAGCTTCAATGCTAGGCTCATCAAAGCCTTCCGTCAAAAGCTGGCAGTTAGTCAAGACTTGTAGTTCACCACTCTTAAAACGGCTTAATATAGCCCTTCTTTGGTCAAAAGACATCGTTCCATCAATTGACGCAACAGAAACCCCAAGCTCTTTTAAAGAGTCAGCAATTTTATGACTGTGAGCAATGGATAGGCAAAAGATTAAAGTTTTCTTGGCTTTACATTCTTTTACAAAGGTTTCTAAGAGAATTCTATTCCTAGATTCATTGTCTAGCATCTTATAAACGATGCCCTTAAACTCAAAAGAGGTGGCATTATGAAGAGAAATATTATCTTTAGTCTTGATCCTATATGAAGAGATATCACAGAGATAGCCATCATTAATTAGATCTAAAATGTTCCGATCAAAGCTTAATTCACCAAAAAGAGATAGAAGAGGCTTACCGTCTGACCTCTCAGGTGTTGCAGTTACTCCTAAAATCTTAACTTCAGGAAAAAATCTTTGATAATTCTCTATGAAACGAGAATAAGTCCGGCAATGTGCTTTATGAGCTTCATCAAACACTAATAAATCAAATGGATGTTTTTTGGAAAAAGCAAGGAAAGCTTCAGAATTAAGAGAGGCGCCCGCCATGATGATTAGTTTAGCGTCTTTCAGTTGCTTGCCTTTAAACTTAGCAAATACCTCACTAGAGTGATAAAAATATGAGGCTGCTTCTCGGCATTGCTCAATAAGATCGATTGTAGGACAAACAATTAGTGTTCGTTTAGAATGTTTAGCGGCATGAGATAAGAATATAACAGTCTTACCAGCACCTGTTGGTAGCTGAATAAGCTGATTATTGCGTTTTTTAAAAGTTTCTTCAATTGTTTGAAGGCATTCTTGTTGATATTTACGCAGCTTCATTTCTTCACTTCTCGGCTATAATTAATCGTCTCAGCCCACTGAAACAGCGTATATTCTTGCATCATCTCGATAAGCTCTTCGTCTGTCGCGTCTCTGTCGTGCTCTAAAAAAAACTTTGCCTCAAGATCGGTTTGGTATTCTAGGTATAGGTCGTTCATTTTTTCACATTCTCCAGCACAAAATTATACAGATTGGCTTTATTGCGTCTTTCCTCGACAAGTTCTTGAGCAATTGAATGGATGTCGTTTGACATATTATCTAGCTTAGATTCAAGCTTGTTTTGCAATAGTACGAACATCCAATAGTTAAATGCACACATGCCGCCAAGAATAGATACTCCAGCTACAAGGCCTTGATGAAATAGATCCATGATATTCTCCTTTTAAGTTACTTTAGACTGTACTGGCTTTACACTGCACGTATCGGGTTGTCCGACACCGTTACCGGCTTTCCGAGTCTACATACAATATAACATGCGATCTGGTATTTAGCAAACATTTCTTTTCGCTTCTATTAATCAAAATAATCACTTAACATAGATGTGTTAAACAAAATAAACCCCACAGGTATGTATGGACAAGAAAATACGAGCTATCGAGAAGACAAACAAACATGAAGGCAAACAATTGAAAAGCCTTGAAAAAGCAGACAAAAAACAAGATAAGAAAATGGCTTCTATGAAAAAGAAAGGCTGCTAATCCTTACTTTTCAATATTGATGCTATCAATATCAAAGCGGCGCAGTGATCGTAATTTGATATCGGCGCTGTCATTGCATTAGTCGGTAATCGCTCTATAGACTCAATCATCTCATCTAACATCTTGATAAGGTCAGACTTGGTTGGTTTTTCAATGTAAAGCGGCTTTACATCGTCCTTATCTTGAATCTTAGGGATGACTTCATTACCCATATCATCGACGCGTATGAAGTTAACCCAATCCATAGCAGCGCATTCCATCTTAGCGCCACCACTTACAGAGATCTCCCCGCATTGACAACTCACATAGTCAAAATCATGGTAACTTTCGATCGTGGACTGACACTTTTTGCACTTGGCTCTATTTTTCATATTTATTTCTTGATAGGGTTATGGTAAAACAAGTTAAGACTAACAAACACTAGGAAAATAATGCCAGCACCAATGGGACATGAGCCATATAACACAGAAGGCGAAGGGGGGCGTCCTATTAAATATGATAAAGAGTTCATCGAAAAAGAAGCGGAAGCTTTTAAACTATGGATGAAACATCCAGAAAGTCTTTATATTAAATGTTTCGCTTTAGAAAGAGATTATCACCCAAGAAGGCTATCAGAGTTTGCAGATGTTAATGAAAGGTTTTCGCTAGTCCTAGAGATGGCAAAGGCTTGGCAGGAAGCCAGATTAGTAAAAGGAGGGCTTAAAAATGAGTTCCATGCTGGGTTTACTAAGTTTGTAATGAGTAACATTTGCGGATGGTCAGAAAAGACAGAAACAAAGGTAAGCGCAGTTGATCCTAACAACCCAACACAATATTGGGTGCCTGAAGCTAACGGTAAATCTAAAGAGTTGGTGAATGAGCCTACCGCCTAATCCATTGCTTGATCCTTACTGGAGAATCAACAACCTTTATCAGATCGTCGATAAGCAGGGTATTAAGCGTAAATTTAAGCTTAACTGGGCACAAGAGGCGCTATACCAGGACATGTGGTACTGCAATGTTATTCTTAAGGCACGGCAACTCGGAATTTCAACATTCCTGTGTTTGCTCTTTCTGGACCGTGCGTTGTTTAATGATAATGTGAGTGCTGGTATCATCGCTCACACATTAGAAGACGCACAACAACTATTCAGACGAGTAAAGGTAGCTTATGACAGTCTCCCTAAAGAGATCAAAGATTGCATTTCCGCCGAAAATGATACCAGTAACATGCTCAAGTTTTCGAATGGTTCTAGCCTCCGCGTGGGTACAAGTTTGCGTTCTTCGACATTCCAATACCTTCATATCTCTGAATTCGGAAAGATATGTGCCAAATACCCTGATAAAGCCCAGGAAATCATTACAGGGTCGCTTAATACCGTTGCACCCGGTCAATACGTATTCATTGAGTCTACCGCTGAGGGCCGCGATGGTTATTTTTATGACATATGCAAGAGAGCGCAGCTTGATAAAAACACAGGTAGACAGCTAAGCAAGCTTGACTTTAGATTTCATTTCTATCCCTGGTACAAAGAGCCTAGCTACAGGATTGGAAACTCTTTTCCAGTAACGCCAGAAATGCAGGCGTATTTTGATCATTTACACAGTATGGGCATACAAATAGATGATGAACAAAAAGCTTGGTACATAGGCCGTGAGCAGACACAGAAAGATGATATGCGACGGGAATATCCATCCACTCCCGAAGAGTCATGGGAAGTAACTAATGAAGGGCTTTATTACTGCAAGCAGATGACTATGGCGAGGTCTGAAAAGAGAATAGGGTATATCCCTTATGACGATACTATACCCGTATATACGTCCTGGGATTTGGGCTACAATGACAGTACTTCTATTTGGTATTTTCAGGTCCATCGTAAAGAAATCAGAGTGATTGATTACGACGAGGGGAGCGGGGAGTCGCTTCAATATTGGCTTGGTGTTGTAAAATCTAAGCCATATGTTTACGAAAAGCACCTCGCTCCGCACGACATTATGGTGCACGAATATACTTCAGGCATGACAAGGCAGACATCAGCGCGTAAACTTGGCATTAATCTTATTCCAGTGCCAAAAGTAGCTATTATACCTGGCATTGATGCGGCTCGTAGTATGTTTAATAGATGTTGGTTTGATGAAACAAAATGCGCGAAAGGTTTGAAGGCGTTAGACAATTACAAAAAGGATTGGGACGATCGTTTAGCTTGCTGGAGATCTCAACCGCTTCATAATTGGGCCTCTCATGGCGCAGATGCGTTTAGAACGCTAGCTACTGGTTTGCCCTTAATAGAGAACAAACGCACGCTAATAGATGAGCAAAACGACGCAGCTAGAGCTATGGAATTTAGAGCTAATCGATTTAGTCCTACTCGCTAATTGCCTAAATAAAATAATTCCTATATGGTTACTCTTTAGAAACGGAGGCAGCCATTTCACTCAATCCCGTCGCGTGGAATCCATCCAATGAACCCAATGAGGGCAACATCCGCTCATGGATGGATAACCTCTACTCTAAGTTCCAGCCCATCGAACAAGCAAGATGGAACCAAGCAAACATAGACACCCTCTTCTACGCAGGGGAGCAAAGCTTTGTTAATAGACACTTTAACTTCACGCCTCAAGCTAGTTACCAGCAGTACTATTTCAATCTAGTACAACAGCCCGTTAATATGGTGACAGGCTACCAACGTCAGCATCGTAAAAGCATCATGTACCAAGCAGCTGATGGCGCAGATCCTCTAACAACAGATCAGTACACACGTTTAATCATGAATGTAGCCCAGAAAGAGGGGATTCATGAGGCTTTTTCTAAGTCATGCGAGTTAAGTGCTGTTGCTGGTATGAATCTTATGCAGCCCTATTTAGACTATACTGGTGATGATCCTGCTCAAGGCCAACTTAAGGTTAAAGTGTGGGAATACAACAGCTTTATCGTAGATCCATACTTCCGTCAGCCAGACATGTCCGATGCTCAGTTTGTTTGGTGCCAGGAATACATATCTAAGCAAGAAGCAGAGACAAGATTTCCTGATAAAGTGCAGTCTGTACAGCCAATGCAAGGCTCGCCACAACGATATGGCAGG
>JGI24890J29729_1000040_pt1 | contig 114288 bp, 115 predicted proteins | sample FreactcultureFD7_FD_29729 | JGI IMG/M metagenome (IMG submission 29729) | reverse complement strand
AACAGTTGCTGTTTGGTCGCGCCATTCAGAGCGCGAACCTTCAGGTGCAAGCTTTCGCAAGATTTGGTCTGTGGCCCACAGAGTAATTCCATGTCGCACGAAAATAACTTGGCCATTATGGCGGGCGATAAAATGTCCCCCGTGGGCAATATTTCCGATTTCAACGGTGACTCGATCCCCACCGCCAACTTTTGCGCCTTTGACTCTGCTTGCGTATCCACGGAGCTGAGCCTAAAGGGTATAAGGTCTGCTCTGTGCATGTAGTCATCATGGGTTGTGGTCGCGTCGGATCTGCTCTCGCAATTGAACTTGAAGGCCTTGGCCATTCAGTCTCAGTAATTGACCAAAATCGTGAAGCATTTCGCCGACTTGGTCCCGATTTCAAGGGGCGCACAATCGCAGGAGGGGGTTTGATCGCGACACTCTTCTTGAAGCAGGAATCGAAACTGCTGAAGCATTTGCCGCCGTTTCCAATGGCGATAACTCAAATATTCTTGCTGCACGCGTCGCTCGCGAAAGTTATGGCGTAAAAAACGTTGTTGCCCGTATCTACGACCCAGGTCGCGCTGAAATTTATCAACGCTTGGGAATTCCAACTGTTGCAACAGTTCTGTGGGCCACAGACCAAATCTTGCGAAAGCTTGCACCTGAAGGTTCGCGCTCTGAATGGCGCGACCAAACAGCAACTGTTGAACTTTGTGAAGTTGTTTTGCATCAGGATTGGTATGGCCAACCATCTAAACTTATTGAAAAACGCACTCCAGCGCGCGTGGCATTTATTACTCGCATCGGTGAGGGGCTTATTCCTACCGAGCACACCGTGATTCAAGAGGGCGATCTGGTTCATGTGATGGTTGCTGAAAAAGACCGCGCATCGACCGATGCAATCTTGGCCAAGTCGCCAGATCAGGAAGGTTAATTGTGAGAGTTGCAATTGCTGGAGCAGGAAATGTCGGTCGATCTATCGCCCGAGAACTCCTTGAAAACGGACACCATGTTTTGCTGATTGACCGTGATCCAAAGGCTCTCAAAATGGAGAGCGTACCCGCTGCCGAATGGCTTCTTGCCGACGCCTGCGAAATTACCTCCCTCGATAAAGCACAACTTTCCAATTGTCACGTTCTTGTTGCCGCGACAGGAGATGACAAGGTCAACCTTGTTGCATCTCTTCTTGCAAAGACTGAATATGGCGTCCCTCGCGTTGTTGCCCGAATAAATCATCCAAAAAATGAATGGNTCTTTGATTCCTCATGGGGTGTCGATGTTTCTGTGTCGACTCCAAGAATCATCAGTGCGCTCGTCGAGGAAGCAGTAAGCGTTGGGGATGTTGTTCGTCTCTTCTCACTTCGCCGTGGCGAAGCAAATCTTGTAGAACTTACCCTTCCAGATAATGCAATCTGCGTTGGAAAGACAGTTGGTGAAGTTACTCTTCCAGAGGATGTTTCACTTGCTTCCATCATCCGTGACGGTCATGTCATTACACCTCAATCACATATGACCCTGATTGCCGGAGATGAGTTGCTTTTTGTCGCCACATCAGAAGCTGAAAATACGCTTCGCGAATGCCTATTAGGCAATTAGCTCTCTTCTTGTAAATCAATCTTTACGCTGGGAACTTTTTTTAATNCCTGCCACGTCAGCCATCCTGTGAGAATAAAGAGTGGGTATCCCATGACCAATCGCGCAGTTCCTAGAGCAGTCAGATTATCTGCCTTATACAGAGGGTACTGAACAATCAAACGCGAAACAAAAAGGGCAACCCAAATCCAACCTGCCCGAATATAGGCGCGTTTTCTTTCAGGAACTCTTCGCCATGCGAGATTCTCTCCGAGGAGGGGTCCAAGCATTACTCCAAGAAGTGGCCATCCTGAGATATTTGCAACTGTGTAGGCAATTGCGTAACCGACATTTGTCCAGAGACCAGGAAGATAGAAATCCTGTGCCTTTCCGGTATGACGAGCCAGAAGTGCGCAGATGCCGATACCAATAAATCCCGAGATTGCATGTTGCAAGGTATCTCGAGTGACGAGTCTTACGATTGCGAGAATTCCAGAGAGAATTAATGAAATTATGAGAGAAAAATTGAGGTCATGCGTAACATTAAAAGATATTAAAAAAAGAATTGAAGGAACACCGCTATCAATGAGGCCACGTGTGCCACCAAAAGCGTTCATCACCTTTGCGCGGTCTTCGTGTGGATTATGTTCGCTCATTGCCCTGTCGATCCAAATCCACCTGTGCTTCGATGAGTCCCTGGCAGAGAATCCACTTCAATAAAGTCGGCGCGTTCTACCTTTTGGATCACCAGTTGGGCAATGCGGTCACCTTTCTTTATGGTGAATGCTTCGCGAAGGTCATGATTGATGAGGATGATTTGAAGCTCACCGCGAAAAGCGGCATCGACAGTTCCGGGNGTATTCACCATGGAAATTCCGTTTTTAATGGCCAGACCAGAACGTGGATGTACGAGAGCAACATATCCTTGTGGAAGTGCAACGCTAATGCCGGTTGGAATGAGGGCGCGCTCCCCCGGTTCTAGCACATAATCAATTCGCGAACATAAATCCGCTCCCGCATCCCCCGGTTTTGCATATGAAGGAAGAGGGACTGAACCATCTAGGCGGGNGATGAGAATTTCTACTGTCATGGATTTATCTCGAATGTAGGGTCAACATAAGCTGCAAGTTCGGGGCTTTTTGCGATGGCGTCAAGAAATTCTTTAGGAGCATTATCCAGAAAGTGCTTCATCGGAACGATGACAAAAAGTGAGGTTGATTTCACCGCTATCGGACCATCAAATGAATTGAGGTGCCCTTCTGCATATGTGTAAACCTTTCGCCCGACTTGGCCAGTGATATGTGCTCGTATATGGAGAACACTTCCAACCGGTACAGGGAGAAGAAAATCTGTCTCCAGATGTGCAGTGACAGCGGGTGAGCGAAGAAGCCACATCAACTTTCCATGAGCTTCATCAAAGGCCAGACTGAGCAATCCACCGTGCGCAAGTCCTGGCGCTCCTTGATGATTTTCAGTAACTGTAAATTCAGCAGTGAGATCTAAGCCCTCGCCTGCATGAGCAACAAGGTGAAGACCGGTTGGGTGAAGCGCTCCACAACCAAAGCAATGGCCAAAATGTGATGGAATTTTTGCGCCGGGCTTGGGAGACTCAGGATGGCGCTGCGGAAGTGTCGCGCCTTCGGGTGCCTTGCTCACAGTCGAAAGTCTAACTCATTTACGTATTGAGACCTTCTTGGATAAGGTTCTGAGGTGTCCACGAAAACCTCCTCGAATACGCAGTGGAGAGACCACTGGTCTCTATCTCTCTGGCTTTTCCTGACAGTTATGAACTTCTCATTTGCTTTGGCTTTGTGGGCGGCTTTTGACACAAAAACGGCAACATTGGATTTTTTGATTTCCAACGCGCTACTTTTCTGGGCATCTCGCAGAACTCCGCTATCGATTTCAATCAACGGTGAGTGGCTCCACATTGGTAAGGCTAAAATTGAGAAGAAATATATCTCCGGAATTGAAATTCTTACTCGAGATCAAATTTCAGTGCTTCGCACGCGCGATGCAAACCCGGATGCATATTTGGATTTACGATTTTGGGTCCCTGTCGGAGTAAGAATCACTATCCAGGACGAACGCGATTACACGCCTTATTGGTTAATTAGTACAAAATCAGGCGCAGCCATTAAAGCTGCGCTCGAGAAGTAAAAGTTATTCGCAATCCTTACAAACTGCCTTTGCGCCTTCGCCCTTAGCAAGCTGGGTAATATGATGAACCAAAAAGCAACGTGAACATGTGAATTCATCTTCCTGCTTTGGAACAACGCGCACTGTGAGTTCTTCACCTGAAAGATCTGCACCAGGAAGTTCAAGATTTTCCGCTGCTTCTTCCTCGTCTACGTCGACCTGACCTGATTGAGCATCAGCTCGACGAGCTTTGAGTTCCTCTAATGACTCCTCATGTAACTCTTCATCCGTTTTTCTAGGTGTGTCGTAATCGGTAGCCATAGCACCCCCCTTTATGAAATCTTTGGCCGTAACGGTTTACGGCAACAGGCGGATAGTGCCCTGTATTTTCCCTAATGCCTAATGAACGCCCGGCGTGTCGGTTCTTATTCCCGATTTACGGTTCTTTTGACCGCTTCCTGAGTACGAAATGCCTTTATCGCTGCATGATTACCCGAAAGAAGGATTTCTGGGACTTCAAGCCCGCGCCACTCTGGTGGTTTTGTGAAATTCGGATATTCGACAATGGCTTCACCTTCAGAAGTCAACGTATGTGACTCCTCGGCGAGAGAGAGCGGATTTCCAAGAACTCCTGGAATCAATCGAATGATTGCTTCTAGCATCACTAGTGTTGCAACTTCTCCGCCATTGAGAACGTAATCTCCAATAGAGACTTCGTGAACACGAAATTCTGGTTGGGATGAATAGAACTCGGTGACTCGGTGATCAATTCCTTCATAACGACCACACGCAAAAATGAGGTGCTCCCTGTGTGAAAATTCTTCAGCCATCGCTTGGGTAAATTTCTTACCTGCAGGTGTCAAGATGATGAGATCGTGGGGGCCACTCCCCTGCGAAACCAGATCGATTGCCTTCCCCCAAGGTTCTGGCGACATCACCATTCCTGCGCCGCCACCATAAGGTGTGTCATCAACGCTCTTATGAACTCCTTCGGCATGATCGCGCAGATCGTGGACAGCAATATCTACTAATCCTTGTGTGCGGGCTTTGCCAATTAATGAAAGTTCAAGAGCTTCAAAATAATCTGGAAATATCGTGATGAGATCAAATCGAGCCAACGCTACCCCCCAAATTTAATAGCCCTTCAGGTGGATCTATTGTGATAATTTTATTTGCAATATCAACGCCGGGAACAATCTCAAGGACAAATGGGATGAGAACTTCACCGTGTTGACCTTGGACTGCAAGCAAATCCTGGCCTGGCAGATTTATGACATCTGTCAGGGTTCCGACCCGTTCGCCATTGACAGTGATTACTTGTGCTCCGAGCAATTGTTGGACGTGAAATTCATCGTCATTATCGAATTCTTCTTCGACATCTACATCTGACATTAAAAGGACGTCGCGAAGTTTTTCAATTGCTGTGCGATCTTTGATTTCTTTAAATTTGAGAAGCAGCACGCCATTATGACCGCGTGCTGATTCAACAGTTAATGGACCAAAGTGGGTTGGGTCAGTTGTTAAGACTGCTCCTTCATAGAAGCGTTCATCAGGAAGATCCGTACGAACTTCAACTGTTGCCTCGCCAAGAACTCCGTGTGCGCGGCCAATTCGACCAACGACGAGGAGCACGCTTAACGGGCCTCGTCAGCCTCGATGAGATCAACACGTACAGAACGACCAGCAATAGCGCTGATAACTGTACGAAGTGCGCGCGCAGTGCGACCGTTACGTCCGATCACCTTGCCAATATCTTCAGGATTTACACGCACTTCTAAAGTTGTTCCACGACGGTGAGTCTTTTCAGTGATCAGAACATCTTCAGGGTTATCTACGATTCCCTTTACGAGATGCTCAAGAGCCTCATCAATCATTCTTATTCAGCAGCCTCTTCTGTAGCTTCTGTTGCAACTTCTTCAACTGAAGTTTCAGGCAAGTTTTCTTCTTCTGTCGCAGCTACAGCTGGAACCTCTGCCTCAGCATTTGATTCAGTCGCTTGGACATCTTCAACGATTGGCGCTGACTTTGCAGCAAGCTTTTCGGCGGCCTTCTTCTTCATGGTTGTTGCACCATCAGCAGGTTCGGCCATCGCTTCTTTCACAGCAGCTTCGTATGCAATGCGCTTGTGTGGCTTCTCAGCAGCAACCTTCAACGTTCCTTCTGTTCCGGGTAGGCCCTTTGCCTTCTGCCAATCTCCGGTAATCTTCAAAATTGCCTCTACAGCTTCGGTTGGCTGTGCACCAACACTGAGCCAGTACTGAACACGATCAGATTTCACAGAGATAAATGATGGCTCTGCAACTGGTGAATAGCGACCAATCTCTTCAATCTGCTTTGAGTTACGAGCAGAGCGAGCATCAGCAACAACAATTCGGTAATGAGGTGTGCGAATCTTTCCAAGACGCATCAACTTAATCTTTACAGCCACGTTACTCCTATTAAAAAATTCGGATTCTCATGTTTCGACAGTGGGAGCGTCGATTCACTCGGTATCCATATTGGTTGAATATCGGATCATATGCTCGGGGGTAGAGGGCCCCGGTGCAGATGGGTAATTCTGCCAGCAAGGCTGGTAAACCCCAAAACGAGGTTTATGCCTCTTCGGCCGCCCGCTTTGCAGGGTTTCCTGAGCGTGATTTCTTCTTCGGCGGAGTCTGGGATGGCTTCTTCATACCTGACATACCTGGCATGCCTGGCAAACCTGGCGCTCCACCCATGCCACCCATTCCACCCATGCCACCCAGTCCAGGCAGATTTGGTAACCCTCCACCATTTCGCATCTGTTTCATCATCTTCTGGGCCTGAGTAAATCGGTCGACAAGATTATTTACCTCTGAAACTGCGCGACCACTTCCACGTGCGATGCGTGCTCGTCGAGAACCGTTGAGAACTTTTGGATCGTGTCTTTCCAACGGTGTCATCGATTGGACGATTGATTGAGTGCGAACTAATTCATTGTCATCAATGCTCTCAAGTTGCTTCTTCATTGCGCCCGAGTTAGCACCGGGCAGCATTCCAAGTAGCTTGGACATCGAGCCCATCTTTTTCAACGCTTCTAATTGAGAGAGAAAGTCATCGAGTGTGAAGTCTTCACCGCTTGCAAACTTGCTCTCAAGTTTTGCGGTTGTATCTGAATCCATCGCGCTTTTTGCTTGCTCGGCAAGTGTTTGAATATCTCCGAGTCCAAGAATTCGAGATGCCATTCGTTCTGGGTAAAAGAGATCAAAATCTTCACTTTTTTCACCGGTCGAGGCAAACATGATTGGACGTCCAGTTTTTGCCACAATCGAAAGAGCTGCGCCTCCGCGAGCATCACCATCCAATTTTGTCAGAACAACACCATCAAAGCCGACGCCATCTAAAAATGCCTGCGCCGTGCGCACTGCATCTTGGCCAATCATGGCATCAACAACAAAGAGGATTTCATCTGGGTTAATTGCATCGCGAATCTTTATGGCTTCTTGCATTAATTCTTCATCCACACCGAGTCGACCTGCGGTATCTACGATGACAACATTGTGCAATTTCTCCTGAGCAAATTTCAATCCAGCCCGTGCAACATCAACAGGATTGCCAACGCCATTTCCTGGCTCTGGTGCAAAAACAGGAATGCTGATAGCCGCTCCAACTTGCTGAAGTTGCGTCACTGCATTTGGGCGTTGCAAATCTGAAGCGACAAGAAGTGGGGTATCGCCCTGCTTCTTTAAATAGAGTGCAAGCTTTGCGGCAAGAGTTGTCTTTCCGGCTCCTTGTAGACCTGCCAGCATGATGACTGTCGGTGGCTTCTTCGCAAGACGAATTCGACGCGCACTTCCACCCAAAATTGAGGTGAGTTCTTCATTAATGATGGAGAAGATTGCTTGAGAAGGGTTAATGCCCTTATTGAGATCTTCGAGCTGCTCAAGAGAGCGGTTCTGTACTTTATGGATAAAGGATTCAACAACTTCAAGTGCTACATCCGATTCAATAAGCGCACTTCTTATCTCTGCGCAAATTTCATCGATATCACCACTTTTGATGCGCCCTTTGGAGCGTAAACCCGAAAAGGCCTTGGAGAACTTTGATGAGAGTGAATCAAACACGGATGAAGAGTACCGACCTAAAGGGTCAGCAAGTAATTCTCGACTTGATTAGCAAGAATTTTTGCTTTCTCCTCGCTCAAGGCGTTCCCCTGCAAATCTGTGACATACAGGGTGTCAAAGGCTTCAGCTCCTAGGGTTGCCACAATTGCTGCGCGAATATCGACTCCAAACTTGGAGATTGCACGTGAAACATTGTAAAGAACCCCGGGTTTATCGTGCATGCGAACCTCAATAATTGTGGCATCTGTTGCGAGGTCATTGATCGCATGTACAACTGGCGGAGGGGTTGGGATTCCAGGATATTTTCTGAAATTTGCGATTCGCTCATCGATTTTCTTTGTCAGGTCGATCTCTCTATCAAGTGCTCGCGTTAACAAGGCGTGCAATCCATCTTCAGTTGGTTCAGGGGCATATGCATCAAGTGCAACGAGCCATGTCATTACTGCTGACTCCCCTACAGATCGAGTTCGAGCGGATCGAACATCCAGGCGTGAGATGGAAAGAACTGCCGCAACAATGGAGAGCAGACCCATACGGTCTGGGGAGACAATTTCAATAATAAAATTCTCCTCACGAGGTTCGATCCGAACTTTTAGCTTTCCACTGGTTGCCAAATCAAGTTGCTCTTTTGTCAGCTCGAGTTGTCGTGCTGGTTCAACTCCTTGCATCGCGGCCAAGCACCGATCTACCAAATCTTGAACAAGGGCAGCCTTCCAATTGCTCCATGCAGTTTTTCCAGTCGCTTCACCGTCGGCAATACTCAAAGCATGCAGAAGTTCAAGTGATTGAGCATCAGAGATATAGGACAGAACAAAAGAGATTGTTTGTGGGTCATCCAGATCGCGGCGTGTAGCAACAGAAGAGAGAAGCAAATGATGCTTCACCAAGAGGGAGAGGGTTGCGACATCTTCCTCGGGAAATCCCATTCGCCGCGCTAGTGGAGCAATGAGCTCCTCGCCATATTCAGAGTGATCCTTATCTGCAAATCCCTTTCCAATATCGTGAAAAAGAGCGGCAATGAGAAGAAGGTCTGGTCGGTGAACTTTTCGCGTGAGCGCTGCTGCTCTAAAGGCCGTTTCCAGCATATGTCGATCAACTGTATGTCTGTGAAGAACATTTCGTTGTGGCAAGAATCGAACATGCTCCCATTCGGGTATCCAACGAGAGATGAGACCTTCTTGGTCCAGAGCTTCAAAAGTTTCAATCATTTGCTCACCGGCACCGATGAGAGTGACAAGATCTTCTCGGCTCTGTCTTGGCCACGGAGTGGGAATGTCAGTGAGCCTCTGAGCCATAGTCACGCATGCATCCACAGTGAGATGCAATCCGCGTTGGGCAGCTATCGCAGCCGCACGAAGCCCCAGACCTGGATCACTTTCAATATCAAAACTCTCATCAATGGCAATCTCTCCATCAAAAGCAAGCAATCCTTTTGCAATACCAACAGGTCTGGCTCGCTTGAAAAGGGAGCGCTTCCCAACTTTCTCAATTCGGTCCCATGTTCGCGCTGCTGTGTAATCGACTGAGCGCGCAGATTTTGCTACATCCATCATTAAAACGTCTGCGTCAAAATAGCCCAATAACTCAGCCACTTTATCTTGCTCAGTGAAGAGAAGCTGATCTCGATCTCGCCCACTCACGGTATGTAACGCATCTCGCACATTCATTAAAATTGATTCAGCTGCGGCCACTCGATCCAGTGCGACCTCAATGGAATCTATATGCGAAAGCGCACGCAGGATATTGATATCCCGAAGACCACCGCGCGCTTCCTTGAGGTCTGCCTCAAGAAGATAGGCCAACTCCCCTGAACGGTCGTGGCGTTCATCGAGAGTTGCGCGAAGCATCGGTATAAAGAGCCTATATTCCTTCTTCCACAGATCCATTGCGGATTGAGAAATATCATCGGCTAGTTCACCATTTCCGGCGATAAATCGTAAATCCAAAAGTCCCAAAATAACTTTTATATCCAGTTTTGCCGAAGATAGCGTTTCGCTCTTTGTGCGAAGTGAATAATCCACTTTTCTATTGGTGGACCAGAGTGGATAAAGAAATGCGTTTACAAAATCTTTGAGTTTCTCTTCCCTAATGCCCGAATGAAGAATCAAGAGATCAAGGTCAGAACCAGGAGATAATTCTCCACGCCCATAGCCACCAACGGCTGTGAGAGAGATTTCATCCGATGTGATTCCAACATGTGAAAGAGCGTCGTGAAAGAGAGAAACCAACTCTCTATCGATCTGGTCAGATCGTTCACGACGCTCTCGAGTACCCATACAGGTACTTTATATCTTTATCACTGGGTCCAACTAAATGGCATCGACTCCGCGTTCTCCCGTGCGAACTCGGACGATGTGATCCACCGTTGTTGCCCAAACCTTTCCATCGCCGATAGAGCCAGTTGAAGCAGCCTTAACAATTGTGTCAATGACTGAATCAACATTTGCTGTGTCGACGAGAACTTCCAAACGTACTTTTGGAACGAGATCCACTGTGTATTCAGCACCGCGATAAACCTCGGTATGACCACGTTGGCGTCCAAAACCACTTGCTTCAGAGACCGTCATGCCGGTGATGCCAGCTGCATTGAGTGCAGTCTTGACATCATCCAACTTGAAAGGCTTGATGATTGCTGTAATGAGTTTCATCTTGTATGTGTTCCTTCCTAGTTAGATTCGGGTTTATGACTTTGTTGATGAGAAACTAGATGTAAACCGAGATCCATCGCTATAACTTGAAGTCTCGTATGCAGTTTCTGCGTGTTGTGACAGATCCAATCCAATACTTTCTGCCTCTTCGGATACGCGAAGACCAATGGTCTTATCCAATATCTGAGCCAAAATGTATGTAGCGATAAATGAATACGCAACGACTGCTGCTACAGCCACGGCTTGGTGGCCCATCAAAGTCCATCCACCCTTGTAGAAGAAGCCGTTTGTACCTGCTGAGTTTGTCATCTTTGTAGCAAGAAGTCCTATGGAGAGAGCTCCAAGAATTCCGCCAATAAGGTGTACCCCGACTACATCGAGTGCATCGTCATAACCCAGCTTTGTCTTCAAGCCTGTAGCGAGAGCGCAAACAACACCAGCTGCAAATCCAATTGCGATTGATCCCATTGGGCTAACAAATCCGCAAGCAGGGGTAATTGCAACAAGTCCTGCAACTGCACCGGATGCTGCGCCGAGGGNTGTCGCATGTCCATCACGGAGCTTTTCGGTAAGCATCCATGCAAGCAGGGCTGCTCCTGTTGCTGTATTCGTGTTGACGAATGCAAATGCTGAAACTGTATTTGCAGCAAGTGCCGATCCAGCGTTAAATCCAAACCAACCAAACCAGAGCAAGCCTGTTCCTAGCAATACGAATGGAACATTATGCGGACGCATGCGCTCCTTTGGCCATCCCTTTCGCTTTCCAACAACCAGAATGACAGCCAGAGCCGCTGCACCAGCATTAGCGTGAACAACAGTTCCTCCGGCAAAGTCGAGAGCGCCAAGTTTGAAGAGCCATCCACTAGGAGAGAAAACCCAGTGCGCAACAGGTGCGTAAACAACTACAAGCCAAATTGCACTAAAAAGTGTCCATGCGCCAAATTTCAAACGATCTGCCGTGCCACCAGTAATAAGCGCTGGTGTAATAATTGCAAACATCAATTGAAATGCACAGAAAACCAAAGGTGGGATTGTGAGTGCTTCAAATCCTGTCGCTTGTTGCCAAATATGGTTAAGGCCGAATTGGTGAAAATCTCCAATCCATTTTCCCTTTCCGCTAAATGCCAAGCTATAAACACCTGTAATCCAAAGAACGCTTACAACGCCCATTGTTACAAAGTTTTGGGCGAGCATGCCCAATACATTCTTGCCTCGAACCATTCCGCCGTAAAAGAATGCGAGCCCTGGTGTCATCAAAAGCACCATAGCTGCAGCGACAATGATCCAAGCGGTATCGCCTGAGTTGAAATTCATTTTCACTCCTATTTGATTGAATTAATAGGAAGCTCGCCATTGAGTTCGTAGGCAGAGCATGCCCAATTCGCGTTACAGCAGGGGCGCGGCTGTGTTACAGAAATGTTAATGAGTGTTACAAATTAATAGCAAATGAGAAGAATCTAGGGAGAACGAGAGAAGAACAGGATAACTAGCCGCTTATAAGACCTTGAATGTAACTTTCAGCCTCAAATGGGGCGAAATCCCCTATCCCCTCACCGGTACCAACGAATTTGATGGGTACACCTGTCAGGGATTCAATAGCAAGAGCCNCTCCGCCTCGTGCCGATCCGTCTAGCTTTGTCAGAATCAGTCCGGTGACATCAACTGCCTCGAGGAATGTTTGGGCCTGGGCGATTGCATTCTGACCTGTTGTCGCATCGACAACTAATAAGACTTCATCGACTGGAGAAACTTTTTCGATAACGCGGCGAATTTTTCCAAGCTCATCCATCAAACCTTGCTTTGTGTGAAGACGTCCGGCTGTATCAACAATGAAAAAATTAATGTTCTCACTCTTTGCACGTGAGATTCCATCAAAGGCAACGGAAGCAGGGTCGCCATTTGTTTTCCCAGCGACGACCTCTATGCCAAGGCGCGATCCCCACGTTTGAATCTGCTCAGTTGCAGCAGCTCGAAAAGTATCGGCGGCGGCAATAAGAACAGATGAGCTCCCAGCCTTGAGTACGTTTGCAAGTTTTGCAGTCGATGTCGTCTTTCCGGTGCCGTTGACTCCAACTACAAGAATCGTCGTTGGGCGATCAACGTGCTTCACAACAGTACGATCTCGGGTTGAAAGAGAGTCGTGCAATACTTTTACAACAGCTTCTTCTGCACCATCACTCAGCTTTCGCGCACTCTCTAGAATTCGAGAGGTCAGTGCTGCTCCAAGATCAGATTCGATGAGCGATTCTTCAAGCTCTTTCCAATCCGCGGCGGAAAGGGGCGTNCCTCCGCGAAGTTTGTTGAAGAGTTTGCTAAAAAGTGCCACGAGGTGAACCCTTTAGGCGTTTTGAGATTCGCGAAGACGTTGAGAGATAACCTCAGAGACTCCATCNCCACGCATTGTTACGCCATAGAGCGCATCGGCAACTTCCATCGTGCGCTTTTGGTGAGTAATGACAATGAGCTGAGACTTCTCTCGAAGCTCCTCAAAAATTCCAAGAAGACGNCCGAGGTTTGTGTCATCCAGAGCCGCTTCAACTTCGTCCATAACATAGAACGGGCTTGGGCGCGCTTTAAAGATTGCGACAAGCATCGCAACTGCAACAAGTGATCGCTCTCCGCCAGAGAGAAGAGACAATCTTTTAACACGCTTTCCTGGAGGACGGGCTTCTACATCAACACCTGTTGTCATCATGTCCTGAGGATTTGTGAGAATGAGTCTTCCTTCACCACCAGGGAAGAGTCGAGCAAAGATTCCAACAAACTCCCGCTCGGTATCCTTGTATGCCTGGGTAAAGATTTCGACAACCTTGTCATCAACTTCTTTAATGATGTCCAAAAGATCTTTCTTCGTCTTCTTCAGATCCTCTAGTTGTTCTGCGAGGTAACGAAGGCGCTCTTCTAGTGCTGAATACTCTTCAAGTGCAAGAGGATTGATCTTGCCCAAAGTTGCCAAAGCCTTTTCGGCCTGGAGTAAGCGCTTCTCTTGTTGGTCGCGGCGGTAAGGAATCAAATCTCCTGGAACAAAGTTTCCTTCTGAATCCTCAACAAATGTAGGGACATCATTTGAAGGACCATATTCACTGACAAGTGTCGTTACATCAACGCCGAGCTCTTCAACTGCACGATTTTCAAGTTGCTCGATGCGCATTCGTTGTTCTGCACGAACAATCTCATCGCGGTGAACCGATGAAGTTAATTGTTCAAGTTCCATTGTAAGTTCGCGACTCTTTTGACGAACAGTGAGAATTTCGCCATCGCGATCTGTGCGACCTGCTTCAAGGCGTTGGCGTTCGGCAAGAGCCTTTTGAATAGAAATCTCAATTTGAATGAGAGCCTCGTATGCGGTGTCAGCCGTAGATTGTGCTGTCGCCGCGTCAATGGCGCGTTGTTCGCGTCGCACAATCGCACGATCTGCCCCTTCGCGTTCTGAACGAGCGGCATCTTCGAGAGCCTGCGCTCGAGCAGCCAGCGCTGTGATGCGTTCTTCTTGTGTGCGATGTTCAAGACGAGCCTCAACTTCAGCTGAACGAGATTGAGAGACACGAGAACGAAGATCTTCAAGATGGGTGAGGTTTGGCTCAGCAGGTGCTTGATGTGATTGGAATTGTGATTGGGCTGCAGTGAGATCAGATTCATCAGATGATCGTTGTTCTGTCGCCTCCGCTAATGATGCAGCGAGTCGCTCTACTTCAGCTTGCGCACTCTTTACATTCTGACCAGCAACAGCCATCTGCTCGGCAAGACCTGACATGCGTGCATCGGAATCATTGAGCTTTGAAAGTGTTGAGTCGTAGACAGCTGTGGTCGCTTCTACTTCACTCTTGAGACGCGAAAGTTCAAAAGCCAACTTCTCACAGCTTGCACTTTTTTCTGCAAGAGATTGGCGAGTTCGTTCAATAAGAGCGTTGATTTCAATCGCGCTATTTCCGCCTGCAGATCCACCTTTTACTCGCGTGCGACTGACAACATCCCCGTCTTGCGTTACCGCTATGAGGGATGGGTCAAATGAGAGAACAGATTGGGCGGCATCAAGATCTCGAACAGCTACGTATCGAGAAAGGAGTTGGGATAAAGCTCCATCAAGTCCTTCAGAGCGGATCAAGGATGCAAGAGGAGAAACTCCAGATGGTGTGGCAAAAGATGATGGAGAAGAGTTTCCATCGATAACAAGAAGTTCAGATTGGCCTGCGGATTCACTCTTCAGCAATGTAAGAGCGCTGACAGCTGAGCGCATATCGGCAACAACGATGGAGTCTGCTAATGGTCCAAGTGCTGCACCTACAGCCGCTTCCCATCCTGACTCAACAGTGATTAAAGATGAAAGCCGTCCGCGGACTTGTGCGCCACTTCGTCCAGACATGATTGCTTCGCCACCATCTCGGTGCAAAAGTGATTCTTCAAGAGCAGCTAAACGAGAAGTCAATCCAGAACGTTCGCGCTGAGCAGTCTGCTCGCGTTCTTGTGCAGCTTCAAATTCGGATATTGCACCTTGCATCGCACTCTTGGCACGTTCATGTTGGGCATCTAGATCTGGTTCGGATGCATCTAGTCCGGCAATTTCACTTTCCAAAAGTGCAAAATCTGATTTGAATTGTTGTAAGCGATTAAGCGCTTCGTCACGAGCTGTTGTTAGACGAGTGATTTCGGCATTTGTTGCATCGATGCGAGAGCGAAGAGCGTTGATATGTCCCTCTTGGCGGGCTGTTCCCTCACGTTGATCTGCAATAGCTCGAAGTGCAGCAGAAACTTGATTCTCTTCAGTTGCAAGAAGCGCTTCGAGTTCGCGAAGTCCTTCGGTGACGGCAGTAAGTGCGTTCTGATGTTCTGCCAACTTTGATTGAAGGCCGGCTTGTTCGGCGCGAAGGGNCGCAGCCTCTTGATCCATAGCAATGGGATCGCGCCCGCTGGCTCTTGCCTCTTCGATTTCTTCGGAGAGAAAACGCGCACGTTCGGAGGCCAACGATTGAACTCCGCGGAATTTTTCACGCTGGGCAGTGAGTTGGTAGAAATTTTCTTGTGCCTGGACTAGAAGTGGATTTTCTGAAGCGCTGATGCGATCGAGTTCTTCCTCGCGAGCTCGAGAATCGCGAAGTGCTTGCTCAACTTCATCGCGACGTGCGCGAAGAGTTGTCTCGTCAGCGACTTCAAGTTCTAGTTGGGACTTTAATTGAATCAAATCATCTGCAAGAAGACGCAAGCGCGAATCTCGTACATCAGATTGAATAGTCGAAGCGCGTCGAGCAACCTCTGCCTGTTTTCCGAGCGGTTTAAGCTGGCGACGAAGTTCAACCGTAAGATCTTGAATACGCGCAAGATTTCCTTGCATCGAATCAAGTTTGCGAAGAGCTTTCTCTTTGCGCTTGCGGTGCTTCAAGACACCTGCTGCTTCTTCAATGAAGGCACGACGCTCTTCAGGGTTGGCGAGCAAAATTGCATCGAGCTGGCCCTGTCCAACAATGACGTGCATTTCACGACCGATGCCGCTATCGCTTAAAAGTTCTTGAATATCCAAAAGACGAGATGTCTGACCATTAATTTGATATTCACTTGTGCCATTACGGAACAAAATACGAGTGATGGTAACTTCGGTGTAATCAATGGGAAGGGTTCCATCGGTATTGTCGATGGTGACAGATACTTCTGCGCGACCAAGTGGAGCGCGTCCTGAAGTGCCGGCGAAGATGACATCTTCCATCTTTCCGCCGCGAAGAGATTTTGCTCCTTGTTCGCCCATCACCCATGACAAGGCATCGACTACGTTGGACTTACCGGATCCATTAGGACCCACAACGCAGGTAATCCCTCGCTCGAAATTAAGTTGAGTACTCGATGCGAAGGATTTGAAGCCCTTGAGGGTTAAACTCTTCAAATACACGGGGAAAACCTATCGGCTTAGCGCGAGCATTCCCGCCATTTCCGCCCTACTTTGATGACCAGAAGCCTGTAGTTAAGGTCGAGAGTTGATGAGGTCATACGCTAATTTTGCAGCAACTTGTTCTGCTTCTCTCTTGCTCTTTCCAGAGCCCATGGGAAATCTTTCCCCCGATAGAAGAGCGATTGCTGTAAAACTCTTATCGTGATCTGGTCCGGACTCTCCGATTTCATATTCTGGAGCGGTTAAATTTTTAGCAGCTGCAATCTCTTGAAGTGCAGTTTTTGCATCAAGTGATGCTCCCGCCGTGCTTGCCTCGGTGATAGCTGGCAAAAACCATTTCAATATAATTTCTGCGCTCTGTGTAAATCCGTATTGGAGATAGATCGCGCCAACGAAGGCTTCAAGTGAATCTGCAAGGATTGAATTCTTCTCACGCCCACCAGTTGCTTCCTCGCCCTTACCAATACGAAGGTGGGTGCCAATCTTTAATTCGCGAGCAATTTCAGCGAGCGCACGAGTATTTACAACACCGCTACGAATTGGGGAAAGTCTGCTCTCGTCCATTTCCGGAAAGCGCGCATAAAGCGCTTCTGTGATGACTAGGCCCAGAACACTATCGCCTAAAAATTCAAGGCGTTCATTTGTTGGAAGACCACCGTTTTCGTAAGCGAAAGATCGGTGAGTAAAAGCGAGTTCGAGTAATTCTTCTTTAACAGCTATGCCGAGTGATCCTGTAAGGCTCTCGTACATATGGGTTTTTTACTGTTGTAAAAGGAGATTAGACAGCGAGAACCTGACGGCGGTTATAGGTACCGCATGTTGGGCATGCTGTGTGCTGCAACTTTGGCTGTTGGCACTGACCGCATGTAGCAAGAGCGGCTGGAGTTGTTTTCCATGAGCTACGGCGTGAGCGGGTACGCGAACGGGACATCTTTCGCTTTGGAACTGGCATTTTTTACCCCTTTGTTTCGTAACAGCGCCGTGCTTGTAGTAAGCGGCAATTATGGCCGAAAGGGGCCAAATTGGGAAATCGGCCTATTCTGAAGGCTTTTCTCCGGCCCAGCCTTCCAGCCCAGCCCAGCGAATATCGTGCTTTTCATGGGCATGATCCTCAGGAAGCNCAGCCATCGGCAATCCACAATCCGGGCAGAGCCCCTCGCAATCCTCCGAGCAGAGCGGGTTAAGTGGAAGGTCCAAAATAAGTGCGTCGCGGATGGCAAATTCTAGGTCGATAAAGTCCCCATCCATATGAAGATCTTCATCCTCATCGGCTATCTCAATCTCTTTTGCCTTCTTGTGGCTCTTTTTCTCTGCCTCATAACGATAAAGCTCAGTGAAGTTCTGCTCCACATCCAATTCAATGGGCTCAAGACAGCGGGTGCACTCTCCTGTGACGAATGCGGCGACACTCCCAGATGCAAGAACACCTTCGCTGACGGAGGTGATTCGCAAGTCGACATCAATCGGCTCATCTGCTTCAACGCCCAAGACTGGGGTTCCGACTCGTTCGTGCTTATCAAATGTGAGTTCGTACTCTTTCATTTCGCCAGCGCGACGAGGTAGGTCAACGCAATTGAAATAGAAAGGACCGTGCTGGGTCTGCATTTTTATTCTGCTAACTCAGAGAGAATGTGTTTATCCTCAACACCTTGCAACTTATCGCGGCCACGTTGAACCACATCTAAAGTCTTATTGAGAATAACTTCAAGGGTTGCAAGACGAGAGTCAATGTAAGCCTCAATCTCTTCACGCTCATGCTTTGCTTCTGCTTCAACCTCATCCATGATGCGCTGCGCTTCTTTGCGGGCTGCTGCAACAATCTGGGTCTGCTCCACCATTTGAGCAACTTCTTCGCGAGCATGTGCGAGAAGTTGATCAGCACTCAGGCGAGCTTCTTCCACAATTGCGTCCCGTGTCACCAAAATTTGTTGCGCGCTATCTAGATCTGTTGGCAGGGCGCCACGAGCTTGATCGAGGATTTCAAGAAGCTCTCCGCGATGTACTACGCAGCTTGCCGAGAGAGGAACGCCACGCGCTTCTTCAACCATCGTGATGGCGCTGTGGACTCGCTCAGTAACTGTGAATACGTTTTCGTCGCTCATCTTTTACCTCTTCCGCCGATCTATACCGAACTCCTACAAGTTGCACATTCTAGTTGCTGGAGAGCGCTTCTTTGACCCGATCAATGATTTGTGAAGGAACATAACCTGAGATATCACCGTCATATGCCGCGATTTCCTTCACAAGCGATGAGGAGAGGAAAGAATGCGCTGGTGCGGTGGACATAAAGAGCGTCTCCACTCCCTTGAGTTGGAGATTCATTTGAGACATTTGGAGTTCGTAATCGAAATCGGTGACAGCCCGAAGTCCTTTTACGATTGCTTGAATTTTATTCTCTTCGCAGTAATCCACGAGAAGTCCAGACCAAGAAGCAACAGAGACATTTTTATATTCTGCTGTTACTTCAGAAATCATTGTCATTCGCTCCTCAACGGTGAAGAGTGACTTTTTTGTCTTATTTACAAGTACGGCAACAACAACTTCATCGAAGAGAGAACTTGCTCTCTTAATAATATCCAAGTGCCCAAAAGTGATCGGATCAAAAGATCCTGGGCAGACAACTTTCTTCACGGCAAAACGCTAGCAGAGTAGCCGCCGTAGAAGATACTTCCTTGTCCATATGAGCGTATTTTTTCACATTCCATGCCATCTGGCCATGCAAAAGGAGCGCTCTTCGAACGTCGTTCAATAGTGATGATTCCACGTTTCTGAATGAGATTGCGTTCCTTGATGATTGTTAGAAGTTCTGTGATTTCTTCATTTGATATGTCATACGGTGGATCCATAAAGATGATGTCATATTTAAGAGCAGCTTCTGACTCAAGAAATCTCTTCGCTCGATTTTTGAAAACTTTGTATTTTCCGCTCGCGTGAGTAACAAGTTCAAAATTACTGGAAGTCAGTTCATTGACTTCATCCTCGACCGCATGAACCAAGTCAACGCCTCGAGAAAGTGCTTCAACGCCTACTGCTCCGCTTCCAGCAAAGAGGTCGAGAAAGAGTAGATCCGAAAGGTTTCCATATGAAGATTCGAGTGAAGAGAAAAGTCCCTCGCGTGCTCGGTCAGAAGTCGGACGAACGCGTTCATCCTCAGGTGAATACAGCTTTTTTCCCTTAGCGCTGCCGGCAATAATTCTCATTGGTGCAACATTATCCTTTTTGAACTTTTTCTCTAACTTTTATTTAACCTTTATCGAGAAAGGAAGCTGCCTCTTCCGCCCTAAGGGCCAATACCTCTGCGGCAAGGAGTGGGTGTTTTTCTAATTGAGGATCGCCCTCCACGATGGAAATGGCAACGCTTCGAGCTTCCGCAATTAAACCTTCATCCCGCAGAACCCGAAGAAGTCGCAGATGCGATTGAGTTCCCGATTGCGCTCTTCCCAAAATATCGCCTTCACTGCGCTGTTCCAGGTCTATCCGTGAAAGCTCAAATCCATCCAAAGTGCTGGAAACTGCGGTAAGACGCTCCATTGCTGGGGATTCATCTACTGCTTCGGTGACAAAGAGAGCGAGTCCGGCAACATTTCCACGGCCTACTCGTCCTCGCAATTGGTGGAGTTGGGAGACGCCGAAACGATCGGCATTCATAATCACCATGACTGACGCATTGGGAACGTCAACGCCTACTTCAATAACTGTGGTACTGACCAGTACATCAATTTTTCCATCTGCAAAAGCGCGCATCGTCTCTTCTTTTACCTCAGCGCTCTGTCGCCCATGGAGTGGCGCTACTTTCAGACCCTTGAGCGCCCCCATTGCAAGAGAGGGAGCAAGCTCTTCCACTGCGAACATAGTTTTCGGATCAGCAGGCTCTTCCAATGTAATTCCCATCGCAGCAGCAACTTCGCGATCTCGTGGCGTGATGACGGAATTTCCGTCTTCACTTTCGGTTGCTGAAATGCGAGGAGCCACAACATATGCCTGATGCCCTTGAGAAACTTCCTCGCGTATCCGTTCCCACGCGCGCTCCAGAAAGTGAGGCTTATTCAAGGCTGGAACAACGTGCGATGTGATGAGAGGCCGTCCAGCGGGAAGTTGGCGAAGAGNGGAGATATCCAGATCGCCAAAGACTGTCATCGCTACTGTTCGAGGGATAGGAGTTGCAGTCATGACAAGCAAATGCGGAGGCGTAGAGGCCTTTGCGCGAAGTGCATCGCGTTGCTCAACACCAAATCGATGTTGCTCATCAACGACGACAAGACCAAGATCCTTGAATTCAACACCTACGCTCAATAGCGCATGTGTACCAATAACAATCCCAGCACTTCCAGATGCAATCTCTGCTAAAACTTCGCGCCTTGTTGAGGCGCTCATCGAGCCGGTTAAAAGTGCAACTTTTGTGCCGTATTCACTTCCTCCAAGTGTTCCTGCCGCCGCCAGTGGACCCAGAATGCGATTGATGGTGGAGAAATGTTGCGTTGCCAAGACTTCAGTCGGGGCAAGAAGTGCTGCTTGTCCTCCGCTGTCGACAACAGCAAGCATTGCTCGAAGGGCAACAACAGTTTTACCTGAACCAACTTCACCTTGTAGAAGTCGATGCATCGGATGGTTTTGATTCATATCCGATTCAATCTCTGCAGAAACTTCGCGCTGGCCATCAGTAAAGGTAAATGGAAGTTGCGATTCAAATTCAGAAACAAGGCCATCGCTCTTAATCGGGCGAGGTGTGGCCGGGAGAAGGCGAGCCTCCGCTTTTCGCTGTGCGAGAAGTAATTGCAAAAGTAAAGCTTCATCAAATGTCAGGCGAGCGCGCGCTATCACCGCCTCTTCTCGAGTAGAAGGTTGGTGAATGGAGAGAAATGCATCTTTAAGTTTTGGGTAATGAAATTTTTGAAGAATTTCTCCTGGGATTGGATCTTCTAATCCTTCGATGGCATGCAGTGCAACTTCTATAGATTGAGCAATCTTCCACGAAGGAAGTTTTGATGTTGCTGGATAGACGGGAAGCGCCTTTCCTGCAAATGCTGCTGTTGCTTCCTCCTCATCTCCNCCCTCGGGAAGAATTTCATAATCTGGGTGTGAAAGTTGTCGCTTCTTATTAAAAACGCCAACCTTGCCGGCGAACATTCCCCGCATTCCCACTTTGAGTTGTTTCTCCCGCCAGGCTTGATTGAAAAATGTAAGGGACATCTCTGCGCTTCCATCAGTGATGATCACTTCTAGGATGACGCGACCGCTTGCTCTGCGAAGATTGACCTTTTTGATATCTGCAATGACGGTAGCTTCATCNCCCTCTTTGAGTTCAGTGATATCGGTGAGCTCTCCCCGCAAGACATATCTGCGTGGGTAGTGGCGCAAAAGATCCCCTGCCGTGGTGAATCCAAAGGCTTTCTCAAAGACCGCGGCAGTTCGATCGCCAATAACCGCCTTGAGCGGGGTCTCTAGTGGCGAGTCTGGCGAGTTCGAAGAGAGAGCCGAACTGGCTGATGCGGGATTCACAGGCACCAGTCTGCCTGAATTCGCCTTCCCGGGCCCCTTTCGGTAACCTTCGGGGTCTAGTTTTTATCGGTTTTTATAAAGGAGTTCCACGTGGCATCTACATGCGATCTATGCGGCAAGGGCCCAAGCTTTGGCAACAATGTTTCGCACTCTATGCGCAAGACACGTCGTCGCTGGAACCCAAATATCCAAAACATCCGCACCTTCATCGGCGGAGTTTCAAAGCGCCAGAACGTCTGCACATCATGCATGAAGGCTGGTAAGGCAGTCCGCTAACCCGGCGCTTCTGCTCTCAGCATTTCCCGTGAGCGCCCCGCGAATATTTGCTCATCGCGGATCCCATTCATCACNCCCTGAATCATCCCGCGAGGCCTATCTTCAGGCTATCGCCGACGGTGCCGACGGATTTGAGTGCGATATTCGATTGACGCGCGATCGAGAGATTGTCATCTGGCACGACCCAACCATGAAACGTATTTCAGGAAATAACGCTCGGATCTCCACTTCCACTCTTGAAGAACTACAAGAGATTTGGCCTGTAATGAAACTTGAAGATCTGCTCAACATTGCAATAGAAAATCAAAAAGATCTAGCGATCGAAACAAAGCATCCAGTTCGTTTTGGACATGCCATAGAACGGGCTCTGGCAAAACTACTCTTCTCAAAGAAAGAAGAGATAAAAAAATCTGGAATTGAAATCTTTCTTATGTCATTTTCTTGGTGGGCAACAAGTGCAAATTCGCAGACGCCGTATATTGGGACATATCTCATTCACAATCGGAGAGCACTCCCCTTCGCACGATTTGCCACAATGGGGATCAATATAGAAATGATTCGAAATGGTTTTATTCCTAAGGATCCTTCACGGACTCTGGTGTGGACGGCAAATACTTCAAGCGATATTTCGCTGTGCAAGGAAGCTGGAGTAAGCGTCATCATTACAGATGATGTCCTGCTTGCTAAAAGTGTGTAAATCCTTGGTGGGTAATGTGATTACCATCAATCCTTACGCCCTCGCCTGAATGAACAAAACCAATGTCAATCCATCCTTCAGGAAGTTTTGTAAAAGTCCCCACAAAAATATGATCCTCTCCCCCGTGAAGAGTATGAAAATCGCTCGCGATTTTTGCTGACTCAATCTCTATGGAAACTCGTGAAGCGCTCGCAAGCGATTCCAGTTCAGCCACGAGGCCGTCGCTTACATCAGTGAGGCAATGGCAGGATTTTTTATCAAGCTTTTCAATCTTGGAGTAATCAACTGTTGGGTATCTATGCTGAGCAGTGCGTTCATCGCGAACCCCACTTTTGAGCAATTCTAGCCCGCGTGAGGATGCGCCGGGCAGAGCAGAGATTGCAACAATATCTCCGAGCCTGGCGCCAGATCGCAGAATGGGATTTTCTACTTCACCAAAAACGCTTATCGAAATCGTGAGAAGAGGAGAGNGAGTGAGATCTCCACCCACCACAACTGCCCCAACCTTTGAAGCTTCATCGTGAATTCCTTGCGCAAGTTGTGAAATCTCATCGATGGAGAATCCTTTTGGGATTGCTGCGGCGACCATCAAATACCTTGGAGTTGCGCCCATCGCATAAATATCCGCCAAATTTGCGGCAGTAATTTTTCCGCCAATTTCGTAGAGACTTGACCACTCGCGATTGAAGTGGGTTCCCTCCACTGCCATATCGGTAGAAAGTGCAAGGGATCCATTTTTTACATCAACGACAGCGCCATCATCACCGATTCCAACACGAAGTGCGTCATCGCTACTTGCGAAGATCTCTGCGAGAGTCTGGAGGNATTCCGCTTCACTTGCCATAGGCGGTAGCCTATTCCCAACGAGAGAAGGAGCTAGACATGTCAGTTCAGGCATACATCTTGATTCAAACTGAAGTAGGTAAGGCAAATAGCGTTGCAAAGGCAATCGCCTCCATTCCTGGCGTTACTCTCTCTGAAGGCGTTACTGGTCCTTACGACGTGATTATGCGTGCTGAGGCAAATAGCATGGAAGAGTTTGGACGCGCGATTCTTTCAAAGGTTCAAGCAGTGAGTGGGATTACTCGCACTCTCACCTGCCCTGTTACTAGCTCTGAGTATTAAAGAGCAGCGTCGATAAGACGCGTTATAAGTTCGGTATAGCTAACTCCTGCTTGCTTCCATAACTTTGGAAATACAGATGTTGAGGTGAATCCAGGCATGGTGTTGAGCTCATTGATAACAATTTCCTTACCGGTGTAAAAGAAATCAACGCGTGCAAGTCCCCGGCAGTCCAGCGCTTCAAAAGCGGAGACAGCGCTCTCTTGAATCGCAGAATAAACATCTGAAGGTAGATCGCGGGGATCAACGAACTCTGTGGATCCGTCAAGATATTTTGCCTCAAAGTCATAAAATTCGTGATCGCCCAAAATTCTTACTTCTGTCAATGGTGACGCAGTTGCCTTTCCTTCAATCTCTAAAACCGCACATTCGATCTCTCGCCCAATGACCGCGCTCTCAATCATGACTTTAGAATCAAATTTCAACGCTTCGTGAACGGCTGCAATGAGCGCACCCGATTCCTTTACCTTTGTTGTTCCGCGACTTGAACCTCCGCGAGCTGGTTTTACAAATACTGGATAGGTCAGTGAAGTTGCATCGATATCTTTTTCAGATGTCACGACAATTCCGTCTGCGACGGCCAAGCCTTGTGCTGCAAATATCGGCTTTGCAAAAGATTTATCCATCGCAACCGCACTTGCAAGTACTCCAGAGCCAACATATTTCTTGCCGAGCATCTCGCAGAGCCCTTGAAAAGTGCCATCCTCCCCGTATGGGCCATGAAGAATAGGGAAAATAACATCGAGGCCTTTAAATAGCTCTTCTGCAGAGTTTTCTACTCCGCTTGTAATTTCTGGAAGCTCTCCGCCTTCAATGGAAAGCACTTGGTCCACCTTCGGTGATACCCATCGACCATCTTTTGTAATTCCAATAAGAACAGGCTCAAATCGAGTACGGTCAATTGCCTTCATAACGCCGCCAGCAGAAATGCATGAAATTTCATGTTCGCTGCTGAGGCCACCTGCAACTATTCCAACGCGAACCTTTTCTGTACCCACTCTCAAATCTCTTCTTCAAGCGGCACGGTCATCAATCGATCCAAAGCTTGGTTCGGCGTTATGTTTCCACTCACTACATCGGCAACGGCTTCAATAATTGGGACTTCAACACCAACGCGGTGAGCAAGTTCCAAAATTGCTGGAGCAGAAGCCACACCTTCCACAGTCTTAGAAACCTGTGCTCGGGTTTTATCCATGGAGCCTGTGCGACCAAGAACCTCACCGAATGTTCTATTTCGCGAAAGAGCAGAACCGCAACTTGCTACAAGATCTCCCATTCCAGCAAGACCTAAGTTTGTCAGCGGATCAGCGCCGTATGCCTGACCAAATCGCGCAACTTCGCTCAGACCTCGAGTGATAATCATCGACTGTGTATTTTCACCAAGATCTAGCCCGACTGCCATACCAACAGCAAGAGCGATAACGCTCTTTGTTGCACCAGCTAATTCACNCCCGACAAGGTCTTGTGATGGGTAGACGCGAAAATATGGAGTTGTGAAGAGTTTGATAATAAGTGCTGAGACAGATGGATTAACAGATGCCGCAACAGCCCCAGCTGGCTGGCGCAAAATCATTTCGGCCGCCAAGTTTGGGCCAGTGATCAATCCGATATTTTCCAGAGAAGCGCCGAGCTCATTGACAACAATTTCAGTCATTCGCGAGTGAGTATCGGCTTCGATGCCCTTGAGCGTACTGATGATCGGCTTATCAACCGGGAATGTACTTTTCCACACGAGAAGATTTTCGCGAAGACTCTGAGCGGGAATTGCAAGAACGAGGGCATCAGCAAATGAGAATGCTTCGCTCACATCGTTTGTTGCGCGAATAGTGGATGGAAGTTGCGCACCTGGCAAAAATGTGTGATTTGTATGGTCACTATTGATTTCATGAACAACCGAAGCATTTCTGCCCCAAATCAAAACATCGTGACCTGCATCAGCCAAGACTTGAGCAAGGGTTGTTCCCCATGCTCCTGATCCCAGGACGCTTACGCGACTCATGTTTCTAATCGTTTCACTTTCTTGTAGTTTCCAGTACGCGGAAGGTTCGATGTATGAGGATCGAATATCTGCGCAGGTGCGTATTCTCCCCTAATTTCCTCCAGGAGACGAGTTATCGCAGACATCACGTACTCCGTTGCCTCTTTAAGCGCTTCAGGGTCATCTTCCTTGCCTTTCCAGCGTGAAAATTCGAGAGGAGCGCCGGCTCGTACTGAGACCTTTGTGCGCCTCCAAAAGCGCGGGAGTTTTCCATATCGTGGCAAAACTTGCTGCGCGCCAAATTGGGCACACGGGACTACGGGAACTTGAGTCAGGATGGCAAGACGGGCAATCCCGGTTTTTGCCCGCATCGGCCAAAAATTTTCATCGCGCGTCAACGTTCCTTCCGGGTAAACGCCCAGGCAATGACCTGCCTCAAGAAATGCAATCGCGTGTTGCAAAGCAAAGCGCGCATTCTCTGTTTCGCGTTCTACGGGAATCTGTCCAGACCCGGCAATAATCTTTCCAATCACGGGAACTTTGAAAACCGATGCCTTTCCAAGAAAGCGAGGAGCTCGCCCGTTTTGATAAAGAAATTGTGCAAAGACCAAAGGGTCTGCATATGAGATGTGATTGCAGACAACAATGACAGGACCAGACTGGGGAATATTTTCTACTCCTCGCCAATCACGTTTTGTGATGAGAGAGAGAATCGGGATGAGGACACTGGCGCCGAATCGGAAGTATCCGTTTGTTCCGAGCGGCCTGCCGCGTGGAGGCTCGTAGGNAATCTCGCTCATGGATTTAGCCTAATGAAAAAAGAAAAAGAGGGAACCATTTCTGGCTCCCTCTTTTGAGAATTTATTAAGAATGAAACTATTAGCGCTTCTTAGCTGCCTTCTTGACAACCTTCTTAACAACCTTCTTAACAGCCTTCTTTGCTGCTGGCTTCTTAGCTGCCTTCTTGACAACCTTTTTCGCAGCAGGCTTCTTAGCAGCAGCTTTAGCAACAGGCTTAGCTGGAACAACCTTTACAGGAGGCTTTGGAGCAGCTTCAAGCTTACGAGCGCCTGAGATAACTTCCTTGAGAGCCTTTGCAGGAAGGAAACGAACCTTCTTGCTTGCCTTGATCTGGATTGTTTCACCTGTGAATGGGTTGCGGCCCTTACGTGCAGCGCGGTCAACCTTCTTGAACTTACCGAAATCATTGATCATGACATCTTCGCCCTTAGAAATGTTACGGACGATGCTGTCGAAAACGATATCTACAGCGCGAGCTGCTTCCTTCTTTGAATCACCGAAGTGCGGCGCCAAGTAGGCGATGAACTGGGCTTTGTTCATAATATTTTCCCCTTAAATACGCGTATTTACTTACTTTGTTAAGCACTCGCCTAACGTGAGTAAAAATCTACGCATAAATAAAGGGTTTTAGCGCAGGTGACTCGGTGTGTCGCAATAAATTAAAAGTGCGCTCTTCTTAAGACTCTAAGAAAAACGCACTTTTTACGCGTAAATTATTTAAAAAAAACTCTCAATCTCTCATAGAGAGTTTCAATTTAAGAACGAGCCGGAAGAGTTTGCGGTTTAAATGATGGTCGCTTTTCCTCAAATGCATCAACATCGGCGATGTTTTTGAGCGTCAAACCGATGTCATCAAGGCCTTCCATTAAACGCCAGCGGGTGTAATCATCGATTTCAAATCCAATGACCTCATCGGCAAAACGGACGTTCTTTGCATCCAAATCTACGCTGACTTCAAGAGAAGGGTTTACTTCAACAGCAGCCCACAACACTTCGATTTTCTCTTGAGGAATGATGACAGTGAGAAGTCCAGCCTTTTGTGAGTTTCCGCGGAAAATATCTGCAAAGCGACTCGATAGAACTACTTTAAATCCGTAGTTCTGAAGAGCCCAGACAGCGTGTTCGCGAGAAGAGCCTGTGCCAAAATCAGCACCAGCAACGAGGATTGTTGCCCCCTTGTGTTCTGGCTTGTTCATGACAAATTCTGGATCGCTGCGCCAAGCGCTAAAGAGGCCATCTTCAAATCCGCTCTTTGTGACACGCTTGAGGTAGACCGCAGGAATGATCTGGTCGGTATCAACATTTGTGCGGCGAAGAGGGAGAACTGTTCCGGTGTGAGAAATGAATTTTTCCATTGACCTAGACTCCTTAATTCAAATCTGCTGGTGATGAGAGCGTTCCACGAATTGCAGTCGCAGCTGCAACAAGTGGGCTTACAAGGTGAGTACGACCACCTTTTCCTTGGCGACCTTCAAAGTTTCGATTGCTTGTAGAAGCTGATCGTTCTCCAACAGTGAGTTGATCGGGATTCATTCCCAAACACATCGAGCATCCTGCCTGACGCCATTCTGCGCCGAAATCAAGAAAGACTTTATCCAGACCTTCAGCTTCTGCTTGAAGACGCACTCGCGCAGAGCCAGGGACAACGAGCATGCGAAGCTTGGGTGCAATCTTCTGCCCCTTGAGAATTTGCGCTGCAGAGCGAAGATCTTCGATGCGCCCATTTGTGCAAGAGCCCAAGAAAACAGTGTCGATAGCTATCTCTTTAAAGGGAGTTCCTGCTGTGAGGCCCATATATTCGAGGGCTCGTTCAGCGGCGCCGCGATCTTCTACATCGGCGATATCTGCTGGGTTTGGAACCTTTCCATCCAGAGGTGCTCCTTGACCTGGGTTTGTGCCCCATGTAATAAATGGTGAAATATCCTCAGCTTTGAGCGTGATTTCATGATCAAATCGTGCATCCGCATCTGAGTTAAGAGTCTTCCAATATTCAACTGCAGCATCCCAATCAGCACCTTGGGGAGCATGAGGCTTTGATTTGAGATATTCAAATGTCTTTTCATCAGGTGCAATGAGTCCTGCACGAGCACCGGCTTCAATCGACATGTTGCAAATAGTCATACGAGCTTCCATGGAAAGTGCGCGAATCGCGCTGCCGCGGTATTCAAGAACATAGCCCTGTCCGCCACCTGTTCCAATTTGAGCGATGATCGCAAGAATGATGTCCTTGGATGTAACGCCTGGCTTAAGGGTTCCATCAACATTAATCGCCATTGTCTTTGGCTTTGATTGAGGAAGTGTCTGTGTAGCAAGAACATGCTCAACCTGAGAAGTTCCTATTCCAAATGCAAGAGCGCCAAATGCTCCGTGAGTAGAAGTATGTGAATCTCCACAGACAATTGTCATTCCAGGTTGGGTAATTCCAAGCTGTGGCCCTACAACGTGGACAATTCCTTGGTCGATATCTCCCAATGAGTGAATGCGAATACCAAATTCCTTCGCATTGTTGCGAAGTGTGTCGATCTGAAGTTTTGAGACTGGGTCTGCAATGGGCTTATCAATATTCAGTGTTGGGGTGTTGTGATCCTCAGTGGCAATCGTGAGGTCTGGGCGACGTACCTTTCGGCCTGCAAGACGTAGTCCATCGAAAGCTTGTGGGCTTGTAACTTCATGGATGAGATGAAGATCGATGTACAAAAGATCTGGTTCACCAGCTGCGCTTCGCACGACATGGTCTGCCCAGATTTTCTCGGAGAGTGTCTTACCCATTCTTCTTGCCTTTCTTCACCCAAAAATTGCTTCTCACGGATTGAGATGGCAATATTAGAGTGTGGACAAGAAGAATAGCGGAGTCGGCGTTTTAGATAAAGCCGTAAGGATCCTTGCAACCCTAGAGAGCGGGCCACATTCCCTCTCAGAATTGGTTGCCGCAACGGGAATTGCCCGCCCAACCGCGCACCGCCTCGCCGTTNCCTTGGAATTTCATCGCCTCGTCTCCCGCGACTTGATGGGCCGTTTTGTTCTCGGTGCCCGCTCTTCGGAATTAGCCGCCGCCGCAGGAGAAGATCGCCTCCTTGCCATTGCCGCTCCTGCCCTTGGCGCCCTTCGCGATGCAAGTGGCGAGAGTGCCCAGCTCTATCGTCGACAAGGTGATCAAAGAATTTGTGTTGCTACGGCAGAACGCATGAGCGGCTTACGTGATTCTGTACCCGTTGGAACTGTTCTCTCAATGCTTGCAGGATCTGGGGCGCAAATTCTTCTTGCATGGGAAGAACCAGACAAACTTCATCGCGGGTTGATGAATGCAAAATTTAACGCCGCTTCCCTCTCTGCTGTCCGTCGTCGTGGTTGGGCGCAGTCAATTGGAGAGCGTGAGGCAGGGGTTGCATCTGTTTCGGCACCTGTTCGCGGACCAAATAACAAGATCATTGCGGCTGTGGGAATTAGTGGACCTATCGAACGCCTTGGTCGCCAACCTGGTCGACTCCATGCTGCTCAAGTTGTCGCCACTGCTGCGCGAATAACTGAATACTTAGCTCAATCAAAGTAACCTTTTTGAAAGAAGCTCGCTCCATAATCAACGCTATGGAGCGAGCTTTTTTTGTAGCCCCGAAGGGATTCGAACCCTCGTAGCTGACTTGAGAAGCCAGAGTCCTAGGCCGCTAGACGACGGGGCCCTAGTACATTTTTTATAACCTTTATGACTGTGAAAAACCTATTTCTAGGCTTATCGCTGGGGTACCAGGACTCGAACCTAGACAGGCTGAACCAGAATCAGCTGGGCTGCCAATTACCCCATACCCCAATAATTACGATTGCTCGTAATTTGGCTGGCAAAGAATNCCCCGGAAGGGGCGCTCCTACTAAATCGCCTTAAATCAGACCTTTTATGCGCGAAAGTGAACTCTCGCGGCCAAGAAGCTCCATCGATTCAAAGAGCGGTGGAGAGATATGGCTTCCAGTTACTGCGATACGCACTGCGCTAAATGCGATGCGAGGCTTAAGCCCCAACTCTTCAATAAGAGCCGACCGAAGAGCGCCTTCGATCGCGGCATGGTTCCACTCACTCAATTTTTCAAGTCGTTCGTGGGCAACCTTGAGAAGATTTTTTGATTCTGCGTCACTAACTTTTGCAAGAGAGTCAGGCTCGACTTCAAATTTTTCTACAAAGAGAAATTTCAGCATCGCAGGAATTTCAGCAAGTGTGGCAACTCGCTCTTGAATGATGGGAAGCGCCTTCTTCAAAAGAGCTATCTCATCACTGCTTCCCTTGAGGATATGTGCATCCGTGAGAAACGGAAGGGCCTTTTCAAGAAAAGCATCAGGAGTAAGTGCGCGAATTTTGTCACCGTTAATGGCTTCAAGCTTTTTCATATCAAAGCGCGCTGGACTTGAGTGAACGCGCTCGACAGTAAATAGCTCAGTCAACTCCTTCATCGTGACATCTTCACGATCCTCACCAGGTGACCAGCCAAGAAGGGCAAGATAATTACAAATTGCTTCAGGCAAGAATCCACGTTCGCGGTACCAGGCAATAGAAACTTCACCATTTCGCTTGGAGAGCTTTGCATTGTCCTGGCCCATCACAAATGGAAGGTGGGCAAAGAGTGGGTACTCATTTTCGGAGAGACCCATCGCTTGATAGACGCGAATCTGGCGCGGAGTAGATGAGAGAAGATCCTCTCCTCGAAGAACATGAGTCACCTTCATCATCACATCATCGACGGCAACGGCAAGGGTATAAAGCGGTGAACCATCGGCACGAACTAATACAAAGTCTGGAACAAAGTTATGGTCGAATGTCACTTCGCCGCGAATGAGGTCGGTAAAAGTTGTCGAACCTTCTGGCATGCGCATACGAACGACAGGCTTTCGTCCTTCGGCGAGAAAACTTGCAACTTGCTCTTCAGTCAAGCTTCGGCAATGGCCGTTATACCCAGGAGCAACATTTGCTTTTCGCTGAGCTTCCCGAACCGCCTCAAGTTCTTCGGCGCTGCAATAACAATGATAAGCAAAACCATCTGAAAGAAATTTTGCGGCCCACTCGGCATAGATATCTAAACGTTGGGATTGAAGGTAAGGCCCGTGTGCTCCTCCGACCTCTGGACCCTCGTCCCAAGTAAGACCAAGCCATTTGAGGGTATCGATTGCGGCTTGAATATATTCATCGGTAACTCGTTCGCGATCGGTATCTTCGATGCGAAAAATAAAAGTTCCGCCCGTGTGCCTTGCGTAGGCCCAGTCAAAGAGCGCGGTACGAATATTTCCAACATGCAGATCACCTGTTGGTGATGGTGCGAAACGAACTCGTACGGGGCGATTTTCTATCTGACTATTTGGCACGAGAGCTGACCTTATTCGTTAATGTGCCGATTCCCTCGATAGAAAGAGAAACCTGCGCACCTTCTGGCATGGGACCGATTCCGGATGGAGTTCCCGTAATGATGACATCTCCTGGAAGAAGAGTCATCACTGATGAAACAAAGTTAATGATGCGTGGGACGCTGAAAATCATTTTATCCAAGGTAGAGGATTGCTTTACTTGCCCATTAACGAGCGCTTCAATTTTTTGATTTCCCGGAGTGAAATCTGTTTCAATCCAAGGCCCAAGCGGACAAAATGTATCGAATCCCTTTGCGCGGCTCCATTGTCCATCTTTTGTTTGAAGGTCTCGGGCTGTTACATCGTTGGCAATTGTGTAGCCAAAAATGACGTCATTCACGCGCTCTTCCGGAACATCCTTGCAAATTCGAGAAATCACGATAGCGAGTTCAACTTCATGATCAACGCGTTCAGACATTCGAGGCCATTGAATGATGTCATCAGGTCCGATAACAGATGTATTTGGTTTGAGAAAAATGATGGGCTCTTCAGGAACAGCAGAATTCATCTCTGCAGCATGATCGGCATAATTTTTTCCCACACAAACAACTTTGCTTCGAGGAAGGACCGGTGCCAAAAGACGCACTTCAGAGAGGGAGATCTTGCTTTCACTCGGCACGATGCCGCCAAAAAGTGGATCACCTTTGAGGACCAAAATTTGATCGTTCTCGTTTATTACTCCGTAATGTGGGTCGGTACCAAAACCGGCATCCTGCATGGCGGAAAATCGAACGATACGCATGGAGGCAGTCTATCCGCTCTTACAGGTGCGATTCGTGCGCAGAATCTTCAGTGATGCGGACCGCAAGAACCGTTCCAATGCGATGGCGACGACCAACAGGTCGCTCTGCAGTAAATTTCCATCCTCCGATTGTGATGGAGCTTCCTGGAATCGGGACGCGTCCTAAAACCTTGGCAATAAGGCCGCCAAGGGAGTCAACATCTTCGCGCTCTTCTTCGGCAATCTTTGCACTAGCCAACTCTTCAAAATCCTCAATATGCAGACGTGCGGAAACGCGAACAGTATTTTCATCTAGCCATTCAGCTTCAGCGTCTTCATTGTCGTATTCATCGGCAATCTCGCCAACAATTTCTTCGATGATATCTTCAATGGTGATCAGGCCCGCTGTACCGCCATACTCATCAATGACAACAGCCATATGGATCTGGTCGCGCTGCATCTCTTTCAAAAGCTCGGCAGCAGTTTTTGTCTCCGGAATAAATGTGGCACTTCGAACAATCTCTACAACATTTTCTGAATTTTCGGCTTCACGCTTTTCATGAACGCGACGGGCTAAATCCTTTACATAGGCAATTCCAATGACATTATCGAGGTTTTCATCGATAACAGGAATACGTGTAAATCCTGATCGAAGCGCCAAGGAGAGTCCTTGGCGAAGTGTCTTATTTCCTTCGATATAAACCATATCCGTGCGCGGGACCATCAATTCGCGGACAAGTGTTTCCCCCAGGTCGAATACTGAATGAATCATCTCTCGCTCTGACTCTTCAACAAGCCCGCTTTCNCTCGCCTGGTCCACAAGATCGCGAAGTTCGGCTTCCGATGTAAACGGACCCTGCTTGAATCCTCGCCCAGGAGTCAGTGCATTTCCTATTGCGATGAGAATTCTGGTCAATGGGCCCAAAGTTCGAGCAAGAAAAATTGCTACAAATGTTGCAGGAGGTGCCCACTTAAGTGCGTGTTGCTTTCCAAGTGTTCGAGGACCAACGCCGACAACAACATAAGAGAGAACAACCATGACGAGGATGACAAGAGCCATACGTACTGCAAGGTTTCCATCGCGAGTCAAAATGGCTTGTGCAACAAAGACGGNCGCAGATAATTCGCAGGCCTTACGAACAAGAAGCATCACATTTGTATATCTAGCAGGTTGAGCCAGAATTTTTGATAGTCGCTGTGCCAGCTTCGGCTTTCGATCTCCTAAATCCTCTACCCAGACTCGCGAGATTGAATTGAGAGCTGATTCGCTACCTGCAAGAAAACCTGCGAAAAAAAGAAGTGCGATGACGAGAAGTATTCCAAGAAGGCTCATTACAAAGATGCCTTCCATTCCATCAAACATTCATCTTGTAAAGAAAACATCGCAGTTTCCTCTTCTTTCTCGGCATGATCAAAACCAAGGCAATGCAATACGCCATGGACTGTAAGAAGTGCCAGTTCGGCATCAAGTCCATCTTTTGCCTGCTTTCGAGCAAATTCAGGGCAGAGCACGATATCGCCAATGATTCCTGGCCCATCTGCTGCTGAATGGGGCTTCATCTCATCCATGGGAAATGAGAGAACATCGGTTGGGCCAGGTAAATCCATCCATTGAATATGAAGTTCTTCAATCCGTTCTTCATCAACAAGAGTGATAGAGAGATCTGAATCAGGATGAATTCCCATTTTTCCCATCGCAAAAGCTGCCACAGAGATTATGGCCGCTTCATCGCAGGTGGATTTAGATTCGTTTAAGAGTTCTATGCCCATTAGTTCCGGCCCCCTTTTCATCCCAGTTGCCGTATGCAGTGACGATATCGCCCACAAGTCGATTTCGAACAACATCCTCAGCGTTGAGATGCAAGAAGCAGATGTCATCTACTCCCTCAAGAATATCTTGAACGATTTTTAAACCCGATTGTGTTCCGTGGGGAAGGTCTACTTGAGTCACATCACCAGTGATAACCATCTTGGAACCAAAACCCAAACGCGTCAGAAACATCTTCATTTGTTCGGCTGAAGTATTTTGAGCTTCATCCAAAATAACGAATGCATCATTGAGTGTCCGACCTCGCATATAGGCAAGTGGAGCAATTTCGATAATTCCAGATGCCATCAACCGCGGAATTGAATCTTGATCAATCATGTCATGGAGGGCATCAAATAATGGACGAAGGTAGGGATCAATCTTCTCTTGCAAAGTGCCGGGTAAAANCCCCAGCCTCTCCCCTGCTTCAACTGCAGGACGAGTCAAGATAATTCGATTTACTTCTTTTGCCTGAAGCGCTTGAATCGCCTTTGCCATTGCAAGATAAGTCTTTCCGGTACCAGCAGGACCCAGTCCAAATGTAATGGTGTTCTCTGCAATCGCCTCGACGTATTTTTTTTGATTTGCTGTCTTTGGGCGAATGGTCTTTCCGCGGTTACTCAAAATATTGAGTGATAAGACTTCAGCCGGATGATCTGCAGGGGTTCGAGAGACCATTGAGAGTGATTGGTGAACTGCATCTGATGTCAGCGATTGCCCTGAACGAAGGATGACAAGAAGTTGCGAAATCAAACTTTCAAATTTTGTCGATTGCTCAGGATCGCCTTTGACAAATATTTCGTTGCCGCGAACGGTAATTGTGATGAGGGGAAATGCCGCCTCAATCGAGCGAATGTACGCGTCTTGTGGCCCAACGAGTGCAACCATAGGAATGGCTGCTGGGACGGTAATCAGTGCGGGGTGATCCATATGCCTGAAATACTAGCTGAATTGTGAATCTAGCCGGGAGGCCAGCCGAGCGCTCGGCCGCCAAGTAGGTGAAGATGAGCGTGGAATACAGTCTGTCCGGCACTTTCACCCGTGTTAAACGCAAGGCGATAACCATCGAGTTCACGTTCTTTGGCGATCTGATCTGCAACGCTGACAATTTCAGCCAGAAGTCCCGGAGCCTGCGCCGCTAGTTCGGCAGCGTTTTCGTGGTGCCACTTTGGGATCACTAAAACATGCGTTGGCGCTTGTGGCGAGATGTCGTTGAAGGCCAAAACGTTAATGCTCTCAAAAACGATATCAGCAGGAATCTCCCGAGCAACAATTTTGCAGAAGATACACATATGAAAATTCTATTCCTTACCAGCGGTGAATCAAGGTTTGAATGGCGGCAAGTGCGGCAAATCCTGCGTGGGCAGATCGAAGAACTTCCTCCCCAAGGCGAATAGATATTCCCCCGAGTTTTGCCATTTCACTTTCAGAGATACCACCCTCGGGCCCCACAAGGAGAACGATTGGTTCATTCTCCAAAAACTTAACATCACGAAGTTGATGTGATGCGCCCTCGTGCAGAACAAGCAGACTATCCCCAAATCGCTCACGAATCTGATTCGTTGTCATCGGCTGTTCAATGATCGGAAAGCGAACACGACGGGATTGCTTTGACGCGGCAATAGCAACCAGGTTCCACTTCTCGACTGAGTCATCTTTCGCTTGTGCGATAGAGCGCTCTGAAGACCAAGGAATGATTCGATGCACTCCGGCGACTGTGAGCATCTCAATGGTTTCTCGCATGCGATCAGATTTTGTTAAAGCCTGAATAACAATCAGCTCTGGAATACGCTCTTCTTGAAAGCCACGTTTTGTGACCGCCACTGAAAAAGATTTTTTGTGAATCTCTTCGACTCTTCCTTGCGCCCAACTTCCGGTGCCATCGGTTAATACAATCTCTTCTCCTACGCCAAGCCTCATCACCTTAATTGCGTGATGTGCTTCATCCCCCTCGACTTCCAAAGAGGATGAAGGAGTAATTTCAGGTACAACAAAGACTGAGAGCATTATCGGCCAAAGGCATCTTTAAAGCGGGCGAAAAATCCGTGTTCCTTCTCGTCGCGCTTATGGATGGTGACGGTTTCACTCTTTTCGCCACGAAGTTGAGCCAATTTCTTGAGAAGCTCCTCTTCATCTTTCTTCATCTTGTGGGGTGTGGTCACATCGATGTGAACAATCAGATCACCACGTCCACCGCCGCGAAGATGGGTTACTCCCAAATTCTTGAGAGTGACAGTGGAGCCGCTTTGTGTACCAGCTTTGATGGAAACCTTTTGATCTCCGTCAAGAGTTGGGATGGTGACTTCACCACCGAGAGCGGCTGATGTAAATGGAATAGAGATTGATGCGTGCAATGTATTTCCGTCGCGAACTAAGAGCTCATCTGGGCGTTCAAGAATTTCAACATAAAGATCGCCCGCCGGACCACCGCCAGGACCAACTTCTCCTTGACCACTCATCTGAATACGGTTTCCATGTTCAACGCCAGCAGGAATCTTTACCGGAATGGAACGCTTTGCGCGGACTCGTCCATCTCCAGCACATTCACCACAAGGTTGGGCGATGACAGTTCCGTATCCCTGACAATTATTGCAAGGACGGCTTGTCATTACTTGACCGATAAAGGAACGCGTTACTTGCTGAACTTCACCTCGGCCTTTACAGACTAAACAGGTTGTTGGTTTTGCTCCATGTGCACAGCCATTTCCGCCACAGACTTCACAGAGAACGGCAGTCTCAACGCTAATTTCCCTTTCCGTACCAAAACAGGCTTCTTCGAGTGAGACTTCAACACGCAATAGCGCATCCTGTCCGGCGCGATGCCGAGGGCGCGGCCCACGACTTCCTCCGCCACCAAAGAATGCATCCATGATGTCGCCGAAGCCAAAGTTTTGCCCGTTAAAGCCGCCGCCTTGCGAGAATGGATCTCCACCTAAATCAAAGCGTTGGCGCTTATCAGGATCACTTAGAACTTCGTAGGCAGTTGTGATGTCCTTGAACTTCTCTTGATGCTCCGGATCTGGATTTACATCTGGATGATATTCGCGGGCTAATTTTCTATATGCCTTCTTTATCTCGTCAAAGGATGCGTCACGATCGACGCCCAAAACACTGTAATGATCCGCCATTACTTTCCTTCCGAAATGAAACGACCGACATAACGGGCAACGGCGTGGACTGCAGCCATAGAACCTGCATAATCCATGCGAGTAGGTCCAAGAATTCCTATCGCGCCTTGACCATATCCCATGCTGACTGAAGATGTAGCGGAAAGTCCTTGATCGGGTTGTTCTTCTCCGATTTTTACGTTGAGAAAGCCTTCAGCATTGGAAAGAAGCTTGAGGAGAATTACTTGTTCCTCCAAAGATTCGAGAATGGGATGAAGAGCTGATGCGCTCTCATGAATGGAAAGGGCAAGATTGGCAGTCCCTGCAACAACAACTCGATCTTGATGTGGCATGCGAATCATTGCAACCTGATTTGTGAGTTGAGCGAGCAATCGCGCAGTTCGTTGAAGCAGCTCATCCATATCATCTGAATTTGCAAGAAAATTTTCAATTGCACGCCGTTCTGGCGTGGAGAGTGGCTTAACCTCTTCAATTTTATCTACAAAGAGCCGATAGCCATTATTTGTTGGGATACGTCCTGCGCTTGTGTGGGGTTGTGTAATCAAACCTTGCTCTTCAAGAGCGGCCATGTCGTTTCGAATGGTTGCTGGGGAAACACCAAGTTGGTGGCGCGCAGCAATCACCTTGGAGCCGACTGGCTCTTCTGTGTTCACATATTCCTCAACGATTGCTCGGAGGACTTCGAGTTGGCGCTCTTGCATAGTCATCTCAGTTTATCTCACAGGGATGAAACGATTCGATCAGCCAAGAGGCGACCGCTCTGCGTGAGGCTTACGACACCGCTCTCCCAGTGTTCGCGCGAGAGATGGCCATCGGCGAGATAGGGCTCAAGTTTCATAATCTGCTCAACAGATAAGGAGCTTCGATCTATTCCCTTAGGAAGGCGAATATTGAGAAGAAGGCGTTCTTCTTCCCTTTGTTCTGCAGAGAGAATCTCGCTCTCATGGGTTGGATCACCTGTTTCGAGTAATTTATCTTTGTATGTTCCCGGGTGCTTTACATTCCACCATCGGCGTCCGTCTATATACGAATGCGCGCCAGGACCTGCTCCCCACCAATTTTCACCATACCAATAAAGAAGATTGTGCTGACATTGCGAGCCTGGCTTACTCCAGTTGCTCAGCTCATACCATTCCATTCCTGCAGCATGAAATTTGTTATCAGCAAGAATATATTTATCAGCAGTTTCATCATCATCGGGCATCACAATCTCACCGCGTTTTACACGAGCTGCAAGTTTTGTTCCTTCCTCAACAATGAGCGCGTAAGCAGAGATATGTGTGACAGGAAGTACGAGAGCTGCATCGAGGGAGCGCTCCCAATCTTGCATCGACTCTCCGGGAGTTCCATAAATCAGATCAACACTCACTTCATCAAATCCAGCAGCTTTGGCTGCAAGAACAGCCTTCTCAACATTTGCTGGATTGTGAGTTCTATCCAGAACAGCAAGAACATGAGGCACAGCAGATTGCATTCCCATTGAAATTCGATTAAATCCAACAGAGCGCAATTGAGAGAGAAGATCGGGGGTCACTGTGTCAGGGTTTGCTTCGATTGTGATTTCACATGTATCTGTAAGTGTGTAGTTTTTCCTAATAGCGTCAAGTACTCGACCTAAATCAGACGGTTGCATCAAGGTTGGGGTTCCTCCCCCAAAAAATATTGTTGGTACAAACTTTGCCGCAGACACTGCTGCAGATTTTTCGATCTCTTTCACGAGCAAACCGATGTAATCATGAGAGATGACTTCAAGTGAAGATTGAATCTGAAGTTCGGCCGGAGTGTATGTATTGAAATCACAATATCCGCAACGCTTGACGCAATACGGGATATGGATATAGAACGCGAGATGATCTGCGCGCGGCTCCATAATTACTTCTTCTTATCCTTGTCGTCGGCTTTTTCTTCTCCGGTCGATAACGCTGCGATAAACGCCTCTTGTGGAACTTCAACACGTCCCACCATTTTCATGCGCTTCTTTCCTTCTTTTTGCTTTTCAAGAAGTTTGCGCTTACGAGAGATATCGCCGCCATAGCACTTGGCCAAAACATCTTTTCGAATGGCTCGGATTGTTTCGCGGGCGATAATTTTTCCGCCGATGGCAGCCTGAATTGGAACTTCAAATTGTTGGCGCGGGATCAATTCGCGAAGTTTGACGGTCATTGCCATTCCATACGCGTATGCCTTATCTCGGTGAACAATCGCGCTAAATGCATCTACTTTCTCACTTTGAAGCAAGATATCTACCTTGACGAGGTCTCCTGCTTCTTCTCCGATTGGTTCGTAGTCAAGAGAGGCGTAACCGCGCGTGCGAGACTTCAATTGATCAAAGAAATCAAAGACAATTTCAGCAAGTGGAAGCGTGTAACGAATTTCAACTCGATCTTCGGAGAGATAGTCCATGCCAAGAAGCGTTCCCCGGCGTTGCTGACATAACTCCATGATTGTTCCAATAAATTCTGATGGAGCAAGGACCGTTGCGCGAACAATTGGCTCCTTAACTTCCATGATCTTTCCTTCAGGAAATTCGCTTGGATTTGTTACGACAAGCTCTTTTCCATCGCCATCGGTGACTGAATAGATTACGGATGGGGCTGTTGAAATGAGTGTGAGGCCAGCTTCGCGCTCAAGTCGTTCACGAACAATTTCCATATGAAGTAGCCCGAGGAATCCACAACGAAATCCAAATCCAAGTGCTGCAGATGATTCTGGTTCGTATACAAGAGCGGCATCGTTAAGTTGCAATTTATCCAGGGCCTCACGCAAAACAGGATAATCAGCGCCATCAAGTGGGAATAGTCCCGAGTACACCATGGGACGCGGATCTTTATACCCAGAAAGTTGATCCTTGGCAGGTCGCACATATGTTGTCACAGTGTCGCCCACACGAGATTGGCGCACATCTTTCACGCCTGTAATGAGATAACCCACTTCACCAACTCCAAGCCCCTTGCTCGGAACAGGTTCAGGAGAAATCACACCTACTTCAAGCATCTCGTGGCGAACGCCAGTAGACATCATTTGAATTTGATCGCGAGTGGAGAGGTGGCCATCAACTACGCGCACATATGTAACAACGCCGCGATATGAATCGTAAACCGAGTCAAAAATCAATGCACGAGCCGGTGCATCAGGATTTCCGATAGGTGCTGGGATTTGCTTCACAATTTCGTTGAGCAATTCCTCAACACCGGCTCCAGTTTTTCCAGAAACTCGGAGGCAATCTTCTGGTTGGCAGCCAATGAGCTTTGCCAATTCTTCAGCAAACTTTTCAGGTTGCGCAGCAGGAAGGTCAATCTTGTTGAGGACGGGAATGATGGTGAGGTTGTTCTCCATTGCAAGATAAAGATTTGCAAGAGTTTGTGCTTCGATGCCTTGTGCGCAATCGACGAGCAAAACAGCACCTTCGCATGCTGCAAGAGAGCGAGAGACTTCGTAAGTAAAATCTACGTGGCCCGGTGTGTCGATCATATTCAGGATGTATTCCTGATTGTCGTAGCCAGAACGCCAAGGAAGACGAACGGCCTGAGATTTAATAGTGATTCCACGTTCGCGTTCGATATCCATGCGATCGAGATATTGTGCGCGCATATTTCGCGACTCAACAACCTCAGTTATCTGAAGCATGCGGTCAGCGAGTGTGGACTTGCCGTGATCGATATGAGCAATGATGCAAAAATTACGAATCTGCGCAGGGTTTGTCAGAGACGGCTGCGGAGCCTTCGAGAGTTCAATCGCAGGCATTTATCCCCGAGCCAATCGAATGATAGAAAAAAGAAGTGTCAGGAAGCGAAATTACTTAGCAGCTTTGTTGGCTGCTTTAGCCATTGCTGACTTCTTGTTCGCTGCATTGTTTGAGTGAAGAACACCCTTCGAAACTGCTTCATCCAACTTCTTTGATGCAGCTACGAGTTCAACGTTGATCTTTGAAGAATCACCAGTCGCGATTGCATCGCGGAAACGGCGGATCGAAGTCTTGATGGCAGAACGCTCACCCTTGTTACGTGCCTGAGCCTTGTTGTTGGTACGAATACGCTTGATCTGCGACTTGATATTTGCCACTTAGTGAATCCCCTCAAAAACCGTATAAAGCGAAAGTTGAACGCCGAAGGTTATCAGCCAAGCGGGAGCACCCTCAAATTGAGGCTGAATGTGAGCGTGAAATCGAAAGGACAGTCCTCTCGAGAGCGTAAATAGGGTCAGCCGACGCCCCCTTAATATCGCTATCGCAGTCGGCCAAGGCAATAACTGCCGCGCTGAGGGAATTGGGATTCCAACCAGAAAGCTGGCGACGAGCCTTATCGATCTGCCACGGTGGAAGACCTAGAGAGGATGCGGCCTGAAAAGAATTTGCGTTTCGAGGAAGTGAGGAGACCTTTGCCATTGTTCGAATCGAAGAGGCTAGGGCCGAAACGATGAGAACCGGATCAACCCCCGTAGCAAGAGCCTGGCGAAGTGAGATGAGAGCCGCTTCCACTTTTCCTTCGAGTACTGCATCGGCAACATCGTACCCCGTTGTTTCAATGCGACCTTGTTGAAACTTTTCTACATCTTTCTCATCAATAGTTTTACTTGCCTCAACATCGGCCGCTAGTTGTGAGCATGCACCTGCGAGTTCTCGCATATCGCTGCCGAGCGCATCAACAAGTGCCTGAATCGCACCTTGTGAAACTTTTCGACCATGTCGAGTGAATTCATTTTTAACAAATTCTGCCTTGTCGCCATCCTTTTTAATCGCATCGGCAGAAACAATGAGCGGGTTTGCCTTCTTCACTTTATCCAGAAGAGCTTTCCCTTTCACGCCACCTTTATGCCATAAGACAAGATGAACTCCCTCGTCAGAGTTCTCAAGATAGGAGGATATTTCCTCAGATTCTTCCTGGGTCAATTCCTGAATTTCTCGAATCACAACAACGCGAGCATCTCCAAAAAGCGAGGGTGCAAGCGCATCTGTAATAACTCCCAGTTCGATTTCATTGGAATCAAGTTGGGTGACAACGGCGCCTGTGGCACGAGAGAGGATCTCTGAAATTGCGCGGTCGGCAAGAACTGATTCTGCGCCTTGAATCAGTGTGAGAGCCATATCGGAATCCTACTTACCTTGAACGTAGGTGACATACCCCGAGTACCAATTAGTGGCAAAGATTGATTGGGCGGCGGCAAGGCTGATCTTTCCCGCACAAACCATCAGGTGCATCTTGAGTTCAAGCTGATCCTTCTTTCGCGCTAAATCCCACAGCTCTGGCCAAAGATTCTTTGGGCTCGTTGGAGATCCTCCTACTGCGAGCGGTATCAGGTGATCCTCTTCAAAGAGCTTCATATCTGTAGAGCCATATCTGGAATAACTTCCAGAAAGTTGTTTGAACTTGAGCGCATTCGTGTAGCTCACTGGTGGTCGAACGGTCTTTGTATAACCCACAACACAGATTGTGGAGCCGATATTTTTCTGTGTGACGACTGGATCGATTGCCCCTGGGGTAAGCGCGCGAATGGGGAGTGTAAAAGAGGCTGCATCTGCGCCAAATGGAAGAAGCACAAGAAGTGAAATCAGAAGAATGCGACGCATGTGAAAAGAATAGTGCGTCTAGCTTCAATTTAAAGATATTGCAGATTTTCGATGAGTATGAACTGACCGGTCTGCATCGAATTCAAGGGCGCCATCCAGATCTGTTCGAAAAACCTTAACTCCCCTATCTTTGAGAGAAGCGAGCGTTGATGGGGCGGGATGNCCGTATGTGTTCGCCTTTCCAACACTGATGAATGCAACAGTGGGATGAAGTGCATCAAGTAAGGGTAGATATTGATAGGCAGATCCGTGGTGAGAAATTTTCATGATATCAACGTTGTGAATCTTCCCTGATGAAAGTATCTCCTCTTGAGCAGGTGGTTCTACATCACCGGCGGTGAAGAACGTGATTCCAGCTATATTCATCATCAGCGAAATGCTCGTGTTGTTCATTGCCGATCCATCGCCAGGCATAACGTCAAATGATGCGTTGGGATCTTTTGGCCACAGTACTTGAATATCAATCTGCCCGATAGGTGCTTGAAAGGAGAGGTGTTGGCCCTGGAGCGCAGTTCTCCACACCTGACCTACTTTTCGATTCTTTATTGCACCATCAAGTCCTCCGTAGTGATCGGCGTGGTTATGGGTGATCACAAGAAGAGGAATGGAATATATATGAAGAGATTTCAAGCAAGAGTCCATCAGCGCTGAATCAGGCCCGGTATCAATCACAATCCCCTGATTCTCACCGAGATTGATCACTTCCGCATCTCCCTGTCCAACATCACAATTGACGATGCGCCAATTTGAATTTGGCCACGATGTGGATTGAAAAAGGAAAAAACCACTTGCAATTCCTATTAGGGCAAGAAGAACTCGCCACATTTTTCTCATGAGAATAAAGAGAAGAACTACAGCAATCCCAGCCCCAAGAAAGCTTGAGGGAAGTACAACGAGTGGAAGAGAAGATGCTTCGCGGGCGACAAAGGCGATCCAACTCGCGAATGGAAGAACAGCGGCAAGAATGAGGAAAGTAGCGCCAGGAAATACAGGCGCGATGAGGGCGGCGACAAATCCGGCGACTGTAATAGGGGCTACGGCTGCAGAGACGAGCAGGTTTGCAGGAATAGAGACTAAGGAGAGTTGCCCAGAAAGTGCGACGATGATGGGTGTGCAGAAAAGNGTTGCTGCTATCGGAATCGCAATTGACTCAGGAATTTTCTCCTTTAATTTTGGAGCAAGAAGCAATATCCCAGCCGTGGCTCCCACAGATAATGCAAAACCGGGATCTATCGCTTGGAATGGATCAATCAAAATCAAAATCGTTATTGCAAGTCCAAGTGAAGGTAGGGCCGAACTCTTATCTCCACGAGCTTTTGCAATGAGTAGAGCGGCGGTCATGATGGATGCTCTCAAAACAGAGGGGCTGGGTCGCNCTAAATATATAAATCCTACAAGTACAAAACTTGTGACGATGATTCGACTTTTGAGCTTTGGCAATATCCATTGCATCAGCCATAAGATAAATCCAGAAATAATTGCGAAATTTTCGCCGCTGACTGCAGTTAAGTGTGTCAATCCCGATCTGCGCATCTCGGTTACGAAAGCCGGTGATTCCAAAGTTGTGTCGCCCAGTACAAGCCCCGGTATGAGCGCTGCGCCAGTTCCAGAAATTCGCGAGGCTTCTTCTCTGAAATGTGTGCGAATGGATGAGGTCACTCGCCCCAAAGGGCCCGAGTCGTGAAGAAGAGTGAAACTCCCTCTCTCAACAAAGAGGGCAGCAACCGATTTCTCCTGAGTGGCGAAAATTGTCCCCGAAGAGTGAATGACGCAGCCAGGAGCAAAATTTACGTGCGAGTGGGTAGTAATGCGGATTGGAAGTCGCACCTCTCCCCCATTGATGCGAATCGACGTTACCAAAAAAGATGTGGATGGTGCGCGAAGAGTCGATCCAACAACTTTTGCGCTCCCAAGTTTTGGATCACTTTTTACTTCTGCAATCAGATCTACAGGCTGCTTCGATTCCATCAATGGACGAAGTGCATTATGCGAGAGCGCAAGTTGGTGCAATCCAATATTGAATGAGCCCACAAGGGTTGCAATCAATAGAAAGTGACCAAATTTTCTTCCAATTACAAAGAAGAGTGGCAGGGAAAGTAAGAGCCAATAGGAGTGGAGAAGTCCTGTCGTTGCAGCCCCAATCCACAGAGCAAGGCCTACTGATAGAAGTTTGAGATCAGCCTCTTCCTTCACAACCGAAGCTGGGATTTAATCGCGTTAAATTTTGATGCACCTAATCCAGATGCCTTCTTAAAGTCATCAACAACTGTGAAATTCCCATTTGCCTTTCGGTAGGAAATTACCTTTGCAGCCGTAACAGGCCCAATTCCCTTGAGAACCTGAAGCTGAATGAGAGTCGCTGAATTGATGTGCACAATGGTTTTACTATTCTTTGCTAATTTTGAAGAACCATTTTTCGCTGAAGAAGTTACAACATGTGGGGCACCAACAACGATTTGTGCGCCATCACTGATTATTTCTGCAAGATTTATATCCGTAAGCGCAACCCCCTTCAGTCCACCGCCGGCAGCCTTTATCGCATCGATTGCACGTGAGCCTTGTGGAAGGGTGTAAACGCCTGGGCGCTTCACCTTTCCCGCTACATCAACAACAACAGTTGCTGCAAGCGATGGCGCGATAGTTGGTGCGGTCATGGACGGCAATGTGACAGAAGGCTTTGGGCTTGATGCTCTGCCTTGAGAGAGTGTGACAAAAAGTGAACCGATGGCGACCGAAGAGGCGAGCACGATATAGATTGCTCGTTTTTGAAGATCGCTAAATTGTGGAATTTCAAACATCGGAGCAGAGTAGAGAACTCGCTCCAGATCAGATGTTGCCTATCCTTGAAACTGTTAATTAAATAACGATGTTAACAAGTTTTGGCGCTCGAACGATTGACTTCTTAATTGCTGCACCAGAAAGTGCGGCCTTCATCTTTTCGTTCTCCATACCAAGCTTTTCAAGCTCTGCATCAGAAGTGTTCGGCGAGATTTCGATGCGGTCAACAATTTTTCCATTGACCTGCAAAATTGCTGTGACTGAATCCGCTTCTAGAAGAGCTGCATCGACGGCTGGCCAACCAGCGAGTGCCACGGCAGGTTTGTGACCAAGACGTTCCCACATCTCCTCGGATGTGTAGGGAGCCATCAAGGACAATGAGATTGCAATTGCTTCTGCCGCTTCGCGAACAGCAGGATCAGCTGCGCCGCACCCTGAGTCAATGGCCTTTCGCGTGTGATTAACAAGTTCCATGATGCGGGCAACTGCAACGTTAAAACGGAATGTTTCCACCGCGTACCCAATATCGTGGAGCGCCTTATGAGTGATCTTGNGCATGGAGATCTCGCCTGTTGAAAAATCAACACCGGGTGCGCTTGTGATATCACAAGATATACGCCATGCGCGATTGAGGAATTTCACTGATGCAGACGGTGAAACATCAGCCCAGTCAATGTCATCTTCGGGAGGGCCAGCAAAAATCATCGAAAGGCGAATTGCGTCAACGCCATGTTGATCAAGTTCTTCTGAAAGTTTGACTAGATTTCCGCGGCTCTTTGACATCGCAGATCCATCCATCAAAACCATGCCCTGATTGAGCAAGCGAGTAAATGGTTCCGTGAATTTCACATGGCCAAGGTCAAAGAGAACTTTTGTGAAAAAACGAGAGTAAAGAAGATGCAAAATTGCGTGGGTGACGCCACCGACATATTGATCAACTGGCATCCATTCATCAATCTTCTTAGGATCAAATGCCGCAGTTGCATCGTTCGGATCGATATAGCGAAGGAAATACCATGATGAATCTACAAATGTGTCCATCGTGTCAGAATCGCGCTGAGCATCGCTGCCGCACTTTGGACAGTGAACATTGACCCAATCAGTTGCTGAACCCAGAGGAGATGTGCCCTTGGGCTTAAGGTCTAGGCCCTTTGCGCTTGGAAGTTCGACTGGCAATTGATCTTGAGGAACTGGGACCTCGCCGCATTTAGGGCAATGAATAATCGGAATCGGTGTTCCCCAGAAACGTTGGCGAGAGATCAGCCAATCGCGAAGGCGGNAATTCTTAGCAAGTTTTCCAAGTTTCTTTTCGGAAAGTTCAGCAATCACCTGAGAGATTGCTTCTTCTTTATTAAGTCCGTTGAGGGAGCCAGAGTTCACCATCGCCCCATCCCCAGCCGTGGCAATGCCAGTGACGCTCGGATCTTCTTCGCCTGTTTCAACAACAACGCGAACATCAAGTTTCATAGCGCGAGCAAAATCCAGATCTCGTTGATCATGTGCAGGAACAGCCATGATTGCGCCCGTTCCATAATCTGCAAGAACATAATCAGAAGCCCAGATAGGAAGCTTCTCCCCGTTAACTGGGTTTATTGCATACCGTTCTAGGAAAATACCGCTCTTTTTACGATCAGTGGCAAGGCGGTCAATATCTGACGCGGCCTTTACTTCTTCAAGATACGACTTAAATTCTTTCTCAACTGAAGTTCCCGCAGATAGTTCGGCGGCAAGTTCAGAGTCAACTGCAACAACCATAAATGTTGCGCCATACAAAGTGTCTGGTCGAGTGGTGTAAATCGCGATGGGATCCTTGCGGCCCTCAATTTCAAAGAGAACTTCAGCGCCGGTAGATCGTCCAATCCAGTTTCTTTGCATCTGGAGAACTTTTTCTGGCCACTTTCCTTCAAGTTGATCCATATCGTCCAAAAGGCGATCTGCATAATCTGTGATTTTGAAATACCACTGCGATAGCTTCTTCTTTGTTACTGCGGTATCGCAGCGCTCGCAAAGGCCGCCGACAACCTGCTCGTTTGCAAGAACTGTTTGGCAATTAGGGCACCAGTTGACCGGGGAAAGCTTTTTGTATGCCAAGCCCTTTTTATACATCTCCAAGAAAATCCATTGATTCCATTTGTAATATTCTGGATCGCTGGTGTGAAGTACGCGGTCCCAGTCGAAAGAACATGCATAGCGACGCATAGAAGCCTTTTGGACAGCAATATTTTCATATGTCCATTCGCGAGGATCGCTTCCGCGCTTTATCGCTGCATTTTCTGCAGGAAGACCAAATGAATCCCACCCAATAGGGNGCATGACGTTGAAACCTTTTTGCGCCCAATAACGAGCAATCACATCTCCCATTGCGTAAGCCTCGGCGTGACCCATATGTAGGTCCCCAGACGGATACGGAAACATATCGAGAACATATTTTTTAGGGCGAGGATCATCTGGCAACCCTGAACGAAAGGGCGCTAATTTGTCCCAGACCGGCAGCCACTTTTCTTGGACACCCTGGATGTCATACGCCTCATGCATGAGCGGAATTCTCCCATGCCACGCCAGTGAGTTCTTCACTTACATTCCAGAGGTTTGAAGCAAGAGTTTGGTCATAAGCCATCGCTTTTCCATGCACAACCATCGGTGTTCCTCGCATTTGAGCCCACTTTCGCGGACCGTAATACGTGGCTCCTTTAATTCCTGGCATCGAAGCGGCGTACAACATTGGAAGTGCCCCGTCATGCGCTGATTGCCCAATTGCATCGGTCATAAGCCCCATCCAACGTTCTTTCAGTGGCTGTCCTGCCATTGCTGGGCCGACTCGAGTCAGTCGAGTATTTGCAAAACCAGGGTGGGCTGCGAGGGGGATAAATGAATATCCATGTTGCAAACGACGACGTTCAAGTTCATTGATAAAGAGAAGATTTGCAAGCTTGCTTGCCCCATAAGCACGCCAAGGTGAATAGGGGCCTTCGCCGAGGCACTTTTTACGGATCGACGTTGTGGTGCCAGGGCCAAAATTTCCGATTCGATGCGCAACACTTGAAACGGAGATTATGCGCTCCTTAATTCGATGATGAATCAATCCAGCCAATGCAAAATGACCTAAGTGATTTGTTCCCATCTGTAATTCAAAATTATCTTTTGTAAATCGATAGGGCGTCACCATCACGCCAGCATTACAAATCAAAACATCGATATCTTCTTGGATTTGCGCTGCAGCCTCGCGAACGGATGAAAGATCAGCAAGATTGAGAGAAAGAACTCGCTGGGCGCCTGTTTCATCTTGTGCCCGCAAACCCTTCTCTTCCTTTCGAGCGGTTATGGTGACATGTGCACCTTTTGCCACAAGAGCCTTTGCTGCAGCTAGTCCAAGTCCACTTGTTCCGCCGGTAATGAGATATTTTTTTCCGGAGAGGTCTGGCATAAATGAAGATGTCCAGCCTTCATCGACAACCGGGTTCGCTATATATTTCATAAGTGGAGATAAGGGGATTTGAACCCCTGACCCCTTGCATGCCATGCAAGTGCGCTACCAGCTGCGCCATATCCCCGTTTGTTGTGTGAGAGGTAAATCTATCTAACCGATGGCTTCGTTGCCAAAAACAGGCTCAGGAATTGAACCAGCATTGTGCTCGGAGAGAGTCCAGCGATTGAGGTAGGTGGAATATTCAACAACAGACCATTGAGCATTGGAGAGTCCACCGAGGGAACCCCAATCTGCAAAATCTAATTTTAAAAGCGTTCCAAGAAGACAACGAGCTGTTCCGCCATGAGTTACCAGGACAACTGTCCCTGAAGCGCCCTCGAGAGAAGCTAGTGCAGCCAGTGCTGCAGATTCCGCACGTGCACCTACTTCAGATCGTCGCTCACCGATCTCGCCGGCAGGACCATCATCGCCTGTAATCCACCCAATAAAACGGGCGAAATCTGCAGCGCGATTCTCTTCGCCAGTTCTTCCTTCCCATTTACCACCATTTGTCTCCCGCAAACGAGCATCTGTTTCGAGAGGGACATTTGTGATTTCAGAGAGCTTCAGGGCAGTTTCTTGTGCGCGAATCAAATCACTGACAACAATCTTTTGAGGATTCATACCCGCAAGAATTTTTGCGGCATGACTTGCTTGGAAATGCCCAACGCTATTTAACGGGATATCAGAATGGCCTTGGAAGCGATTTTGGATATTCCAATCGGTTTGGCCGTGACGCCAAATAACAAGTTTTATTCCTTCGAAATTGTTAGGACTCATTATCGAGTCATATCCAACTTAAGTTCGATGCGAGGACAGTCATTCCACAAGTGATCAAGCATGTAATACTGACGAAGTTCCTTCGTCTGAATGTGGACAACAAGATCTGAATAATCCAAAAGAATCCATTGACCCTTNCCCTCCTTACGAACGGGCTTCTCTCCCACCTTCGCAAGGGCTTCAAATACAGCATCGGCAATCGCATCGACTTGAGGTTCATTCTGACCTGTTGCAATCAAGAAAACTTCTGAAAGCAAAAGTTGGTCAGTCATATCTAAGCCGACAATGTCGACGCCAAGTTTTTCATTAATTGCATCAGCAGCAATTTTTGTCAGGTCAAGACACTTCTTACTTGCTGCCATAAAGTTTGTGCTCCTTGATATAGGTAAGAACGGATGGAGAAATCAGCTCTGCAACTGATTTTTTTTCTGCAAACGCATCTCGGATCTGGGTCGCAGATATTTCGAGGGCCTTAATGGAAATTTCTTCGAACTCNCTCTTTGCCGGTGCATCGCCGGGGCGTTTCACCACAAGGATCGATGCGGCCTTTCGGATCGCATCGGCGCGATACCACTGATCAAATTTTGCAGCCGCATCACTTCCAAGAATCAATGTGAATGTGTCGCGTGGATTAAATGCCCGAAGTTGGTTGACTGTCTCAATTGCATATGTTGGTCCCTTACGACGCACTTCTACATCGTTGATGACAACTTTTTCTTGTAAATCCCCTGGAAGATCCTCAAGCGCTGCGATGCACATTTCAAGGCGATCGTTTGCATGAGCAAGTGGAGCTGATGGGCGAAGGCGGGGTTGGCCCGATGGAATGACCATCAATTGATCAAATTGAGGAGCCAGCGCCTTCAGAATATGAAGATGTCCAAGATGAATTGGGTCAAATGTTCCGCCCAGAATACCTATATGTGCGATGAGCTAGCCCGCCGATTAATCTTGATCGAGACGAAGAACAAGGTAGAGAAAGAGACTCAATACGCCGAATGCGAAGAGTCCAAAGAAAATTGGAGCGGCAGGAAGGTGACGCGTTGCGCCTTCAGCTAGAAAATGTCTCATAGCCGAACTTTAACGCATTCCTTAAGGCTTCTTCCCCGAAAGCAGCGCCTTGAAAGCTGCCTCATCCAAAATCGGAACACCAAGTTCCTCAGCTTTGGCTGCCTTAGATCCGGGTGCATCGCCCACGACGACATAATCAGTCTTCTTTGAAACTGAAGAAGCAGCTTTTCCACCATGTGCAGAAATTACTTCGCTCACACCATCACGCGTGAAATCTTGAAGCGAACCTGTGACGACAATAACCATCCCTGAAAGTGTTTGTGGAGCGGTGTTTTCCACGACAAGGTCCACGAGTGCCACACCAGCCTTGCCCCACTTCTTCACGATGTCGCGATGCCAGTCAACAGAGAACCACTCGACAATGGATTCGGCGATGATTCCACCAACGCCATCAACCGATGCAAGTTCATCGAGAGAAGCACGAGAGATTGCCTCTAGCGAACCAAATGATTTTGCAAGGGCTTGCGCAGCCGTAGGACCAACATGGCGAATAGAAAGAGCAACAATTACGCGCCAGAGCGGACGAGACTTTGCTCCTTCAAGTGCTGTTAAAAATTTCTCTGCGTTTGCCCCGAGTGACCCATCTTTTTTCAAAAAGAATTGGGATTGTGAAAGATCTTTTGCGGTGAGAGAAAAGAGACCGGATTCATCGTCAATAAGCTTGTCGGCAAGCATTGCCGTTGCTGCTTCATAGCCAAGAACATCAATATCCAGGGCAGCGCGAGATCCGATGTAATAAATGCGCTCACGAAGTTGGGCAGGGCAGCCACGGGAATTTGGACAACGTAGATCAACATCTCCTTCAGACATTGCGCGAAGTGCTGTGCCGCAATCTGGGCATTTTTTTGGCATGAGAAAAGGTTTTTCATTTCCTGTACGTCGTTCAATGACAGGACCGAGGACTTCAGGGATGACATCGCCTGCTTTTCGAATAATGACGATATCGCCAATCATCACGCCCTTGCGGAGAACCTCTTCTTGATTGTGAAGGGTGGCATTCGTAACAGTAGAGCCGGCGACAACGACAGGTTCCATGAAAGCAAATGGCGTGACGCGGCCGGTGCGTCCAACACTTACTTTTATATCGAGAAGTTTTGTCGTCACTTCTTCTGGGGGATATTTAAATGCAATTGCCCATTTTGGAGCGCGCGATGTAAATCCAAGTTCTTCTTGTACGGAAATCTCATTGACCTTTACAACCGCTCCATCAATCTCGTGTTCAACATCATGGCGATGCTTCTCGTAGTAATTGATGAATTCAATAACTTCTTTCCGGCTGTGAGCTACTGTGAATCGTTTGCTTGTAGGCAGCCCCCAGGATTCTAAGAGCTCATATGCGCCACTTTGCAGAGCAAAATCGATGCCCTCAGATGCGCCAATTCCATGAACAACCATCGAAAGCGGACGGGAAGCCGTAACCCGCGGATCTTTTTGTCTCAGTGAGCCGGCGGCGGCGTTTCGGGGATTAGCAAATCGCTGCTTTCCCTCTTCTTCAAGGGAGTCATTGAATTCATTAAATGCTTCTACTGGAAAGAAAACTTCCCCGCGCACTTCAAGAAGATTTGGAATATTCTTTCCCGCGAGCTCGTGCGGTATTGAAGATATTGTTTTTATATTTAACGTGACATCTTCACCCGTTGTTCCATTTCCGCGAGTCAGTGCACGAACTAACTTTCCCTTTTCATAAAGAAGATTAATCGCAAGGCCATCAACTTTAACTTCGCAAAGCCAGCTATTTTTAGCACCTGATTTTTCGATGCGATCAAACCAACCTTCGAGCTCATCAACCCCAAAAACGTTATCAAGGCTCATCATCTTTTCAATATGGTCGTGCTGGGTAAAATGAGTAGAAAATCCCCCACCTACAACTTCGCTGGGAGAATCATCGGCCTTTAATTCAGGATGCGCACTTTCTAATTTCTTTAATTCCTGAAGAAGGACATCGAATTCACCGTCAGAGATGATTGGTTTATCCAAGACGTAATATCGAAATTGGTGGTCACTAATCTCGTCGGAGAGCTCGGCAATCCTGCGTCGAGCGTCGGAGAGNGTGGCCATAATAAGGAAAGGTTAATTCGTCGCGCTGACAGTCGCCGAGCCAACCACGCGATCGCCATCATAAATTACAAGGCCCTGGCCTGCGGCAAGTCCGAGAAGTGGCTCATCGAGCTCTGCAAATATTTGGGAACCGTCGCTTCGATATTCGCAAGCAAGCGGAGTGCCGTGGGCGCGCACTTGTGCAAATCCACGATATCTCACACCGCTCTCTGGAACCGGTCCACACCAAATTGCTTTCTCGCCTTCGATATGTGAAATCGCGAGCGCTTCCTTTGCTCCGACGACAACGGTGTTTGTCTTTGGTTCAATCTTTAAAACATAACGAGGATTTCCACCTTCTGTCGGAACAGAAAGATGTAATCCACGACGCTGCCCAATTGTGTAGGTATATGCGCCTTGATGCTCACCTACAGTCTTTCCATCTTCATCAACGATTGGTCCGCTTTCACTTCCTAAACGATCGCGAAGCCATCCAGCATTGTTTCCAGAAGGAATAAAACAAATATCATGTGAGTCGGGTTTGTTTGCGACATAAAGACCGCGCTTTTTTGCCTCGACACGAATATCTTCTTTAACGGTATCGCCCAAGGGAAAAAGAGCGCCGTCGAGTTGCTCCTTATTGAGAACAGCTAATACATACGATTGATCTTTGCCAGGATCTATGGCTCTATGCATTGTGCGGCCATGTTCAGTCTCACGCATTTGTGCATAATGACCTGTCGCAACTGCATCAAAACCAAGTCCCTTTGCTCGTTCGAGAACGGCTGCGAATTTAATCTTTTCGTTGCATCGAAGGCATGGGTTTGGGGTGCGTCCATTTGCATATTCCTCAATGAAGTTTTCAACGACACCTTCATGAAATTCTTCTGCCATGTCCCAGATATAAAAAGGTATACCAATCATGTCTGCTGCGCGCCGAGCATCGTGACTATCTTCGATCGTGCAACATCCTCGTGCACCACTTCGATACTTTTGAGGATTACTTGAAAGTGCCAGGTGTACGCCAATCGCCTCATGACCTTGATCATGAATGCGAGCTGCGGCAACTGCAGAATCGACGCCGCCTGACATTGCTACGACTATCTTCATATTTTTGCCTTCTTTACTACGTCGGCAATGACTGAACGCAGGGCGCTTATATCTTCTTCAGTAGATGTAAAACCTAATGAAAAGCGAACAGTTGAATCCGCTTCAGATTCGCTCAGCCCCATCGCCAGTAAGACATGGCTCGGACGTTGCACACCTGCACTGCACGCTGAACCTTGTGAAGCAGAAATTCCAGCCATATCAAGAAGAACAAGTAGCCCTTCATTTTTTGTGCCAGGGAAGGTCACATTCACAATCGTTGGAAGGGATGCATCAAAAGAACCATTTACTCGCGCATCGGGTACGGATGTAGAGATTGCAGAACGGAGCTTGGAACGAAGTTCGTTCATGCGATGAGAATTTTCGTTCATATTCATTAAAGCCTGATCTACAGCTGTTGCAAAAGAGATAATTCCAGGAGCATTGACTGTGCTTGAGCGAATGTCACGTTCTTGTCCTCCCCCATGAAGAAGTGGCGTGATATCCATTCCTCGCTTAAGGATGAGCGCTGCGACTCCTAGAGGNCCCCCTAGCTTATGCGCGCTGATTGTTGCCGATGTAACACCAAGGGCCTTGTAGTCAAAAACAACTTTTCCAAAACTTTGGACCGCATCGGTGTGTACTGGAATTCCCGCTGCAATTTTTACAACTTCTGCAATAGGTTGCAGCGTTCCAACTTCATTATTGGAATGCATCACAGAAATGAGCGCGATGTCCTCTCGATTTTCCTCGACGATTTTCGCGAGAGAGACCAGATCAAGAATTCCCTCTGATGAAACGGGGGCAAATATTGCCTTTGCTCCTTCGTGAGAAACAAGCCATTCCACAGGATCGACGATTGCATGATGTTCAATTGATGATAGAACGATTGTATTCTTAGATGGATCTGCCCAGAAGAGCCCTTTTATTGCAAGATTATTTGCTTCGGTTCCAGATGAAGTAAAAATAATTTCAGATGCATCACACCCGGCCGCGCGAGCAATGAGTTCGCGAGATTCTTCTACCGATTTGCGCACAGCACGACCCTGAGCATGAAGGCTTGAGGCATTTCCAACCTCAGCCATTTGGCGTGAATATGCATCAATGGCAGCAGGATGCATCGGCGTGGTCGCCGCATGATCCAAGTAAATTGCCATTGGGCAATTCTAGGGTGCCGTAGGAGTTACTGAATTTCCTTCAAAGCCGCGCTTGCCTGAGGCAATACAGCGAAAAGGTCTCCCACAACGCCGAAATCTGCAACGTCAAAGATTGGGGCTTCTGGGTCTTTATTAATTGCCACAATCGTTTTACTTGTCTGCATTCCTGCTCGGTGTTGGATAGCGCCAGAAATTCCGGAGGCAACATAGAGCTGGGGGCTTACAGTTTTGCCGGTCTGCCCAACCTGATGTGAATGTGGATACCACCCAGCATCTGTTGCAGCACGAGATGCTCCAACGGCTGCGCCGAGAATATCTGCAAGCTCTTCAACGGGAGCAAAGTTCCCATCAGTTCCGCGTCCACCAGAAACAACTATCGAAGCTTCTGTCAGCTCTGGTCGACCGCCTTTAACCGCAGGCTCAACAGATGTCACAACTGCTTTATCTGCTCCATCAAATGTCACAGAAAAATTCTCAACAGTTGGTGTACCGCTACCTACTTCAACTTCAATGGAGTTTGAGCGAAGTGTCACAATCGGAGTTCCATGACCGACTAATGAGTGGACAGTCGTTGAACCACCAAAGACAGATTGTGTTGCTGTCAGAGTTGAATCGATATCAATCGCATCAGTAATCAGACCAGAATCACATCGAACAGCTAGTCGGCCGGCAATCTCTTTTCCGCGAGCAGATGATGTAATCAACACTGCAGTGGGATTCACTTTTGCAACAACTTGCGAAAGAGCTTGGGCAGTTGCACCAACAGAGTATTTTTCAAATTCCACACCATCGCAAACAATCACTGTGTTGATTGCAAAAGAAGAGAGCTGTGGGATCAATGCTGCTGATTGAGAGGAACAGATCACAGCAGTGACTTCTCCTATCCGCTTTCCAAATGTTGCAAGTTCGCCCACTGAACGTGGAACAACTCCACCAACATGATCAACAAGAATCAGTACCGCGCTCATACGATTCTCCTCTCCTGAAGAAATGCGACCAATTTCTTTCCGCCTTCTCCTTCATCAACAATCTTTATTCCGGNACCACGAGGTGGGCGCACTGCAGAATCCTTCACACCACTCCATGCACTCTGTGCAGAAACGCCAATATCTGAAAGAGTTTTTGTTGCAATAATCTTTTTCTTTGCAGCCATGATTCCCTTAAATGATGGGTACCGAGGTTCATTAATTTTTTCTACAACGCTTAGAACAACAGGGAGTGGGGCGCTCATCTGTTCAACGCCGAATTCTGTTTGACGTGCGATAGAAATCGTTGCGCCATTGACCATGACGCTTCCGGCAAATGTGAGCTGGGCAAAACCCAAACGCTCGGCGAGCATCGCAGGAACAACACTCATGCGAGCATCGGTAGATTCAGTTCCGCAGATCACCAGGTCATACCCACCATCGCGAATGGCGGCAGCAAGAACAGCTGAGGTAGCGAGCGCATCGCTTCCGACGAGTGCGGGATCGGTGATGACAATTGCATCATCTGCTCCCATGGAAAGAGCCTTTCGAACGGCTTCACTTGCTCGTTCTGGTCCCATAGAAATAACCGTGATGGTGTGGCCACTACCCTCNCCCGCTTCATTCGTAGGAGAATTTGCTTCAACAATTTTGAGGGCTTCTTCCACTGCATATTCATCAAGATCATTGAGAACTGCATCCACTCCAGCGCGGTCGAGTAGACCATCGCTTCCCATCTTCTTCTCTGCCCAAGAATCTGGCACCTGCTTCACGCAAACAGCTATTTTCATGAGCGTAATGCTACTGGTCGGTAACAGCTTTGCAAGCGTGATTTTCTATTCATCTTCCCTTCAGAGACATGTAACCTCAATCTCGCCTTGAGGTTGCCCTCTGCACTCNCCCTGCTTCCATGAGAGTGGGAATCGTTACAGAATCATTTCTCCCCCAAATTAATGGGGTCACTAACTCCGTTCTCCGCGTTCTTGAATATCTTGAATCCGAAGGTCATCAAGCAATGGTGATCGCTCCTGAAAGTGAAGGTGGGGCGAAGGAATACCGAGGATTTAAGGTGAAGAGAGCGCCATCTCTTCCTGTTCAATCGGTCATACCGGTGGGAATGCCTTTTGGGTTACCGACGAAAAGATTGGAATATTTGCTCGACGGTTTTACCCCAGATGTTGTCCACCTGGCATCGCCACTCATTTTGGGAGCGTATGCTGCAAAAGTTTGCAAGAAATTGCACATTCCCACAGTGTCGATTTATCAAACAGACATTGCTGGATTTGCTCGGCATTACGGTTTGAACGCCGCGCATAGTTCTCTTCGCAAGGTTGTTGGAAAAATTCATTCATCAACCAATCGCACACTTGCTCCATCTACGTCTTCAATTCGAGAATTAGAAGATCTAGGCGTGGAAAATCTGCACTTGTGGCGTCGAGGCGTCAACACAATTCTCTTTCATCCGTCAACGCGCTCAGAGGCACTTCGTGATTCATGGGGTGCCTCTGAAAAGTTAATTATCGGTTACGTCGGACGACTTGCAAATGAGAAACGAATTACAGATCTTAAAGTTTTACATGAAGACCCTCGTATCCAACTCGTTCTTGTGGGAGAAGGCCCTTCAGGACAAAAACTTCGCCGAGAGCTACCGCGCGCCATCTTTGCTGGTTTTCGTAGTGGAAATGACTTGGCTTCCCATTATGCAAGTTTTGATTTATTCATTCATCCTGGACCAAACGAAACTTTTTGCCAGGCTGTTCAAGAAGCACTTGCTTCAGGTGTGCCGTGCATCGTTCCACAAACTGGTGGTCCTGCTGATCTTGTGAAGAATGCAAAGACTGGATACATCGTGCCTACGCATGTACCGGAGACTTTGACGGCTGCAGTCGATCACTTTCTATTACGGGCCAATAGAGAACAAATGCGGATCGATTCTCGATCATCGGTGCAAGAGCGCACATGGACGCACGTGAATTCACAACTCATTCGACATTATGAAGAAACCATTCGCGATTGCTCAAAGTTACGGGAAGGGAGCGCCGCATGAGAATTGTTCATGTTGCAAATTTTTACGGTCCGAATTCAGGTGGAATCAAAACAACCCTTCACGAACTCGGAAAGGGTTACCAGGCTTATGGTCACGAATTCATCTACATCGTCCCCGGCATCAATCGCGTTGAGGAGATAACACCGTACGGTCGCAAAATCACTCTCCCCGGAGTGGCCCTGCCCCAAAGTGGTGGCTACCGAATCATTCGGAATAATTGTGATTTAAAGGCTCTTCTAGAAAAACTCAAGCCAGATCGCCTTGAAGTGTCTGATCGATTCACTCTTACTTCACTTGGCAAATGGGCAAAAGAGAATCAAATTCCATCTGTAGTTTTCAGTCACGAAACGCTGCGAGGTCTGGTCGATCGATTCCTTCCAGGTTTACCGAATTTTCTTAAGAAAAAAATCGTGAATTGGCACAACAAACGCCTTACTGAAAGCTTTGATCATGTAGTGGCAACTACTAAATTTGCTTCCAAAGAATTTCATGACATCGGAGCTGAAAATCTAGTTCGCGTTTCCCTTGGTGTCGATCTTCAAACTTTTCATCCAGATTTACGCTCTGAAGAGTTGCGACAGGAGATGCTGAAAGGTTCGCGAGTATTACTTGTTCACTGCGGACGGATGTCACGCGAGAAGGAACCACAGCGAAGCATCGATGCATTGGAAATTCTTTTGAAGAGAGGAATTTCAGCCCGACTTGTCTATGTCGGCACCGGGCCCATGTGGCACAAACTTCGTAAGCGTGCTGAAGGTATGCCTGTGGATTTTCTTGGCTATATTGCCGATAGACATCGTGTTGCAAAAATTCTTGCAAGCTCGGATATTTCTATGGCACCAGGTCCGCTTGAAACATTCTGTCTAGCCGCCTTGGAATCGCTTGCAAGTGGCACACCTGTTGTGGCATCAAGCAGTAGTGCCGTTGGTGAGTTTTTATTGCATAGCCAAAATCATCCAGCCGGTGCCATCGCAAGCGATCAACGATTTGCATTTGCCCACTCCATTCAACACCTTCTCAAGCGTCCTCGCATTCGCGTTACGGCAAGAGAGGTTGCAGAATCACTTCCTTGGGACGCAACAGTGAGGAATATGTTGATGTTGCATGATGCCCTTGAACCTCAAATGGATCTGCCCCCTCTGGAAGTGCGAAAAAGTTTGAAGGTCGCATAATGTTTATGGCGCCAACACTTACATTCGCAGTAATTGGAGATAGCGCCGCATATGGCNCCGGGGATACTGATCCATCAGGAAACCCACGAGGGTGGGCGCACTACCTCAAGGAAAGCTTTCGAGACGATGTGAACTACTTCAATTTCTCACGCCCGGGAGCGCAATCAACGGAGGTTAAAAATGTCCAGCTGCCGAAAGCTCTCCAGGTGGATCCAGATATTTGTGCAGTTATTGTTGGTGGAAACGACTTATTGCGAAATGGATTTGATCCAGAGTTACTACACCAAAATTTAGTTTCGACCTGTCGGGACCTCCTCTCTCGCGGAAGTGAAATCTTGATGGTGCAACTTCATGATCCTGGCGAGCTACTACGTATCCCCCGGCTTCTCAAACGAGTTCTTCGCAGGCGTGTGAATGCAGTAAATGCTGTCTATGAAAAAGTTGCACAAGATTTAGAAATAATTCTCATTCGCACTCGGGAAATACCTCATGTGCATGATTTAAGAAATTGGCATATCGATCGAATGCATCCGGCCCGACCAGGACATCAACTCTTGGCTCGCGAAATGGCTGAGCAACTTAGGCGACGTGGGNGGAATCTTGGCTTGCCTGGCTTTGTCCCCGCCGACAAAGCTTCACAATCAAAAGAAATTCTCTGGCTCATTCGAAATGGTCTGCCATGGTTTCTCAAGCGCTCTGTGGATTTACTCCCTGTTGCAGTCCTTCTTATGGCTATTGAATTTTTACGAGTACTTAGGGAGTTTGTATTACAAACCCGCTAGGGTGCTTTCGTGAAACCAGCAGATCCACGCTACCTGGGCTCCTACCTCACTGAGGAGGGAGCAAACTTTGCGATTTGGGCAGCCGCTGCCGATGCTGTGGAGATATGCCTCTTTAACGAGGTCAATGGAAAGATTCTTGAGACTCGCTTCGCGCTCTCCCACCGCGATGGCCCAATCTTTCATGGATATCTAGCTGGAGTAAAAGCTGGGCAACGTTACGGCTTTCGCGTCTATGGTCCATGGCGACCTGAAGAAGGTTGGCGATTTAATCCCAACAAACTTCTCATTGATCCCTATGCCCATCTTCTTGATGGAGAAGTTCAATACGTTCCTGAAATTTATGGCCACCAAGCAAGCGATGGTGAAGGAAATGGCGATAACACCGTCATGGATACGCGCGATTCGGCTGGATTTGTTCCGTATTCAGTCGTGGTGGATTTGGATAAGCGCCATGTAAAGCACATGAATAAGCCGTGGACAAAGATGGTTATTTATGAAGCACATGTTCGCGGCCTCACTATTTTTAATGAAGAGATTCCAGAAAACGAGCGAGGAACATATAAGGCCCTTGGCCATCCCAGCACCATCNCCTATCTTCAGAAACTAGGAATCACAGCCCTTGAGCTGCTTCCCATACATCACTTTATGACCGAGCCTTCCATTAGCGCTCGAGGGCGAGAAAATCATTGGGGCTATAACGCGCTCGCTTTCTCCGCTCCCCATCGCGCATATGCATCAACCGAGGATCCAATTTCTGAATTACAAACGGCGGTCCGCGCACTTCACGATGCAGGAATCGAAGTCATTCTCGATGTTGTGTACAACCACACGGCAGAAGGTGGCACAAATGGACCCACCTTGCACTTTCGAGGAATCGATAACAAAGGTTTCTATCGCCGAACTCACGGGGATACATATGCGGATGTAACAGGATGTGGAAACACAGTCGATTCTCGCCGCACATGGGTTGTGCGCATGATTATTGACTCACTTCTTTTCTGGTCTGAAGTCATTGGCGTAGATGGCTTTCGCTTTGATTTGGCCACAGCATTGGCAAGAAATGAATATGGAATTGAAACGCATAGCTCGCTGATGACAGCGATTGTGGCCGAACCGCTGCTTCGTTCACGAAAGTTAATTGTTGAGCCGTGGGATATCGCCGGCTATGCACTAGGCGATTTCTCTCATCCGTGGCGCGAATGGAATGATCATTACCGCGACACTCTGCGCCAATTCTGGCTTGCAAATCCATCACGCGGATATTCAGAAGGNGTTGGGGATTTTGCATCACGCTTGAGTGGATCTCATGACATTTTCTATTACAGAGGTCCAACATCCTCCATCAATTTCATCACCGCACACGATGGATTTACATTGGCTGATCTGGTGCGTTATAACTCAAAGCACAATGAAGTAAATCTTGAGGAAAATCGAGATGGAAGTGATAACAACCGTTCTTGGAACGTTGGAGTTGAAGGTGAAACGAGTGATGAAAGCATCAACAAGATTCGCCATAAACTTCAAAAATCGATGCTTGCTTCCTTAATTCTCTCGACCGGAGTTCCGATGATCACCATGGGCGATGAAGTTGGTCGAACACAGTTTGGCTCTAATAACGCCTACTCACTTCCCGCAGATCACTCCTTGACATCACCCGAAGCTTTTAACGGTGGATGGGCGCTCAATTGGAATCCTGATGAAAATCAGCGGGATCTCTTTGAAACGGTTTCAACGCTCAATTCACTTCGCTCAAAATATCTCAGCGATGTAATGAAAGAATTCTTTACCGGACAACTCGATCTTGCAACAAGTAGAAAAGATCTCGCATGGTTTCGTCGAAATGGCGAGGAGATGTCGAATGAAACATGGCACGAAGGAAATCGCACATATCTTTCAATGTTTGTCGATGCGACTGCAAACCAAGCCTTGCTCATGCTTTTCAATGGAAGTACCGAAGAGCAAGAGTTCACGCTTCCTGATGAAAAATGGGGAACAGCATTTAGGTCTGTCTTTGATTCATCCATTCCCACTTCAAGTTTTGAACCATCCATTGCTGCTCCCAGCGGAGTGACAAAAGTCGCTTCACATGCTGCCCAAGTCTGGCTTGTGAACCGGAAATAAGCGCAACATTTGCGACTACCAGGCAGTATGAAAAGTAAGGAATAAACTCTCACCATGCTTGCAATTGTTNCTCCAGGACAAGGGTCACAGACTCCAGGATTTCTAACTCCATGGTTTGAACATTTCGCAGCTGTTCCACAGATTGCGCAGATGGTCGAGCATTGGTCGACTCTTTCTGGTGTCGATCTCAAGCATCTTGGGACAACTGCTGACGCCGATGAGATTCGCGATACTGCAAATGCCCAACCACTTCTTCTTCTTGGCGCGATGACTGGCNCCGGGGCGCTCTTTGCTGGAAATGATGAAGCAATCGCTGTTGTCGCTGGCCACTCCGTTGGCGAGATTGCTGCAGCAACATTTGCAAAGATTCTCAACGCAGATGATGCATTCACACTCGTTTCAGCCCGTGGTCGCGAAATGGCAAAAGCTGCAAAATCATCGGATACGGGAATGTCTGCTGTTTTGGGTGGAGATCGCGAAGTTGTCGTGAAACACCTGCTATCACTTGGCCTGACTGCAGCAAATGAAAATGGAGCCGGCCAGATTGTTGCTGCAGGTTCATTGACTGCACTTGCTGCCCTCAGCGAAAACCCACCTGAGGGTGCGCGAGTTCGCCCACTCCAAGTTGCTGGCGCATTCCACACTCAGGCTATGGCTGCCGCTGTTGCACCTCTCTCTGAACTTGCCGCAAAAACGTCTGCCAACGATCCTGCCCTTCGCANCATCTCCAATAAAGAAGGATCTGAAGTAAAGAACGGCCGTGAATTCCTCGATCGCATAGTCGGTCAGATTGCTGGTCCTGTCCGTTGGGATCTTTGTATGGATACTCTCGCTGCAATGGGCGTCACTGGCGTTATTGAAATGCCACCGGCTGGAACTCTCGTTGGTTTGATCAAGCGCGCACATCCTGAGATTGAAACTTTTGCACTCAAGCTTCCAGAAGATCTGGATTCTGCCCGTGAATTTGTTGCAAAGCACGGAGGAAAGTAAATGAAGATTCAAAATACCCAACCATCTCAAAACACTCGGATCATCTCGGTGGGTGCATACCGTCCCTCTCGCGTTGTTCCGAACTCTGAAATCGTGGATGCTATTGAGTCCAGTGATGAATGGATTCAACAACGCACCGGTATCAAGACTCGCCACTTTGCTGGCCCTGAAGAATCACTTGTCGACATGGCCTATCAAGCCTCACTCATCGCAATTGAGCGCAGCGGACTTAAGGCCGAAGATATCGACACGGTAATTTTCTCGACAATTACATACCCATACCAGGCACCGAGTGCAGCAACAGAGTTGATTGTTCGACTAGGAAACACAAAGGCCGCAGCATTTGACCTCAGCGCTGCATGTGCTGGATTTAGCTATGGCGTGGGAATTGCATCGGATCTAGTCCGCAATCACACATCAAAGTATGTCTTGGTGATTGGTGGCGAAAAACTCTCTGATTTCACAAGCCCAACGGATCGAGCAACAGCATTTATCTTTGCCGATGGCGCAGGCGCAGNAATTGTTGGGCCATCCGATGAAGTGGGAATTGGTGCAACTGTCTGGGGCGCTGATGCGGAAAATCGCGACGCAATTTTGATGCAACCTTCATGGCTAGATTTCAAAAAGGGNGCAACGGTTGATCAAGTAGGTTGGCCTGATATTGCACAAGAGGGTCAACGTGTATTTCGTTGGGCTGTTTATGAAGTTGCGCAGGTCGGAAAGAAAGCTATCGAAGCAGCGGGTATCGCTCCTTCAGATCTTGCGGCATTTATTCCTCACCAAGCAAATGAACGCATTATTGATTCCCTCGTAAAGTCGATGGAGTTACCCGAGGGTATTGTCATCGCACGAGACATTCAGACGACAGGAAATACGAGCGCAGCCTCAATTCCCCTCGCCATGGACCGTGTACTCGCCGAGAATCCAGAACTTAGCGGTAAGTTGGCTCTTCTCATAGGATTTGGCGCAGGGTTGGTCTACTCCAGCCAAGTAGTTGTTTTACCGTAATAAGAGATCCCAAAGCTAGATAACGAACGAAAAGGAATAAAACAATGGCACTAACACAAGATGAAGTACTTGCAGGAATCCGCGATATCGTCGTAGAGGTTGCAGGCATCGACGGAGCACAGGTTGCAATGGATAAGAAGTTTGCAGATGACCTCGAAGTTGATTCACTCAGCATGGTTGAAGTTATTGTTGCTGCTGAAGAGAAGTTCAGCGTCAAGATTCCAGATGATGAAGTAACAAAGATGGCAACTGTTGCAGATGCTGTTAACTTCATCGTCGCTCATTCATAATCAGATTGATTTTTTGAGATAGAAATGTCTAATTCAAGGACCCGCGTCGTAGTAACTGGCCTTGGTGCAACAACNCCCCTTGGTGGAGATGTTCCAAGCACATGGGAAGCACTTCTTGCTGGAAAGAGTGGCGCACGCCTTCTTCCTGAAGGAATGTTGACTTCCGTCAATGTGAAGTTTGCTGCGACGATTGCGGTCGAGCCTGCAGAGGTTATGAAGCCTGTCGAGATTCGCCGCTTGGATCGCTCCGAGCAATTCGCGATGATTGCAGCACGCGAGGCGTGGGCAGATGCGGGTTCTCCTGAAGTAGATAAAGAACGCCTCGGCGTTGTTATTGCCTCCGGTATTGGCGGAGTAACCACCATGCTTGAGCAATATGACATTCTTCGTGAAAAAGGCGCACGCCTTGTTTCACCGCATACCGTTCCTATGCTGATGCCAAATGGCCCAGCAGCGAATGTTGGTTTGGAATTTAAAGCACAAGCAGGTGTTCACACTCCTGTATCTGCTTGCGCATCTGGTGCCGAAGCAATCGGATACGCAATGGAGATGATCCGACTCGGACGTGCCGATATTGTTATTGCTGGCGGAGTTGAAGCTGCCGTACACGAACTCCCAATGGCTGGCTTTGCTGCCATGAAGGCTCTATCGACTCGTAACGATGATCCAGCAAAGGCATCGCGCCCTTACGACAAGGACCGTGACGGTTTTGTTCTTGGCGAAGGTGGTGGAGTTCTCGTTCTTGAGTCACTGGAGCATGCGCAAGCTCGTGGCGCAACAATTTATTGTGAATTAGCAGGACAAGGCCTCACATCTGATGGCTATCACATTGCCGCTCCAGATCCAACTGGTTCAGGCGTTACACGTGCCGTGAAATTTGCACTTCGCGATTCCGGCGTTGATCTTTCCGAAGTTGTTCACCTTAATGCGCACGCAACTTCCACTCCTGCTGGTGACGTTGCTGAAGCACATGCGTTAACGGCCGCACTTGGCGAACACATGAGCCATGTTGCTGTCTCTGCAACAAAGTCGATGACGGGCCACCTTCTTGGGGGCGCGGGNGCGATTGAATCAGTTTTTGTTGTTTTGGCCCTCAAGCATCGCCTGGCTCCCCCAACAATTAATATTGAAAACCTTGATGAAGCAGTAAAAGTGGACGTCGTACGCGATGTACCACGCCCACTTCCATCAGGTCCGATTGCAGCAATCAACGATTCATTTGGCTTTGGTGGCCATAACGTTGTGCTGATCTTTAAATCTTACGAATAAGACTACTTACTCGTCTTAAAGCTCACCGACACTGTCACTGTCACACTCTTTGGAATTGTGGCTGTGTCATACATTCCACCAGCACTTGTATCTACTGAATCTGGTGCAGTGACTTGAACTGGTCCACTTGTTACGGCAAGAACAGCGCCAAGCTTTGAACCAACAGCACCCGTAATGGATTCAGCGCGCAACTTTGCATCCTTCATTGCATCGGCAAGAAGTTGTGGGCGAAGGGCGGCAAGATTTGAAACATAGTATTGAGGACCATTGTTGTAAACGTTTACACCCGTTGCAAGAAGTGATCCGATTCCATCGCTGAGCTTCTTCACGAGATTGACATCCTTAGAGCGGACAATCACATTTTGGGTCGCTTGGTAGGCCAAAACTTTGCCCGTCTGGTTTCCATTGATGTATTGCTGAATCGCATATGTTCCGATTGCGCCTGTCTCAATCGTGGCCGCATCTACGCCACCCTTTGTGAGATAACTAGAAGCAGCAGCAACAGTTGATTCAACTTTTTTAACAGCTGAAGCAACATTAGGCGAGCTCTCTTGTGCCATCAAAGTCCATACAACATTATCTGCAGTCGCAGATGTCTTTGCAGATCCGGTGACGGTAATCGCATTTCCAGAACGAGCAGCAAAGCCACTGCCCATCAAAGATCCTGCGAACCCAATTCCAAGGGCGAGAATTAATGCCGATGAAATTACAACAACTTGACGAGGTCTCACATTGAGTTTCATGACTAAATACTAATCCTTAATGGAGCAGCGTCGGAGTCAATCTGCCGCCGGTAACACTCAAGCTCGTTATCCCAAGCAACACCGAGCGCATCCTGCATCCCTGCACGTAGGGATTCGTTTCCACGAGATTGGGAAAGAATCGTGAGGATTCGATTTTCATGCACCATCACATCACCAGTGCTTGAAGTCACTGCTTGATGAAGGCCAAGCTCGGGTGTGCAGCGATAGAGAACCCCCTCTCCTCCATCGGTAGGAAATTCTCGAACTTCAAAACGAATGAAATGCCAACTCTTGAGCGTCGCTGCAATTTTGGAGGCAAATTCTTTATTGCTTCGCCACTGCACTTCACATGCAAAAGATCCCATCGCAAGTGGTTGCTCTACCCATTCCAATAAAACCTTCTCGTCGAAGATTGAATTAAGTGACCATTGGATATGACGAAGAAGCGCTCTGGGCGCTGAATAGATCCGAAGATCTCCAGAATTACTGGCTCGTGACATGACAACTGCTTCCTAAGAACGCACCTGATGCGACCTTCCCCAGTCCATCCATACGCTCAAAACAGCAGTGTCAGGAGGCTGATTATGCGCTTCTCGGGCGTGTTGCGCTAGTCCCCTAAAAATACGCAGCGGTATGTACCCAACCCTCAATAATCAAGTTAGACTCTCTACTAGTCCGACGCTTGGCAGTACCCGTAGTTCAGCTCGACGTAAGTCTGGTTTCTCGGTAAAAATGCAGAAGAGGAAGACCGGCGTTTAATGTTTTGTTAAATGCCAACATTTATCGAAGGAATACAGTTACATGGCAACAGGTACAGTTAAGTGGTTCAACTCTGAAAAGGGTTTCGGTTTCATTGCAGTTGATGGTGGCGGACAAGATGTTTTCGTTCACTACTCAGCAATCCAAGGAAACGGTTACAAGTCCCTTGAAGAGGGTCAGGCAGTTACTTTTGAAGTCGTCCAAGGTCCAAAGGGCCCACAGGCTGACGCAGTAAACCCTGCATAAGTAAAACCCTTACTTTAAGAAAACCACCTTGAAAGAGGNGGTTTTTTTATGCCCCAAATTAGTAACCAACCTGCTTTGGAATCGTTCCAATCTTTTTTTCTAACGCCAATACAGACTTTGCAGGTGAAATATCTTTTCCTGCTTTCCACGCATCTAAATATTTCCATGGATAAAGCTCGCCGCGGCGAACCCACCAGACATTCTTTTGAGATGGCGTAGGCCAAGAAATTCCAAAGTGCAGATGCGGAGCCAATCCCTTTGAGTCCCCCGTCGCTCCGACAAAACCAATCACAGCACCAGCATTCACACGCNCTCCAGGCTCCATCAAATCTGCAACCTTCGACAAATGAGAGCCGTAGTAACGAACTCCATCATCGCCAATGATTGAGATATAAAGCCCGCCACGATCTGCGCCGAGATTTGTCTTCCACGTGAATCGATCGACACGGTTCACCTCGTCAACAACTCCGGATATTGGCGCAACAAATTTGCACCCTTTTGGAGCCAAAATATCTGTGGCTGGGTAGTTGTGATGGGAATGTGCGTAAGTCACTTTGCNCCCTTGAACGGGGAAGATATAGGCAGGGGCGGCCACCGCATGAGCAGCCGTTGCCAAATTTGTCAGAGCAAGAAGAAATATCCTTTTACGCACTCAATCATCATAGTGAATAGATTAGATTCTTCCAGTGATTAAGGAATTCAATCGACCAATGCTTCTGGATGGTGGTCTTTCCACTGCTCTCGAAGAGTTGGGTCATAATCTCAATACCTCGTTGTGGAGCGGCGAACTCCTTCGCACCGCACCTGATCAAATTGAGGCAGCACATAAAGCATTCGTAGGCGCTGGNGCTCAAATCATCATTACTAGCTCTTACCAAATCTCGATGGATGGCTGTGCTGCACGCGGATGGAGCGAATCAGAAGTTCGCAGTGCTCTTTTACTCTCCACTGAGTTGGCTCGAAGTGCGACAAATGGAACAAATGTTCTAGTTGCTGCATCTGTTGGCCCATATGGCGCATCCCTTGCCGATGGTTCTGAATATCGCGGGAATTACGGTCGAACGACGGAGCAATTGAAAGATTTTCATCGAATGCGCCTTCAGGTCTTGAGTGAAAGCAATCCCGATCTTCTCGCTATTGAAACTATCCCTGAACTTAAGGAAGCAGAAGCGATTCTTGAGTTGTTAGAGGAGCAGGATGTAAAGATTCCGTATTGGATGACATTTTCATGCAAGGATGAAAAACACATCAGCTCTGGAGAGAGATTTAGTGATGCGGTTGCTCTCGTAAGCGGGAAGATTGGGGCGATCGGTGTGGGGATAAATTGCACAGCGCCTGAATTTGTTACTCCCCTACTTTCATCGGCAAAGTCGCGAATCCCATTTGTGGTCTATCCAAATTCTGNCCGTAAGTGGAACGCCGAGAAAAAGGAATGGGAAGGCGCCCCCGCTCAGGGATTCTCGGAAATGCAGATTTTTGAGTGGAAAGAGCGCGGAGCGAAGCTCATTGGAGGTTGTTGCAGCATAGGGCCAGCGGAAATTGCCCAGATGCGCGTCTAATACAATTCGCTGGTAATACTTGGGGCGGTAGCTCAGTTGGTTAGAGCCCAGAACTCATAATTCTGTCGTCGTCGGTTCGAGCCCGNCCCGCCCCACTCAAGGAGATGTCACAACTCCAACAACAACGAGTTGACCATAAATACGAGCAAGCTGCATGTAATTAAAAGATCCATAAAGGTCAGTCTTGTGATGGACTCCGACGAGAAATCCCTCGGTCGCGTTCGTCGGAATGAAACCCTCATATCCCCCATTTGAAGAACCTTTATTCGTACATGTATGCCAACCAGCTGACATAAATTTTCGATTTGCTTTCATTGCATCTAAAAATGAAATCGGCATCAATTTTGCCTTAGTGAAATATTCGGTGATTACGGTCTTCTCCTCCTCGTTTACCTTGGTCGGTGAGTACCATGAAGAAATTTCACAAGAAGGCAAAGAAGTCTTTGACTTGTACACCGAATACCCAAAGCCGGCGATTGAGAATGTCAGAAGCACAACAAGCAGGGTTTTTATAATCTTCATACTAGGAATGTAGTCGCCTCGACTGGGTATTAGATGTGAGGTCGTACTATTGGAGGATGGAACTCGAGGCGCTCAAAGCACAGTGGAATCAGGTGCTCGATTATCTCCTCGAGCGTGATCGGATTGCATGGCTGGCCTTCTTTGATGCCAGATTGGCTTCGCTGAATGAAAGAACTCTTACTCTGAACTTCGCCGACAGTGAGAAGTTTGGTGGAAAGCATGACTTCGCAAAAGCTCGAAATCCCAAGCACACCGCACTTCTTCATGAGGCAATTACTTGCGTTCTCGGTTTTGATCTTGAGGTAATCGAGGAGTGAAGAAAGTAATCCTGGCTCCTTCGCTGGTATTTTCTCTAGTAATTTCTCTAGTAATTTCTCTCGTACTTTCTTTATTTTCAACAAGTGCCTTCGCCTTCAATCCCCAAGCCGTCACCGCTGCTGGTCCAGGAGATCACATTCACGGAATGGATCTCTCCTATTGGCAACATCCATCGGGAAGCAAGATTGACTTCAAAAAAATGTATAGCGCAGGTATTCGCTTTGTAATGATTAAAGGTGCCGATGCACACGATGTTGCTGATGCTCAAGCTTACAAATATCTCAAGATAGATCGTCCTGCAGCACAAGCAGCTCGCCTCTACACAGGTTTCTATTACTACGCATATCTTCCAGATAGCACCGATGCGGCCTACATCATCAAAGATGCAACTGCGCAAGCACAAAAAGTTATTTGGCGATTGGCGGNAATTGGTGGCTACAACTTCCGTGATCTTCCAGTCTCATTAGATTTGGAAAATAATTGCGTTCGATCAGCAGCCAATGGAAATTGCGCAAAATATATGGCCAGAACCAATGTGACTTTATGGGCAAAGACTTGGCTTGCCACAGTCGCTGCAAAGACAGGAAAGAAGCCTTTTCTTTACTCCTACGCAAACTTTCTTGAGCAAAACGTTTCTCGAGATGCCGATCTTCGAACCTATCCCCTGTGGATGGCGCATTACTCCCTCAACCCAGCAAGTGCCCAGCCAAATCAGAAGAGNGTTGGTTGCTATGCCCATGCATGGACAAATGCAAACTGCACTGCAAATTGGCAGATGTGGCAATACACATCATGTGGAATAGCCGGTAAATATGGAGTCCCCGGTAGCCGCGTTGATTTGAATGTTTTCTCTGGTACATCCACACAATTCTTGAAATTACTCCGCAATACATGGGAACCAGAACAAACCGATTTGTTGCCTATAAATGAAGCAACAACCATGAATATTCTTGATCAAAGCTCTTCTGATACAAACGCCGCAGTTAAAGTTACGATTGATGTCACACGCCCCGATGGCTCACCTGTTGTTGCAGGAACTGTTAATTGGCAATCAGCAGATTCGACTCAAACAAATGGAGTTCAAAGCGTTACTCGCGCAGCAAGTGGTCGATTTGTTTTAACGATTACAGGGCTTTCTGCAGGAAGCTATGTTGGAGCTGTAAATTTTGTCGATATCACTGGGACGCATGCCTCCAATCAACTCCCGATCACATTTGCTGTCACACAAGGGCCTACTCCTACGCCTAAGCCAACACAACCCTCGTCAACTAAGCCCCCAAAGCCGCCTGTTGATTCGTGTGCAGGGCAGATCCGAATCTAGTTAGATAGGATTGGCTCATTATGAGCGAATCACTTCCGGGCGGTTTTTTCCGTACTGACCTACCCATGAACGATGGGCGCACGATTCGTTATTACGATCGCTCAGATATTTCTCGTAACGCGAAAGATCAACGCCCTCCAGAGTCACCTGCTGGGATTGGCGAACTTCGCCTTGATCCCCTCGTGAATGAATGGATTGCTGTCGCTTCTCATCGCCAACACAGAACATTTCTTCCTCCAAAAGAGCTTTGTCCAATCTGTCCTACCAGCGGTGATTTGCTCACAGAAATCCCTGATTCAAATTTTTCAGTTGTTGTCTTCGATAATAAGAATCCATCCCTCAATTCGGCNCCTGCCGGATGGGAGCTTCCAGAAGTAAACGGCCCATACACGGCTACGCCAGCTGGAGTTGGAAAGGCAGAGGTTATTGTCTTTACACCCAAGCATGATTCAAGCCTTCGGGAGCTTTCTGAAGAACAAATCGCACTCGTAGTTTCTGCCTGGCGTGATCGCACAAAGGAAATTTCACAGATTCCCCATATCGTTCAGGTTTTTCCATTTGAAAATCGTGGCGTGGAGGNCGGCGTAACAATTCCTCACCCACATGGCCAGATTTATGCCTATTCATACCTCACTCCCCGTACGGAGCGAATGCTGGCGGTCGCTCAGGAATATTTTTCTAAAACCGGCAAAGTCTTGATGGATGAAATTCTTGCTCGTGAGATCAATGACAAAGTCCGCATTGTTGCTGAGAATGAGCATTGGGTTGCCTATGTTCCATTTGCCTCACGGTATCCATACGAAATTCATGTTGCCCCTCGAAAGCGTGTTCCAGATTTTGCAGAACTGTCAGATCTCCAGGCGAACGCCTTTCCATCGATTGCCAAAGAAGTTCTCTCTCGTCTTGATGGTGTCTATGGAGTAGCGATGCCATATATGGCTTCATGGCACCAAGCGCCTGTAAAAATTGGACGCGATCTTCTTGGACTTCATTGGCAGATCACATCCGTACGTCGCACTCCCGATAAATTGAAGTACCTCGCAGGCTCTGAATCTGGCATGGGTGCATTTGTGATGGATATGGCGCCGGAACAATCGGCCGAACAATTGAAGGCTGTGCGGCTTTGAGCATAGTGCTCGTCACAGGAGGCGCCGGCTATATCGGTTCGACTGCAGTAGCAATTCTTTTAGATGCAGGATTTCACGTTAGCGTACTTGATGATTTAAGTACTGGTCACGCAGATTCTGTTGATTCGCGAGCCAGGCTCATTGAAGGTTCACTTCTTGATAAAGATGCAATTCGCAGAGCAATTGCTGGATGTGACTCGGTCTTGCATTTTGCTGGTAAATCTCTCGTTGGTGAATCTGTAGAAATGCCAGCGCTTTATATGCAGGTAAATGTAGAAGGAAGTACAAATCTGCTCGATGTCATGAAGGAAGTTGGCGTAAATCAGATCGTTTTCTCCTCATCAGCTGCAACTTATGGCGAGCCGCGCGAGGCGATTCTTACCGAAGAATCAGAAACTCAACCAACAAATCCGTATGGTGAATCAAAACTTAAGGTTGATCAACTTCTCAGCGAGCGTGCTGTGAAAGATGGAATTGCTGCCCTTTCACTTCGTTATTTCAATGTTGCTGGAGCATTCAAAGGCTCACGTGGATGGCTAACAGAGCGCCACAATCCAGAGACGCATCTGATTCCCAATGTCTTAAAAGCAAGCGATTCACATCCGGTCACAGTATTTGGAATTGATTGGCCTACCGCCGACGGCACATGCATTCGTGATTACATTCACGTTATCGATCTGATTGACGCCCATATAAAAGCTCTCAAGATTCTCAAAAATGGCACCCATGAGATCATTAATCTTGGAAGTGGTGAGGGCTATTCCGTTCGCCAAGTTATAGATACAGCATCTGACGTGATGGGCAGAAAAGTTCCTACTCGTGATGCGCAAAGGCGTGCTGGCGATCCAGCGGTATTAGTCGCATCTATTGAGAAAGCTCAATCACTTCTCAATTGGAAGCCGACGAAGAATTTGTCGGAGATGATTTCTGACGTTTATAGCTCTACTCGTTAAGCGGGATTACAAGAAAGAACTTCAACGCCACCAATTTGGCCAAGAACGTTGAGCAAATCTGTTGGATCACTTCCTGGAATCGCCACAGTCACTTCATCAAATCCACGGCCATTCTCACTCTTAATAACCTGAAGTCCACGGATATCTCCGCCAGCAAATCCGATTGCAGATGCCATCGCTCCCAGTGAACCGGGACGATCTGGAAGTGAAACTTCGAGTTTAAAAAGTGCCATGGCTAAAGATAACAGAGGCGATGTTAACGCGAGATTACAGAAATCTTCAGGCTAGGCCTGAACGATGTTCTCGCCCTGAATTGATACCGAGATCTTTGGAAGCGGGGTCGGAGCAGGNCCTGCCAAGACAGCGCCTTCGTGTGTGGGATCAAAGCGCGCGCCGTGACAAGGGCAAGCAAGTTGATTTCCGAGTGAATCGTAATTAACTGTGCAACCCTGGTGGGTACAGATTCGGCTATAGGCAAAGACGCCAGCCTTTGTTCTAAAGAGAATTGCAGGTGATCCATCCATTGCAGTGAATTCTTTTGTGGAACCAATACTTACATCTGCCAGTTTTGCGATAACGGTATTCACGGAACCCTTCTTGGGACGTAAAGATCCGCCTGCAAGAGCCCCGATAACTGAAGTCACTGCGACACCAGCAATACGAATGACTTCGCGACGATCGCGAAGGTTTGGAATCAAACCACCATCATGGCGGCCACGGTCATTGTTGGAATTTCGCACCATGATGAATAAAGAAATCCATAGAACTGCATAAGGCAGGTCATTGCTGAGAAAATATGGATGAACATGGAAGCTCACCGATAGCCACAAAATTATCGCCATCGAGAATCCGCCAAGAGTCGCTGCTTGAAGAGCAACACCGGCCAGCACTGCTATTCCTATTGCAAATTCAGAGAGCATGACAAACCAAGCGAATAAGGTCGCATGTTCGAGCATGTGTTTCAATAGAAATGAAATGGGTGAATGGCCAATCATTCCGTTTATCTGAGCCCCAAAATAATTTGGAGATGCAGCATCAAGATATCCGCCGTCAGTTGCCTTCGCCCATCCGCCATATGTCCAGGTCACTCCGAGCCAAAGGCGGATGATTGTCATATAGAGCGGTTGTGCTCGCCAAGAGTTAAGGCCAAATCGTGAAGTCATGGCGAGAGAGTACCGAATCAACCTGAGTTTCCAACTAGTCTCAGGCCATGAGTAATAACATGGGTAATAACGTTGAATTTGAAATAGGTGGGCAAGCAAACTCTGGTTCTGGCTCTGGCTCTGGCTNCCTCTCTCTTCCAGCAAGTGGAAGCGGTCCGGCCGTCATTGTTATTCAAGAATGGTGGGGACTTGTTGGCCATATTGTCGACGTTGTCGATCGCTTTGCAGCTGCAGGCTTTGTAGCTTTCGCACCCGATTTGTATCACGGCCAAGCAGCCTCAGAACCTGATACTGCCAAGAAGTTAATGATGGAGTTGCAGCTTGATCAAGCTGGTAGAGAAATCATTCTCTCGGCGAAATATCTTCTCTCACTACCGCAAACTTCCTCTAAAACTGTTGGAACTGTCGGTTTTTGCATGGGAGCTTCCCTCTCTATCTGGAGTGGAACTCTTGACCCTGTGATCGACCGAACCGTTGGTTTTTATCCCGGCGCCTCGTGGGAACGTCATCAACCAGTTTGGGCAAACTTCGCCGGTAAGCATGCAATGATTCATTGCGCCGAAGGTGATGGAACATCAACGGNTCCTGGAATTCAAGAAGCAATCACAAGTATCCAATCAGCTGGTGGCTCAATCGAGGCTTTCGACTATCCGGGAACGTTGCATGCATTCTTTAACAATGATCGCCCAGAAGTATTCAATGAATCTGCTGCGGAAATTGCCTGGGAGCGCACAGTAAAGTTTTTACATGACAAGATATAGATTCGCTCACCTGACAGTCAACGCGTAGAAAAATTAAGACTGTTGGTTAATTGACCAAAGAGTCCAGATGTGAGTACGTACTGAACGAGGTTGCTTCAAGATCGTTGTGATCTGGAATGCAATATCTTCTGAGCGTAGGAAGCTTGCAAGTACAGGTGTACCCGCTGTGCGACCGGCACCAATTGCGAACTCTGTTTCCGTTCCTGCTGGACAGACGAGTGCAACGCGTACACCTTTTTCGCGGAGTTCGCGATCAAGTCCACCTGCAAGACCAACTTGTGCATGCTTTGTTCCAGCGTAGATGGATTCATCTCCGCCTCCACGGAAGCCTGCAACAGAGGAAACGATGACGATATCGCCAGCCTTCTTCTCAATCATTGTTGGTAAACATGCACGAATGATGTGAACGGTACCTTCGTAATTTGTACGCATCATGCGATTTACTTCATCATCGCTGTAATCAAGAATTGATCCATACATGCCGATACCCGCATTTGGCACAACAGCATCAATAGTTCCAAACTTATCTAGCGCTGCCTTTGCTACCGCGCGGGAAACGTCAGGTTCTGAACAATCACCAGCAACATATGTTGCATTCGCCTCGCCAAGGGATGAAACAATCTCTTTGAGACGAGCTTCGTTACGAGCGTTCAGCACAACTTTCGCACCTTGCTCAACGAGTTCTTTGGCCGTTGCTGCACCCATTCCTGCAGTGGCTCCGGTGATTACGATTACTTGACCCTTAAGGTCTCTGAGTGCATATGTCATGCAGGAAGTATGCGTGAGGTGCGCGCCTAGCGCAAGGTCGCTCCGATAAAGCTTGGTGACATTGGATACATCGCCAAGAGACAGGCATTCAGGGCGTGGTAAATATCAGGCTTTCCTTCCCATGTCGAAGTAGAGACTTCCTGTCGTGCATTGAGTTCGTGAAACCACGATCCCTTTTCTTTATCAATCAGATATTGAGCGATATAGCTCCACCATTTTTCATAATCCTCAAGATAAATCCCCTCCCCTGTAAAATGGTGAAGGGTCCACGAAGTCATCGCAGCCTCTGCGGCAACCCAATGCATACGTTCTTTTACGACAGGCTTTCTCTGCCAATCCATCGTGTAAATAAATCCATCAGANCCATCTGCGCCCCAGCCATATTTCTTCGCAGCTTCATACATGCCTTTCGCGCCAACATCAGCCCACTCCATTTTCATTTCGGTGGGTGCAATGAGCTTTACCTGTAGCACAAATCGAGCCCATTCAAGAAGATGTCCAATCGTCACCCCAAAGGGTCTAAAGGGATCGGCGGGGCGATCGCTATTGAAATCTTTGAGTACCTGCCAATTTTCATCAAAATGCTCGGGCAGAACAAAATCATTCTTCATCACGATTTCCACGATTGTGCGCTCACAAATAGATAATGCGCGGTCACGATATTTCACATCTTTTGTAACTTCATATGCCGAAATCAGAGCCTCTACCGCATGCATATTTGCATTGATCCCATGATAGGAATCGAGCAAAGAAAATTCTTGATTCCAAGAGTTATGCATCATCCTGTGTTGAGGATCCCAAAATTTTGAATCTATAACTGCATCAATTTTTTCAAAAAGTTCATCTGCTCCCTTGACCCCAACTACCTTTGCAGTTGATGCGGCAAGAAGTACGAACATATGGTCGTAGGCCATTTTTTCAGTGCTAACAAATTTTCCATCCGGAGTGACTGAACTAAAAAATCCACCATTGTTCTTATCCTCAAAAAGATTGAGCAATCCATTCACGCCGTGCTCGACGAGCTCGACAAGATCTTTAGAATCACTGAGTCCGTGAAGGTGGCCCAACCCAAAGGATTGAATCATGCGGCAATTAATCCAGAGTTCCAGGGGTTTTGATGAATCAACTTTTCCATCGCTGTCGAGGTATCCAAATCCTCCCGATGGGAGAGCAGAAGCGCGCGCAAAATCTAAAAGTCTCTTTGCCTCACGCTCAAGATTTGGAACTCCCATGGCACAACGATAGCCAGCACACTCAAGAATTCAATCAGAGGCTATAGACGAAAAGTAGGCGTACACTGAAAATATGACCGAGCGCCAGAAGTTCCAGATGCTTCAGAAGTACAACAGCTTCGAATTACGTCGATACGAGCCATGCGTTGTCGCTGAGGTCTCTGTGAAGGATGACTACCGCTCTGCTGCTAACAAGGCCTTTCGCCCACTCTTTAATTACATCTCCAAGAACAACTCCACAGCCACAGGCATATCCATGACAGCACCGGTCGTTGCGACAAAGCAAGAGGCTAGCGGAGCGCAGGAATGGATTATTCACTTTGTGATGCCCGCTGGATCAACGTTGAAAGATTTGCCGCACCCCAAAGATGCAAAGGTGGTTTTACGAGAAGTTCCGGAAGAGGATTGCGTTGCAATTTCATTCAGGGGCCGAGCTACTGAAAGTCTTTGCAGAAAGAACGAGGAAGTTCTGAGGCTTCAAGCGGAAAAAGAACACTTCAAGTTGTCTCCAGAAACTCGAATCGCCCGCTTTGACCCTCCATTTAAACCAGGGTTCTTGATGTACAACGAGATTGTTATTCCTTTACTAGCGAACTAACAGCAAGCTAATTACGAACATGATTTACATTCGATAAAGCCCACAAGACGCAGAGAACAATTCCTATTGCCGAAATTAACATTGTGATGGTGACATGCTCTCCAAGAAGCAAAGCTGACCAACTTAATGTAAGAATTGCCTGCAGTTGCTGAACTTGGGATCCATGCGTGACACCAAAATCTTTGAGCCCCCGATACCAAGCAAAGAAGCCCAGATACATCGATGAAAATCCAATCGCCAACAATCCAAATATCGCATCTTGGTGCATGGTGAAGTTGTTGTGTGTATGCGCGAAAACAATGGCGGCACCAGGGATAGATAACGGCAATCCGAAGATCACAACCCAAGAAATTACTTGCCACCCAGGCATATGTTGCGTGAGAGACGCCCCTTCTACATAGCAATATGACGAAGCAAGTACCGCACCAATGACTAAAAGGTCTGCCAGCAAATCTGCCTTTGTTGCTCCTCCACGACTAGTAGTGAAAAGGACTAGAAAAAGAGTCCCCAAAGATGAGGCAATCCAGAATGAATTCCCGACAGGTCTTTTATTCTTCCATACAGAAAATACTGCAGTAACAAGAGGCATCACCGCTGCAATCACAGAAGCATGAGCCGACGTTGTACGTTGCAAAGCAAGAGCAATCAAGATTGGCCAACCGTAAACTGCTCCAAGAGTTGTGAAAACCATAGGGCGCCATAAGTTTCTTGGTAGTGAAAGTGCCTTGGCCTTCACCATTAATGGAATAGCCAACGTTGCCGCAATAATCGGGCGAGTAAATGCAGTGAAGAGTGGGTCAAAACTTTTCAGCGCAAGCTTTGTGAACGGGAGTGATAGTGAGAATAGAAAGATTCCCAAGCATGCATAGAAGAGACCGCTCTTCTGCTTTTCGGTGAAGGCCACGTGCATACTTTATCGAGAGTAGGAATCCCCGGCACCTAAACACCGGGGATTCTTATATTCCAATGACGAAGGAGAAGATCTGGGTTTGATTCCAAGTGGGCACCACTGTTTGGCACTCTGCATATCGTCAGCGCAGGGTGCGTCAACTTAAGGTGCCTTCTGATACCCGACTGGGCAACTTACATTTTCGCCAATTAAGTGGCGCATCTTCCATCGATCGACACATGTCGTGTAGGCAGTCGGCTTGCGACCCACAACCGTCGCGACCGGAAGCTGAGGATCAGGAGAAATAGTAAATTGCTGCGGCTCCAACAGAGGGACGGAACCGTTATATAGCTGAAGAACATAATTTCTGGGTCCTAAAACTTTCACCGGGAAAGTTACCGAAGTTGCGGTTTGCACCCAACTTCCAAGCAATTGCCTTGAATTATTGAGATCAATATTTAATATTGACTCTACAAAAGCACCAGTAACCGTAATTGTCTCCACGTCTGTCGTATCCGAGTGTGCAAGATATAGACCAAGAATCTTGGATTGCTGAACAGGGTCTGGGACAGACACCGTTTCAGTAGAAATTAGGGTAAGTCTTAAAGTTGCTTCTCTTAGGATGTTGTAATCCGAAAGGGTGCCGCCATCTTCTAGCTGACGCCCGGCAAAGAAGAGAATCTGCTGATCAGGCGGAAATCCTTCCTTGTCCTGAATCTTAGTTTTAACATTCTCGAGGGTGTCACTCGGCTCAACATCCAGAACGATTGTTGTTCCGCTCGGTGTTCTGACGAATATCTGCATGGCATAAGCCGCTGTCACGTTTGCAAGCATGAAAAGGGCGACAAAAACGAGGATTGCTTTTTTTCGTGAAGTCGATTTCGCATTCTGGGCTGACATGTGATTTAGCCCTTCAAAAGTGAAATGCTGTTAATCCGAAGAAAGAGAAGCTCCCCCGGCTGGCCTCGATCCAGCGACATCTCGATTAACAGTCGAGTGCTCTACCAACTGAGCTACAGGGGACTACTTGCGAATTTGGTGATAACAGCTGTCCGTTAAGACGACTGCGTCCCACCTACGCCCTATTAATGGCGACGGTGAATGATACTAAAGGGAATCCCCTATCGCCAATTCCTTCTGGACCCGCTTTGTGGCCTCAAGAGCGACTAATTCCGTGAAAATCTTTGTGTACTCCGCCTCATTTTCCACAGGGTTCAGGCGCTGAAGGGTCGACTTTATCTCTGCAATCTGGCGACTAATTGCGACTTCGCGAAGTCTGGCGAAAATACTGGTGACATATTTGTCGCTCACTTCACCATCCATGCGGATCGGCTCCACTGTGAGTTCTGTTATGAGATGTTTGTAATCATCGGGTGCTGCATCAATTAATTTTTGTGTATCGCCATCCCCATTATCAATTGCTTGGCGAAGGGCAGCATAGGGCGCATATGTAAATGCTGAACCTTCAAGCGCGCTCCAGTCGGCAATCATCTCTGGCACTTGGANCTTTGCCTTCAATACTTCACGTTCGAGCATCAAGAGAGGATCTTTAAGATTAATCTGTCCAGCTGGGATATTTGGAAGTGGCGTATTGCTCTTGCCGGCAACTCGCTTTACCGCTTGTGAAACGGTGTCAGTATCCATGCCTAGCCATCCGGCAAGTGAGCGAATGTATTCAGGGCGAAGAGATGTGTCTTTAATCTTTCCAATAAGCGGAGCTACTTGGTTCAGCGCTGTGACGCGACCTTCCGGTGTATTTGTGTCGTAATTCTTAATGACGGACTTAATGGCAAATTCGAAGAGTGGGACACGTCGTGCAATGAGATCACGCACTGCCTCATCTCCCCCACTTTGGCGCAATTCGTTTGGATCCATCCCGTTTCCGGCGACTGCGACAAATGTTTGAGCAACAAACTTCTGGTCATCATCAAATGCTCGAAGCGCCGCCTTTTGACCAGCGGCATCGCCATCGAATGTGAAGATGACTTCACCGCGAAATGCATCATCATCCATCAACAATCTACGTATAACGCGGATGTGGTCATCCCCGAACGCTGTTCCACATGTTGCGACCGCCGTTGTTACTCCGGCAAGGTGCGCTGCCATGACATCGGTATATCCCTCAACGATGACAACCTGACGCTTTTTTGCGATCTCTTTCTTTGCCACATCCAGGCCGTAGAGAAGTTGAGATTTTTTATAGATGGGGGTCTCTGATGTATTGAGGTATTTAGGTCCTTGGTCCACATCATCGCCAGCAATTTTTCTTGCACCAAATCCCACAACATCTCCGGAGATATCTTTTACTGGCCACATCACGCGGTTTCGATATCGGTCGATTTGGGTTCCGCGAGCGCTCTCTTTAATGAGTCCGGCAGTGGTCTGCTCCTCTTGGGTGTAGCCAAGGGAAGCCAGATGCTTTGTGAGCGCATCCCATTCATCAGGTGCGAACCCAACCTGGAATTGATCGCAATCTGCTTTTGTGAAGCCCTTCTTCTGAAGAAAGTCGCGGCCTTCTTGTGCTGGGCCTGGAAGATTGAGTTGTTCCTGGTAGAACTTCATCGCCGCAATATTTGCTGCAACTAATCGCGAACGGTTGACGCTTGGCCGATCTGATTGTGAACTTTCGTCGTACCGAAGTGTGTACCCAATCTTCTCGGCAAGTCGTTCAATAGTTTCAGTAAATGTAATGTGATCCATCTTCATGACAAATGCAATGACATCACCGCCGGTCTGGCAACCAAAGCAGTGGAAATACCCTTTACTCGGAGTTACGTGAAAGGAAGGAGACTTCTCATCGTGGAATGGGCAGAGTCCCTTTTTCTGTCCCCCGCCTGCGTTCTTTAATTGAACATAATCGGCGACAACTTCATCGATGGGGCTGTGGTCGCGAACATACGCAACATCTTCATCCCTAATACGGCCGGCCATAGCAGCTATCTTACGATGAAAACTTGGAGGAGAGATCTTTGTGCAAGGCGTATGCGCCTGGGTCGGTGAGTGAGGCGACTTGATCAATCACGACGCGAAGCTTTTGAGTATCAGTGCTGGCTTGACGCCAATCTTCGAGGAAAAAGGACTCCAACGAGACGGGGGCATGTTCGAGAACAAGGTCGACGAGTTCGCGAATGAGAACGTGTTGGTCGCTGTATCGCTTCTGAGAACTTTCTGCCTGTAAAACATAGTGGGCAGATATTGCTTTAAGGACTGCTACTTCAATCTTTTGCTCGCGAGGAACAATGAGATTTGCGTTGTATCGAGTGAGGTCACCATCTCCATATTGATCACGAGTTGCTGTTTCTGCGGCAAGTGCAAATCGACCAACAAGTTGGCTGGAAAGATCTTTGAGGCGAGCAAGGTGGCGATGGCTTCCATCGTATGTAACCGGCCAGCATGAGAGCTTCTGAAGATCGGAGAGGGCTCTTTCTGCCTCGGCTTCGCTCATATCATCCATGTAATCAGAGTGAGCAACTTTATAAATCTGTGGAAGATCATCGCGGAGATGGTGCAAGTGAATCTGGCTTGTCACAAGAGCATCTTCTAAATCGTGTACCGAGTAAGCAACGTCATCAGACCAATCCATGATCTGGGCTTCCATCGATTGCTTTCCTTCAGGTGCGCCTGTGCGCATCCACGTAAATATCTCCATATCGTCGTCATAGACGCCGAACTTGCGGGCGTTTACCGCGCGAGGCCATGGGTACTTTGTAGCTGCATCAAGGGATGCGCGAGTGAGATTGAGTCCGATGGACTTTCCGCTCTCATCAACCGTCTTTGCTTCAAGACGAATTAAAAGACGAAGTGATTGTGCATTTCCTTCAAAGCCGCCGCATTGCGCGGCAATCTCATTCAATACTTCTTCACCATTGTGGCCAAAAGGTGGGTGACCGATGTCGTGTGCAAGACAGGCACCTTCCATCAAATCCGGATCTGCACCGAGGGCTTCACCAAGTTCACGGCCCACTTGTGCGCATTCCAATGAATGTGAGAGGCGAGTGCGAGGAAAATCCGTCTGCCATGGAACCGCGACTTGTGTCTTTGCAGCAAGTCGACGTAGGGCCCATGAGTGAATGATGCGGGCACGATCTCGTGCAAATTCTGTGCGGCCACCGCGCTTTGCTGGCTCATCAAGAAAGCGTTCGCGATCTGAATCTGTATATCCAGTGCGTTCGTGAGCGGGGCGAAGAACCATAGTGAGAAGAGTCTAGTTCGTATTCTTGTTCTGGTCTGTCAGATGAATTCCTAAGCGATCTGCTGTCTTATACGCTAGATATGCGCCTGTTTCACGAGCGATGTAATGCCATCCAGTTGCACTTACTGCCCCGGGTCCAGTTGTTACCGGCGAACAGGTTGCTTTGACGCCAAGATCGGTTGCCATCGAAATTGCGCGATAACAGTGGTATCCATCGGTCACAATGATGACGCTTCTGTATTTTTTTGCCTTCATTACATCAACATAAGCAATCGTGCTGCTTAAAGTATCTTTGCCGAGATTTACAGCCGATAAAACCGATTTAGGAATCTGGCCCTTTGCAAGCGCGCGAACACTTGCTTGCGCTTCCGTCCAAAGATCGCCCTTTTGATTGGCGCCCACTGTCAAGATTCGTGGTGCATATCCTTCTTTGTAAAGGCGATGCGCCTCATCAATACGCGCTTGAAGAATTGGGGTTGGGCTTCCGTTATTTTGCGCCGCACCCATCACGACGATGGCATCACTCTTTGTTGGGGTTGCATGATGGCCGGTGTTATAAACCTGAAGGGCAATATATGCAGGAACCAAAATGATAACTAGAGCAATTAACGAGAGAGCGCGACGAATCCACTTGAATGGATTGAGAAGACCAAGACCCAACATCCATCAACCCCCAGAAACTGAATCATCGATAGTGATTGTTGCGTACTCATCGGGATCGTTGAGCCAACCATCGGGAAGTGATGGTGGACGACCATGCGAACGACGACCACGTGGAGCTTCTGAAACAGCTGTGGGATATGGCTGATCCTCTAATTGCGATGTCAGATATTCAAGTTCGCCATAACTTGCCACCATTCCAAGACCCGAACGAATCTCGCGCGGAACGGTAAATCCTTTGAGATACCAAGCCATATGTTTGCGAAGATCGCGCATTGCACGTCCTTCTGCTTCGAAAAATTCCATGAGCAATTGACCATGGCGACGCATAACATCTCGGACTTCAAAGAGTGTTGGCGCTGACTTTTCTTGCCCACCATTCATTGCAGTGACAAGATCGGCAAAAAGCCAAGGACGCCCAAGACATCCACGGCCCACAACAACNCCAGCGCATCCAGTCTCTTCCATCATGCGACGACCATCTGCTCCGCTCCAGATATCTCCGTTTCCAAGAACCGGGACACCAGTTGGCTTTAAATGTTCGACAAGTTCAGAAATCTTCGACCAATCAGCTTGGCCGTCATACATTTGTTGAGCTGTGCGGGCATGAAGTGCAACCCATGCAACTCCTGCATCTGCGGCGCTCTTTGCTGCTTCCAAATATGTCTGGTGATCGCTATCAATACCAACACGCATTTTCACGGTGACAGGAATTCCAAATGGCTTTGCATTTGCAACAGCCGATTCCACAATTGCGCTAAATATTTTGCGCTTAAAAGGAAGTGCTGCTCCCCCACCTTTTCGGGTGACTTTAGGAACCGGGCAACCAAAGTTCATATCAATATGATCTGCAAGATTTTCTTCACAAAGCATCTTTACTGCAAGACCTATAACTGTTGGATCCACTCCATACAGCTGCACTGAACGAGGGCTCTCTCCTTTTCCAGGGGNGATCAAACGAAGTGTTTCTGGGTGGCGCTCAATCAAAGCTCGAGCTGTAACCATCTCTGAGACAAAGAGTCCCGCTCCTTGTTCACGGCAGAGCGTTCTGAATGCAGAATTTGTAATTCCAGCCATCGGAGCAAGAACGACTGGTGCATGTAAGACCACCTCGTTCTTCTCGAAATTCCCATTGGAAATGGGCAAACGAAGTGGTGGGAAAGTCGTTAGCAACCCAATAGACGTGGAGCTAACCACGCCTGCACCTTGTCCAAAGAGACCCGCTCTTGAGCCATGGTGTCGCGATCGCGAATTGTCACAGCGTTATCTTCGAGAGTTTCGAAGTCGACAGTGATGCAATATGGAGTTCCGATTTCATCTTGACGACGGTAACGACGGCCAATTGCGCCTGCATCATCAAAGTCGATATTCCAATTCTTGCGAAGCTCCATCGCCAAATCACGTGCCTTTGGTGATAAATCAGCGTTACGAGAAAGTGGTAGTACTGCGACCTTAATAGGGGCAAGACGATAATCAAGTTTCATTACAGCGCGCTTTTCCATTTCGCCCTTTGAATTTGGGGCTTCATCTTCGGTATATGCATCCATCATAAATGTCAGCGTGCAACGATCTACNCCTGCCGCAGGTTCAATGACAAATGGAACCCAACGTTCATTCTTTTCTTGATCAAACCACGAAAGATCTTTACCAGATGCTTTCGAATGTGCCTTGAGGTCAAAGTCAGTTCGTGAAGCAATACCTTCAAGCTCGCCCCATTCAGTTCCTGCAAATTCGAATTTGTATTCAATATCAACAGTTCGCTTCGAATAATGTGAGAGCTTCTCTTTAGGGTGTTCAAACAAACGAAGGCGCTCTGGATTAATTCCAAGATCTTTGTACCAAGCAAGGCGTGTATCAATCCAATATTGGTGCCAATCTTCATCAGTACCAGGGACAACGAAGAATTCCATCTCCATCTGTTCGAATTCACGTGTGCGGAAAATAAAGTTTCCAGGAGTGATTTCGTTTCGGAAGGACTTTCCAATCTGTCCAATTCCAAATGGTGGCTTTTTGCGAGAGGTCGATGCGACGTTATCAAAGTTGATAAAGATTCCCTGTGCTGTTTCTGGGCGAAGGTATGCAAGACCAGATTCATCTTCTACCGCACCAAGGTATGTCTTGAGCAGACCAGAGAATTGCTTTGGCGCTGTGAACTTACCTTTATTTCCACAGTTTGGGCAATTGACATCATCCATCGATGCAGGAGCCTTGCCGTGCTTTGCTTCGTAGGCTTCTTCGAGGTGATCGGCGCGGTAACGTTTATGGCACTCGATACATTCGGTAAGAGGATCTGTAAAAGTTTCTACGTGGCCAGATGCTGCCCACACTTCGCGAGCGAGAATGACGCATGAATCCAGACCAACAACATCTTCGCGCCCTTGAACCATATATTTCCACCATTGGCGCTTGACGTTATTTTTGAGCTCAACGCCCAATGGGCCGTAATCCCAGGATGCGCGCAATCCACCGTAAATTTCAGATGACGGGTAGACAAATCCACGTCGCTTTGCGAGTTGGACGATATTTTCTAAACGATCTGCGGCCATTTTTACTCCTCCGGCTGGCTGTCGGCTTGTTTCCTTGCTGGTCGCAAGAAGCCTAATTATAGACGCCCGATACACTTTATCTATGCTCGCAATCCTGCTCTCAGCCCTCACAGTCGGTGCCACCACCGTCGGTGGCCTAGTTGCTGTGAAGTCAAAGGACCGATTCCATCTCATTCTTGGTCTCGCCGCTGGATTGCTCCTCGGCCTGGTTTCTTTCGACTTGTTGCCTGTGGTTTTCGCTCATTCAACCGTTATGGTCAACGGAAAGATTGCTGCGGTATCGGTCGCATTTCTTGTTGGCTTTTTAGCTCTTCACTTTCTAGAAGAATCTTTTGCCGGTCACGAACCTGTTGACTCTGATTACGAGCACGATCATTCTCATTATGGAAATATCGCTGGTGGTCTTGGTGCAGTTGCAATGGCCGTACACGTATTTCTTGATGGCCTTGCCCTCGGTGTTGCATTCCATGTTTCTAACAAACTCGGACTAGCAATCTTCTTCGCTCTTCTTGTTCATGCATTTAGCGATGGCCTTAATACGGTCGCAATGCTCAAAAAATCAGGCCACCTCACAAAAGCTGCTGCCTACCTTCTCTTGGTGGATGCGATTGCACGTATTGGTGGGGCGACATTGGGTAATTCCATTCATCCATCACCAGCCTGGCTAGCAATCTACCTAGCCCTCTTCTCTGGAATTATCATTTACATCGCTACTTCTCATATTTTGCCAGAAGCACATTCCAGCCATCCTTCAAAGGTCACAATTCTGACCACCCTTATTGGCGTTGCAATTATGTTTTGTGTTGTAACACTTCTCTAGTTGTAAAAATTAAGCCTTACCGAATCGGCGTTCTCGCTCGCCATAAATGGAAATAGCGTCCCACAGAGTCTTTCGTGTGACATCTGGCCATAAGACATCCAAAAAGACCATCTCGGCATAAACGCTCTGCCACGGCAAAAAGTTACTCGTTCGCTGCTCCCCCGATGAACGCAGGAAGAGATCTACATCGCTCATTCCTGGGTTATAGAGATATTTACTAAATAGTTTTTCTGAAATTTGATCTGGCTTAATCTTTTTCTTTGCAACATCTGCGGCAATCCGAGTTGTGGCATCAACAATCTCCGCACGACCTCCATAGTTAACACACATATTTAAAGTGAAATTTTTATTCTTCTTTGTCATTTCCTCAGCTTCGAGCAATTCATCCAAAACGCTCTTCCACAACCGCTTTTCTTTACCGACCCAGCGAACGCGAACACCCATCTCATGCATTTGATCACGGCGGCGGCGAATGACATCGCGATTAAATCCCATAAGAAATTTCACTTCATCGGGGCTGCGCTTCCAGTTTTCTGTACTAAACGCATAGGCGCTCAGCTCTTTGACGCCCACTTGAATCGCGCCTTCGACCATATCAAATAGCGCTGCTTCNCCTGCCTCATGGCCTGCTGTTCGTGGGAGTCCGCGCTTCTTTGCCCAACGACCATTTCCATCCATCACAACTGCAACGTGATGAGGCACCGATCCCTTGGCAAACTTTGGGGGCTTCAATTCCTTCACGAGCCCATTCTTTCAACCAAGGGCAGACTTCGTAAACCTCGCTCTAAATGCCATTGCAAATATGCAGCGATCAACCCAGATGCTTCACGTTGGTGGCGAAGTTCAGAGATAACGGCCTGTTCCCAATCGCTGGAGAGAAGTTGTTGCATCAATGCCAATGTTTCTGGTGCGGGAGTCGCCGCAGCCGATGGGCGACACGTATCGCAGACAGACCCTCCTCCTACGAGTGAGAAATATCGATGCGGTCCGGGCAGATCGCAGACTGAGCAATTCATCAGGGAAGGTGCGTATCCTGCAACAGCTAGCGAGCGCAATAAGAATGCATCCAATATGAGCGATGAATCATATGTCTCGTAGGCAAGAGCTTTCAGTGCTCCAACGAGTAACAAATATTGCTGGAGTGCAGGTTCGTGCTCGTGTGTTGTGAATCGTTCAGCCGCCTCCAAAATTGCACTAGCAATCGTCCACTTTTGATAATCCTCGGATAAGCGATCGCCAAAGTGTTCAATCGAAACAGCTTGTGTAACGGTGTCGAGAGATTTACCCGTATAGAGCTGGAGATCTACATGGGATGTTGGTTCTAAGCGAGCGCCCCAACGAGATTTTGTACGGCGAACACCTTTTGCGACAGCCTTAATCCGTCCATGCTCGCGAGTAAAGAGTGTGATGATGCGATCGGCTTCTCCCAATTTCTGGGTGCGCAAGACAATTGCTTGATCGCGATATGTAGCCACGGTCAGACCGTAGCGCGGGATTAGGCGCGAAGGCCTCTATTGACCGCCGACACGACAGCCTTGAGAGATGCAGTCGTGGTGGATGGGNCGATTCCCACNCCCCAATAGGTCTTACCCGCTACTTCACATTCCAGATATGCCGCAGCCTTTGCATCTCCACCTGCTGAAAGGGCATGCTCGTAATAATCCAAAACGCGGATGTTGAGTGAAGAAAGATGTGAATTCAAGATATTGAGGAAGGCAGCGATTGGACCGTTTCCGGTTCCGACAAGATTTTCNCTCTTTCCTGCGTCCGTGAGTTCAACCTCAAGTTTGACGTCTTCATCCATATGACCAGATTGAGCAAGTCCATTGAGCTTGAATCGTCCCCATTGGTTGCCTTGTGAAGGTAAATATTCATCTTCAAAGATCTTCCACAGCGCATCTGGTGAAACTTCTCCGCCGTCGGCATCGGTCTTTGCCTGAACAACTTGGCTAAATTCAATTTGCAGACGGCGTGGAAGATCTAATTGGTGCTCAGTCTTCATCAAATATGCGACGCCACCCTTGCCAGATTGTGAATTCACGCGAATAACAGCTTCATACGAGCGACCGATATCAAGAGGATCTATCGGAAGATATGGAACAGCCCATGTCTGATCTTTTACTTCGNCCCCTGCCGCTTTTGCATCACGCTCGAGGTGATCAAAACCCTTCTTGATTGCATCTTGGTGTGAACCAGAGAATGCAGTAAAGACAAGATCGCCGCCATAAGGATGTCGTTCTGGAACACGAAGTTGATTGCAATATTCAACAGTGCGACGAACTTCTTCAATATCAGAGAAATCAATGTGTGGATCGACGCCTTGGCTGAACATATTGAGGCCAAGTGTCACAAGGCAGACATTTCCTGTGCGCTCACCATTTCCAAACAAGGTTCCTTCGATGCGATCTGCGCCAGCAAGATAACCCAGCTCGGCAGCAGCAACACCAGTTCCGCGATCGTTATGTGGGTGCAATGACAACACAATGGAATCGCGATATTTCAAATTGCGGTGCATCCATTCAATGGAATCAGCATAAACATTTGGCGTTGCCATTTCGACAGTGGCAGGAAGATTCATGATGGTCTTCCACGATGGAGTTGGCTTCCAAATATCGTTGACAGCGTCACAAACCTCAAGGGCATACTCAAGTTCTGTGCCGGTATATGACTCTGGAGAATATTCGAAATTCACTTCCGTACCTGGAACGGTGTCAGTCAAAGAAAGGCAGAGTTCGGCACCTTCTGTTGCAATCTTTTTTATTCCTTCTTTATCAAGGCCAAAGACAACCCGGCGTTGCAGTGTCGATGTGCTGTTGTAAAGATGGACAACGGCGCTCTTGGAACCTTTGATGGCTTCATAGGTGCGACGAATAAGTGATTCGCGTGCCTGGGTTAAGACTTGGATAGTGACATCATCAGGGATGAGGCCTTCTTCAATAATCTTTCGAACAAAATCAAAATCCATCTGGGATGCCGATGGGAATCCGACTTCAATTTCCTTATAACCCATCTTCACAAGAAGATTGAACATGGTGAGCTTGCGATGGGGATCCATCGGATCAATCAAAGCTTGATTGCCGTCGCGAAGATCTACCGAACACCATTGAGGCGCCTTTGTGATCTGCTTTGTTGGCCAGGTGCGGTCTGTTAAATCAACAGGGATAAATGGCGCATACCGATGAATCGGCATCGTGGACGGTTTTTGCTTTGGGAAGTTCATTTGACCCTAGTTTAACAGGGGCTAAAGAATCGGCAAATATCGATCCAATTCGTAGGCGGAGACCTGCTTTCGGTACCTCCTCCCACTCAGATTTCTTATTTCGCAAGACATATTCAAAGACATCTTCACCTAAAGTCTCACGTACGAGTGCACTGGACTCCATCGCGGCGATTGCTTCATCCAGGTTTGCTGGCAGCGAGAGAGTGCCATCGCTTTCCACTAACTCATACTTCTCTGTAATTCCCTTAAGACCAGCTGCCAGAATCACGGCGAAAGCAAGGTATGGATTGCATGCAGAATCCAAAGAACGTACTTCAATACGAGTGCTATTTTCCTTCAAAGGTTTATATGCAGGAATACGAACAAGTGCACTTCGCGAGTTTGAACCCCATGTAACAGATGCTGGAGCTTCTCCCCCGCCATGAATACGTTTATAAGAATTTACCCATTGATTTGTTATCAAAGTAAATTCGCGAGCATGTTTCATGATGCCTGCAATAAATTGTCGGCCAACGGGAGAGAGTGAATATGGAGCACCATCTTGGTGAAATGCATTTGCTTCTTCACGGAAGAGNGAGAAGTGGGTGTGCATTCCACTGCCAGGATGTTCAGTGAATGGTTTTGGCATAAATGATGCGTGCATGCCCTGTTCGAGTGCAACTTCCTTTATAACATGGCGAAATGTCATGATGTTATCTGCGGTCGAAAGAGCATCTGCATAACGAAGATCAATTTCTTGTTGCCCCGGAGCACCCTCATGATGTGAGAACTCAACAGAGACGCCCATCGATTCAAGCATTGTGATTGCGTTGCGGCGGAAATCATTTCCCACAGTTGCAGGTGTCTGATCAAAATATCCACCTTGATCAACCGGCGCCGGGGCGCTTCCCTTTTCATGGGNGTTCTTAAAGAGGAAGAATTCCATTTCTGGGTGGGTGTAACAGGTGTATCCCATATCGGCTGCTTTTCGAAGAACGCGCTTTAAAACATTGCGTGGATCAGATGGCGATGGAGTTCCGTCAGGAAGAGTGATGTCGCAAATCATTCGAGCAGCGCCGGGCAACTGTGTCCGCCAAGGCAGGACAGAGAAGGTCGCTGCATCAGGTTTTGCCAACATATCTGATTCAGTCAGACGTGCATATCCTTCAATGGCAGATCCATCAAAACCAATTCCTTCAGCAAATGCGTTGTCGAGCTCTGCCGGTGCGATTGCAACTGACTTCAAAAAGCCCAGTACGTCTGTAAACCACAAACGAACGAAACGGATATTGCGCTCTTCGATTGTGCGAAGGACGAAATCCTCTTGGCGACTAATATCTTCACTCATAAGCCCATCCTGCCCCACGCGTGTTACATCTTTGTTAAGTGCTATATAACCCGATTCTGAGCGTGTGCATGGGAGAATTACGCTCATGTTTAAAGCATCTATCGATACCTCGCTGACCCAGACCCTCAATAACTGGGGCGTATCCCACCAGTGGATTACTCGTCTGGCGGCAAAAGATTTCCTCTTCGCAATAATTGCTCTAGGAGTTCTGTGGATATTTCTTGATTCCCGAAAAGAAGATAACTCTGGCAATTCAGCAGGGTTTCTGAAAAAACTTGCTATCGATGGGTTTTTTGTCTTTCTCCTCCCTTCTGGCGTCACCATTGTCGCTGCTCAGCTCATTGCCCACTCGAGAAATCGCCCCCGCCCTTTTATTGCTCATGAAAACATCAGTGCAGTGATTCACAATGTAAGTGGAGGGAGTTTTCCTGCTGTGCAAGTTGCCTTCATGACAGCAATCTCAATGGCTATTTTCTTGCGCAATCGTCAGGCTGGAAACGGGCTTATGTATTTCACGGTGATCGCTGGAATTGCCCAGATTGCGGCAGGAATTCAATNCCCTACCGACATAATTTTCGGAATATTTCTTGGAGTTGTTGTAACAGTTGGTTTGAATCGGATTTTGATGCGTCTTATGAGCCTTTAGCCCCGCCTTTGGGAATGCCAGGCGATACCCTTTTCACATGACTATTACGTACTTCCAAGCCATTCTCACAGGATTTGTTCAAGGAATCACAGAGCTTTTTCCAGTTTCAAGCCTTGGTCACGCAGTTCTGCTTCCAGCGTGGATAGGTGGTTCTTGGAGCAAATTCACCTCCGATGCAGAGTCTCCGTATCTTCCTTTTACGGTCTTTCTTCATTTCGCAAGTGCAATTGCACTTTTTTGGGTATTTCGTAAACGTTGGATTGAATTGATTTCACATGGCCTTGGTAACGCGAAAAAACGAAAGACCGAAGCCGGCCGAGTCTTTTGGCTTCTGGTTATCGCAACTCTTCCGGTTGGAATTATTGGGTTGGTCTTCGAACACGATCTTCGAGTTCTATTCGCAAAGCCTCTAGCTGCTTCAGTATTTCTAATGATAAATGGTGCAATTCTCTTAACCGCTGAGCGCCTGAGTCGTAAAAGGCTTGATGCAGTCACCGGTTCTGCAAATCTTGAAATCGTTGAGCACATCACTCCCAAGGTTGCACTCACTGTTGGATTTGGTGAATCGCTGGCTCTCTTTGCTGGCATAAGTCGTTTTGGTGTCACAACGTCTGTTGGTCTACTTCGCCGCCTATCCCACTCAGTCGCATCCGACTTTGCTTTCCTTGCTGCACTTCCAGTAATTCTTGCAGCAGCCGTCTATAAGATCCCAGAGGCGCTGTCTTCACAATATGCCGATATGCGCCCGCAAATGTTTCTCGGAGCGGCAGTCTCCTTCATTGCAACATACTTCTCGGTGAATTTTCTCGTGCGTTGGTTTAAGACTCGCACGCTCTATCCATTTGCAATCTACTGCTTCGTAATTGGATTGGTTTCAATAATTAAATTTGCGTAATTACTCTACAAACCGTGTGCTGATGCGACTGCTGCGTATGTAATTTTGCCCTCATGGGCATTGAGTCCTTTGGCAAAACCAGCATCATCAGAGAGCGCTTTTTCCCAACCTTTATTTGCAAGTGCAAGTGAGTACTTCAACGTTGCATTGGAGAGTGCAGCAGTTGATGTAGCAGGAACCGCTCCGGGCATATTCGCAACACAGTAATAAAGAGATTTATGAACTGGGAATGTTGGGTCAGCATGTGTTGTTGGCTTTGAACCTTCAAAACAGCCGCCTTGATCGATAGCAACGTCAACAAGAACGCTGCCGGGCTTCATCTTGGAAACGAGCGCGTCAGAGACAAGCTTTGGTGCAGCAGCGCCAGGAATTAAGACTCCGCCAATAACAAGATCAGCTTCTGTGCAATATTGCTCGATGGAATAGGCAGATGAGGCGATTGTTTTCACTTGACCATGGAACATCTCGTCGATTTCAACAAGACGCTTAAGATTAATATCGAGCAAAGTTNCCTCTGCGCGCATTCCGATAGCCATCGCAGCAGCCGATACGCCAACACTTCCGCCTCCTAGGATCACAACCTTTCCGGGTTGGACTCCAGGAACGCCGCCGAGAAGAACTCCGCGACCACCATTTGGGCGTTGAAGAGCAGCTGCACCAACTTGAATCGACATACGTCCTGCAACTTCAGACATCGGAGCAAGAAGTGGAAGACCGCGTCCTTCCTCCACAGTCTCGTATGCAATTGCTGTTATCCCACTTTTAATGATCGCATCGGTACATTCGCGGGAGGCGGCAAGGNGAAGATAAGTAAAGAGAATTTGTCCACGACGCATACGGTGATATTCAGAAGCGATGGGCTCCTTCACCTTGATGATCATGTCAGCCTTCGCCCACACATCATCTGCAGTATCAATAATTGTTGCACCAGCTTTTACATATTCATCGTTGGTAATTGCAGATCCAAGACCTGCACCCTTTTCGACCAGAACAGTGTGATGCGCAGCAAGTGCATGTACTCCAGCAGGAGTCGTACTGACGCGAAATTCATTATTCTTTATTTCTTTTGGGATACCGATAATCATGCAGAGGAGATTACTCCCCAAATAACTTTGCACAAACTTTTGGATGCAAGTCAGCCCTCATGGTGGCAAATGATGAGGGTGGCCACCCTGCGGCAAAGGAGCGGCGGAGCAATTTTGCAAGCGGATACTGGGGGTCGTCCTCAAGCGCTCTTTCAAGAGCTCTCTGCGCAAGAGCGCCATCGCCTCTTTCATAACTTGCTACAGAGAAAAGGGTTGCAACAGGTGCGATATATCCACCCGGAGCTAGTCGTATTAACCAACGCCACATCGACCATAGCGTCTCTATATTTTCTTCGCTACATATTCCCATCGCATAATCGCGCACTTGCAGATCATGGAGACGAACCAAAATCAAAGCAATAAGATCCTTATCCCCGCTGATTCCTTTTTCCGCAAATTCAGATGCTAAATCATTGATGGCAAGAGCACCTTCTCGTTGCATGGACACAACAAAATCACCGTCGTAATCAATCCCCTCAACTTGATCCAAAGCCTTTGCAAGCTCTTCATCTATAGGTTGTGGTGAAATAGAAGCGCGGAGCTCCTCCATAGATTCATACGGAAGAGGGCGGCCCTGCGCGACTTGTTCGGCAACCACGCGGGATCCATCCTTAGAAGGCATCACATTTCCCTCCGGTGGGCAACAGCCATGATCCATGCAAATTGTTGAACGCCACCGATCTCCACGAACCTCTAAAGATTCGCGGAGCCTGATACCTCGCATCGCGATTGCATCGCGAATGGGGCCAAGGAGAAATTCACTATCAAAAACTGCTTCTGGAACATATGCAATCAAGAGAGCAGAATCAGCGCCTTCTTGGACTAGGTGGGATGCCAATGTATCGATTTGATCAGGGTCCACATCGTCAGGAAAATCGATGCGCATCGCCATTCCGATTTCTTCCTCTTTGAGCGCAACAAGAACGATGGAGTTTGTTGGGTGATAACCCAAAATGAAAGGAACGCTTGCTAATAAGTCCTGAGGTGATGTCAATGTTGTCATGCCCAAAGAATCGAGTATTTCCTCTAGCATTTTCTTTGCTTTTAATAAATCTGTGGGTAATTGCATCTGTGGTTACTTTACGAATTTCGTAGGTGCATTTGAGACGACAAACGTTGAGCTGTAATTTTGAACAATATTTCCTCCAAGAACCGGATATGTGTTGCTCTCTGCAGACCACGTACCAGACCATGAGATAGTTAAGGAAACCTTGTATGTTCCGGCTTTTGTATATGTATGGGAGATTGTGGAATTTGGATAGGGGGCGCTAGGAGAGGTTGTCGAGAAGAGAGTTCCGTCTCCAAAGTTCCATGTGAAAAGTGGCATCAGCGTCACTCCAACGTTTATCCCCAAAATCATTGATGTTGTTTGAAATTGAGTCGTTGCATCGGTCCAGAAATACATCGGAACCTGAACGACAGAGCCAGTTTTTGGGGCATAGAAAATATTTCTTTGTGGCAAAAGCTGGGTGAGTCGATCTGAAAGTGAGACCGCTGCTACAACCTTCGGTACTGGCTTTTTCGTCACCTTGGGGCGAGGTGTAGAAGGCCTTGGTGTGTAGGGCCTTGGTGTGTAGGGCCTTGGTGTGTACTTGCGAGTGCTCGCTGGCTTTGGTTTTGGCTTAGCAGTTGATCCTGGCTTATTTTGCATCGCCGTAATAACAATTTGATTTGTCGTTGGATCGGTGACGACTTGAACGCAGACTTTTATCTCACAGGGAGCGGCAATAGCAATATTTGGGCTAAAGAGTGGAATAAGAAGTGGAATAAGAAGAAAGAAAGTAACCAATTTCTTTTTCATGGCGTCACCGATGTTTGGTGGATTCTCCAGATATTTTCACGATTAACAAGAGTGAAATATGCGTTTATGTCAGTACCTTTCCATAACTCTTTTGCCCCCGTTTTTCTAACGATATGGGTCGTATCACTCATATGGATAACCACTTTCAATTGAATGCTCGATGAGTTCTTTTTAATTACAGTTGAACGTTTCAATGAATACGCTCCCCCGACAAGATTCGCCTTTGTATAAATGGCTTCAAAACTATCTCCGATAAATCGACATGCACATCCACTATCGCTGACCGCCTTTATCGCCACAGCTGAGCCGGTATGTAGTCCAGTCGTGAGTGCATCGATATATTTCACAAGAACGGTATTTGCGGCAGATGGAATATCACTCATCACACCTATCGGACTATCGATAATTGTTGTTGCAGGTGGCGAAGTCGTTGTTGCTCCCTCATGTTTTCCCATGCTGAGAGCAATCGAGAGNGCGACAGGGAGAAGAAGAAGCAATCCACCTACCCCAAGAACGCGATTATTGATCCGATTATTGATTCGGGTGCGCATGAAGGCAGGCTAAAGAGCGCAGCGAATGTGAGTGAGCCACTGAAGATCAATCTGTGAATAAGTGCGAGCCTGTGCACCGTCAGCACATTTCATGCCACTCTATCCCTGTGGCACATAGAGATGGCGATGGATGGGTGCAATGCACCTGTGGCTCCAAGCATTGGGGTCTGCATGGGGCTGCCGGCTTATTGCTCGTACAAAATCGAAAAGTACTCTTACAACATCGAGCGCCATGGGTTCACAATGGAGATACATGGGGAATCCCCGGCGGTGCGCGTGATTCTCACGAAACAATTCTTGAAGCCGCCGCCCGTGAAGCTCATGAAGAAGTTGGTATTGAAGCCAATTCCTTTACGCCGATCACAACCCATACTGTCGAGCATGACTTGTGGCAGTACAACACCGTCATTGCACGCGCCCATGAAAAGATTACAACGCATGAAATGAATGAGGAGTCCCTAGAAGTTCAATGGGTCCCTATCGAAAGCGTGGATGAAAAGAATTTACATCCAAGTTTTGAAAAAGCCTGGCCGCAATTAAAGGCCCTTCTCCTTGAAAGTGGCATCTAAGCGCTTTAACGATTCGCGAATAACCGCGCCATCNCTCGTTCGCCAAAATGGTGGCATGGAATTCAAAAGAAGGCTGCCGTAGCGTTTTGTGACAATACGAGAATCCAAGATCGCTACAACACCGCGATCATCAATGCTTCGGATCAATCGCCCCGTTCCTTGGGCAAGCAATAGCGCTGCCCGAGGAAGTGATACCTGCATAAATCCACTGCCGCCTGATTCATCAGCTTCGGCCGAGCGCGCCGCCATCACAGGTTCATCAGGACGTGGGAATGGAATGCGATCGATAACAACCAATGTGCATGCAGGTCCAGGAACGTCGATTCCCTGCCATAACGAGATTGTTCCTAAGAGGATCGATGAAGGATCCTTTGCGAAACGGTCGACAAGTGAGCCAATGGAATCACCTTTTCGTTGCACAATTATTGGAAGCTTAAGGTCCTCTAAAACTTTGCGAAGATGAACTTCGGCGGCATCAACACCGCGCCATGAACTGAAGAGAGCAAGAGTTCGACCNCCCGCAGCCTCAATTAATTCACCAAGTTCGGTGAGGGCTTCTTTGCTTGGACCATCTCGCCCTGGTTCAGGAATATGGCGAGGAAGATACAGGGCGCCTTGTTTTGCAAAATCAAAAGGTGAGCCGACATCGAGCATCTGAACATTTGCAGGATCAATTTCGCCTTCCTCTAGTTCTAATGCCGAGTCATCACCTGTTTCAAATCCAATTGATTTTGCTATCGAATCAAAAGATTTTCCGACTGTCAGCGTTGCAGATGTGGCAATCACGGGAGTCATTGTTAAAAGATTTTCACGAAGAACATTGGATACTTCAAGAGGAGCAAGATAGAGAGTGGAGAATGTTGGCTCAAACCACATTACTTGGTGGTGTCCTGGCTTGAGCATCTTTGTCGCTGTTGTTAAAACCTCTTGGGTTGCACCCTTTACACGTGCGCGCTCGGCCATCGTATCTATCTCGATGATTTCGCTATCTGCTTGGATCAATTGCATTACTGCAGATGCGCTCTCTTTTACTTTGCGGATGGGTGCTTCAAGAATCGATGGGAGCTCGGGCATCCGCCCTGCCTTTGTTGGATCTGCATGAACCATTTCGGCGTAATCACGTAGTGCTTCATAAAAATTATCGGCAGCCTTTTCAAATGCAATCGTTTGCTTTCCAGGCATATGTTTCTTTGCCATTTTTGCCGCACGTTCAACACGACCTGCCGTCAATTCTTCTGTGACAGCCTGCGTTGTGCGATCCATGAATTCGTGGGCTTCATCCAAAATAACTGCATCACGATCAGGCAGGATCGGATGTGAATCCACGATTTCGATTGCAAGAAGTGTGTGGTTTGTGACGACGACATCTGCCTTCGCAGCCTTTGCCTTTGCATTGACAGCAAAACATTGGGATCCGAAGGGACAATCTTCAGCGCCCATACATTCGCGCCCCGAGACTGAATTTGCGAGCCACACACGTCGGTCAACATCAGGTGCATCATCGCGATCACCTGTTGCTCCCGGTGATTCGGCCCATGCCTTTAAGCGTTTTGCATCCTTTTCCAGTGCGCCGATCTCCATCAGTGGCTCTGAATCGGGATCACCTTCTGCGCCATTCATTTTCTGCAAACATACGTAATTGCCGACACCCTTATAGATTGCAAATGTGAGATCACGGCCAAGTTCTTTATCTAAAGCCGGCTTAATCTTGGGAAGATCGCGTTCAACGAGCTGACGCTGCAAAGCGATTGTGGCAGTTGCTACCAATACTTTTTTCCCATAAACCAATGCGGGTACTAAATAGGCAAGTGATTTACCAGTTCCAGTTCCTGCTTGAACAAGTAAATGATTTTGATTTTGCAGGGCATTTCCAACAGCCTCAGCCATTTCGATCTGGCCTTCACGAGGTTCTCCCCCAATAGCCTCCACAGCCGCGTTCAACGCACTTAAGACTCGTGCATTGAAATCATTGTCAGCCATTACGCCAGCCTATCTTGTGGGGAAAAGAAAGAGGGCCGCGAATTTAATCGCGACCCTCATTCATTTAACCTGTTAATTAAGCTATTAATTAACCGATTCCTTTACTAGCAACGGATCATGAACATCCTGATGTATTGCCGCAACCTTCGCAGACGAAGCATGAACCAGCCATACGCATCTTTACTCCGCAGGTCATGCAGAGAGGNGCATCTGACTTAACGCCAGTCATCTTCTCGAAGAGTTCCATTGACGATCCAACGCCAGCTGTTGAATTATCAGCTGGTGCAGCCTCAATTTTTACATTTGCAGGAGCCGCCGCAGCTACAGGTGCTTTTGGGGTATCAACAACCTTAGGTGCTGCTGCTACTGGAGCGATTGATGATGTCTCATCTGGTGTGTATTCACCAGTATCGAGTGCACGCTGGCGCTCTGTTGCTGTGTACAAGCCCATTGCTGAACGTGTCTCATATGGTAGGTAATCAAGTGCGAGGCGACGGAAGATGTAATCCATCATGGATTGCGCCATGCGAACATCTGCATCATCTGTCATACCTGCTGGTTCAAAGCGTAGGTTTGAGAACTTCTCAACGAATGTCTCAAGTGGAACTCCGTATTGCAATCCGATTGAGATTGCGATGGAGAACGCATCCATGACACCAGCAAGTGTTGAACCTTGCTTGCCGAGCTTCAAGAAGACTTCACCAAGTGCGCCATCAGCATATGTTCCAGCTGTCATGTAACCCTCTGCGCCACCAACACTAAATGATGTTGTGCGTGAAGGACGTGACTTTGGAAGACGCTTGCGGGTAGCTGTTGGGTGCACATCAGCGGCAGCTGATGCATTTGCATCAGTTCCCTTATTTGCGCCCTTTCCTTCTGACAAAGGTTGTCCGACCTTACAGTTGTCGCGGTAAACAGCGAGAGCCTTAAGTCCGAGCTTCCAACCTTCGTAGTAAACCTCTTCGATCTCTTCAACAGAAGCATCTGCTGGGAGGTTAACTGTCTTTGAAATCGCACCTGACAAGAATGGTTGGCATGCTGCCATCATCTTGACGTGGCCCATAGCTGAGATTGAGCGAACACCCATTGCGCAATCGAAGATGTCGTAATGCTCGGTCTTCAGACCAGGAGCATCGATAACATTTCCGTTTGCTGCGATGTATTCAACAATCGCTTCAACAGTCTCTTCTGCATAACCAAGCTTGCGAAGAGCCATTGGGATTGTCTGGTTAACAATCTGCATTGAACCGCCACCGACGAGCTTCTTGAACTTTACAAGTGCAAGATCTGGCTCGATACCTGTGGTGTCGCAATCCATCATCAAACCGATGGTGCCAGTTGGTGCAAGCACAGATGCCTGTGCGTTNCGCCAGCCGTTCTTTTCACCAATTTCGATTCCAAGATCCCATTGCTTATTTGCTTCTGTCCAGACATCTGAATCCAGAGTTGTCTGTGGCTTTGCAGCATGTGAAGCAGCCTGGTGCTTGCGCATCACGCGAGTGTGACCTGCAGCGTTTCGTGCATAACCATTGTAAGCACCAACGATTCCTGCAATTTCAGCTGAGCGACGGTATGAAGTACCTGTCATCAATGATGTGATTGCACCAGCAAGAGCGCGTCCACCATCTGAATCGTATGCAAGACCAGATGCCATAAGAAGAGCACCGATATTTGCAAAACCGATTCCGAGCTGGCGGTAATCAACAGTTGTCTTGCCGATTGATTCTGTTGGGAAATCAGCGAAGCAGATTGAAATGTCCATCGCTGTGATGATCAATTCAGTTGCCTTCACAAAGTTCTTTACATCAAATGATCCATCGCTCTTGAGGAACTTCATCAAGTTCAGTGATGCCAAGTTACAAGATGAGTTATCAAGTGACATGTATTCAGAGCAAGGGTTAGAGGCATTGATGCGACCTGTCTCTGGGTTTGTGTGCCAATCGTTGATGGTGTCGTCGTATTGGATACCAGGGTCAGCACAAGCCCATGCAGCAAGAGCCATCTTGCGGAACAATTCGCGTGCATCAACAGTCTCGATGACATCGCCAGTTGCGCGACCAACAAGACCGAATTGCTCACCGTTTTCGTAAGCCTTCATGAACTTGTCAGATACGCGAACGCTGTTATTTGCGTTCTGGTATTGAACAGAGATGATGTCCTTGCCACCAAGGTCCATATCGAAGCCAGCATCGCGCAATGCGCGGATCTTGTCTTCTTCGCGGACCTTTGTCTCAATAAATTCTTCGATATCTGGATGATCAACATCGAGAACAACCATCTTCGCAGCACGACGAGTCGCACCACCAGACTTGATTGTTCCTGCAGATGCATCAGCACCGCGCATGAATGAAACAGGACCAGAGGCTGTTCCACCTGACTTCAAAAGTTCCTTTGAAGAACGGATACGTGAAAGGTTAAGTCCTGCTCCTGAGCCGCCTTTGAAGATCATTCCTTCTTCGCGGTACCAGTTAAGGATGGAATCCATGGTGTCATCAACAGACAAGATGAAACAAGCAGATACTTGCTGAGGTGCAGCAGTACCGACGTTGAACCAGACAGGTGAGTTGAATGAGAAGACCTGGTGCAAAAGCATCCATGTCAATTCATGTTCGAAAATCTCTGCATCTGCATCAGTTGCGAAATAACCGTTTTCCTTACCCGCCTTTGTGTAAGTAAGAACAACACGATCAATAACCTGCTTCAGTGACCACTCACGGTTTTCGTGCCCCACAGCACCACGGAAGTACTTTGTTGTAACGATGGTTGAAGCATTAACGCTCCAGAAGTCCGCGTATTCGACTCCGCGTTGCTCGAAGATAACTTCGCCGCTCTTCCAGTTTGTTTGTACAACATCGCGACGTTCCCATGTGACTTCGTCATAAGGGTGGACACCAGCTGTGGTGTAGATGCGATCAATTTTGAGACCCTTGCCGAGCTTCTTCACTTGTGAAGTAGCAGCAGGCTTATTGACGATAGACATGCGTGTATTTCTCCAGATTCTTACTTGTGAGTGGTTAAGGCGGTTTCTTTTACTGCGGTGGGATTGCTGAATTGCTTTTCAATCTTTGAAGGTGCTGCGCGGAGAAGTGCGATCTCACCTTCGAAATCTTCAAGGGAGGCAAAGTTACGGTATACAGATGCATAACGCAGGTAAGCCACCTCATCGAGTTCACGGAGTGGCGCGAGGATTGCCATTCCGACTTCTTGTGCTTCTACTTCGGCTGATCCATCAAGACGAAGAGCTTCTTCTACGCGCTGCGCGAGCAAGGCATAATCATCATCATTAACAGGGCGACCTTGGCATGCCTTACGGACACCAGAGATAACCTTTTCGCGACTAAACGGTTCAGTTGCACCCGAACGCTTGACGACCAACAAGACCGAGGTCTCGGAGGTTGTGAAGCGGCGGCCACATTCCAAACATTCACGGCGACGTCGAATGAGTGCACCGTCATCTGCTGGGCGCGAATCAACGACTCGAGAATCATCGTGGCGGCAGAACGGGCAATTCATGAGGGTCTCCTGTGAAAATCTAGTTAAAGAACGTTGAACGAGGGGTTAAAACGGCCTTACGGGCAAGAGTGGAACCATACCGCCTCTTGGCCTGAAAACCACACCATATGGGCGCATTTCTGCGGGAAGACCCTAGATGTTGTGGTAACTCTACACCCGTAATCGAGAGTTTGGCCTCGACACGCCGTGGCCATCGTTTGCTCCAGACCTGTCAACTATGCAGGTCGGCACAGCAAGCCAGAAAAAGTAAAAAGGCCCCGTCTAGGCGGTTGCGCCCGTTGGTAAAACCTCGTTCTCCAGGATCGCCCATTCGGCATCGCTATAGAGCCGTGAACGTATTAAAAAGCGCTTTCCTTCAGGGGTTTCAAGAGAGAANCCTCCCCCACGTCCATCGACGACATCAACAGTCAGATGCGTGTGTTTCCAATATTCAAATTGCGAGGCTGACATCCAAAAACCAATCGGTTCTTCAATGCCAGCAACGCGTAATTCTGCAAGCTTTACATCTTGTCCGCCAGTTCTAAATTCTCCAGCGGGATAACACATAGGAGAAGACCCATCACAACATCCGCCTGATTGATGAAACATCAATGGGCCATGAATTGAATACAACGTGCGAAGTAAGTCGCATGCAGATTCAGTCAGATCAACGCGTGATGGATTCTCCATGTCCTATATCTTAGTCGTCTTAACCGCCGGCTTAAAAGAATCCGAGCTTGTTTTCGTTATACGAAACAAGCAGATTCTTTGTCTGCTGGTAATGATCAAGCATCATCGCGTGGTTTTCACGGCCGATACCTGATGCCTTGTAACCACCGAATGCAGCACCCGCTGGGTATGCGTGATAGCAATTTGTCCAGACACGTCCTGCTTGGATTTCGCGGCCCGCACGATATGCAACGTTTCCGTTACGACTCCACACGCCAGCGCCAAGTCCATACAAAGTGTCATTTGCAATTTGCATAGCCTCATCAAAACCATTGAACTTTGTCACGGAGACAACTGGTCCAAAGATTTCTTCTTGGAAGATACGCATCTTGTTATTGCCTTCAAAGATTGTTGGGGTTACATAGAAACCACCCGAGAGCTCGCCACCAAGATCCGCGCGCTCGCCTCCGGTAATAACCTTTGCACCCTCCTTCTTACCAATTTCTATGTAAGAAAGGATTTTTTCAAGCTGGTCATTGGATGCTTGCGCACCAATCATTGTGGAGAGATCCAGTGGGTGTCCCTGAACAATTGCCTTTGTACGAGCTGTTACGTCGCCAAGGAATTTGTCATAGATTCCAGCCTCAATAAGGCCACGTGAAGGGCATGTACAGACTTCGCCTTGGTTCAAAGCGAACAATGTAAAGCCTTCAAGAGCCTTGTCGTAGAAGGCATCGTTCTTATCAGCCACATCGTTGAAGAAGATATTTGGTGACTTTCCACCAAGTTCGAGGGTGACAGGAATGATGTTCTCTGCTGCGTATTGCATGATCAAACGACCAGTTGTTGTTTCGCCGGTGAATGCAATCTTTGCGATACGTGGAGATGAAGCAAGAGGCTTTCCGGCCTCAACACCAAATCCATTCACAATATTCAAAACACCTGCTGGTAAAAGATCTGCAATCAATTCATTCAAAACCATGATTGATGCTGGTGTCTGTTCAGCTGGCTTCAAAACAACGCAGTTACCTGCCGCGAGCGCAGGGGCCAATTTCCATACAGCCATCAAGATTGGGAAGTTCCAAGGGATGATCTGTCCAACAACACCAAGAGGCTCGTGGAAGTGATAAGCGACAGTGTCATTATCGAGTTGAGTGGATGATCCCTCTTGTGCGCGGATGCATCCTGCAAAATAACGGAAGTGATCAATTGCCAATGGAATATCAGCATTGAGCGTTTCGCGAATTGGCTTGCCGTTATCCCATGTTTCAGCAACAGNAATCATTTCAAGATTTGCTTCCATGCGATCGGCAATCTTGTTCAAGATGATTGCGCGTTCAGTGGTCGATGTCTTTCCCCATGCAGGTGCCGCTTTATGCGCTGCGTCCAGTGCAAGATCGATATCTGCGGAATTTCCTCGTGCAACTTCACAAAATACTTTGCCCGTTACAGGAGTGACATTTTCAAAATATTGCCCAGATGATGGCTTTACGTATTCGCCACCAATCCAGTGGTCATAACGTGCTTTAAAGGTTGCCTTACTTCCTGGTTGTCCAGGTGCGACGTAATCCGTCATTTCCGCTCCTCAGTGAGAAAAAACAACGCGGACCCATATCCGTGTGTTACCGGGAAGGTACTCTCGTGAAAAAAGGAGCGTAAGGGNGACGGTGCGTGCCACCCCTCATCGAAAATTACTTAATAGGGACCAGTAAACGAGTCCCAGCAGCCACAGAGCTTGAGGAGAGATGATTAATAGCCACAATCTCATCCACCACAGCAGCTACATCGGAAGATCCAGCCACAAGAGCAGCCACGCTCCACAGGGNCTCTCCCGGCGCAACCACCACGCGCACATAGGAGGAGCTAGCGGATGAACCACTAACAACCTTTTCAGATGCGCTAGAACCCACAGCGCTAAAACCAGCGCCAATCACTACTAATAGCGATGCAACAGCAACGGAACGAAGGACGTTCTTGCCGCGATTTGTTAGTGCCATTTAAGCCACTTCCTTTACTACCACCGATATTCGAGGGGATTCGAACATCTGTACGAAAAGAAACTATACACACTCCCGCCGACAAATGCGAACAAATGTTCGACAAATCTCCCATCTTCCCCTACTCTTATCCCATGAGCACACATAAGAAGATCACAGAGCTCCCAGACGGCCCAGCCGACCAACACGGCTTGACCCCCCGCCAGCTCAAAATCCTGCTGGCCATCAAAGAATCGACCGAGACAAACGGCTTCCCTCCCTCCATGCGTGAGATTGGCGAACTCGCCGGCCTCGCCTCCCCAGCCTCCGTCAGCTACCAGCTCAAGGCGCTCGAGGAGAAGGGCTTCCTCAAGAAGGATCCCAAGGGCCGCACCCTGGAAGTAAATCTGCCTGGAGATGAACCAACACAGAAGGCAGAGAAATCACGCAACGTTCCCCTCGTCGGACAAATCGCTGCAGGTATCCCAATCACTGCAGATCAAAATATTGAAGAAGTCCATACCCTCCCAGAATCATTGGTGGGCAAGGGCGATATCTACATGCTCAAGGTCAAGGGCGATTCCATGGTCAATGCCGCTATCTGCGACGGCGACTTCGTTGTGATCCGCCAACAAAAGAACGCCGAAAAGGGCGAGATCGTTGCTGCCATGATCGATGGCGAAGCAACCGTTAAAACCTTCTCCAAAAAGGATGGCCACTACTGGCTCCTCCCCGCCAACGACGAATTCGCTCCCATTCCTGCAGATAACGCAGAGATCTTGGGCAAAGTGGTGGCAGTGCTGAGGAGTGTTAAGTAGCCGTTGTTAGAATCCATTTTTTATGGCGTGTAAACAGTCATGGATCTACTGGATAGTGTGGAGCAACTCTTACTGAACGAGACCGTTCCAGAAAAAACTGATATAGACGAGTTGCCATTCAAGAAACTCGGACCGAATGAACTGCATCCACCGAAAGTGGAATATGAATCATAGAAAGTCAATGTCTGTTGGCGTAGGCCAAGTAACGAACCAGCAGGGCCTGTGGCACCCGTGAATCCGCGTTCACCTTGCAAACCTTGTATACCTTGCAAACCTCTTTCACCTTGTGGACCTTGTGGACCTTGTGGACCAACTGCCCCAACTGAACCTACAGCACCAGTTTCGCCTTTCTCCCCCTGTGGCCCTTGAGGTCCAGGTCCCCCGAGCACATACGCCTTCTCTGCTGATTTACAAGATTTTGCGGCGCGAAGAATTCCAGTTTTCTTATCAATGCAAACCGCAAGCGCTTGCCCTGCATTAACAACAGCTGGCGTTTCATCTGCAGTGGCGGGCCCGAAAGAAATACTTCCAACGCCAATTCCTAGAGAGAACGTAAAGGTGATGAGGATAATTTTTGAGATTGCATTCGTCTTCATCATGCAAAACTAACCGACTCATAGAGCCTTTTAAATAGATTGTATGGTCAAAGAGCCAACCGGCTACAAGGTTTTCCTCACTCGATGACTCTTAATCAAACATTTCCACGAACTGTTCAGTATTCTTAGGTCCTCCTAACTTACCCACCTTGGTTAACTTCTCAGACAAATCCTCGAAATTCAACAAGGGCTATAGTTAGGTCAAAACCCTAGCGAGTGGATGCGCCGTTTTCACTCATTTCTTGTGAAAATTAATAAATACTATTTTCCAGCCACTTGAAATCACAGGATAAATTTGTTTTCCAAATTTTTCCGCCTTCGGCTTTGTAGATGTCCATTTCCCAGCCTAATTGAGTGAAGTCAAATTGGCTATTTGAGTTTGGATTTAACCATAGGCATGGATCATTAAATGTGCTGAATCCTGGTGCAAATCCGTCGTGGAATATAACTCCATCAAAATTTGTGTTAAATTCTGAATCAGACAGATAGAAGCCTAAATCTGTAATCACATTTTCGACCAAATTTGTATCGAGATGAATTCTTACTCCAGGTTTCCCAAACAAAATTGAGAGAAATTGAAACTTTGTGCCCGTAATTCCCGAAAAGGAGTTCGCGAATGCAAGAATTACGGGTTTGTCCTTGTAGTCCTTTATCTGTTTAAGGCTTGACTTCAGTCGGCTTCGAATATGGCAAACGATTTCGCCTGGCGCATCAGTAGTTTCGTTTACTAAGTCTGATTCACTAGGTCCGAAACTCTTCGCCTCGACAAAAAATTCATAACCTGAGGTTGCTGTAACTTTAAAATCTAACCGGTTCTTGGAATTCTCCGAATCTGTCTCGTATTCGACACGCCGATTGCCCCCGGTTAGTTTCATCCAGACAAACATTTCCCACAATGCAGATCTCTGATTTCCCGACTTAACATTTCCTATGATGCGAGAGGCCATTTCTTCAGGGATCGTTTGCCATGCGTCCTCAATTGCCATATCCATTTTAAGAACGAAAAAATGGTCGTCATTCCTCATCAACGTCTGTAATTGACCAGACCATGGGAGTTTGAAAAAGGATTCTCTGCCGGACGTCACTTTTCGAGTGCTTCAACGATTGCTGAAAACTCGGTAAGTGCAGACTCTAGATTCTCCATAATCTCCCGCGCAATCACTTCTGGCGCTGGAAGATTAGCGGCATCCTCCAAAGAGTCATCCTTGAGCCAAATAAGGTCGAGATTTACTTTGTCTCTGGCCATCAACTCTTCGTAGGTATAGGCCTTAAAGCGCTCAGATTCTTTGCGCTCGCCACGGTTTCCTGGCTGGTAGCACTCGACGAATTCATCAAGATTGCCACGTTTCATGGACATGGTCTTCTGCGTAAAGTGCTGATTAGTGCGGAAGTCATAAACCCATAGCTTTGTTGTCCAAGGCTTTTCAGCAGCTGGACGCTTATCAAAGAAGAGAACATTTGCCTTCACGCCACCGGCATAGAAGATTCCCGTTGGAAGGCGTAACAAAGTATGTACATCAAACTCTGTTAGCAACCTGCGGCGAACAGTCTCTCCTGCGCCACCTTCAAACAGCACATTGTCTGGAAGGACTACAGCTGCGCGACCATTGATATCCATGATGGTCTTAATATGCTGAACAAAGTTCAGTTGCTTGTTTGAAGTCGTTACCCAAAAATCATCACGGACAATCTCAAGCTCGCCTTTGCTAACTTTTCCATCAGCTCCAACCATGGTTACCGAAGACTTAGTTCCAAAAGGAGGATTGGCAAGAACTACCGAGTAACGCTTACCAGGGTCTGCAGTTAAACCATCACGAACTTCAATAGGACTTGGGCCATTCGGTGTTCCCATTCCATGCAACAGCATGTTCATTGCCGCAAGACGTGCAGTGCTATCTACTAACTCGATACCACTCACAAAATCATCTCGAAGATGCTCTCTGTCGGTTGGAGACAAGTTCTTCTGATTAGCCGCGTAGTTGTATGCTTCAAGCAAGAATCCACCTGTTCCACATGCAGGGTCATGAACGGTGTCTTTGGCAGTTGGTTGAATGACATCAACCATTGCTGCGATGAGCGCTCGCGGAGTAAAGTACTGACCAGCGCCAGATTTAATATCTTCTGCNCCCTTGGCCAGCAAACCCTCATAGGCATCACCTTTAATATCCACGCCCGTAGCTGACCAGTTTTCCTTATCAATTAGGTCAACAATCAATCGCTTCAACTTCGCAGGGTCCTGAATTTTATTCTGAGCCTTGCGGAATATAACTCCTAGAGTTCCAGTCTGCTTAGCTAAAGTCTCAAGAATTCCCTTATATGTTTTCTCTAAAGCCTCNCCTTCGGCATCCAACAAGAGTTGCCATGAACATTCCTTGGGAACAATCTTTTCTGGATTTAGGGCACGACTTTCTCGCTCATGCGCCATTTTCAGGAAGAGTAAATAAGTTAGTTGCTCGGTGTAATCCAGTGTTCCAACACCATCATCTCTGAGCACGTTGCAGAAAGCCCAGAGTTTGTTTACTAATGCTGATGAATCAGACACTTTCTACCTCTTTTGTTAGTTGACCAGTGAATGCAGCTTGTAAAAGTGAGCGTCTAAACCCGGCTGATTGCTTTTCCATGACGTTTCCCAGCTGAAGCATCGAATCTAATCGCGAAAGATGACTCTCAAGAAGGGCTACGATTTTCAATTGCTCTTCCATTCGCGGTACTACTAGCTGAACATTTTCCAAATCCTCGCGCCTCAAACTAGGAGTCGCTGTTGAACTATCCAACTTAACGAGTTCAAGTGAAGTCAATTGGAGAGTAAGAAAATCTATATCGAAGTCACTAATTGTTGGCATGTAATAGGTCGTATCTATCGGATAACAACCTTCCTTGAATATTTGAATTGAACCCACGTTTCCCTTACGGCCGATGACAATTGTGGGTTCTGTTGTCAGAGGAATTTTCGTATAAGTCATTACACCGGCAGAACCGACGACTGGATACTCTGCGAATTCCATACGCAGAGACTTGTCAATCGCTTTTCCGTATTTGACTTTGAAAATATCGCCGAATCTTTCCTGTCGCCAATCTTCCGCTAGCTCGGTCTCCATTTCAGAATCATGAGCATCGAGATTTCCAGTAAATGCTGCTTGAAGGAGGGACCTGCGGAATTGGGCAGCCTTTAATTTTACTTGTTTTACATCAGCTAATGCAGCGTCTAATCGCGATATGTGGTCCTCGAGAAGTTCTACGATTTTGTGTTGTTCATCGATGGGTGGATACGAAACTTTGACCGAGCGAAGGTTTTCCTGGGGAAAATGTTTGATTGTCACGCCATTGAAAAGATGTTCAATTAATTGATTCTTAACAAGCCATTCAAAATAATAATAAAGATACTTGTTTGTAACTTCAGACTTGGCTCGCACTCTATGCAAAGCATTTTGAAAACCAATGGGTTCATCCTTATCCCAAATAGCAACTCGACCAGATTCTCCGCCTTCACAAATAAGCAAATCGCCTTTTTTTACGGTGAACTTTNCAAGCTCACTTTGGAGAATATCCATTTGATTTAAATCTGAAGTATCCACTCTTCCCCATTGAACATTGACGCTTCTCAGATATGGGACTGTATTTTCCCCTGTCTGCTTGCCTTTATTTAACATTTTGCCGAGCTGTGTGTCTGCTAACTCCCCAACGGTTTTTGTTTGCCATTCGGTCATGAAGCAAGTTCCATATTCATCTTTTCTATGAGGTCTTTAACTGAATTTCCAAGTTCAGCCAGTACTCCGTCGGTTCCACCACGTTCTGTAAATGGTGACATCTCTAGGTCTTTGACATCGAAGTGCGCACTCTGTGAAATTGCATCTTTAATACGGTCGAGCCACCACTTTTGATTGTCGGTGAATATCACTCCCAGGTTTTCTTGTTGAAGCAACCATCCCGCGTAGCGCTCTTCCACTAGCTGGGCATAAGGGACGAGTTCGTTCATTTGACCGAGAGTAAACCTGACAAGTGACACTAAATCTGTAGTCGTGTGGACTGCTGATTTACGTACCTTTGTAGGTTCAAGGGCAAGGTAGGCGTTCCAGAGGACATCTACCGTCCAGGTTGGGTGAGGGCGTCTAATGCGCTCGGCAAGTTCTTTGATTTCCCTGTAAGTAATTCCCACATTCTTCGGTTTGGAGTAGAGCATCTGGATAGCGGTTATCTCGTTCCTGTTGTCTTCAATATATTTAATCCAAGACTCAACCAAGCTCTTAGCCTTTGAGGTATCGACTACTCCCCTGGCATCAAGAAGTTCATCCTTGCTGCCCTCATCAAACACAAGGTCGTGGGAGAGGCGAATTTCTAATATGCGCTGACGAAGCTGTGGGTTAGAAGCAATGGGGTTGATTATCTGCTCGATGAAATCAGACATCGCTTTCCTTGTATCTATCTTACCTTCTGCATCAAGTGGTGCATTCTCAATAACCCCAGCCAACGTATCTGGGTCTGCAATCTTTACAAGCTGCTGGGTAATTTCCTGAAGTGGCGTTCCTGCTAAAGCTGTTAGCTCTGCATTTTCTGTTGGTGTGAGTTCGCGGCTTAATCGTGCAAGGCGAGATGCAAGAGAGGCTGTTTCATCCGCCGTAATCGTGAAGGTTGCGGCTTTCTCAAGAAGAGTCTTAAGCGGTACAGTCTTCGTGCGCTCTAATGGAGCTGCATCGACAAAGTCATGCTCGGTTACACCAACTGCATCCACTATTACAAAACGTTCTTTGTGGGTCGCATCAGGAGTCAGTGAAGTAAATGAAGCGTCATCCATGCTTCGGGCNCCTCGGCCCTTCATCTGCTCAAAGTAGGTCCCTGAGCGAACATCGCGCATGAAGAAAACGCATTCGATAGCCTTAACATCGGTACCTGTTGCAATCATGTCTACTGTGACTGCAATACGAAGAGTTGGAGAGTTACGGAAATCCTGCAACAGCTTCTTTGGGTCTTTCGCGTTATAGGTAATTTTGGCTGCAAAGTCATTGCCTTTCCCAAATACCTGCATTACCTGAGTAACAATTTCCTCTGCGTGATTGTCATCTTTTGCAAATATCAAAGTCTTAGGAACCACGCGACGGCCAGGAAAGATTTCTGTAAATAGGCGGTCTCGAAAGGTTTCAAGCACTGTTCGTATCTGGCTTTTACTGACGACGCTACGGTCAAGGTCGGTTGCTGAATAGGCCATTTCATTGTCCAGCTGCATGAGGCGCTGTTCTCTGGTCTTCTTATCTAAAACGGGAACTACTGTGCCAGCTTCAATTGTGGAGCCAGACTCAGAAATCTTTGTTTTAATGCGGTAGACCTCAAAGTCCACATTTACTTTATCCGCAACTGATTGCGGGAATGTGTACTCAGATACGAGGTTCTGTTGGAAGAATCCAAGTGTCTGTTTGGTTGGTGTTGCAGTAAGCCCGACTACGTGGGCATCAAAGTACTCAATTACTCCACGCCAAAGACCATAAATAGAACGGTGGCATTCATCGACTATGACTAAATCAAATGCCTCTGGCGGTAAATCTGCGTTGTACTGAACTTCTACAGGCGCATCAGGAATGTAACCGTCAAGGTTTGGGTCATCATTGTCTGTGACAGTTTGACCTTTGAGCACTGAGAAGACGCGTTGAATAGTGGAAATTACAACCGCGGATGAACCAACCATTCCACTTCCCGTTAGTTTGTCCACGTTATAAAGGTCCGTGAACTTACGTCCATCATCAGGGGTTGTGAAATCACGGAACTCACGAAGGGTTTGGTCACCCAAGTTGTTACGGTCTACGAGAAAGAGAACTCGGTTGAAGCCACCATGCTTGAGCAGGCGGTAGGACTCGGTAACGGCCATACGAGTTTTACCTGCACCAGTCGCCATCTGCACCAGCGAGCGCGAGTGTTGGTTGTCTTTGAGTGACTTCTCAATCGCAATGACCGCCCGACGTGAAGCAGGGCGAAGGTCGTAACCTTCAGTATCTGGAAGTGATTGAACACGTCCCCGCCATGTTGCTTGCTTCTGGTTTTCGGATTCACGGATGATTCGTGCGAGAGTTTCTGGCTTTTGGAAATTGAAGATGTGCCGCGCACGAGGTTCTGGGTCATACACATTTGTGAAGTTAGTTTCACTGCCAGATGCTTCATAAATAAATGGAAGCTCGCCATCTATGAGAACGGCGCTCTTGGCTTGGGTCTCAGTTAAGCCCTTGGAATATCTGTGCGACTGCCATTGAACCGCCGTGAGTGTTGTTCCCTGCGGCTTTGCTTCAATGACTCCAACCATCTTCCGATTGAGGTAGAGAACATAGTCCGCACGTCCTGCCCACTTCTCCATGATTACTTCACGGACGGCAACACCAACATGATTCACAAGGTCGATGGCTTCGCGGTCTTGAACTACCCATCCAGCGGCAACGAGCTGGGCATCAATGAGGACTCTGGCTTGCTCCTCGGGATTTAAGCTCGCAAACATAAGCTAAAGATAACCAAGGTCAGCACAAATAGACAGAAAATAGAGCGACCGAGACGGTCATAAAGCCGAAAGAGTGGCTAATAGCCATCCCACGGGCTAACTTGCGGCGTGCATTGGTGCCAATCTATTTCTGCTAAGGCTGGTATCCATTCTTTACAGTCTTTGCTCTGGAAACTAATTCCAGAACCATCAGAGATAAATCTATTGTGGAAATTATCACTGTCTTTATAGAAATCACTTGCGCACTTAATACATCTGTAATCTGGGATGTCATCAGAAATGGTGCAGCCACCCATTACGAATTTAGATGCATCAGGTTCTTCACTTGGCATTCCGTATATAAATTCACGGACACCATCTAGTGAATTACAGACTGGGCATTTCTTCTTCATGATTGAAAGTTACCGAGAGCCACTGACAAGAGGGGGNGGGGGTTAAAGGGCCAGGTTTGGCAGAAGGCCACCACCCCTTAGCCGTACCCAGAGCCTCTGTACTGACGCAGTAGCCTTTTCTGGGCCGATGAATGCTTCAAAAAACATCAAAAGTGGCCCTTAAATGCATGTTTTCGATAACTTTAATATTTCCACATTTATTTATAAACCTTGCAAGGTTTACTGGGACAAGGCGCAATTTCACACGTAATCTATTAATCACTTAAGAAGATATTTAGCGCCGCAGCCGGCACTAGTTCCGCCGCCCCTCAGGGTTGTAAGG